>Ga0224496_10001564_pt1 | contig 14116 bp, 15 predicted proteins | sample SF_Jul11_sed_USG_2_FD_168127 | JGI IMG/M metagenome (GOLD analysis project Ga0224496, IMG submission 168127) | Sediment microbial communities from San Francisco Bay, California, United States - SF_Jul11_sed_USGS_8_1 | ecosystem: Environmental > Aquatic > Marine > Sediment | place: USA...
TCCGCATGTATGTTTTTTCTCACTTGGCCTTGTTTTTCTAGAAACTTAAGGTGAGCTAAAGTTTCACCGACGGCTAGGAATTTTTGAAAGAAGGGAAATCGGTCCCAAGAGGCATATTCTATATCCCAGTGAATCCTGGAAGCTATCTGATATGGTGTCAGCTCGCGCCTCTGAATTTCAGAGAGCATCTCCTTCGCCCGCAATTTATGATGTTCCTGTAACTCGCTTATTCGTTTGCGGTGATTTTTGAAGAGATCCTCATGAGCTGGAAGGACCACATCCACATCTAACTTCCCAACCTTCTCCAAGCTATCCAGGTAATCAGATAGAGCATCACTTTCTTCGCCCCACTGAGTAACATGAGGAGTGATAGTGGGCAAAAGATGATCACCAGCCATCAGAAGTCGCCGTTTAGGCTCATAAAGACAGATGTGTCCCGGAGAATGACCCGGCGTCCAGACGGCTTGAAAACCATACCCACCCATCGATATTTTCTCCCCATCCTCTAAAGCCTTCGACGGCCTCGCCAACTCCTCATAGACAGCTTGATACAAATAGCCTGGAGTTGCCTTGAGCATTCGCTCCACGAGTTCTGCGGGAACCCCAGCGCCCCTGTACATATTCATCATATTCTTCCAGTGACTTTCGTAAGTCTGCCTAACCAGCTGCACTGCTTCAGCGGTCTTTGCCGAGACGATGAGTCGCGCTCCAGAAAGCCCTCTCAAGCGTGGAACTAAGCCCACATGATCTATGTGAAAGTGCGTTACTAAAATCTCTGTTAGACTTTCCGGCTTAACTCCGATCTCAGCTAGCTGACGACACAACTCCCCAAACGCTTCATCGCTGTCCATTCCCGTATCTATGAGAAGGTATCGGTCTTCGGCTCGAATCAGGTAGACGTTTAAATGTTTTAGAGCGGGAATAGGCAGTGGGATCCTCAATTGAAAGAAATCAGGAAAAACTTCTTTCACTTTGTAAAGTTTCTTTTCAGGCTTGGGCAGTTGTGTTTCCCTCATTGTCAAATTGGAAGCAGTAGAATAAGAAGGACTCTAGAAATATACTTTTCCACCCAAGAGCCTGCAAATCTATTTGGAACGCTAGAATCTCTGTGATTATTACTACTTCAAGTATGCACGCGATCAACAGCGAGTGGATGTTAACGAGACTTGAAGAGTGGACTATCTTGAATGTACTCCTTCCCTATCTTCAATGCGATTTCAGCCTTTGCCAATTCGCTTCCCAAATAAGCTGCGTGGTCAAGCCTTGTTACCAAGCTCATTTCCACAATTTTAGCGTATACCTCTTCGGCAGTTTTTCCTTTAATTATCACGGTTGGCTTGTGTCGTTTGGAAGTTGAAAAATGAAGAGCAACAATGACATCGTTGGCTCGGTCTGTCATAATTTTGAAGCATCCTTTTGGATCAAACAAGAGAGATTTGCGTTTTTCAGTTGCTGTTATGATCTGCATTTCTGCTTCTATTTCTCTATGGTACGGCTCTTCTCGTATTCGTTTGTCTTTAAGTGTCAGAAGGTCAAAACCAAGATCTTTGGGAACAGAGCCTCTTTTCTTAGCCAAAAACATCATTTTGGAGGCGATAGCTAGTTCTCTTATGCTGCCCTTTGCCTTGTTGCTTTTCTCTGTTGTTAACAAGATGTTTACACCTATTTCAGAGGCTATGCCAGCGAGTAGGGCGTTTATTCCTATAGAATCAGCATCCATTAATTCCATTACATTTCCCACACCAAAAAGAAGTGAAACATCAGGGTTTCTTTTTGCAAACTCGTGGAAGGCAACCAATGACTCTACTATGCCTGGCACGTTTACTGGGTCCAGAATTAAATCACCTATGATCCTCGTTATTCCCAGTTTTCTCGCCTTTCTAATGTTCTCTTCTAGTAGGCTTACTCGTTCTTCGGCTTTTTTAGGGAAATACCCTTCGCGATGATTTGTTGGAATAATTACAACAGCAACAGTGGAGGCAAAAGTTGCTATATCTTCAATGTTACCCGCATCCGCACTTAATAGTATGTCTGTGCCTGCGGAAACAGCCGCTCTGGCTTCATCTAGGTCAAGTGTGTCAATGCTTACTGGCACGTTTACAACGCTTTTAACTGCCTTAACAGCACGCTTCGCATCTGATGGGTTTGATTCACCCGCAACCATGCCAATATCAATAATCTCGGCTCCAAGTTTCACGTAACGTCGCGCCATTGCTTGAACCTCATCATTCAACAATAAAGGCGCATCAACGATTTCGGCCATAACCCGCATGGGAAAATCTCTGCCTATGGCTAACTCTCTGATAAGCATGTTGCCAGGGGTTTTCAGCAAAATATCTCGGTTTTTCTCAGCGATATGCATCTCTTGCAGAGCTTTGCGTTGGAGTTCATCTTTAAGCAGGTCGCATGCGGGTGTTACTTTGGAAAGCTTTACTTGACTCAGAAGGTCTAGCACGGTTGGCAAGTCAGCGGCATATCTTGGACCTTTAAAAGTTGGAATCCCTGTAGTGTCTTCTATAATTGATGTGTCGCCTCTGATTAATCCCGGAACCAAAATCATGTCAAAATCATGAAGATTTAGTTTTTCAGTTTCTTTCGCAATGTATTTGGGAGTTAACAACGCAGCAACTGGAACTCTTAAGGCAAGAACTTTCGTTTTCACATTGCTTTTTTGAGTATAATGTGTTACCATGTCTTCTGCGAGCAGTCCAGTGATTAAAAGCACTTTCATAATTAGCACCATTTAAGCAGTTAACAATTTTTTGATGATGTCTTCTATTTGTTTGGGTTGTTCCAGAACCGTTATGCCATCCATTCGTTTAAGTTTCTCAACGTTTTCAAAGTCAACCGCTCTGACTCGCAGTTTAATTTTCTCTCCATATTTGACAGCGCTGAAAGGACATGCAGTTATGCACAATCCACAATTTTGGCAGAGTGCCAAGTTTATGTTGGGAATGCCGTTTCGAATTTGTATTGCAGAATGGGGACATATGGCCACAATTGGACATGGCTCGCATAGTTTGCATTCACTTCTTTCAATACGATGAAGTAGGGTGGTTTCAATGAAGCCCGCTTTCTGGTCTGTAGGCACTATGAAAACGGGAACAATGCCCTTCTGCGCTTGAGCGATGGCGTTTGTTACCAGCGTGTCGGCTATACCATACGCAACTTTGGCAACTGTGTTTCCGCTGGCTGGAGAAACAATGAGCGCTTTATAGATTCCTCTAAGAAGTCTTCCAGCGCGTGGAGAACCTGCGCCTTCTTCTGTTTCGGTTAGGATTTCCTGAAGATAGTTTCCATTAGAGATTTGCTCAAGCTGGTTCCAAAGTCCATACGTCCGTACTACTCGGGTTCCAGCCGAAGACAGGTAGGTTGTGACCCTAACCTTGTTGGTTTTGACTACTTTATGCATGATTTCGAAGGTTTCTTTTAGGAAATGGCCTGCACCTGTTATTCCCCATGCGATTGGCACAGACATTTTTGATCCTCCGTTTTGAAGATAAATTAAAGACTTAGTAACTTTTAAACACAACAATTACAAGCCAGCAAAACTCGTAAGCGCACTCCTTTTAAAGGAGCTATTCGTATTCTACTACCTCTGCCAGAAAAAAAATGGTGGATTAACGTGAGTTTTCCAATAGACCTTTTGAGTCGAATCACCGACCTCCAGACTACAAGACCGAATGTTCAACTCAGGCTAACCCGTGTTGGCGTCAAAAACCTAAAGTTAAGTCTACGCATGATTGGAGAAGGCGGTTCGCTTTCGCTTGTGCCAACCGTAGACTTGTTTGTGGATTTGCCAAGCGACAAAAGAGGCGTTCATCTGTCAAGGGACCCAGAGTTGTTACATGAAGTTATTCAAGAACAAGACACCTTCAAAGCAACCACTATCGAAGAATTCTGCGAAACAATTGCACGCCGATTGTTGGACAAACATAAATATGCAAACAGAGCTGAAGTTCGTCTCAAAAGTGACTATATCGTAATTCGAAAACCACCCAGCATTGGCAAGCGCACTCAAGAACCATGCAAAATTTTCGCCACAGTCGTAGCCACCAAAAAAGATGGCCCCATAACCGTGAATAAGATGGTCGGAGTGAGTGTTGTCGGCTTTACAACATGCCCTTGCACTCAAGGGCTTATGAAGGCGTTAACCGAAGAGAAGCTCGGTCAAATAGGTTATGGAAAGAAAGATATCAAGAAAATTATGGAAAACGTGCCACTTGCGACACACACTCAGAGATCACAGGGTATAATTCTCGTACAGGTTCCAGAGAAATTTTCAATTAATATTGAAGACCTCGTTAGAATTGTTGAGAATTCAATGAGTGGACAAACCTATGCTGTGCTGAAGCGTCCCGCTGAGGCTTCTGTAGTTGTAGAGTCTCATGGCAAGGCTCGATTTACCGAAGACGTTGTTCGAGAAATCCTTGGAGCCATCGTGAGAAAATATGCAAACTTTCCAGATGAAACCCGTGTTTTCGCTCAGGTTTATAGCCAGGAAAGCGTTCACAAGCATGACGTCGTCGCTGAAAGAATGGCAACTTTAGGAGAAATCAGACGTGAAATGGCACCAAATGATGCCTAGCCCTATTGTACTATTTTTGTCAACTCAGAAGATGTAACCTTAATGAAGCCCTCGATCCTTTCTCCTCGTCTGGTAATGTTGTAGAGCGGAATATCAACCCTAGAAGCCAACCATTCTAACAACTCCTTACAAATCTTGAGTTTCAAAATTTTCACCTCAACCGACCTAACTTGTTTCTTTGAGTACCTACCCACAACTCGACCTAAATCCATTCCAGCCAACGCTACAAGTTTGGCTCCCATGACTACCGCCAAGAAAACTGCTCTATCACCATCGGTAAAGCCGCCAAAATTGTACACGTTAGGTTTAGGCTCAACCTGTGTAGTTCCGACGACGCTTTTAAACTTAGGAACATACGCCTGAAGTCTGTCGATATTGTCGCCGTGTCCATGAATCACAATAACAGAGCCAAGCCTATCAGCGCGAAACAAATCATTAATGTTGCCATCCAAGTCGGTTACAACCACGCTGGGAACAACTTTAGCCACCTTCAAAAGCGCCGTGGTTGCGCCATCAGCAGATATAATTACACACTTCTTCAATAAGTTCTCCTTTGCTATCTGCTGCAAATCTTCTTCTAAAGATGGACCTGCACCAAAAACCAAAACCGACTGACCAGAAATTAAAACCTTCAATTGCTGCAAGTCAATTGCTCTACTAGATACAAGGCGGCTTAAGACGTCTGTTGCAAGTTGGTCTTTTGAACGGTCATATTCAAAAGTTTTAATAATTTTGTCGTACCATGGCCACCATTCTTTGAGACTTATTCCTGCGTTCATGGGAGCTTAGTCCTTTGTTTTATTGTTATAAGACATGACGTGTGGAAAGTTTTAATTACTTTCCGTTGGTTTTTATGTGCTAAGGTGTTTATATTGAGGGCTTTAGGTATCGACCCTGGTACAAAAAGTTATGATCTCCTCTGTATAGAGGATGATGTAGACAATGTGGTTCTCGACGAGTCCATTTCCAGTGAGGTTGTCGCTAGTGAGCCGTCGCAAGTTTTTGAAATGATTAAGGATGCTGAAGCCGATGTTATTGTAGGCCCATCAGGGTATGGGCTTGAATTTAAACATATATCACAATTCACAAAAGAGGACGTGGCTTTAACAACTCTTGACAAGGTTGGCGACGTCGATATTCCAGTTCTTTCAGGTTTAAGAAAGCTGTTATGGATGATGAAAGAGGCTGGTTTAAACGCTTATTCTGTGCCTGGAGTTGTTCTTTTGCCAACCATACCTTTGCATAGGAAAGTGAACAAGATAGATATGGGAACAGCAGACAAAACCTGCGTTGCAGCCTTCGCCATCTGGGACCAAGCCAAAGAACACGGGATTAACTATGATAAGACAAGTTTAATCTGCGTTGAAATGGGGTTCGGCTACAACGCAGCGATGGCTGTGGAAAACGGACAAATCATCGACGCAGTCGGAGGCACAATTTTCCCTGGTCCGGGCTATCTTACTCTAAGCCAAATGGACGGAGAACTAGCCTACCTTCTAGGCAAGTTCAGTAAGCTAAAACTTTTCGAAGCAGGAGCTTCGTTCATTGCCGCACACAAAATACTAGAAGTCGAAGACTTTGCTGCAAACTTAAATAAAGATGAATACCAGTTGGCTTGGCAAAGCATGACGGAAGGAATCGTTAAAGCCATAGCTATACTGCGTACATCTTTCGAGAAACAACCGATAGAAATCATAGTTACTGGAAGATTATCTCGAGTGGAAAGGCTTCGTAACGACTTAGAGAGAATACTAAGCGAGAAGTTCGGCGTTTCGGTGCGTCGACCACTCCATATTTTCGCGAAGGAAGCTAAGGATGTGGCTCACGGCACAACCCTAATCGCTAACGGAATTGCTGGCGGTAAATACAGCGAATTAGTAGAAGTTATGAAGATTAAAGACGTGAAAGGCACAGTTCTTGATTACATTTTCTTTCCAGACTTTGACAAAAAGGCTGTAATAGAAAACCTGAGAAGTGCCTAAAAAAAAGACAATTCGCTGTCTAATCTACAAGCTTAATATCGGCGCCTCTATTGTTTGCTTTTACATAGAAAACCTTTCCGCCAACCCCTTTATCCAGAAAGGCTTGAACATACGATTGAAGTTTTCGTGCTTGTTTTTCGCCTTGAACAAGCCCATAGAAGGTAGGTCCCCATGAACTTTGTCCCACCGCGTAAGCTCCAAGTTTCAGCATGTGTTCAATGCATTCTTTGGCTACTGGACTGGAGTATTTTCCTCCCTGAACCTCAGCGAAGTATTCTCCGACAATGATTTGAATCTGTGTAAGCGCCTCTCCAAAATTTTCGATGTCATGTTCAATTAGCGAAGGAAGAAGCTTCATCATTGTTAGGCGGCATATCTTGCCCACATCTTGAGCAGGCATTGGAGGCAACCGTCTAAACGCTGGCAATTCTTCTTCGTCGGTGAAACCCCGTTTAACACTTGGAACAGCTACAACAAAAAGCCAGTCTTCTGGAAATGGTTGATGAAAAATTACTGGCGGAAAGCTTTGTGGAATTGGAAAGCGTTTGTTTTTTTCAGTTTTTAATCCGCCTTCAACTATGAATCCGCCTTGTTCAAAAACTGCTGTGCCGACGCCCGAGATAGTTCCTCTTCTCATAGCAAGGGCGAGGTCTCGAATTGAAGCTTCTACATGAAACAGTTTGGCGAGAGCGGTGGCAACAGCTAAAACCAGCTGAGTTCCAGAGCCTAATCCCATATGTTTAGGAATGGTTTGCTTAACATTAATGGTAACTTTAGATTCTATGTGATATTTTTTGAGAAAATGCTCAGCCAGCAACTTTACAGTGTCGCTTTTCTCTCCCTCAACGATAATACTTTGGGATAGTTGAGCCTCAAGAATCACGTTTGGGTAGTTTATGGCTACTCCTATTCCCCCAAAAATTCGTCCCAGATCGCCTCCCAAGTCTATGATCCCCAAATGAAGCCTAGCTGGAGTCTTAACGTAGACTTTCAACTTTCATCCTTCCATGAATTGATTCTCTGAGTTAAATCAGCCATGATTGCAGAGTAGCGCGAATTTGGAGCTATACGATTCACAATAGCGTTGTAATGTTCAATTAACTCTATCAGCCTACGCGCTTGCTCTTGCTTTTGTCTATCGCCAGCTAAGAAAAGCTTGACCCGTGTTGCATGTATAATGGATTCAATTGTTGCAAATGTTGCCCGACAATAGACTTTAGGCAAAAAGCTTGACGTCTTGATAAGTTGGACATCGCATGAAACTTCAGCTCTCTCAGCCCCCAACGATTTTATATCTAAAACAGAAACCTCAACGAAGGCATCCGCCATCCGCAGTCCTGGAGCATCCACGGTTTCCACTTTTTCAAACCATTCAAGTGGTGTTCTTCCCCCTGGGTTTGCTTCTTTGAAGGCTGTACGGTAATATAATTCTGGGTTAGAAGTCACATTAATGACTGCGCATCTTTTCGATTGCAGATTTGCATAAGTCATGGAAGAAGTGTATGGTTGAATAACTATGTGTTTCATGTCTTCTGTTTTTATACCCATAGGCGCAGCGTTAGGCTGTTCGTTCGCATTGTAAGTAGAAACTATCGTCTCCATGATTGCTCCTTTTAAGAAACCTAGATTTGTTAAGTTAGTCATCAAGTCAACTCCAATGTAATATTGCTAATTTAAGGTTACAATAAGTGTAAGAGAACTTTTAGGTATGTCTCTTTTGGTTGAAAAACGAACTAATTATTGGGAATGTTGTCTCAATTAGTTTTACCGCTTAAGAGAAAAATAATAAGCATCCCCTCAAACCAATGCTATTGACACACTCGAAACCGCTTGCTTGTGAATGGTATGAAGGCGAGAGAGGGCGACTTCATCGAAACCTTTGAAGATAGCATATTCGACGTTAAAGGATTGGTTCATCCTCCGAGTAGAGTTGTAGCCTTCCTCCGTTATGTTCCTGATCCAGCTGGTGACCGAAGAAAAGATGGAACAACCTACCGAAAAGTTTACGCCCTTTCTGATCGTTACGCCTTGCTAAAACAGAGTTTTCCAAGATACTTAGTGTACGATCAGGTTTTCAACGAGCATCTTTGCGAGGTCCCTCTTGAAGCTGTGAAATATAATTATCAGCCCACTCGTCGTTTGCGAGATCTCCGCTATGAAGATGAGTTGGATGAGGTGGAGAGAACAGCGTTATGGTTTTTGGAACTTCTGAAGGAGAATGCGGAGGTTCCGTGGAGCAAGCTAGGTATCTCAGGTTCCATCTTAGTGAAGCTTCACACTTCAACTTCTGACATAGATCCTGTTGTTTATGGATCTGAAACATGTTACAAGGTTTATTCAGCTTTGAGGCGGATGATAGAAGATAGGAAAAGCCCTGTCAAGCCCTACAGCCTAAAAGAGTTGAAAGGGCTGTTCGATTTTCGTTCGAAAGATACGGTTACATCCTTCGAAGATTTTGTTCGAACTGATTCTCGAAAGGTTTTGCAGGGCAAATTTATGGATAGAGACTATTTCATTCGTTTCGTGAAGGATTGGAACGAAGTTAAGGAACAGTATGGCACAGTTCTTTACAAGCCTGAAGGCTACGCTAAGATTAAAGCCAAGGTTGTGGACGATTCGGAGGCAATTTTCACTCCGTGTTGCTATAAAATCGAAAACGTGGAATTTCTTGAAGGGCTTCATGTTGAGCCGGTTGAGGAGATCGTGTCTTTTCGAGGAAGATTTTGTGAACAGGCCAAGAGTGGCGAGGTTGTGATTGCCCAGGGCAAAGTTGAAAGGATGCAAAGAGAGGGAGACCGTGAACACTTCAGATTGCTCTTGGGAAACAAGATTTCGGATCATATGATACTTGCATAATTATGCAAATGTGCGTGCAATAACGGGAAGCAAACAGACATGGACAAAACAGCAAACAGAAGAAGAAACAAACAAAAGTGACTTTTATTTATTCTTGTTTAGACGGAGGGCTCTTTATGAAAGCGTTGAGAAAAAAGAATATTAAAAAGAAAAAGAAACACCAGGAGAAAATTGGAAAATAGATAAAAAGAATAGCCCGCCATGTAGTGAAGAAATTGAGGTTAGAAATGTTTGGGTTTGGACGCGCGCTATTCTGAAGTTGCGACGTATCTACTGTATGCGCGCGCATAAAACGAATACTTGGAAAAAGGAGGGAAGGTTGAGTTCTTACTTTCATTCTTTGCATCTTGATTCTATGATGTTAAGTATTATTGCTATCGCTAATGCAGTGACTCCCATGAATTGGAGAGTTGGAGATATTTCCTCTACGCGCAAGCTGGATGGTACTGACATTGCAATTAAGAGGAACAAGAAATGGACGAAAGCCACAATCATCAGAATCCAACTAATCACTAATCCTGCCCTCAACTCTACTTTCACCTCAATCCTCTGCAATATTCTCTCCAAAAGTTGAATTGTCTGTTCTATTTGGCTTTAATTATTCGGTTCGCGCGCGCAAGTCGGTGTAATGTCTAGCCAGAACCGATTTGGGCACTCTGCCACAGAAGGCATCCATACGCGCGATGCTTTAGATCTAGAACATTTTTCACAAGCGATATGTCAACAGGCTACGCAATGCCCGCGTAGGATATGGAAACCAATTAGACGAATTTGGCTTGCACACTTGTTGCATTGAACTATCAATTCCTCCAAAGCTTGGCCGTCAACCTTCGTCTCCAGAATGCAGTAAACATCCTCTGTTTCATCTTCAGGAGATATGGTAACACCGCAATTTGGGCAGGGAAACTCTCCGTCCCCTTGAATTCTGGTTAAATCCAGTTTGTATACCAGAGGTTGCTTCTTTTCCTTCTCCCCATTTTTGAGAAAGCTTGGCATTTTTGACCCCTCACAAAAGAGGAAGTGAAAAACATATTACTACATTATTAACACGCAGAAAACACACCTGTATATCCCTAACAGCGCATCTCTGTTTTGAAATCGTTTTGAGTTTTAAATTCCAAATGGAAAGAGAGATGAGGCGTAGTTCCCTAATAAACAGTTTCTTGTAAGTCATATTCAAAAGCACGAACGCGCTGTGCACATATGCATAAATCGATGAAAAACGATGCAGGCTATCGGAGTCAAAGGCGCAAAGTGGGAATTTTCAGAAACTACTCTTAGAAAGGTTTAAGTGAAGTGGCTCGTTTGAACCTTAGGTTTTGTGAGCGCGGGACGCGCGTCTAGTTCTTTAATTCGTCCCCTCCGAACCTGAAAGGAAAGAGAAGAAGAGAGAAAGATGAAGGAAGAATCCCCTCCGCAACCGTTGAAGGTTCAGCAGTGTCCAGAATGCGGGAGCACTCGGCTCATGCGGGATTACGAGTGCGCCGAGATTGTGTGCATGAGCTGCGGGTTTGTCGTCGCCACTGAACCTGCGGACCAGGGACCAGAATGGCGTTCTTTTGACAACGAGCAGCATGAAAAGCGAGCTCGAGTTGGAGCCCCTCCCACATTCACCATTCACGATAAAGGCCTTTCCACCATGATCGACTGGCAAGACCGCGACATTTATGGCAAGAGTTTACCTTCCGGGGAGAAGGCTCAGATCTACCGGCTTCGTAAGTGGCAACGTCGCATCAGAGTTTCTGACGCTTCGGAGAGAAACCTTGCCTTCGCCCTTTCTGAAATCTCCAAGATATCTGACAGTCTTAACCTACCCAAAAACATCCTTGAAACCGCGTCCATCATCTATCGTAAAGCAGTTAAGGAGCGTCTCATTCGCGGAAGGTCTATTCAAGGAATGACAGCCGCCGCCATATACGTAGCTACTAGACAATGCGGACTGGCTCGAACCCTCGAGGAGATCGCCCAAGCCTCGAACATGCATAAGAAGGAAGTTGGAAACAGCTACCGGTTTCTCGCAAAACAACTTGACTATTTCATACCACCCTTAAAACCCAGCCAGTACGTAACCAAGATTTCCAACCAGCTAACCATGCAGGGAAATGTTGAAGAAATCGCCCACAAAATCCTCACCTCTGCAAAGGAACTAAAACTCACGTCAGGGAGGGGCCCCACTGGCATAGCCGCAGCCGCCAGCTACATTGCGTCGGTCTTGGCTGGAGAAAGAAAAACCCAGAGGGAAATCGCTGAAATTGCTCAGGTGACGGAAGTCACGATAAGGAACCGCTACAAGGAGTTGGTCGAGCGACTCCTGTTCGTTATATCCATCTAATCTTCCGACTTTTGTAAGCTCCAGCGTCTTCGTTGTGATTATCATTCTTAGTGTAAAAAGATGCCTGTCAACGCTTTCGCGCGCGAAACTACCTTCTAACATTTTAAGTGTGGAAAAAAAAGATGTGCGCGCGCAGATAGACCTCTCCAAAATGTGACTGTTATCTAACAGCCACATATATTTAAAAAGTTTAAATTCTATTGGAATCTCGAAATCTAACTGGATGTGATAGGCGTGGAAAAGGGCAAGTTTTACGTTTTGCCAAAACTACCTTACGGCTACAAGGATCTAGAGCCATATATATCCGAGGAACAATTGAAGATACATCATGAAAAACATCATCAGGGATATGTCAATGGTGCGAATGCGATTTTTGAGCAACTCGAAAAAGCACGAAAAGAAAACATCGATCTCGATATCAAATCCACATTAAAGACGCTGTCTTTCAACATAGGAGGTCATATACTCCATTCAGTGTTCTGGCCTTCCTTAGCGCCAAGTGGCAAAGGTGGTGGCGAACCAAGCGGAGTCTTAGGCAATGTCCTGAAGAAAGAGTTTGGAAGTTTTGAAAGGTTCAGAAAGGAATTCTCTCAAGCTGCTGCTAGTGTGGAGGGCTCCGGATGGGCAGCACTGTCTTTCTGTAGGCAAACCAATAGACCAATCATAATGCAGATAGAGAAGCACAACACCAACATCTACCCAATGTTCAGAATTCTCATGGTTCTTGACGTGTGGGAGCATGCATACTACCTCGACTACAAGAATGCCAGAGCCAAATTTGTCGACGCATTTTGGGACATCGTTAACTGGAATGAAGTAAACAAAAGGCTCCAAGAGTCATCGAAGTAATACATTTGATGCACGCGCAATTGGTAGGCCATAATTAAAAGTATTACACAGTAATAGGTATGAAGGTTATCTATGAAACCATTAAAACTTGCCATCGGAGTCATTCTTGTTGTCATTGGAGCTCTACTGCTGGCGGACGGCGTTATTGGTTGGGTCAACAATAAATACGTATTCATCGCAGACGTCAACCCTACATTCAAGTTTGTTGTAGGACTCATCGCAATCGTATCGGCTACGCCTCAATTGCAAGAAAGCAAAGAATAAACAAACTTCCTCTCTTTTTTATTTATACTTTTTAAATGGGGCAGGCGCGCACAAGTTTATCATCTCCTGAGAAAGTGTGTCCTCTGTAAGAATCTCTTGGGGTTCCTCTCGTCTTCTACGAGATACCGCTAGAAAGGCTAGCGTGATCACTGCTATAGAGAGAGCTATCAAGAATTCGGGGCGTATAACAAATCGAAGGATGTAGTCTAAGGGAGTTTGAGATTGAGGTGGAAGGTCTTCAAAGGATATCGGTAAGTATTGATAAGGGATGCTTGACGGTAAAGTGACTGAAGACTCTTGTGGGCACGTACTTGAAGGACTGAACTGAGAGGATTTTGACATCCATTCGAAAACCTTGGAGACTGAGTAGACATCAAGAGAGGAAAGCGCTTGAACAGTCTCTCTATAGGTGTAGGTAGGGTACATGATATCGCCTACATAATTGCTGTGCCCCAGACCCAGAGTGTGACCTAATTCATGGAGGGCAACGTTTTGCATGTCAATCTCCTTCAAAACGTAACCACCTGGGATTCTTGCCGCAAGGCAAACTGTGTTGTTTATTATGATGCAGGGCGGTTTATACACTGCTTGGGAGCGGCCTATGGTTTGTGCGCTTGCACACTCCTCTATCCATGTAATGTAAATATCAAAACCGGAATCTAACGCTTGAGTTATTGTTGGAACCATTTTAATACTTGAAAGATATGCAAAATTGGAATAATTGGATGCAAATTCCTGGATTGCGTTGCCCCACTCCGCTATGGCACGAAGCGACGCGTTGAGATAAGAAGGCTTCCACCAAGACTCACTCTCCCGTGGAACTATACAGACGCTTATGGTCGAATGATCCCATGTAGTTCCTTGAAGGCCCAAGGAATACTGTGCCTGTGCTTCTGCCTCGCTGAAATCACGCACGACAAACGTTAAGCTCAGGATCAGCAAGACCGATAGGATTGTTTTCGATTTCATTTTTCCATACGCCTAAAGCAACCTTGATAAAGTATTCTGGAGCACCTTAACAAATCTTGCGCGCGCGATATGGGAAAAAGCTACAAGAGGGCCTTTTTTCGTTGAAACCCTAATTTATCGTGTACGCTCATTCCGGAAGAGTTCCATATTTTGAAGGCGCAGTTATAGTTCTGGTTGCGAAAGTCCAACCATTCCGACTAGAAGTCTTGAGAAGGTATCGTGATGTTCCTCTTCTTGACCCAGAATTTCTTCGAATAGTCTTCTAGTTGTTATATC
>Ga0224496_10001565_pt1 | contig 14113 bp, 13 predicted proteins | sample SF_Jul11_sed_USG_2_FD_168127 | JGI IMG/M metagenome (GOLD analysis project Ga0224496, IMG submission 168127) | Sediment microbial communities from San Francisco Bay, California, United States - SF_Jul11_sed_USGS_8_1 | ecosystem: Environmental > Aquatic > Marine > Sediment | place: USA...
CCTTTTAACGCAAGAAGGCATTGAATTTAAAACCAATAGCTTTATCGGCAAAGATATCTCCGTCGATGAAATAAAAAATAGTTACGATTTTATCTGTCTTTGTGGAGGTTCCGAAACACCAAGGGATCTACCTGTCAAAGGAAGGGATCTGAAGGGGGTATATTTCGCTCTTGATTTTCTTTTTCAGCAAAACAGAATCAATGGTGGGCGGGAATTAAATGAAGAAATCATCAACGCCAAGGGAAAACAGGTGGTAGTGATTGGCGGAGGGGATACCGGTTCTGATTGTGTGGGTACCAGTATAAGACAAGGTGCCAAATCAGTCACTCAAATTGAAATTTTACCCAAGCCACCACGAAACAGGACAGCTGACAATCCTTGGCCACAGTGGCCCAATATCCTAAAGACATCTTCATCTCAGGAAGAAGGATGTAAGAGGGATTTTTCCGTTTTAACCAAGGAATTCAGAGGCGATACTCAGGTAAGCGAAATCAAATGCGTTAAAGTTGACTGGTCTCAATCACAAGATGACAGTAGCTTCAAGATGAAGGAAATTAAAGGCTCCGAGTTTACCATCAAAGCCGACTTGGTACTTTTGTCAATGGGATTTGTTCATCCGGTTCATGAAGGTCTGTTAAAAGATCTTGGCTTAAAGTTAGATGAAAGAGGCAACGTGTGGCATCAAAGTCATCGAACTTCGGTTAAGAATATCTATGTTGCTGGAGATATGGCGACAGGACAATCCCTGGTTGTCAGAGCGATCGCCAGTGGCAGAAATATGGCGAAAATGATCGATACCGCAATTAAAGGTCACAGCCACCTGTCATAATAGAATATTTTCGATAATCGCTTTTTGTAGAAACAATGTATAATTCAAGCAGAACCAAATGAACTTCAACCTGATCAGAAGACCAAGGCGCAACAGAATCAACAAAAGCGTCCGGGCACTCGTATCTGAAAACCAACTTAGGGTTTCCGATCTTATCATGCCTTTGTTTGTTATCGAGGGAGAAAACAAAAAACAGGAGATATCCTCAATGCCTGGCATTTTCCGTTTCAGCCGGGATCTGCTCGTCAGGGAGTGCGAAAAACTCTACAAATTAGGAGTTCCAGCCGTGGTTCTTTTTCCTGCCTTAAACGATTCTTTAAAAGACAAGACCGCTACGGAATCCTATAACGACCTTGGGTTATATCAAAGGACCCTTAAGGATATCAAAAAAGCGGTACCAGAATTGACCCTGATGACAGATGTGGCGATGGACCCTTATAGCTCAGATGGCCATGATGGCTATGTCAATGACAAGGGAGAAATCGAGAATGACCGGACATTGGAGATCTTGGCAAAGATGTCGCTTTCTCAGGCGCAGGCTGGAGCCGATATTATCGCGCCTTCTGACATGATGGACGGCAGGGTGGCTTATTTAAGAGAAGCTCTGGATCAAAATGGCTTTGAGAATGTGGGTATATTATCTTATACCGCAAAATACGCATCCAGTTACTACGGCCCTTTCCGTGAAGCCCTTGAAAGCGCGCCCAAGCAGGGTGACAAAAAAACCTACCAGATGGACCCAGCAAATGTGAGGGAAGCTTTGTTGGAAACACAAGAAGATATCGAGGAAGGTGCGGATATGATCATGGTTAAACCCGGACTGCCATATCTGGATGTCGTACGGGCCGTCAGCGAGGTCAGTCTGGTACCTGTCGCCGTCTATAACGTTTCTGGCGAATACAGCATGGCTAAAGCCGCCGGATTAAACGGCTGGATCGACTATCAGAAGGTTGTTTTGGAAACCCTGCTTTCCTTTAAGCGCGCGGGAGCCGATATGATCCTGTCTTACCATACCGCCGAGGCTGCGAAGTGGCTTAAGGAAAACTAGACATCCATCACTGCTTTCCCATCAAGACCCGTAAGACGTTGGGTTGTTCCTTTAAATCCCTCGTCCCGGCGCCATAGCCGATTTTCTCAACTGACATATCAGGCATCCCTTCAACGAATTCATCGGCGAAGTTTACCAGTATCGCCGCGCCGGTCGGAGTCGTCAGCTCTTTTTGTGGCTTTCCGCTGCGAACGGGGACGGATTTAAGAATCTCCAGGGTAGCCATCGCTGGAACGGGATAATTCCCATGTTGGCACTTAACAAATCCATTTCCAAGTGAAACCCTGGAAGAAAAAACCTTTTGAACTCCCAGACTCTCCATCGCCAGGCATACACCGACGACATCGATGATCGAGTCGATCGCTCCGATTTCATGAAAATGAACCTGATCAAGGCTTTTGTTATGAATTTTAGCCTCGGCTACGGCAATCGTATGGAACAAGGCGATACTTTTCGCCTCAATCTTATTGTCCAGGTTCGATTTTTCTATCAGCTCCCTGATTTTTTTATAGGAATAATTTCTAAACTCTGGGAAGGGTGGAAGAAGATTGAATTTAAGAGCCGAGACACCTAGTTTATTCACCTTTTTCCAACTGAAATTCAGTTTTTGCGTCGGGGATAATCTGCTTAAGCCACTCTGGATATAAGTTTTATCCGCTCCGAGATCCACCAAAGCCGCTAAAGTCATATCACCGCTGATTCCGGAAAAACAATCAAAATAGAGAGACGACATCAATAAATCTGTAGGAGGAAAAAAACGTTGACTCGGCCCAATTCAGCAAGCTTGTTCGATCAACTCTCTTCTTTTGCGCTCGTTGATCCACATACTTTCAGCCCACTGAATCAAACTGTGGTAATAGCCGGGGGAAAACTGGAAAATATCAGAGACGGCTTTTAAAAAATTTTTTTCAAGAGAAGTCAACTTACCGTCCGAAACAATGATCAATATCAATTCGGTATATATGGCGGCCAATTGTTTTTTATCGAGACCTTCCGGAATTTTCTTTATCCCTGGGTGAATCCCCGGACTGTTTAGATAGGCACGGATTTTTTTCTTATTTTCCTCGTCCAGAAAATACAACGACAAAATCATAAAATCGATTTCAGAAGCGTCAATCTCCTTATCCGATTTGATAGCCGATGCGACCAGATAGGCATACCAGAGTTTCTGTTTGTCGGTAAAATGATCCAGGGCAATATTCATAGAACCTATTTGATTACATAATTGGAGCTTTATATTCATATGTATATAAAGCGAATACGGATTAAAAACAAGGTATTTATCGCATTATATGTTTGATCGGTTTTTTGCATTAAAATACTAAAATTACAAACGGACGACAGGTCAAAAGTTTTTCAATTCAATATCACCTTTGATTTTAATCAATTTTGTTGCATATACAGTGTCTATTATGAGATTAATAAACTTGAGACTTCAAGTTTATGTTGAATGCAAATCTTTCGTATTTTCATCAGTATTTAATTGATAATGCTTAAAATATTAATTATCGATTAAAACGAGGCCTTTCTTAAATCCTTAGAATCGATGCTTGAGCAGGAAGGCTTTCAGGTTTTTACCGCCTTAACCGGTAAATTGTGCTAAGACATAGTCCGTGCGGAACAAATCGATCTTTATATTATCGATTTTTTATGCCGGTTATGGACGGATTATCCTTAATCAGAGAACTTATTAAATTGGACCCTGCCGCAAATATTTATGCCATTTCTGGAGGGCGCGAGATTTTTTCAGATACCGATTATCTGTACCACGCGAAACAGTTCGGCGCGATCAAAACCTTTCGTAAACCTTTTGACAATACCGAGCTTATCAGAGCGATCCATGTACAGTTCAAATAAGACTTAAATACCATACCTGATGAAATTATAATGATCTCTTTCGATAAACATTTTAACTGTTAGATATGGATATTTATATTATTTTAACCGCACAGCCTTTGTTCAGGTGTGTCTTAATTTTAGCTTTTCGTGAGGTACTTTGAACGAAAGAGAGTTGGAAAAAGGGAATAAAAGCGGACTTGAGCTTTGGATTTTTGTTATTCCAACCTTTTTATTGGTTTTTCTGGTCTTCGTAGATCACCTTGTCGTTATCCCTTTAAGTGCCGATATTTCCCGTTCAACCGGTCTTCCAATCGTCAACAGCGGTCTCTTGGTCGCGATTTATCCCATCTCCGCGGCCATTTCCGCTTTTGTTTTCGCTCCATTTTCAGACCGGTTAGGCAGAAAAACCATGCTCATGATCCTGGGGTGTGGTTTTGCCATCTCTACCTTGTTTTTCGCTCTCTCAAGCAGTGTGTTCTATGTTTTTTTATTCCGAATAACATCAGGTATTTTTGGAGGCCCGATTTTTCCCAACGCGTTGGCTTTTATTGGGGATAGTTTTTCCGGCAAACAGAGAGGAACCGTCGTAACCTTGGTGATGTTCTCTTTTTCGATCTCATCCATCATGGGAGTCCCGCTTGGCTCTTGGATTGGTGATCAATACACATGGCAGGTTCCTTTTTTCGGAATTTCCATTGGAGCCCTTTTTTGTAGCTTCGCGGTCATATCTTTTAAAAGTGTCAAAACAGGCGCGGAATCTGGAAATATTTTAAAACAATATCTGGAATTAATATCTCTTTGGAAGATCAGCAACATTAGAAGGCTGTTCATTATCCAGTTTTTTATGATGATCGGTCTCTTTGGTTTCGTTCCAAATATCAGCGTCTGGCTGGGGACCAACTTCGGCTTGTCGCCGACCAGTATCGGTCTTTGTTACATGCAAGGGGGCATCGGAGCGTTAATCGGAAATTTTTTGGCTGGCAGACTCCTCTGGCTCGGATATAGAGAATCCTTAATCAGCATCGGTTCGGTCATCATGGGATGTTTTTTGCTGGTCGCGACCTTCGAGTTTTTCCCAGTTAATTTTATTGGAATGATCTTTGCGGGTATCATGTTTGGAGGCTCTATCCGCATACCGTCGCTACAGATGATTTTAACCGAGATTGTCTCAATCGATATAAGAGGCAGGCTTATGTCCATGAGCATGATCGTCAGCAACTTTACCATGGGGTTAGGTGGTATCTGGAGTATTCCACTTTTAAAAATTGACTCTTCAAGGCTTCATGGAATGGAGCAAATCGGCATTATTGCCATCATCACACTGGCTTTTGTGCCCATTTTGATTCTCAATTTAAAAACTGACCACTGATACTACAGAACGATTATTTAAAGCCATAGCATCTTCATTACCACTCTCTGATAAGTAAATTCTTTCTTTATTTGCAATTAATATTTAAGATGATTGCTCGCTTTTAAGACCAATTTTTTTTCGCTAAACATACTTGACATTTTATTATTTCGCATATACTAACTAAATTAAACAGCTTATGCTTATTGAAGTAGGTTTTATATAGTTAATATTATAATTAAACAGCTGCAAAGGAGCTTCAAAATGCCTACTATTATTATAAAATCACTGACGATTGCGGCTTGTTTTATTTTCATCCTTACACCCAGTGTTTTTGCGGAAGAAACAGTCCATGTCTATTCATCCAGGATCGACCAATTAATAAAACCTGTTTTCGATGCATTTACGGTTAAAACCGGCATCAAGGTTAAATACACGACAGCAAAGGAAGCTGAACTGATCGAGAGACTCAAAGCCGAAGGTAAGTTCACCCAGGCAGACGTTTTGATCACCGTTGACGCGGGAAACTTGTGGCTCGCACAAAATGAGGGTCTTCTTCAGCCAGTCAGCTCAAAACTATTGGACCATAACGTGCCTTTTTCTTTAAAAGAAAAGCAAAATCATTGGTTTGGTCTTTCTATCAGAGCTCGAACGATCGTCTATCATAATAAAAGGGTTAAGCCCTCTGAGCTATCTAGCTATGAAGCTTTAGGCGAGGCTAAGTGGAAGGGGAGGCTTTGTCTTCGGACCTCAAAAAAAGTCTATAACAAGTCGCTTGTCGCCATGATGATAGAGTCTCTTGGCGAGCCGAAAACCGAAAAAGTCATTCGTTCATGGATCGACAACCAACCCGAGATATATTCTAACGATACCAGCCTATTAAAGGCTATTGTCGCTGGGAAATGCGATGTCGGAATCGTTAACACTTATTATCTGGGACGGATTTTAAAAGAAGACCCCGACTTTCCGGTTAGTCTGTTTTGGGCTAATCAAGACAGTTCAGGTGTCCATGTGAATATTTCCGGCGCAGGAGTCATTAAATTCGCAAAAAGAAAAGAAAACGCTTTAAAATTAATCGAGTTTTTAAGCGGGACTGAAGCCCAAAATCTTTTTTCAGACGATAATCTGGAATACCCAGCAAACCCCAATATCCCACCAAGTCCTCTTTTGGTTAAATGGTGGGGAAAAAATTTCAAAAAGGACTCAACAAATTTAAGTGCTGCTGGGAAAAACCAAAAAAGGGCGGTCATGTTGATGAACCGGGTTGGTTATAAATAATTGGCCGATCGATATTCAATCATGAATTTTTTTAGAAGTTGGAGCGGTATCAATCTGTTTTTATGTTTGTTGCTGTCCATCCCTCTATTTACGATCTTCATATCGATCGTTCCGCCAAAAATCGAAATTTGGAGTTATCTCTTTGAGACTCGACTCATCGAGCTATTGATCAATACCTTTTATTTGACTATCGGTGTCGGTGTTGGATCTTTTTTACTTGGAACCAGTCTGGCCTGGATCGTGGTCATGTACGAGTTTCCCTTAAAAAAGGTTTTCGACTGGGCTTTGATTTTACCGATGGCAGTTCCGGCATACGTCATTGGTTTCGTGATTCTGACTGCATTCGAGTATGGCGGTATCGTTCCAGGGGCGCTTGAGTATCTATTTGGCATCGAGGGTTTTTATCCCGATATTCGTTCTGGACTAGGTGTGATCATCGTTATGAGCCTGGTTTTATACCCATATGTGTACCTTTTAGCCAGATCCGCTTTTCGTGACCAAAACCAAAGCTACCTTGACGCGGCGCGGAGCCTGGGTGTCACACAAAAGATGCTTTTTATCAGAGTCGCGCTCCCCTTGGCCCGCCCCTCCATTGTCGCCGGAGTGTCATTGGCTCTAATGGAAAGTCTGGCGGATTTTGGAACTGTGGCCATCTTTTCCTTTGATACCTTCACGACAGCTATCTATGAAGTCTGGTTCGGAATGTATGAGCGCTCAGCAGCGACTCAACTGGCTTCGATGCTCCTTATGTTTAATTTTATCTTTTTTTGGCTGGAGTATAGAACAAGGGGCAAAGCCGTTTACTACCAGTCAAGCGGAGCTTCCAGAAAACAAAAGTCATTTAGGGTATCTCTGCCAAAGAAAATCATCTTGTTTTCATATCCTGCGATCATCTTGTGTTGTTCCTTTGTGTTTCCGGTCGCGGTTTTGATCTACTGGGCTTTGGATGTCTGGGATATGCAGGTCCAAAGCCGTTTTTTCGAGTATGCGTTCAACAGCCTTTTACTGGGGCTGCTTTCTGGCTTGATTATTATTCCTATTGCGTTGATTCTGGCTTATGGTAAGAGACTTAATCCTGGGATCATCAGTTTTTTGACCACCCGGATTTCGACTTTGGGCTATGCGATTCCAGGTTCGGTCATCGCGGTGGGAGTTTTGATCCCCCTCTCCTGGATAGATTACCGCATTAACGACATCACTTCTTATTTATGGGATTATTCACCTGGGTTAATCCTGACGGGGTCAATTGCCGCTATTCTTTTTGCCTATACGGTGCGTTTTATGACAGTTGGTTTTAACTCGGTGGATTCAAGCCTACTCAAAATCACGACCAGCATGGACATGGCCGCTCAAAGTCTAGGCCTTAGTAGACTTGGTATAATGAAGAAAATTCATTTCAAACTGATCAGGTCTGGCCTTTTGACTGGTTTTATCCTTGTGTTTGTGGACGTTATGAAGGAAATGCCGGCTACTCTTTTGATGAGACCCTTCGGGTTCGATACGCTCGCGACCTGGATCTGGCAGTTAACTTCCGAAGCCATGGCTAAACAAGCAGCCCTTCCAGCTTTAATCATCGTTGCGGTGGGGCTTTTTCCTGTCATCATTTTGATCGGTCTAGATAAAAAAACCAGCTTTGGAGAGGATTAGGAAACCTATGAATCAACAGGATGTCATCATCGGTCTTGAAAATATCGATAAAAAATTTCAAAACACCCCTGCTTTAAGGGGGCTTGATTTAAGTATTCATCGCAATGAGATGGTCGCTCTTTTGGGGCCTTCTGGATGCGGCAAAACCACCACCTTGAGGATCATCGGCGGGTTTGAGAGACCTGATTCGGGTTTGGTGAGCATTAGGGGAAAATGCGTTTTTGACAAAAAAAGGTTTATCCCTCCTGAAAAAAGAAAAATAGGCATGGTTTTTCAGGATATAGCTCTTTTCCCTCACTTGAGCTTATCTGAGAATATTGCTTTCGGACTTAAGGGCAGTAAGTCTGATAAAAATCAGCGGGTCGGTGAAATGCTGGAACTTATCGGACTCGTCAATCAGGGGAAAAAGCTACCCCACATGATCTCTGGTGGGCAGCAGCAAAGAGTGGCGATCGCGAGAGCCTTGGCTCCTAAAACCGAAATCCTACTTTTGGACGAACCATTCTCAAGTCTGGACTTTCAACTGAGAAGGCAATTAAGGCAGGACATCAAAAAAATTCTGACCCAATTGGACGTTACCGTGATTCTGGTGACTCATGATCAGTATGAGGCATTCAGTTTCGCCGAAAGGATCGTCATGATGCATGATGGACAGGTAATGCAGGACGGTAGCCCCTTGGAGTGTTACCAAAACCCGAAAAATACCTGGGTGGCTTCTTTTGTCGGTACCGCCAATTTTATTCCAGCCAAAATCTACGAAGAGCGCATTGTAACCCCTATCGGAATTTTAATGAATAAACAGCGCGAAACATCAGGGGATTATCAAATTATGATCAGACCCGAGGATATCTCCATTTTGCCTGCAAATAAAGGCGAGGAACAGGGCATAGTCGAAAACAGTATGTTTCTGGGTAACAGGGAGATCTTTTTTGTTAAGCTAGGTTCCGGCCAAAGCATCAGAGTTCAAGTTCAAACAAGAGGAAACATTAGACTTCAAGACCCGGTCAGACTTCATTTTGAACATTACAAACTTTTCAAAAAGGCTTAAACTGTCAGCCTTTGGTCTCGAAATCAAGAAAGAGTTTCTTTAGAATCTCAGGGATTTTGACGCGGCCATTTTTAGAAAGACAAGTCCCTACTACCTTTGCATTTAAAACCGGTTTTTGATCCGGTAGAATATAAATATCCTGCAAAAATAAAAATTGAGCTCTTGATTTTCTTTCAAATCTCAGTTTCACCGAAAAACGATCCCCACTTTTTAAAAGACGCAAATAATCGATTTCGTATCTCGTTACAACCAGCCTGTAGTCCATCTCAAACATCTGGTCAAAATGGATGCCCACAGTCTTTAGAAATTCATGCCTGGTATGTTCGAGATAATTCAAGTACACCGAATTATTAACCATGCCCAGCATATCGAGTTCATAATCCCTAACCCTTAAATCAAGTTCAAAATGATATTTTTTCATATCTTTTAGCTCATAACTTTCAAATAATACGTTTCAAACTGAGTCCTCTTAACCTTCAAGCCAAAACTAAAACATTTATTGCTCAAAGAAAAGACCTTTCAAACATTGTGATTCATTCGATTCATTAAAATAGTAAGGACAATTATAACAGGATTATTTTATTTTTTACAAAAAAACATTGCAAATACCTGATAGCTGTGAAAATTGAAGATAAGCAAAACAAATTTAATTAAACAAAGTCTGAAGTTAATAAAGTATATTAAAAGTTTCTTCTATAAATACAGAAACTCGTAAAAAGATTATCCACATAACTTTATCCTCTTCAATTTTATTGTATTAAAACGGTTTTGTTGTACCCGTATTTGATAAACCGTTCGACAATTTTTGAGGATGATTTTATGAGAAAGAAATTGAGTCTTTTTTTCGACCGTAAGTATGGAGGAAAGGTGATTTTTAGTGATCAGGATCTGGATGGACCAATCGAAGTCATCGAAAAGAAAGGCATTCGGTCTCTCCATCTGGGTTCATCCGCGACCCAAAGTTCTCTTGATTTAAAAGATTTGGACAAATTGGTTCTAAAGTCCACCAGAGCCATGATCAAAAGTCTGATATTTTTAGAATATGTAAAGAAAATCTTAATCATTGGTTTGGGTGGGGGCTCAATCGTCAGATTTATTGACAAGTTTTACCCTGATTGCGAAATCGATATTGTAGAAAAAAGAGACAGTGTCATCCAAACGGCTTTTGAATATTTTCATCTTCCAGAAAGAGAAAGCATCCGGCTTTTCCCAATGGACGCGGTAGAATACTTTGTTTGTTGCGACCAGAGACAATACGACTTGATCATTCTGGATATTTTCGACCAAAATGGGATGTCTGAAGATCTGAAAAATGAGTTTTTTTATTCCCAGATCAGAAAAACACTGACAGCAAAAGGGATTTTGACAGTCAATCTCTGGAGAAAACCTATCAACGACTTTAATCAGATCGTACTTAAAATCTCGAAAAGTTTCCAAAAACAGGTCGTTGCCTATCCGATCGAAAATGTAGCAAACTGCATTATACATGCTTTTAACGAGTCAAAAGCGGAATACTCGATTGAAGAACTCGTCATCAAAGCTGATAAATTGCAGAGTTTAATGAACATCGGTTTCCCAGGTTACTTAGAAAAACAAGAGAAATTCCAGAATACATTTTTCGACAAACTACCTGAGCCTTTAAAAAAACCTTATTATCACCCCCTGGTTCGATGAAAGAACAACAATTAACCGATGGCTTTATCCGCTTTATTAAATCCTCACCTACCGCCTTTCACGCCGTTCAAACGGTAGTTAATTATCTAAAGGAAAATCATTTTAGCCAGAGGGATCTGAAGGACGATTTTCAAATCGGAAAATCGGAAAAGTGTTTTATCATCAATGGGGACTCCTCCCTGATCGCAGTTAGAAACCCCGCTAACGACCTTGGAAAAGGCCTCCATCTGGTCGGTGCCCACACAGACAGTCCATCACTAAAAATCCGTCCCAATCCCGATCTGCGTTTCAAGGATATTTTAAGCATCAGCGTTGAGATTTATGGAAGCCCATTGATCCACACTTGGTTTGACCGTGATTTATCCATCGCTGGGAAAGTTAACTTTTGTGATTCTAAGATGAATCAGGGTAAAGTTCTGGTTGATTTTTCAAAGCCGGTCGCGTCCATTCCCAGCTTGGCTATTCATCTGGAAAACAAATCCGGCGATCCTAGAAAAATTGATCCTCAAAAAGAATTGATCCCGATTTTTTCTGAACTTTCAAAAAACGATCAGGCTGATTTCAATCAAATTCTTTTATACCAGATCAAAATTGATTACCCTGATCTTGATATAAAGGAAGTTCTGGATTATGATCTGTTTCTTTACGATTCTCAGCCGCCTTGTGAAATGGGAGTTCAAAACAAGTGGATCAATTCCGGCAGGATCGATAATCTCTTAAGTTGTTATGCTGCCATGACCGCCTTTGTCGAAGCGGATTCAGACAAAACAAGCCTGATGGTACTTTATGATCATGAGGAGATCGGAAGCACTTCAAATATTGGGGCTGGAGGACCATTTTTAAAATCAGTCCTGAGCCGGCTGACGAATAAGGATGTATTGCCAGACCAAATCATCGCCAATTCCCGTTTTTTGTCAGCGGATAATTCTCACGCGATCCATCCAAATTATCCCGAGAAACATGACTCAAACCATGCTCCGCTCATGAACAAAGGTCCTGTAATCAAAATCAACGCCAATCAAAGATACGCCAATGACAGCGATTTTAGCTCCTGGTTAAAGCTGTTGTTAAAAAAGACCAACATCCCCTACCAGGTCTTCTGCAACCGAAACGATTTGCGTTGTGGCAGTACCATCGGACCCATGACCGCCGCTAATATCGGAATAAAAACCCTGGATGTCGGCGCTCCGATGCTGGCGATGCATTCAATCAGGGAGATCTGCGGTAAAAAAGATATCCATGACTACTACAGGTTGATCAAAGAGTTTTATAAATCCGATTAACTATACTTACAACAATCTTCTGATGGCTCAAACAATGGGAATCCGCAGTTTCATAGCCATATCACTAGGCGAGACAGCAATTCAAAACCTGAGAGTCGTTGCCGAACGAAAAAAAATACTCGATCAATTTAAGGCTATTAGTTGGGTATATCCTAAAAACTACCATCTGACCCTTTCTTTTTTGGGGAATTTGCAATCAGACAAGTTGGATGATCTCCAACTCAAACTCACTGATTTAACACTCAACTATCACCCCTTTGATATTTCGATGGAAATTGTTTGCGGTTTTCCTTTTCACCAGAAACCAACTACCATTTCCGCCATCATTTCAAAATCAGATGAGCTTTTAATCCTCCATGATCAAATCACAAACATGGTTTCGAGCTTAAAAATACCGATCAATAAAAAAGTTTTTAAGCCCCATGTCACTTTAGGAAGAATAAAAAGAAAAATAAACCTTGAAAAAATCATCGAACCCAGCCAAATTTTAATAAAGTCAAACGTCAATTCCGTCGATCTTTATCATAGCGAGCTAAAGTCCTCTGGTCCAATTTATTCGTTGATTTTCACTCAGGAGTTCTTAGGGAAAATAACCTCTCACTAAATCAAGTGGTTTTGTTGATTAATCATCCTGATAAATAACAAAGACAAGTTTCTGATATACACTGTCTAATTACCCCCTGAAAATAAAAAATGCTGAAACAAACACCCTTATACCAAAAACATATTCAACTTGACGCTCGAATGATCGATTTTGGCGGCTGGAGTCTTCCGGTACAATATAAAGGTGTCGTTGCCGAGCATATGCAGACCAGAAATATGGTTTCACTTTTTGATGTTAGCCACATGGGAGAATTTTTTGTTGAGGGTCCCGATGCAGAAGCGCAATTGCAAAGACTCCTTCCAAATGATATCAGCAAGATCAAGATCGGTCAGGTTCAGTACAATTTCCTGCTTTATGAAAATGGTACCTTCGTTGATGATTTAACCGTCTACAAAATGGCTGAAGAGCGATATATGCTTTGTGTCAACGCTTCCAATACTCAAAAGGATTTTGACTGGATTAAGGCTAATATTAAAGGCGATGTCAAGTTCAGCGACAAATCCCCTGAGACTGGTCAAATCGCGATCCAGGGGAAAAAATCTCAGGATGTACTTCAAAAATTGGTGGATTTCCCTCTCGATCAAATCGCCTATTATCACTTTAATGAAACCTCTTTGCTCAACCATCCATGCGTCATCGCCAGAATGGGCTATACGGGTGGTATTGGTTTTGAAATTTTCTGTGAATGGAATCAATGTCCTGAAATATGGGACGCTTTGCTTGATAAAGGAAAAGAATTTGAAATCCAACCCGCGGGTTTAGGCGCGCGGGATACTTTGAGGCTTGAGGCAGGCTTTCCTCTTTATGGAAACGATCTCGACGATCAGCATAATCCGCTTCAAGCTAATTTACTGAATTTCATATCTTTTGATAAATTTGATTTTATTGGAAAAGAGGCATTGCAAAATTTAAAAAACAGCGGTATTTCTCAAACTTTCATTAGATTTGTGCTTGAAGAAAAGGGGATTCCCCGAGCTCATTACCAGATACTAGATTATACAACAGGGGATACCATTGGTGAGGTCACCAGCGGTAATTATTCTCCTATGCTCGAAAAAGGGATCGGAATGGGATACGTCAAAACACAATATCAAAAACCGGGCACAAAAATAAGAATCAGGATCCGAAATAGTACCGTCAACGCCGTAATTGTTAAAGGTCCTTTTACGAAATTAACAAAATAACCGAATTTAAATCCTTCATTCATCCTATTTCAACGGGGTTAAAATGGAAGTTAGGAACGAGTTAAAATATACAGAAGATCATGAGTGGGTTTTAATTGATGGTGATACCGTCGTCATGGGTATTACTGATTTCGCTCAAAACAGTCTGGGAGATATCGTTTATATCGAAATGCCAGAAGTTGGAACAATCGTTGATACTGGTGAAGCCATCGGTAATATCGAATCCGTCAAAGCGGTATCTGAAATTTATTGCCCCATTTCAGGCGAAATTACTGATGTGAACAAAGACCTTGAGGAACAGCCTGAATTGACCAACACTTCCCCATATGAT
>Ga0224496_10001567_pt1 | contig 14094 bp, 10 predicted proteins | sample SF_Jul11_sed_USG_2_FD_168127 | JGI IMG/M metagenome (GOLD analysis project Ga0224496, IMG submission 168127) | Sediment microbial communities from San Francisco Bay, California, United States - SF_Jul11_sed_USGS_8_1 | ecosystem: Environmental > Aquatic > Marine > Sediment | place: USA...
GGCGCAGAAGAACGTTGGGGAGACACGAATAACTCCAAAGACTGGTATGTGATGACCCGGTTCGATTACGCCCAGTCGGATAATTTTTCAGCGAACCTTTCTGGTTTTGCTTATTTCGGCAATCATAATACCAAGGTTTTGGGGGGAGCGGATGTGAGTCGTAGTCGGTATGGAGTAGGTGCTCGCATCCGATATCGGTGGTTGGATCTGTACGGGGACTACACTATCGATCGCATTACTGATCTACCCAGTGGAATGTCGGCGACGTTTGATGCCACCGCTACAGGAGTGACTGTAGAAGCCCATGCCATCGTCACGGATCGTTTATTGCTGGGTGTTGGATATAATCATTTGGATGCTGGTGGTGTCTTAAGTCAACGAAAAAGTGCTAGTTTCTTGAGTCTTCAGGCTCGATATTACCTCCGTTCCAATATTGCCTTGCAAGTTCGGAATGAGGTGAATTTGCGGGATGCAGAAGGGGGAACCAGCCCCGCACGGAATCTTCGCAACCAGTTTATCACCAATGTTGCGATCGCCTTTTAGAGGGAAGCCATGATGAAGGTTCTCTGCCGAATTGTGTTTACCCTAGTGGGGGGGCTGTGGGTATTTTGGTCTTCGGGAGCAGTGGAGGCGACTCCTCAGCCTGAAAAGGATGTTTCGGCAGGAGCCATTATTTATGAACGTTCCTGCTCGGTGTGTCATGGGATATCTGGAAAAGGAGATGGCCCTGCGGCTTTTTACAATTCCGCGTATTCTGCCTCACGGGCGAGGGATTTTACCGTTGGCAATTATAAGTTTCGGTCTACCCCTTCAGGAAGTCCGCCCCGTGATGAAGATCTCTTTCGCACGATCACCAATGGAGTTCCAGGTTTTATGCCTTCGTTCAGTGGATTATCCCCAGAGCAACGCTGGCAGGTGATCACGTATATTAAAACCTTCTACCCAGGATTTCAGGAAGAGACCCCGGAGCCAATCCAAGTTGAAGGTTCCCTAATACCCTCCACGGTAGAGAGTGTGCAACGTGGGAAAGCCCTATTTCAGACCATGGATTGTCATAGCTGCCATGGGGCACAAGCTCGTGGAGCTGGACCGGTGGCTGTAGCTGGAGAATTGACTGATAGCTCGGGATTGCCGATTTCCCCGAATGACCTAACCAATCCCACGGGCTGGAAAAATGGCACTACAGCAAGGGATATCGTCCGGACCCTGTTCACGGGGTTGGATGGGACCCCGATGCCCTCGTATGAAAGTCAATTGGCTGGTCATGAAGACGATGCCTGGCATTTGGCCAACTATCTTCTGTCCTTATCCGGGCAGCGCTAGCATGGGTGCAAACAGGCGTCGCGCCTAAGATTCATCAATGGCTGGTCGCGATGTCCGCCGTTCTGATGAGGTATTCATCCTCCTCAATCCAAGAGAGACTTCCGATGCCACATCTTTGTCATGAGGAGGAGAGATTCACTATTTTTCGCATTGAATGGATGTGATGCTCATGCTGAGTCAAACAGTTCGGCCACTCAAACGAAGCCTGTTGATGAGTGCCTTTTTTATTCTCCTTTGTTCGGGGCTTCAGACCCTGGGAGAAAGGGAGATCACCTTTGCTGGCACTCTTGAAGGAACGGTTCATTACCTCGGTGCCCAGCCGGCTCCAAGGGTGATGCCAGTCACCAAAGATCAAGATCAGTGCGGGATGGAAGCGATCATCCAAACCATCCAGATTCATGATGCCCATGGGGCGTTACGTGATGCGGTGGTGAGTGTGGAAGGTCTGCCAGATATGGACGAGGCGGTTCCTATCGATACGACCGAACGTTCGGTGTTGAATATGCGATGTGCGTTTTCTCCAAGAATTGGGACGGCGAGGAAGGGACAGGACGTCGAAATACGCAATCAAGATCCGATTCTTCACAATACCCATATTAAATATGGGAAACGGACCTTCCTGAATGTGGCCCAAGTTCCAGGCGGGAAACCCATCGTGAAGCGATTGAAGCGGGCAGGAGTGCATGATATTCGGTGTGACAAACATGTGTTTATGGAGGGCTCTCTCCATGTCTTTTCCCATCCTTTTTATGCCCTGACTACTCAAAACGGGACGTTTCGAATAACAGGGATTCCGGCAGGGAAGCATCCGATCCACGTTTGGCACGAAACGTTGGGTGTGTTGGATCAAGTGGTCACTATCCCTGAAAACGGGACGGTCCGCGTTGACTTTGCCTATCGGTAAGTTTTGCTCGTGTTTTTCCTCATCATGCCGTGTCACTGAACCCTTCCTGTCAGCTGAAAAGCATTGAAATCCTTCAGTATTGCCCTCTAAAAACCGAAATTCTTCAGAAACGTGTAATCTTACCCTCGGCCGGTCTTTGGCTGTTGGGGGAGATGTGTTCATTTGAAAGTCCAGGTGGTTGATACAATGCTTAAAGACATCGTGGAGCAAGATGGGGCGTAAGGGCATACCATTCACATTGGGCTGGTTTGGGCAGAGATGGCGAGGCAGTGTGGTGTTTCGCATATCCACTGGCCTCACTCTCGCGATTGGACTCCTGGTCTTTATGGGTGCCCTGTTAATTGGGTATGGACAGCGGGAATTGCTTCAAGGGGCTTTTCAGGAGCGAGGCGTGGCGGTCGCCAGAACGTTCTCAACGATTGGCGCTGGCGCTGTTTTGGATAACTTATTCCGAATTCAGGAGGCCATGGAGACATATGCCCAAGATCCTGACCTGCTCGTCTTAGAAATTGTTGATGACGATCAGATGGTGATGGCCTCGATGCAGCCGTTGACGATAGGCACGACGAGGGACGATTCTCATTTTCGAGAAGCACAGAAGCAGCAAGCCGAGTTTCAAACGATTGTGGACCTTCCAACCGGAGGGGCCATGTTTTTAGTGATTGAACCCCTGTGGGACCAGGGCGAGGTGATTGCCTGGGTACAGGTGGGTTTTTCCATGAGTCAGATTGAGCAGCAGGAACGTGAAGTATGGTTCGGGTTGTTTGTGATGGCTGGGGTCTTTATTGGTCTCACGATTTTTGCTGTGCGGAAGGGTCTTGCCCAAATCGTGCCTATCCTTCAGTCAATGATTGATAACCTTCAGGGAGTTGCTCGAGTCACTGAGGTTGCCGCTACTCCAAGTGCGCAGATGCGGGAGGTTTCTTTACCGATCGATTTATCGGGGGACAGGTTGAAAGGAGAATTGGAGCAGTTAGCAGGGGTGGCTACTCAGACAGCGACCTTATTGGAAGATCGAACTACATCCCTTCAGCAGTTAATGGTCGTCCAAGAAAAGAAGAATCAGGAGCTGACTCGGCTGGCATCTTTTCCGGAGATTGATCCGAATCCTGTTATTGAACTCGATTTTCACAAGCAGGTGACCTATATCAATCCTGCAGGAGAACACGTGTTTTTGGAGTTACCTCAGGAAGATGTTTATCAGCCTCTCATGGAGCAGGTGGTTGATGCGTTAGAATGTGTCCTTGCGGGAGAAAAGGTAACTGTTATTCAAGAAGTGTCCCTGTCCAATCGAATTTTCGAAGCGCAAATTACGTTGGTGGGATCCAGTCAAGTGTTGCGGATCTATCTTCATGAAATTACCCAACGCAAAATCGCAGAAGAGCAGGTACGTACAACCGCACGTGAGTTAGAAATCTATAATCGGGAATTGGCCCAATCTCGTGATTCGGCCCTTGAAGCTGCAAGGGCCAAAACGGAATTTTTGGCCACGATGAGTCATGAAATCCGGACGCCAATGAATGGAGTGATTGGGATGACGGGGTTACTGTTAGAAACAGGGCTCACCTCAGAGCAACGGAAAATGACCGAAACGGTTCGAGTTTCTGGTGAAGCCCTGCTCACCATTATTAACGATATCCTTGATTTCTCGAAGATTGAGTCTGGGAAGCTTGAATTGGAGGATATTCCCTTTGATCCTCAGTTGTGCGTGGAAGAGGTTTTGGATCTCCTCGCTGAGCGGGCTGCCAGCAAACATTTAGAACTCACGAGTTGGATTTTTCCAAACGTGCCTCCGACTGTGCAAGGAGATCCCGGACGATTTCGCCAAGTCCTGATGAATCTAGTCGGTAACGCGATCAAATTTACGGAATCAGGCGAGGTATCTGTGCAGGTGGTGTTGGAGAGTGAAACCGCTCATGATGTGGTGCTACAAGTGCAGGTCATCGATACGGGAATTGGGCTCACTCCCGAACAACAGCAGAAACTTTTCCAACCCTTTACTCAGGCAGATGGCTCCACGACGAGAAAATATGGTGGGACCGGATTAGGCCTCGCGATCTCCAAGCAATTGGTGGAGGCGATGAATGGCACGATCAGTGTCATGAGTGAGGCGGGTCAAGGAAGTTGTTTCTCGGTACAGCTTCGCCTTCATCGAGCCGCACACATTCAACCATCCCCCACTTTTTCTCAACCGTTACAGGGCTTGAAAGTTTGTTGTGTGGACGACAACGAGACGAATCGGATGGTGCTGTATCATTATGCCCATTCCTGGGGGATGGACGCGGTGTTGGCTGAAGATGGCCTTCAGGCTTTAACCCTCTTGCGTGAACAGTCTCGTCTGGGTTCACCATGTGACCTGGCCATTCTCGATATGAATATGCCGGAAATGAATGGAATGGAACTGGCGCAAGCTATTAAAGCCGATCCTGAATTACAGGATCTCCCGCTTGTGTTGCAGACGTCCAGTGGCCTTCGGGGTGATTCTGCTCGATCACGAGATGTGGGTTGTGATGCCTATCTGAGTAAACCAGTTCGAAAAGCAGACCTCCATGCTTGCTTGGAGATGGTGATGGGAGGTTCGACTCAAACTCACGAAATAGGTGCCTCAACATCCAAGGGTGTATCTGAGTTGGACTGGGTTTCCAGTCAGAGTGTTTCGGGGCATATATTGGTGGTGGATGATCATGTGGTCAATCAGCAATTAGCCCAGATGATGTTAGAGCGTATGGGGCATAGGATTGATGTGGTTGGTAATGGGTTGGAGGCTGTAGAGGCTGTGGCGCGGATTCCGTATGACCTGGTTTTCATGGATTGCCAAATGCCGGAAATGGATGGATACGAAGCCACGAAAAATATTCGTGAAATGGAAAGAAAAAAGCAAAAAGTAAAAAGTAAGGAGTTAGGAGTAAGGCGTGAGGAGCAAGATAAGGATTTTTCTGAGACTCCTGACTCCTCACCATTCACTCCTCACTGTTCCCATATTCCCATCGTAGCCATGACTGCTAATGCCATGAAGGGAGACCGAGAGAAATGTCTTGCGGCCGGCATGGATGATTACATTAGTAAGCCGATTAAACATGAAGAACTCGCGCTCTTACTTGCTAAATGGTTGCTGGTTAAAGGCCGTACCGCCGGGGAGCTTGAGAAGGAAAACGCTGGCCCGACTCATTTTGAAGACGAGAGGATAAATCGGCGATCAGAGAGGGAGGATGCCGTGCTCGCGAAAGCCCAAGTGATGGCGGTTGAACCCATCCTTGCCCCTCATTTAGTTGCTGATTGGCGTGAGGCTGGGGGAAGTGCGTTTGTGATGAAATTGGTGAACCAATTCGTTCTCGATGCCACCACCTGTGTGGAAGAAATTCAACGGGCGGTAGAGTTGCAATGTGCCAGCGATATACGTGAAGCCGCCCATGGCTTGAAAGGCATGGCCGCTAATATGGGCCTCGCGTCGTTAACTCAGCTGTCCCATCAACTAGAAACTCTTGGGCGAGAACAAAATCTTCGGGAAAGTGTCCCACTCTTTGAAACAATGCAACAGGAATTTGTTCGGGTTCAAACCGCGTTACAGCAATTGCTGGATCAAGAACAGCCTCTCCCTCGATAGTGCCCTCTACACCACTAAAATTTTTCGCGAAGGTTTATCAGTGGACTTCTTCAGACTTGTGAGACGGGAAAGGTAAGGGGGTGAAAAGGTAGAAGTAGAAAGTGAGAAGCAAGGAAAAAAAAGAGGCTAAGGAAATCGGGGAAATATGAAGAAGCGGGAAATCTTATCTCGCATCTTTCTTCCTACGTCTTACCTCTCACTTCCCCCTTTTTACTTTTCACGCCTCTTTAGGGGGCTGGAAATTCGATGATCACGTCGGCATTGTTGGTGTGTGGAACCGTGACGGTCTGGTGGATGGTTCCTAAGGTCTTGTGCCAAATGGAAAGGCGGTGGGTGCCGGGGGGAAGGTTGGGAATAGAAAAGGCTCCTTGAGAATCAGTGATGGCGAAATAGGGGTGATCGAAGACCTGGACGTAACCCATCATGAAGGGATGTTTGTTACAGGAAATGGTCATGAGGCCAGGTTCTTTCAGGACTTTTTTGATACCTTGTGATTTCGATAGCAACACGACATTGAAAAATGCCCGTTTTTCTGTACGAATATGGGTGTTATGTAAAATGGGATCGAGGTTCTGGACTTCCAACGGTTGCTTGACCGAGCCAAGGGCAATGTGAGGTTGAAATTGGCATAGATCATTTTTAATGAGGAGAGGAGGGTGTTTCTGGGTATTTGGTGAACCACTCAATCCTTCCACGCTAACAACTGCCTGAAAGAGTCCACCCTTAGAACTTACCGTGACCGGAAAAGACTGTTTGCTTGTTCCGCATGTTTCCTTATCCTGCTCAATGGCCTGAGTTTCCGCCGGGGGGATCGGACCACGATACAGGATTCTTCCTTGAAGGGTTGAGCCTGGAGCAATTTCTGCTTGAGCGTTCGTGCCAATGGTCCCCAAGATGAGAAGCATGCTCGTGAGCAGAATAATGCTGCTGGGCTGGTGGTGAGAATGCGCCATGATTATTGTGGTCGAAATAACGGAGTGCAGTGAGTCATGGGTTTGTGGGCCGAGTCTTTACCTTTGTATCGGTTGGTTTCGACAAAAAACAAAGGCCGGGGGTTTTTGGATAGTAAAGGGGGACTCATGCGAGACCATATGTCTCTCTCTAGAATTATGGTGACCGGGAGAGAGATAAGAGATAGTTCACCAGATGCCAGATGTCCTCAGGATGCGTGGAGAGGGGTTCACGGAACGACGCCATGGGGGTTCCATCCAATCCTGTCAGAAGGCTTTGAGCAATATCCTGTGGCCGATGGCCATTCTTAAAAGAAGACGGAGAGCTGAGATCGGGAGGGAGGATCTTTAAATCTCGGCGGTCCCGTAATTCTCCCATGTCAAATAAGCCACCTGGTTGCAATGTCTGTGGCCCATGGCATTTGGCACAATCTAGCAAGGCATAGACTTCTCGCCCTCGGGACACGCTTTTGGCCGTTGCCGGAAGTGGGCCTGGTGGTAGGACTATCGAGGTTCTCTCTGCTTCCTGATACAGGGTGGAAAAGCTCTTGACGTACCTAACGATATCCCAACGATCAGCTTCGGAAAGCCCGTGAAATGCGGGCATGAAGCCGGGGATGCCTTTGGTGATGGTTGTAAAAATATCATCATCGGATGGAAGTTCACCTGAAGCGGTCGACCGGAATTTGAATTCTGCTTCTGTGAAATCCCGTGGACGTGGTGCCGAATAGGCGCCAAGATAAAATGCGTCCGGCCCGTTACCTTCTCCTGTTTTCCCATGACAGAGGAGGCAGGCTTTTTCGTAGAGCGCTTTCCCTCGTGAAATGGAATCGTCTTGATTGGGTGGAGAGGCAGGCAGAGCCCAGGCAGGCAGGCTGCAAGCGAGAAACGCCATCACCCCTCCGAACAGCATCAAAGGCATGAGCTGAAGGGGTTGCCTAAAACGCCACATCGGCGCCCACGAAAAAGGCATTCCGGAAATTCCTTTCAGGAGTTCGTCCTCCTTGTGCTGGTCGTAGATTAATATCGTCCCGGAGAAAGAGGGCGATATTGGATCGCACATAAAACTTCGCGAGGAGGGCCAAGAGGGAATTGCTGGTTCGTTGAGTACGGAGACCACCGGCATCCAGATGATCAAAGCGGATCCCAAGCAAGAGACGATCGGTGGCGAGCACATTGGCTTCTACGGTTAGTCCGGTTGCCGTCTCATCAAAGGTCCTGTTGAAGGAGTTTGGAAGATTGGCAATGTGATCGACCACAAAGGCCGCATAGATATCTACCATATAATACCGGACATTGGTGGCGAATCCGTATCGGCTCCAACTCACATCGGCCATCGTCGAGACTTTGGCGTTATTGCTACCGAAGTACGCAAAGCCGGAAAAATTGGCCGAAAAATAGTCGCTTTGAGCGAAGTCGAAGCGCGTCATGACATACCAATCTTTGGGATTGTTGGAGTCGCCGAAGGGTTCATTGGCCCCGTTGAGAATACCAACCTGGTATAAAAACCACTCGCCAAAGGGCCGCCCATGAATGTCGAGACCCATCTCGGCGACGGCATGAAAAAGCGACGGAGCCGTCGGCAAGATAGCGGTGCCACTTCGATCGAACAATCCATGAAATTTACTCGCAAAGGCTGCCGGTGTGAGCCCAATTCGGTTCATGGTTGGAAGCATAAACGATCCATTATCCACGGAATTGTCTCCGACCAGCTCAAACTGTTGGCGAAGCGTGGCATAGGAGGAATAGGCGGAAGGATCGAATTTCCCTACTCGGAGATGCGCCCAATCATGTTGCCCGATATTGTTGAAGGTCAGGAAGGCGCGTTCAACCCCGGTTTCATCTTCTTCCAAGTTTGATTCGACTTCAGCAAAAAATCCGACATTATTGGTGACCGTGCCAGCGGTGAATAAACTAAACACTTCAGGAAAACCAAATTCTGTCCGGTCTTCGGGATTGCCATCAATGTTGCTGCCTGGGGCATGGCGAGCATAGTCCACCATTCGCAGGACATTCCCACGTAGGCGGAAGCCTAGATAGTTTGTGACATCATCTAAGGTCAGGTCTCCCAGTCGAAACTTTTTGGTGGTTCCGCCGTCTTCAGTGCCCGGCAGTTGATAGCCATTTTCTAAAAACCGTTCGCCGGTTCGATTGAGTCGAGGCGCGCGCGTATGACAGACCGCGCAGTTCACGTCATACTTTCTCGCAAAAGCCGGAATGGCTTGGGCATCTGTTGTCGCGAACTCTTGACTGACTAGGACGACACAAAAGAGGAAAAGAAACTTCTCGACAATTCCGGTACTAGGCCATTTCATCGAAATTCGTGGGTAGGAGGGGGAGAAACAGGTTTGCCAGGTGACCACTAGATTAAATATGGAAGAGGTTGCGAATTATGTCAAGAAAAATGCCAAAAATTCCTTTCGACATGCATTGAGGAAGGAACACGATATATGTGGAATGACAGGCATCTTTCTGAACGACGTTGCCTCATTTTTGGGATGCAAAATCAGGAAGGATTCCGAGCCGTGAATTTCGAGAACGCCACCATTGGCCCAGGCTGTATAGCTTGCCACAGCAGAGCATTCCTAGTATGCTCGGGGCTAAACACCCTACTGTGATAGAGGAAAAACGGATTCATGGACATTCCTGACAATATTCAAGGATGCCGGGAAGGGATTGATCGGCTTGATGACGAAATTCTCAAGCTGTTGAATGAGCGCTCCCAATACGTGATTCAAGTCGGGCATCTAAAGAAACAACAAGATGCCTCAGCCCATCTCCACACGCAAGGCCGGGAAGTGGCCATTGTAGAACGGCTCATGGCCAACAATCCTGGACCGTTTCCTAGTGAAGCCCTCCGGCCGGTCTATCGCGAAATCATGTCGGCCTCTCTCTCGTTGGAAGGTACTCAGACGATTGCGTATTTAGGCCCGCCCGCCACTTTTACCCATCTGGCGGCTATGCGGAAATTTGGAGAATCAGCCCAATACATTCCGGTGAATAGTATTAAGGATGTGTTTGATGACGTTGAACGCGGGCGCATGCGGTTTGGCGTGGTGCCCATTGAAAATTCTACAGAAGGTGTGGTCAATCATACCTTAGATTTGTTTGTAGATTCGCCCTTGTTGATTTATGGCGAAGTCATGTTGGAAATTTCCCATCATTTTTTATCCAAAGCAAAAAAGATCGAGGACATCAAAACTGTTTGTTCTCATCCACATGCAATTGCGCAATGCCGGAATTGGTTGGAAACCCACTTGCCTTCGGTCTCGATAGTGGAGGAGCCAAGCACGGCTCGCGCTGCTGAACGGTGCGTCAACGATCCCACGGCTGGGGCTATCGCGTCAGAATTGGCGTCGCAACTATACGGCTTGAACATTTTGCGGTCTCGCATCGAAGATAACATCAATAATTTTACAAGATTTTTGATTCTGTCTCTCCGGGGTGCCGAACGTACCGGTCGAGATAAAACGTCGTTTATCGTTTCGGCCAAAGATCGAGTAGGAGCGCTGTATGATCTGATTCGTCCCTTCTCCTCCTATGGCATCAATTTGACGAAAATTGAGTCGCGTCCTACTCGTCGGAAAGTCTGGGAATATTTATTTTTTATGGATCTGGAAGGGCATCAAGATGATGACCGCGTGAAGAAAGCCCTGGATGAAGTGAAGTCGCGGTGTTTGTTTTTGAAAGTGCTGGGCTCCTATCCCATTCACCAATAATCTCCGTTCACAAAACCTTCAGAATACGACCGGATTGCTTGATATGGCTTTGCATGTTCATCCGACCATTGCTTCGTTGAAACCCTATTCTCCTGGGAAACCACTCTCGGAACTGGAACGAGAGCTAGGGATTTGTGAAGCCATTAAATTAGCTTCCAATGAAAATCCTTGGGGACCGTCTCCGAAGGCACTTCAAGTGCTTGAACATGCTTCAGCCTCATTGCATCGGTATCCTGATGGCGGAGCGCATGATTTGCGGCAGGCCTTAGCGAAGAAATGGCAAGTGTCGAATGATCAAGTTCTGGTGGGCAATGGGTCTGATGAAGTGATTAGCCTTCTTATCAAAACCTTTTTAGCCCCTGGCGATGAAGCGGTGATGGCTGATCTGACATTTGTCATGTATCGCTTGTCGGTCTTAGCGTCACATGGCGTACCAGTTGAAGTGCCGTTAAAGAACTGGACACATGATTTGTCAGCCATGGTGGATGCCGTCACTGACCGGACTCGGCTCTTTTTTATCTGTAATCCGAATAATCCGACGGGTACGATGGTGTCCGCCACAGAGATAGAATCGGCCCTGGCCAAAATTCCGGCGCACGTGGTGGTGGTATTCGATGAGGCCTATTATGAATATGTCCGGGATTTGGAGTACCAGGATAGTTTGCGCTATGTTCGGGAAGGACGAACGGTTGTGGTGTTGCGGACTTTTTCGAAAATCTATGGGCTTGCTGGCTTGCGCGTAGGGTATGGAATCACCACGTCTGAGATTGCTGGCTTTGTGAATCGGGTACGTCCTCCCTTTAATGTGAATAGTCTGGCCCAGGTAGCTGCCCAGGCTGCCTTATTGGATGACGAGCATGTGGCGAAAAGTCGTGCCATGAACGATGCTGAAATGACTTTTCTGGAAGCAGGTTTGACGGCTATGGGCTTCAAACCGATTCCATCTCAGGCAAATTTTATTTATATGGATGTGGGTATGGATGGTGCGGCTCTGTATGATGCGCTGCTTCGAGAAGGGGTGATCGTACGCCACATTAGGGGATCGATGATTCGTGTGACGATTGGCCAGCCCACAGAAAACCGTCGGTTTTTAGAAGCTGTTGAACACGTACTACCAACCTTGTCCAAATCCGCTTGAGTTGAGAAACGTATGATTATTGTTTTGAAACCCGAAGCGACAGAACAGGATATCGAGCATTTAGTGGATCGTCTTCGTTCTCTAGGGTTGAAATCGCAAATCACGAAAGGCGAGGAACGAACCGTAGTGGGCGTCATTGGAGATGAGCGGGTCTTGCAAGGCCAGCCGTTAACCGTGTTCCCAGGTGTGGAAAGTGTGACGCCCATTTTGGCTCCGTGGAAGTTAGTCAGTCGAGAGTTTCAACCACATGACTCAGTCATTGATGTGGCGGGGATTCAAATCGGGGGCCCTAAAATTACGGTGATGGCTGGCCCCTGTGCTGTGGAGAAATTAGAGATTACCGTCGGTATTGCGAAGGAAGTGGCCAAGGCTGGTGCCACCATTCTACGAGGAGGCGCCTATAAACCGCGGTCTTCGCCGTATTCATTCCAGGGATTGGGTCAGGAAGGCCTGGCTTTTTTGGCCGAAGCGCGAAAGCAAACGGGTCTGCCAGTGGTGAGTGAAATTCTTGATGCGCGCGATCTGGGCTATTTTTTGGAGCATGCGGATATCATTCAGATTGGTGCCCGCAATATGCAGAATTTTGAATTACTGAAAGAAGTTGGGGCTTATGATAAGCCGGTGTTATTAAAGCGAGGGTTGTCTGCGACGATAAAAGAGTTTCTGTTGTCCGCGGAATACATTATGTCTCGTGGCAATCGCAATGTGATGTTATGTGAGCGTGGGATACGGACATTTGAGACCCAATATCGTAATACGCTGGATCTTGCGGCTGTGCCGACATTGAAGGAGATGTCGCATTTACCAGTAATCGTGGATCCGAGTCATGCGACGGGGAATTGGAAGCTGGTCGCCCCAATGGCCAAGGCCGCGATTGCGGCTGGCGCCGATGGCTTATTGATCGAAGTCCATTCCAATCCAGAATGTGCCTTGTGCGATGGAGAAGAATCGCTGAAGCCCAGTCGATTTCACACCTTAATGAATGATCTCAAAAAGGTCGCGCAAGCTGTTGGGCGAGAACTCTAAAAATTTCCCCACCCAGTTTTAACCTTCTTGTCTTTTTTCTCATGGCAGACTTCTCTTCAGAATACCTATTTCAGCAAGTCACGATCATCGGTGTGGGTCTGTTGGGGGGATCACTCGGGCTGGTCTTGAAAGAGCAAAGTTTAGCCAAAACGGTTGTGGGGATTGGTCGTCGACAGGCCAATCTCGAATTGGCGGTGCAGCTTGGGGCGATTGATCGTTTTTTTTCGGAACCGCAGGAGGCCGTGCGAGACTCCGATTTCATTGTTTTAGCCACGCCGGTTGATACGTATGTTTCTCATGTTCAACGGTGGGGGCAGCATGTGCCTTCTGGTGCCATTGTCAGTGATGTGGGTAGCGTGAAGGGCCAATTGGTCTTTGATGTGGAGGCCGCCCTACCGTCGACGGCGAGTTTTGTTGGGGCCCACCCGATTGCTGGCAAAGAAAAGTCGGGCGTCGCTCATGCCACATCAAAGCTTTTTGCTGGGGCACGTTGCATTGTGACGCCTACTCCCCAGACCAATAAGTCGGCTCTGGCGAAAGTGCGTGGTTTATGGGGAAAAGCAGGATCTGAAGTTTTATCCATGGATCCCATGGTTCATGATTGGGTATTGGGGGCTGTGAGCCATCTTCCGCATATCGCGGCATTTTCGCTCATGCATGCGTTGCAAGATTTGCAAGACCTCACTCCTGAATCGTTACATTTATTGGATTTTTCCGGTGGTGGGTTGCGCGATACCACGCGCATTGCGGCCAGTTCTCCAGAGATGTGGCGGGATATTTGTTTAGCCAATCGCGAAAATTTATTGAAGATGGTTGACCAATACATTATGCAGCTTCAAGCATTTAAACAGCTTTTGAATGATCAAGACGGGACTGGCTTGGCGAATAATATTGAACAAGCTAAAACATTACGAGAAGGTTTGGCATGAGTCAGCTATCGATGGCACCCGCCACGGGCCCGCTTCGTGGGACGGTAACGTTTCCCGGCGATAAATCAATCACGCATCGGGCTTTAATATTGGGGGCGTTGGCTCAAGGCCACACTCGTATTACCGGATATTCGCAGGGCGAGGATTGTTTGAATACGCTTGGAGTGATTCGGGAATTAGGCATCGAGGTTCAGGATATTCCCGAAGGGTTGGACGTGATTGGCAAGGGACTTTGGGGGTTAACGGAACCTACTAACGTACTGGATTGTGGAAATTCTGGTACAGGGCTGCGTCTGTTAGCCGGAGTGTTGGCTGGTCAAAAATTCTTTTCAGTCTTGACCGGTGATGCATCGTTGAGAAGCCGGCCCATGGGTCGGGTGGTCAAGCCATTGCGACAAATGGGTGCGACCATTTCAGGCCGACGGGGTGGGGATTTGGCACCATTAGCGGTTCAGGGAGGAACCCTCCAATCAACGACGTATGAGTCTCCTGTGGCTAGTG
>Ga0224496_10001568_pt1 | contig 14094 bp, 11 predicted proteins | sample SF_Jul11_sed_USG_2_FD_168127 | JGI IMG/M metagenome (GOLD analysis project Ga0224496, IMG submission 168127) | Sediment microbial communities from San Francisco Bay, California, United States - SF_Jul11_sed_USGS_8_1 | ecosystem: Environmental > Aquatic > Marine > Sediment | place: USA...
GACATGCTGATCATCATCCGTATCCAGGGGGTGCTCCACGGCATCCTGGCCATCGGCCTGCTGGGCGAGGCGATGGTGAAGGGCGCCTTTGTCGATGACCAATCGTCCCGGGGCCAGGTGCTGCAGGGAGCCGCCGCCGGAGGGGTGGTCTCCCTGGTCGCCGGGATGGTGCTGCTGGTGGTCGGCTTCACCGGGGTTGCCGTTGCCCGGCTTATCAAGGGCGCCATTTGCCGGCAGCGGGAGTTTCTCGCCGATGCCGCGGCGGTGCAGTTCACCCGCAATCCCCTGGGGCTTGCCGGGGCGCTCAAGAAGATCGGCGGCCTGACCGGTGGCGCCCGGCTGCGGGCGCCCCGGGCCGCCGAGGTCAGCCACATGTACTTTGGCAACACTCTTGCCGAGAGCCGCTTCAGCCTGTTGAGCACCCATCCGCCGCTGGCCGAGCGGATCCGGCGGCTGGACCCGGATTTCCGGGGCGAGTTCCCCGCCTCGCTGAAGCCGGTGGAGATTGGTGCGGAGGAGGCGATGATGTATGCCACGTCGGTGGCCGGCGCCGGGGCCGGGGAGGTGGTTTCGGCCCCGGAAGAGGACGCGGCAGAGAGTGGGGCGGGCCGTCAGCACGTCTTTTTCCGCTCTCTGGTGGCGGGGGGGGACCCCGGCGTGGCCCTGACCGCGCCCGGGATCGATCACCTGCGGCTGGCCCGGGAGATGCTTGACAGTCTGCCCCGGGCGGTGCGGCAGGCGGTGGCCAACGGCTTTGGCGCCCGGGCGGTGCTTTACGGGCTGCTGCTCCACCGGGAGGAGGAAATCCGGGCGGCGCAGCTTGCCGCCCTGGCCGCCAGCGCCGATCCCCAGGTGCGGGCGGAGCTTGCCCGGCTGCTGCCGGAGATCGACGGGCTGCTCCCCGAGCTGCGTCTGCCCCTGGTGGATCTGGCCCTGCCGGCCCTGCGGGCTCTGTCGGTGGAGCAGTACCGGGCCTTTAAGAAAAATCTGGCCCTGCTGGTGAAGAGCGGCGGCAAGATTGATCTCTTTGAGTACGCCCTCCACCATCTGCTCACCAAGCATCTGGCGGCGCATTTCAACCAGCCGAGCCGGGAACGGCTTGCCCCCATCACCTCTCTGGGCCGGGTGCGTGACGAGATCTCCTGCGTCCTGTCGTTGCTGGCCCGGGAGGGGAGCGCCGACGAGGACGAGGCACGCCGGGCCCTCATGCGGGCGGTGCGCCATTTCGGCAAGGAGATGAAGTTCATCGGCTATCTGCCGGCCAGGCTCTCCGGCCTGGGCTGTTTCGACCAGGCCCTCAAACGGCTCGGCGGCTGCTCGCCGGAGATCCGCCGCCAGGTGCTGGCCGCCTGCCTGGAATGCATGATCGTCGACCAGCGGGTGACCATCCGTGAGGCGGAACTCTTCCGGGTCATCGCCGAGGCCCTGGACTGCCCGCTGCCCCCCTGGCTGACCCTGGCCGGGGCGGACGGCCCCGGCGTGGATGGGCCCCCCGATGCCTGAAACTCGCGCAACTCGCCGGAACTTAACCTGAGGGCGTTCTCTCCCGGTCATGGAAAATTTCGTTTTTGAAAACCGCACCAAGGTGCTGTTCGGCCGGCAGGCCTTGGCCGGGATCGGCCCGGAGGTTGCCGCTCTGGGCGGCCGGGCGCTGCTGGTCCATGGCCGGGAGAGTGCCCGGCGTTCCGGGCTGCTCGGGCGGGTTGCCGACGCCCTGGCCGCGGCCGGGGTGACGGTGGTGGAGTTTGGCGGGGTGCGGGCCAATCCGGTGGTGGAGCACGTGCGGCAGGGGATTGCTCTGGCCCGGCTCCAGGGGGTGGAGGTGGTGGTGGCGGTGGGCGGCGGCAGCGTGATCGATTCGGCCAAGGCGATCTGCGCCGGGGTGCCGGTTGAGCACGACGTCTGGCGGTTTTTTCGGGGCAAGAAGGGGGTGGCCGCGGCCCTGCCCCTGGCCTGTGTGGCCACCGTGGCCGGTTCCGGCTCGGAGTTGAACGGCGGCATGGTGCTCACCAACCAGGAGAGCGGCCAGAAGATCGGTATCGGCAACCGGCTGCTGCAGCCCCGGGTGGCCGTTCTCGACCCCACCCTCACCTGTACCGTGCCGCCCGACCACACCGCCTTTGGCGCCGTGGACATCGTCGCCCACCTGCTGGAGTTTTACTGCACCACCGAGGCGCCGCGCACCCCGGTGCAGGACCGGTTCATGGAGGGGCTGGCGATGACGGTGATGGAGAGCTGTGACCGGGTGCTGGCCGAGCCGGCCGATTACCAGGGCCGGGCCGAGTTGCTGTGGTGCGGGGCTCTGGCCCTGAGCGGGCTGCCCGCCGCCGGCCTGGGCTGGGTGGGGTTCCCCATGCACATGCTGGCCCATGCCCTGGGCGCCCTGTTCGACGTGCCCCACGGGGCGAGCTTGGCCGTGGTGATGCCGGCCTGGCTGGGCTGGCGGGCCGAGCGGCAGCCGGCCCGCATTGCCAGTTTTGCCGGCCGGGTCTTCGCGCTGCCTCCGGGCGACGCGGCGACCCTGGCCCGGCAGGGTATCGATCGGCTCACCGCCTGGTTTGCCGCCACGGGTTGCCCCGCCTCGCTTGCCGACCTGGGCATTACCGCCGACCACATTCCCGCCCTGGCCGACGCGGCTCTGCCCCAGGCCAAGCTCTGGCGGCTGCGCGACTATTCCCGGCCGGTTATTGAGACCATTCTTCACCGCTGTCTGTGTCCGCCGGCGGTTGCGGCGCCGGCGCGGTCAATTCCGCCGCCCGGCCCTTCGGCCCCCGGCGCCGCTCCACCAGGCGGGCGGTAAGCGAGCCGATGGCGATTTTGGCCTTGATCAGCAGCGGCAGCCGTTCGCGGTCGTTGGAAAGCCAGACCAGCGGGTCGCCCATCTTGGTGTAAAGTCCCTTGAAGTTCAGGTGCGGTCGCACCCGGAGGCACGCCACCTTGCCGATCAGGCTCGCCACCGTCTCTTCCTTTTCCACTGCAACCTTTACCTCGTGCCGTTTCTCGTCGGCAAAGGTGGGCACCACGACCTCGTTGCCCACGGTCATGGGCAGGGCCCGCATGATCATGAAGGCGGAAAATTCGTTATAGGTTGGCCCGGCCACGGTGTAGACAATGGCGGGCTCATCGTTGCGGCGGTAAGTGATGACGCCGCCGTGCTGGTCGTAGAGGGTCAATTTCTGCTTCCGGCGGCTGCCCTCGTGCTGGTCGACCTTGTAGCGGCTCGGCAGCCGGCTGCCGCCCTCCACCACTGTTTCGAAGTGGTCCTCCACCGGGTAGAAGACGTCGAGCATGCCGGCGGTGCGGGCCGTGACCCTGATGGCGTAACGGTCGGTGGCGGCCGTCTCCGGCACCAGATGGATGACCAGCCGGCCGGCGGTGAGGCCGAGCCAGGAGATTTCGTAGGTCAGGGTTTCTTCGTGGCTGTAGGTGGAGGCGAGGAGTGCGGGGTCCGGGGTGGTGGCGGCCCGGACCGGGACGGCGGCGACCAGCAGCGCCAGGGCCAGAAGTGGCGCCAGGAGAAAAATGTTGCGTTTTGCCCGAATTTTTCTATCATTGAGCAGGCGGAATTGCATGGTGGCGGTTCCTTTTTTCGTCCCAATCTGGAGAGTTATGGTTTCATTGGTTTGACCGGGGGACGGCCTCCAGAGTATAGCACGGTTCGGCGAAACTATCTTCCGGGAACTTGCCCGGCACGGCCGGAACGGCAACTCTCCATTCCAGCATTTATCGTGAGGAACGGCATGGATTTCAAACAACCGGACGAGTCCGACAGCCCACTCAGCGACGAGGAAAGCCGGATCTACGAAGATGCCATTGCTGACCTGCGGGAAGAGACCGATGCCGGTCGCACCTTTGACCGGGCCTGTGAACGGCTTGACGGCATCGATCCGGAACTCCGGGCCTTGATTGTCGACGATTTTCTCAAGATCCTCATTGCCGAGGACCATTTTGGCAGCGGCAAGGGGCTGGACGACATCGCCCTCTGTCTGGGCATTCCCTACGAGACGGTGGAAACCGCCCGGGCCGAGATGCTCGAGGAGGTCGGCCAGGAGATGGCGACCCAGTACCGGCAGAACCTCGCCCAGACCACCCACTGAAGCCGCTGTCCTGGCTTCTTTTTACCCACCCTGTTCGCACAGCGGATATTTTCTACTCGGCCCTTCCTTGTCTGGCGGCCGTGATCCGGCCACGGTTACGGCCTCGTTCCCCTGGCCCGGCAATTGCTTGGCAAATTGCCGGGGAGTATGGCATCACTGGGCCGGGCTGGGTTTCCTTTGCTGTTTTCCTGATCAGCCCTTCCTGTTTCCCCGAGCCTGGGCGAGCGGGATCTTTCGCCGGCCGCGGCTCTTTTTGAACAACCTCGATGTGGGGAGGATCCCATGCGCGGCAAGGGTACGTTGCGGAAATCCCGCCTGTTGTTTGTCTCCCCCTGGCTGTTGACCGCGGCCATTGGGGTTCTCTCCATCATCGTCGTCACCTTCGCCGTCAACAACCTCCGGCAGGAGAAGAGGATGATGGCTGAGAACCTGCTCCACAAGGGGCGGGCGCTGGTCCGGTTTGTGGGGGCCGGGGCAAGGGCGTCGCTGCTCACCGGCCGTCTGGACGGTGCCCAGATCCAGCATCTGGTCGAAGAGGCCGCCGTTGATTCCGACATCGCCTACCTGGCGGTGGTGGACAGCGACGGCCTGGTTCTGGCCCACAGTGAGGCGGCCCGGGTGGGCCAGCTCCTGGGCCGCGACATGGAGGCCCTGCGGCGGCTGGCAGCGCACCGAGAGTCGCATCTGGTCGAGGTGGTGGTGGCTGGGAAGCCGGCGCGGGTTTTCGAGGTGGTGAGTAAATTTTCCCCCCTACGGCGGGGCATGGGGCATCTGTCCCGGCGGGGCGGCGGCCGGAGAGGTGATGGCGGACCAGATCCCTGCCCGGGGCCCGGGGCCGAAGAGGGCTCCGGCGCCGGTGACTGGTGCCGGGTGCTCACCAGCCCCGGCCCGGCGCGGCTGCTGGTGCTGGTGGGACTTGATCTTACCGAGCAGGAAGCATTGATCCGCCAGGGCCATCTCCATCTGCTGGCCATGTCCCTGGTGTTGCTGCTGGTGGGGGTGGGCGGCTGGCTGTCGCTGTTGGTGCTGCAGGGTTACCGGGTTTCCCAGGAGAGCCTGCGTCAGGTGCAGGCCTTTGCCCAGTTGCTCATCGGCCGGTTGCCGGTGGGGATCATCGCCACCGATGGGGCCGGGCGTATCGAGACCTGCAACCCTGCTGCCGTTGCCATGCTCGGCATGGCAGAGCATGGGGCAACGGGCCGGACTCCGGCCGAGGCGCTGCCCGCGCCGTTGGCCGAGTTTTTTACCGGCCCTTCTCCGGACGGCGAGTGGCTTGGCCGTGAGTTGACCATGGCCGGGGTGGACGATCGGCCGCTGCTGCTGCAGGTGAGTTCGGTGCCCATGGGCGAGGCGGGCGCGCCAGAGGTGGCCGGCCGGGTGGTGTTGTTGCATGATGTCACCGCCCTCAAGACCCTGGAAGAGAAGATCCGTCGTCACGAGCAGTTGGTCGCCCTGGGCAAGATGGCGGCCGGGGTGGCCCACGAGGTGCGCAACCCATTGAGCTCCATCAAGGGGTTTGCCACTCTGCTGGGCGCCAGGTTCGTTGCTGGCAGCGGCGAGTATGAGTCGGCCCGGTTGTTGGTGAGCGAGGTTGAGCGGCTTGACCGCACCATCACCGAGCTGCTCAACTATGCCCGGCCGCTGCCCTTGGAGCCGGTGGCGCTGCCGGTGGCCGGCGTGGTGGAGGATGCCGTCAAGCTGATCCGTGCCGATGCCGACCAGTTGGGGGTCGCGCTGGCCCTCGACCTGACCCCGGCAACGCCGCCGGTGCTCGCCGATCCGGACCGGCTGAGCCAGGTGCTGTTGAATCTCCTCCTGAACGCCCTCCAGGCGATGCCCGACGGCGGCACTCTCACCGTTACCGTTGGGCATGGCCGCCAAGCGGGCATGGTGGATATTGCGATTGCCGACACCGGCCGGGGTATTCCGGTCGCGGACCGCGAGCGGGTCTGCGACCCCTATTTCACCACCCGGCCCGGTGGCACCGGTCTGGGGCTGGCCATGGTGGTCAAGATCGTTGACCAGCACCACGGCGCCCTGCGCATCGACAGCCGTGAGGGCCAGGGCACTACGGTGATCGTTTCCCTGCCCGTCGCGGTTTGATCCGGCTTGCCTCGTAGCCGCTGACAGGGTATAGAAGAAGGCGGCCGTTGCCTCTTTGAAACCCACCAACCGTCAATCAGTTCCTGTCCTTGCCATATGTATCTTCTGGTCACCGCAACCGAATTGGAAATGGCGCCGCTCCGCGCCCGCCTGGCCTCCTGCGCCGGGGTGGAGTTTCTGGTGGCCGGAGTCGGTATGCTGGAGACGGCGGTGCATCTCGGCCAGTTTCTTGCCCGGCGGCCCGGCGAGGTGGCGGCGGTGGTCAACCTGGGGGTGGCCGGCGCCTTTGTCGGCACCGGCGCCGCTCTGCTCGATCTCTGCCTTGCCGAGCGCGAGGTGCTGGGCGATTTCGGCATCTGCGCCAACGGCACCATCACCTCCTTCAGTGGCGACACCATGGCCACGGACACGGTTTTTCCCCTTGACGATTCCCTGCGCGCCCGGGCCGAGGCCGGACTCGTGGCCCATGGCTTTGGGGTGCGGCGCGGCACCTTTGTCACCGTCAACTGCGTGAGCGGCACCGAGCGGCGGGGCGCCATGCTGCGCGATCGTCATCAGGCCCTGTGCGAAAACATGGAAGGCGCCGCCGTGACCCGCCTCTGCCGGCTCCACGCCATTCCCGCTCTGGAGCTGCGGGCCGTCAGCAATCTGGTGGAGGACCGCGACCCCTCCCGCTGGCGACTGGCCGAGGCGGTGGACCTCTGCGCCGAGGCCGCCGGCGTCCTGATTCCGCACCTTACGGGAAGGCCATGATTCCGTCCGCCCCCCCCCTGACCATCGGCTATTCGCCCTGTCCCAACGATACTTTCATCTTCCATGCCCTGCTGCACGGGGTGGTGGGCCGGGAGTCCGGCCTGCGCTTCGCCCCCGAGGTGCTGGCCGACGTCGAGACCCTGAACGAATGGGCCATGGCTGGCCGGCTCGATGTGACCAAGCTCTCCTTCCATGCCCTGGGCCATGTGCTGGACGAGTATGTGCTGCTTGATGCCGGCAGCGCCCTGGGGCGGGGCTGCGGGCCGCTGCTGGTGGCCCGGCAGCCGTTGGCTCGGGCGGCGTTGCATGAAAAAAAAATCGCCATTCCGGGGCGCTACACCACCGCCGCCATGCTGCTCCGCCTTTTTGCCCCCCAGTGCGACAACCTGGTGGTGATGCGTTTCGACCGGATCATGCCGGCCGTTGCCGCCGGCGAGGTGGACGCCGGGGTGATCATCCACGAAAGCCGTTTCACCTATCCCCAGCACGGCTTGGCCTTGATCCAGGATCTGGGCCAGTGGTGGGAGGGCGAGACCGGGCTGCCCATTCCCCTGGGCGGTATTGTTGCCAGGCGCTCACTGGGGGATGAGGTGATCGCGGCGGTGGCGCGGCTTGTCGCCGCCTCGGTGCGCCGGGCCTTTGCCCATCCCGACGAATCCCGGGCCTATATCCGCCAGCACGCTCAGGAGCTGGATGACCGGGTGACCCGCGACCACATCAGTCTCTACGTCAACGATTTTTCCCGCAGGCTGGGAGAGGAGGGGCGGGCGGCGGTGGCCGAATTTTTCCGCCGTGGCCGGGCCGCCGGAGTGCTGCCCGATGGCCGCGACGACTGGTTCGCCGGGCCGGTGGCGGGGGTCTCGGAGGGTGACAAACAGGCTTGACAACTTTGTCAAAAGGGCTATATAGTTCGTCTCTTGTGGTAAAAAATCCATCAATCAGGTCACTTAGCCAGGGTTTTCGGGCCGACGGTAAAGGCTGTTGGTCCGTGTTTTTGTTTTAAGGAATGTACGTATAATCCAAAAGATAGGGAAGATATCTATGAAAGTCTCAGGTGCCCAGGCATTTATCAAATGCCTCGAAGAGCAGGGGGTAGAGGTCATTTTCGGGTTTCCCGGAGGTGCGGTGATCGACCTCTATGACGAAATACTGAAACAGGACAAGATTACCCACGTCCTGGTCCGCCACGAGCAGGCAGCGGTCCACGCCGCCGATGCTTACGGTCGGGTCAAGGGTGACGTGGGCGTGGCCCTGGTGACCTCCGGCCCCGGCGCCACGAATACCGTCACCGGTATCGCCTCGGCCTACTGTGATTCCATCCCCATGGTGGTCTTCACCGGTCAGGTGCCCACCATGCTCATCGGCAACGATGCCTTCCAGGAAGTGGATATCGTCGGCATCACCCGGCCGGTGACCAAGCACAACTACCTGGTCAAGGACGCCAAGGACCTGGTGCCCACCATCCGCGAGGCTTTCCATCTGGCCCGCACCGGCCGCCCCGGCCCGGTGCTGATCGATCTGCCCAAGGACGTCATTTCCGCCATGATCAATTTTCCGGATCCGGCGCCGGTGAAGATGCGTACCTATCGGCCAACCTACGAGCCCCATCCGGGCCAGGTGGAGAAGGCCTGTCAGGCGATCCTGAAGGCCAAGAAGCCGGTGATCTATGCCGGCGGCGGCGTCATCGCCTCCAACTCCAACGAAGAGCTGACCGAGCTGGCCACCAAGCTCAACATCCCGGTCACCATGACCCTGATGGGGTTGGGCGCCTTCCCCGGCACCCATGCGCTTTCCATGGGCATGTTGGGCATGCACGGCACCTACTACTCCAACATGGCCGTGGCCAAGTGCGACGTGCTCATCGCCGTGGGCGCCCGTTTCGACGACCGGGTTACCGGCCGTATCGACGCCTTTGCCCCCCATGCCAAGATCATCCATATCGACATTGACCCGGCCTCCATCAGCAAGAATGTCACCGTCGACATCCCCATTGTCGCCGACTGCAAGCATGCGCTGTCGGCCATGAATACCTGGCTCGCCCGCAGCTCGGAGTTCGACGCCAAGGCCACGGTCGCCAAGCACGCCCCCTGGCTTGAGGAAATCGCCGCCTGGAAGAAAAAACATCCCTTGGGCTATGTGCAGGACGGCGATATCATCAAGCCGCAGTTCGTGGTCGAGAAGCTCCACGAACTTACCCATGGCGAGGCCATCATCACCACCGAGGTGGGCCAGAATCAGATGTGGGCGGCGCAGTTCTATCACTTCAACAAGCCGCGTCACTTCATGACCTCAGGCGGCCTCGGCGTTATGGGGTATGGTTTCCCGGCCGCCATCGGTGCTCAGATGGCCGCCCCCGGGCGTACCGTCATCGATATCGCCGGCGACGGCTCCATCCAGATGAACATCCAGGAACTGGCCACCGCCCGCCAGTACAAGTGCCCGGTGAAGATCGCCATCTTGAACAACAACTACCTGGGCATGGTCCGCCAGTGGCAGGAGCTGTTCTACGATAAGAAATATTCCGCCACCACCCTTGATGTGGCACCTGATTTCGTCGCACTGGCACAGGCCTACGGCGCCGTAGGCCTGCGTGCCACCAAACCGAGCGAAGTTGAGCCGGTGATCAAGGAAGCCCTGGCCACCGACAACACGGTGATCATGGACTTCGTCATCGCCAGGGAGGAAGGTGTTTTCCCCATGGTGCCCGCCGGCAAGGCCACCACCGAGATGCTGTTGGTCTAAGTCTAAGCATTGACAGAAAATAGGGTATTTATATGAAACATACTATTTCCGTATTGTTGCAGAATAAACCCGGGGTCCTCTCCCGGGTCACCGGCCTGTTCAGCGGCCGGGGATTCAATATCGAAAGCCTGTCGGTCAACCAGACGCTGGAGCCCGACGTCTCCTGCCTGACCCTGGTCACCGACGGTGACGACGCCATCGTTGAACAGATCACCAAGCAGCTCCACAAGCTCATCGACGTCATCAAGGTCACCGACAACAACGAGATGGACTGCGTGGAGCGGGAGATGGTCCTGATCCGGGTCAAGGCCGAGGCCCACACTCGGGCCGAGGTGTTGCGGGTGATCGATATCTTCCGGGGCAAGGTGGTGGATGTGGGACCCAAGACCTACATGATCGAGATCACCGGCAACCATACCAAGCTGCAGGCGGTCATCGATCTGCTCCGGCCCATCGGCATCCAGGAGATCGTCCGTACCGGCACCATTGCCATGATCCGGGCCAAAAAGAACTGATCCGCTCCGGCGTTGTCGCCGGTTGCCGCGTTTTACCTCAAATGAACTGACCGCCGTCGGCGTGCCGCCTCTTCGCAGCGAAGGCGTTGCCCGCGGAGGTCGGTTCATTTTGTTATGTGGGGCTGCGGTTTCCGGCGGGCGCTCGCTGCCCGGGTCGGTGGGGGGTGTCACCAGCCTCTTCCCCGGTCGGGCGTCGCTATTTTCTGTATTGGGGTTATATGAAAGAACCGCGCATTCCCGTGGCCCAGGAAGGGTATCCGTTCATCGGCTTTGCCGCCTTTGTCACCCTCCTGTTCACCATTGCCCATTTCCATCTGTTCGCCTTGGTCTCCCTGGTGATCACCGCCTTCACCCTTTATTTCTTCCGGGATCCGTCGCGGATTTTTTCGGACGAGAAGGATGTGCTGGTCTCACCCGCCGACGGCAAGGTCATTGTCATCGACAAGATCTTTGATGACCGCTTCGTCAAGGAGCATGTCTACAAGGTGAGCATCTTCATGAACGTCTTCAACGTGCATGTCAACCGGGTTCCGTTCAGCGGTGAGGTGACCCAGATCCACTATGCCCCCGGCCGTTTTTACTCGGCGGACAGTGAGCGCGGTGCTCTGGAGAACGAAACCTGCGCCATCATTGTCAAGACTGATAACGGTCGGCGGATGGCCGTGGCCCAGGTGGCCGGACTCATTGCCCGGCGCATCGTCTGCTGGGCCCAGGTGGGCGACCGGTTGCAGCGCGGCAGCCGCTACGGCCTGATCCGTTTCGGCTCCCGGGTGGATCTCTACCTGCCGCTGCAGGTCCAGCTGGAGGTCAAGGTGGGCCAGAAGGTGCGGGCCGGCGAGACCATCCTGGGTTATTTTTCATAGCCCTCCGCGCCCCCGGAAAATCCCCGTAATTTTTGCTGCGGCACCGGGGCTGAAATAGGGTAACATGTCCACAATCGATCACAGGGGCGCAAGGATTTCAGTAAACCTCCTGAACCTGTAAACGGATCCGGCTGCCGGACGCGGCAGCGGTTGCCGACAACCGGAGGGGAAATTTACCATGAAACATATCGATCAGCACGACGGCGACGAACACCCGGCCCCCCGGGGCACCATCTGCCTGCTGCCAAGCATTCTGACCACGGTGAGCCTGTTCAGCGGCTTCTACGCCATCATCTCCGCAGTCAACGGCAATTTTTTTCACGGCGCGGTGGCCATTCTGGTTTCCGCCCTCTTCGACGGTCTCGACGGCCGGGTGGCGCGGATGACCGGCACCGCCAGCCGTTTCGGCATGGAGTACGACTCCCTCTGCGACCTGGTCGCCTTTGGTGTGGCGCCGGCGGTCCTTGCCTACCTCTGGACCCTGGACGCATACGGCCGTTACGGCTGGCTGGCCGCCTTCCTCTACGTGGCCACCACCGCCCTGCGGCTGGCCCGCTTCAACACCCAGGACGCCACCTCGGTTTCCAAGGAATTCACCGGTCTGCCCTGTCCGGCGGCGGCCTGCATGATCGCCACCTCGATCTTCTTCTGTCTGTTTGTCGACGCCGGCAGCCCGGTCAAGGATTTCGGCATGCTGGTCCTGGTCTACACCCTTTCCTATTTGATGGTCAGCACCCACCGTTACTTGAGTTTCAAGCATCCGGAGACCACCATCGTCAAGGCCTTCCATGTTCTGGTGGGCATGGTGCTGGTGATCATTCTCATCGCCACCGAGCCCCAGATCACTCTCTTTTTCGTGCTGCTGCTCTATGTCGTTTCCGGGCCGCTGACCGGCCTCTTCCGGTTGCTGTTCAAGGAAAAAAAAACGGTGCATGAGTCCGGCAAACTCGCCGAGTAAGATGTAAGTTGTTGTTTTAGCGTAACGTCTTTGCCCTCGGGTTGGTCTGGTCGCCGGGGGCGGCAGAGGTCGGGGGCCGTAACGACCTGTTTTGTTAACGCCATCTTTTACGGAGTCACAGTCACATGTCGGAGAAGATCTTTTTATTTGATACGACGCTGCGGGACGGCGAACAGTCGCCCGGGGCCAGTATGAACATGCAGGAGAAGTTTCGCCTGGCGCAGCAACTGGTCAAGCTCAACGTCGATGTCATCGAGGCGGGTTTCCCGGTGGCCTCGGTGGGTGACTTCGACTGTGTGAAGAACATCGCCGATAATATCCGGGGCGTGCAGGTGGCGGGTCTGGCCCGCTGCCAGGAAAAAGATATCGACACCGCCTGGCAGGCGCTCAAAAACGGCGAGAACCCCCGCATCCATACCTTTCTCGCCACCTCGGACATCCACCTCAAACACAAGCTCCGGATGAGTCGTGAGCAGGTGCTGGAGCGGGCGGTGGCCATGGTCCGCCATGCCGCCCGGTACACCTCCAACGTGGAGTTCTCCGCCGAAGACGCCTCGCGCAGCGATCTTGATTTTGTCTGCAAGGTTTTCGCGGCGGTGATCGAGGCCGGCGCCACCACCCTCAATTTTCCCGACACCACCGGCTATGCGCTGCCCGACGAGTTCGGCGCTCAGATCCGTTACCTGATGGAGCATATCCCCAACATCCATAAGGCAGTGGTGAGTGTCCACTGCCACAACGATCTGGGCCTGGCCGTGGCCAATTCCCTGGCCGCCATCGCCAACGGCGCCCGCCAGGTGGAATGCACCATCAACGGCATCGGCGAACGGGCCGGCAACACCGCCATGGAAGAGGTGGTGATGGCGCTCCGCACCCGGGCCGACAAGATGCCGTACCACACCGGGGTGGTCACCGAGCACATCCATGCCTCGAGCCGGATGGTCACCACCATCACCGGCATGCCGGTGCAGCCCAACAAGGCCATTGTCGGCGCCAACGCCTTTGCCCACGAGTCGGGCATTCACCAGGACGGGATGCTCAAAGAGCGCACCACCTACGAGATCATGAACCCCAGCGATGTCGGCCTCACCAAGGGCAATCTTGTGCTGGGCAAGCATTCCGGCCGCCATGCCCTCAAGGACCGGGTGGAGGCCATGGGCTACACCATCACCGGCGAGGAGCTGGATCGGGTTTTTGTCCGCTTCAAGGAGGTGGCCGATGTCAAGAAGGAGATGTGCGACGAGGATCTGGAATCCATTGTCATGGACGAGGTGCTTCGCATCCCCGAGGCCTATGAGCTGCTTTCCCTGGGGGTGATGAGTGGTTGCCGGGGGTTGCCCACGGCGGCGGTCAAATTGAAGATCGACGACCAGGAGGTGGCCAAGGCGGTGATCGGCATCGGTCCCATTGACGCCTGTTTTCGGGCCATCGCCGATCTCACCCAGACCAGCAGCAAGCTGCTCTACTTTGCGGTGAGTTCCATCTCCGGCGGCACCGACGCCCAGGGCGAGGTGATGGTCAGGATCGAGGACGACGGCAAGGTGGTGGTGGGGCAGGGGGCCGATCCGGACATCATCATCGCCGCGGCCAAGGCCTATTTGAATGGCTTGAACCGGCTGGTGTACCTCAAGCGGGGTGTCGGCAAGGGCCGGGTTTGAACCCGGCGGGTGTCGTCAACACGATTGCAGAGTCCGTCCGTTGGTCGGATGGAAGATATAACAGCGAGACCGACGCTCCGGGAGCGGGCGTCGTAAAAAACAAAGGACAAAACGAACCATGAGTCAATCAACGCGTAAGTTCAATGTTGCCGTTGCCGGTGCCACCGGTGCCGTGGGTGGTGCCATGCTGGATGTGCTGGAGCGGCGGAATTTCCCGCTGGGCGAGCTGCGGCTGCTCGCCTCGGAGCGCTCGGTGGGCAAGAAACTCAAGTTCCGCGGCGAGGAGATCGCCGTGCAGCAGCTCACCAAGGACGCCTTTGCCGGCATCGACGTGGCCCTCTTCTCGGCCGGCGGCGACCGCTCGCTGGAGTTCGCGCCAGCGGCCGCGGCAGCGGGTGCGGTGGT
>Ga0224496_10001569_pt1 | contig 14093 bp, 8 predicted proteins | sample SF_Jul11_sed_USG_2_FD_168127 | JGI IMG/M metagenome (GOLD analysis project Ga0224496, IMG submission 168127) | Sediment microbial communities from San Francisco Bay, California, United States - SF_Jul11_sed_USGS_8_1 | ecosystem: Environmental > Aquatic > Marine > Sediment | place: USA...
ATTTTGAGCTGGAGGGGTGGGGAGGGCTGGCGGAACGACTTTATTCCCACTATTCGTCGGGACAGGCTGGGTGAGCCCGGCTTCGAGAGCCTCTTCAATCGTTTCCACAAATATCAGGGACAATTCGCTCCGAACCGCTTCTGGGACGTCTGGAAGATCTTTCTCGTTGGCCTTCGGCAACATGATGCGGCGCAATCCCAAGCGATGGGCGGCTAAGAGTTTTTCTTTGATGCCGCCGACAGGCAACACGAGCCCGCTTAAGCTGATTTCTCCTGTCATCGCCGTGTCTTTGCGAACGGGAATTCTTAATAACAGAGAGGCGATTGCGCAGGCCATCGTCACACCGGCGGAAGGTCCATCCTTGGGTATGGCGCCTTCCGGCACATGGATGTGCATGCCATTGCGTTTAAAGATCGCAATATCCAATCCGAAACTTTCGGCCCGTGACCAGAGATAGCTCCGTGCCGCTTGTGCCGATTCTTGCATGACTTCGCCGAGCTGTCCGGTTATTGTCAGGTCGCTCCCACCCGGGAGCAAGGTGCTTTCCACGTAGAGGACATCGCCACCGGCTTCGGTCCATGCCAAACCTGTGGCCACACCTAAGGGCAAGGTCTTTCGCGCTTCCTCCGGCATGTATTTTTCTATACCCAACCAGTCCGAAAGTTCGGCTTGTTGAATCGTGAGTGCCGTGGTGGGTTCCTCTGATGGTGTGTCCGCCAGTCGCAATGCGACTTTTCTGGTGAGTTTCCCTAACATCTGTTCTAGTTGGCGTACGCCAGCTTCACGTGTGTAGCGTTTAATGATGTGCGGGATCACATCCTCTTCTAACGTCAGCGGTTTCTCTTCCAGTCCCGCATCTTTAAGACGGCGTGGCCATAAGTATCGGTTGGCGATTTCCAATTTTTCCTGATGACTGTACCCAGCTAAACGAATGATCTCCATCCGATCCATTAGGGGACGTGCAATGGTCTCCAAAGAATTCGCTGTCGTGATAAACATGACCTTGGAGAGATCAAACGGCAGGTCCAAATAATTATCGCGGAACGTATGGTTTTGTTCGGGGTCTAGAATCTCTAAGAGCGCTGACGCAGGATCACCCCGAAAATCCTGTCCGACTTTATCCACTTCATCCAACATTAAAATAGGATTTTTGGCCCCGGCTCGTCGAAGAGCCTGGATCAGACGGCCAGGCATGGCGCCCACATAAGTACGTCGATGGCCGCGAAGTTCGGCCTCATCATGGAGGCCGCCTAAGCTTAATCGCTCGAATTTTCGTTCCAATGCGCGTGCGATGGATTGCCCCAAGCTAGTTTTTCCTACGCCCGGTGGTCCCACTAAACACAGAATGGGGGATTTCGCTGCCGGATTTAATTTCAAAACAGCTAAATGTTCGAGGATGCGTTCTTTGACGTCTTGAATTCCATAATGGTCTTCATCCAACACGGATCGAACATGGGCCAGGTCGAGATGATCTTCCGTGACCGTGTGCCAGGGTAATTCCAGCACCAACTCAAGATAACTGCGAATAATTTGGTGATCGGGAGAAGCCGGTGGTAATTTGATGAGGCGTTTTAATTCGCGGGTGGCCTCTTTCAGAACAATTTCGGGGAGATTCGCCTCTTCAATGCGAGTTTTCAGCTCACCCACGTCGCCATCCAGCGCTTCAGTTTCTAGCTCGCCGAGTTCCTGTTGAATTTCTTTGAGTTGTTGCCGGAGAAAGTATTCTCGTTGAGATTTGCCGATTTCAGCTTGGGCCTGACTGGCAATTTCATGGCGTAACTTCAGGATATGGAGTTCGTGGGCTAACGCCCCGTATACCTTGCGTAACACTTCTTTGGGGTCAGATTGTTCTAAGAGTCCTTGAAGGCGTTCCACGTTGAGGTTGAGGAGTGAGACGAGGCGATAAGCAACCAATAGAGGGTCTTTTTCAGCTCGTAGGACCGACACCAGCTCGGCCACCCCTTGGTTGGTCAACAATTCTGGCAACTGCCCGATCAAATTGAGCAACTCACGATGGAGGGCTTCGAGTTCGGGGTCGGAGTCTATCGTAATGGGTAACCGTCGGGCCCGAACCATCATGTGTGGTTCGGTCTGTTCCAATTTCAGGAGCACCATGCGCTCGATACCTTGAGCCAGCACTTGCAGGTGCCCCTCAGAAGTTTTCCCCATTTGCTTGAGGACCGCTTTCGTGCCAATGAGAAAGAGGTCGTCAAAGCCAGGTTCTTCGATTTCTGAATCACGCTGCGTCACCATTAACAGCGCTTTTTCTTCGGTATTCATGGCAGCTTCGACAGCCGCCATGGATCGTGCACGGCCAATGGTGAAGGGGACGAGCGTTTCGGGAAATAGCACGGTCCGTTTCACGGGTACCAAGGGCAAAGAAACAATGAGTTCGGTCTCAGGTGTGGATGTATCCATAATGGTGGTTCCGCTTGGTCTTAACGAAATGGGATAAAAGAAAGGTCGTACAACAAGATACATTTATAAGATAGACACAAATTGCCGTGAGTCAACCAACCTTCTAATCGCGGGCGGTCCATTGGCTTGACGAGTGTGCGGTGTGGTCATAGAATGGTGAGTGATTACTTACTTATATGAAAAAATCTTCAACCAAACCCATTCGGCCGCGAATCTCAGCAGCGGCTCGGAAAGCCAGCATTATCCGATCGGCAGCCGCCATGTTTGGAGAGAAGGGATTTAACGGAACGAAAACACGCGAAATCGCAGCGCGAGCCGGCGTCAGTGAAGCCTTAATCTTTAGACATTTCCCGAGCAAGGAAGAGTTGTATGCCGCCATCTTGACGGAGGAGTCTCCCCTTCCAGGTTTGCGTAAGCAGATTGAGGCTTTGGCGGAACAACGCAAGGACGTGGAAGTCTTTACCGTGATTGCTGAAACGATTGTGGGAGGGGCACCCGATCAAAACCTCATGCGGCTCATTCTCTTTAGCGCTTTAGAAAACCATGAACTTTCGGATATGTTTTTCCATAACCATATTCGTCATTTTTATGATGTGTTGGCTTCGTATATTGAGCAACGGATTCAAGATGGCGCGTTTCAACCAGTTCCGCCGATGGTGGCGGCTCGGGCGTTTATGGGCATGTTGATTTATCACCGATTACTGACCGTGCTCTTTCGAGCGACGTTGCCTCAAGAACCGCAGGAGATCGTTCATACGTTTGTGACGGTCTTCATGAAAGGCTTACTCGTTCAACCAAGGCAGGTGAAGAAGCCCAAATCTCAAACTCGTGCATCGAAGCGATCGAAGAAAACACGACTCTCATGAATTTCGTGGCGTTAAAAATGTTATTCGGTGATCGAGCCAAGTATATGATGCTCTTGGCTGGCCTCACGTTTTCTACCATGTTGATTGTTCAGCAGGGCTCAATATTTTGGGGACTGATGACCTGGTCGCAATCAGGAATCACAAATATTAATGCCCCTGTGTGGGTGGCCGATCGCAATATCAATCAAGTGGAGGAAATTAAACCCCTCGCGGATACAGCCGTGAACGTGGTTCGAAGTGTTCCCGGAGTCGAATGGGCGGTCCCACTGTATAAAGGTGTACAACGAGCGCGTTTACGCGATGGCAATTATGAACAGATCGCCTTGGTCGGGATTGATTCCAGTACATTAATTGGACGACCTCATACGATTATGGAGGGGCGTATTGAAGACTTGCGAGCGCCGGATACGGTGGCCATTGATCGGTTGGCTGTTAAGCGACTTGGAGGTCCTGAAAAGATGCATCTCGGCACAACCTTTGAAATCAATGATCACCTTGTCAGGGTGGTCGCGATTGTGTATGCGCAAAAAAGCTTCCAGAATTTTCCGTTTATCTATACCACCTATGAACGTGCCTTGGGTGTCACGCCACCAGAGCGGCGAAAATTGTCATATATTTTGGCCAGTCCGGTTGAAGGGTTGAGCCCAGAGAAATTGGCGCAACGCATTCATGAACAAACGGGGTTTGGCGCCTATACCGGAGAACAGTTTGGATGGAAAACCATTTGGTGGATGTTAGAAAACACGGGCATTGGGGTAAATTTTGGGACGACGGTGTTATTAGGGTTTATTGTTGGCATGGCCATCGCCGGCCAAACCTTTTACCTCTTCACAATAGAAAATCTTCGACAATTTGGTGCACTCAAAGCGATTGGCGCAAGCACGGGCATGTTAGCCAGGATGATTCTTTTGCAAAGTTTCACGGTCGGATTGATCGGCTATGGTCTAGGCATAGGATTAGCCACGCTGTTTGGTTTAACGGCGGGAAGTGGGGGGGCGTTGCCCTTTGTTGAAACATGGCCATTGTTGGTGGGTGTCGGTGTGGCGCTTTTGATGATCTGTAGTTTATCGAGTGCGATTAGCATTCGAAAGCTCGCCAAGCTTGAGCCAGCGGTGGTGTTCCGTGGATAAGACGGTGAATCAACATGTCGAGTCGTTCGAGCAGGAACTCTCGCATTGGTTGGTGCGAGCCCGTGGTGTCAGCAAATCGTTTGGCCAAGGAGACACGAAAATTCCAGTGCTCAAGGGCGTGGATTTAGATGTGGCCAGTGGGGAAGTGTTATTCCTCGTCGGTCCATCCGGAAGTGGAAAAACCACGCTCCTGTCGGTTATCGCCGGGATTCTCGAAAGTGACGGAGGAGAAGTCCGAATTTTAGGTGAGTCGATTCAGGAATTATCGCCGGCTGAGAAAACCAATTTTCGCCGGGATCATCTCGGGTTTATCTTTCAACAATATAATTTGTTGCCCACGCTCACGGCGGTGGAAAATGCCGCAGTGCCATTATTTATTCGTGGCATGAAAAAATCGGAAGCCATAGCTCGTGCTGAGGAGGTCTTGCTGACCATGGGAATGGGAGAACGGCTCAAAGCGGTGCCCTCGAAGCTCTCAGGTGGAGAGCAACAGCGAGTGGCCATTGCCCGTGCTTTGGTGGGTGAACCGCAGTTGCTCCTGTGTGATGAGCCAACCGCGAGCCTTGATGGCGAGACCGGGCATCGTGTGGTGGAACAGTTGTGTGAGGTGGGGAAACATCCTGACCGGGCCGTTATCATTATTACGCATGATTCTCGAATTTTTGAATTTGGTGACCGAATCGTCCATATGGAAGATGGGCGAGTTGACCAAATTCAGCAGGGGCAGGAGGACCTCATTTAATGGTGTTTCGACGACTCAGTGTTTGGCTGGCTATGGCGGGTGTCTTCCTGACGATCGCCACGTTGTGGGGTGCGCGGGATAAACCTGCTGCTCCTCCGCCAATGGAGGCGCCACCGCACAATCCCTATTCATCGACGGTCGCGGCAGCGGGCATTATTGAAGCGGTGAACGAAAATGTCAGGATCGCACCGCCGGTGTCCGGGCTGGTCACGAAGGTGCATGTGCAGGTTGCCGATCACGTGGATAAAGGTGATCCGTTATTTCAATTAGATGACCGGGAGTTACGTGCGCAACTTCAAACGAAGACGGATTCGCTGCCGTCTGCTTCGGCCAGAATCGCGGAACAAGACATTCGGCTTCGTGATGTCCAGGACCAATTGAAACGTCTTCAGTCTGTCACGGACCGTCGTGCGGTGAGTGAAGATGATGTACAGCGAAAATGGCATGAAGTGGAAGCGGCCAAGCGGGCTGTGATTCTGGCGCGCGCTGATCTCCACTTGGCCCGAACGGAACGCGATGAAGTGCAAGCGCTGTTAACCCGTCTCACGGTACGAGCACCGCGGGCGGCGACGATTCTTCAGGTAAACGTTCGGGCGGGTGAATATGCCATGGTGAATGCCATAGAGCCGCTCATCTTAATGGGTGATACGGAGACCTTGCAGGTGCGGGCGGATATCGATGAGGTCAATGCGCCGTTGGTGGTGCCGGGAAGTCCCGGTGTGGCCTACCTCAAAGGTTTTACGGATAAGGCCATTCCTCTCACCTTCGATCGTATTGAACCCTACATTGTGCCCAAACGTTCTCTGACCGGGGACAATCGGGAGCGGGTCGACACCCGGGTGCTTCAGGTGATTTATCGATTTGAAAGGCCCCCTTTCCCGGTCTATGTCGGCCAGCAAGTCGATGTCTACATCGAACGGTCGGATAATTCTAAACCGAATCAGAATAATGGGCCTCCGGATTTAGCGATCCAACAGTCAAAACAGTCTCCCACCCTCTCGCCACAGGGGGGAAATGGGGGGAAGGAGACTCATGAATAGGATAAGGCTGTGGGCTGTCATGGGTGTGATTCTGGGTTTTCAAGGATGTCTCCTCGGACCGGAATTCCAACAACCCGATCTGAACATGCCCGAAAACTGGAATAACATGACCTTGGAAGGAAATGCTTCGAGCCTTGCCATCACGGTGGGGAATGTTCCTGAAGCGAATTGGTGGCGGGCTTTTGGGAATGACGAATTAAATACGCTCATCGAGGAGGCGTTAGACCGCAACCATGATCTTCGTAAGGCCGGATTTCGGGTTTTGGAAGCGCGCGCGATCGCCTATGGGTCAGGAGCCGGGCTCTATCCCAATCTGTCGTTGGATGGGGCCTATAGCCGAATTCGACGGTCGGAAACGATTCTGGTAGCGCCAACCGGTGGAGCCCCGCAAGGGTTTGCGCCGCCTGGAGCGAACTTCGATCTTTGGCATGCCGGCATCGATTTGCGGTGGGAATTGGATTTATGGGGTCGCATTCGACGGGGGAAAGAGGCTTTTTCCGCAGAAGCCTTGGCCAGCGAAATGAACCGTCGCGGCATTCTCTTATCGTTGGTCAGCGAAGTCGGACACACCTATTTCCGGCTTCGAGAGTTGGACGAGCAAGTGGAAATTGCCGAGCGCAATTTAGCGAGTCAGCAAGACTCACTGTCGATCATCCGGACCCGCGCTCAGGCCGGCTTGGTCTCCGACCTGGATGTCAAACGAGAGGAAGCTTTGGTCGCACAAACGGCCTCGCAAATTCCCGAACTCCGTCGTCAACGAGCGGTGCAACTGCATCAACTTGAAGTGTTGAGCGGAGTTAATCCGGGTACATTGGTGTTGTCCGCCAAGCCCTTGCGGTCCGTTGTGGTCCAGCCGATGATTCCCGTCGGTCTGCCTTCGGATCTGTTACAACGGCGTCCCGATATTCTGGAAAAGGAAGAAATTCTCAAAGCCGCCAATGCCCGCATTGGAGAGGCACGCGCCTACTTTTTCCCGAGCGTAGCCATCACGGGGAATGGGGGCTTTCAAACGAGCGAATTCAATCAATGGTTTAAATGGGCCAGCCGGAATATGACGATTGGTCCCTCGGTCACCCTTCCGATCTTCGAAGGCTATACCAATCTGGCGAGGTTGGAAGTGGCGGAAAACCGGTATCAGCAGATGCTGGAAGACTATCAGCAGACGATCCTCAATGCCTTTCGAGAGGTGGCGGATATCCTGGTGGCTCTGCAAACGAGAGAAGAACAACTGGTCAGTCAACGGCAATATGTAGCCGCGGCTCGTGAATCGTTGGAGTTAGCGGACATTCGGTATCGCAAGGGATTAGTCAGTTATATCGATGTCCTGGATGCCCAGCGCATTGTGCTGTCCGCCGAACTAGGCGTGGTCCAAACCGAACGCGCGCGTCTCACCAACATGGTGTCCCTCTTCAAAGCCGTCGGCGGCGGCTGGGAACAAGAACATCTGGCCCAAGCCATCCACGAGAAGCCCTGACCCGTAGAGACGTCCGGGTGGGATGTCTACGAGAAAAAGGTAGGGTGGACAGTACCGTTCAGTATTTTCCTACCGTTCCATCAAAGATGCCTGCCAAGTGCCAGCAGGCATGATGAGAAAAAGACCCTACCTGTCATTCCGGCAAGTCCCTGGCCGGAATCTCTTCCAATAAAACGTGGCACCGCCCGCCAGGCTCTCTCCCAAACCAAGACGATGGATCACCGACCAGTCGCGACAAAGATCGGCACCAATTATGTCGGTGCCTCCTATAGAGACGTCCCGGCGGGACGTCTACGATTAGTGATGGTGGGTTGGACGCCTGCCCAACACCTCCTCCGTTAACTCAAAAGCCCCAACCCGCGTGTAAACTTGGGACTCAGTTTATTCTTATTAGTGATTTTCAAAGGGGCGGTAAAGCAAGAAACATTCCACGAGAAACAGGCTTAGAAATGAATTGTATTTATTCATCGATAGTGCTAGGTAATCGATTCTTCCACAATTGACTGAAAAGGAACTTTCCCAAAATACGGTTTAGGAGGTTACCAAGTAGTTCCCCAAAAGCCTTGAAAAAGTTTTTTTCAAGACTTTGAACCTCTTGAAGCGACCGTTCGACTAACCAATGCAAGGCTCAAAAATCCTACTGAATTTCGTTGCCTTAGCAATAAGGAGAATGCGTATGAACACAATATTCAAAGGGATTTCAGTTTGTGTGATCGTTCTGGGAGCGGCTCTCGTTACTCTCCCTGTACAGGGGGAAGAAGACCTCCCGTCCTCGGGATCCGAGAAGGCGGAGAGCGGCGTGGCAGAGGAGTTGGTTCCTGAGGGTATGGTTGAGGAAGAGGTCCCCCTACCAGAAGAGGGAGGCGCAGGGGAGGTCACTGAGCGCGGAGTGCCTCGCATTAAACTGAAACCGCGCCCGCGCATCACTATTCAGGAGAAATCTCGTCCGAGGATTACGATTCCTCAAAAGCCCCGACAAACATTCAAAATTCCTCCTAAAAAGGTGCGTCCAGGTAAAGCGGCTGGAAGGCCGCAGTCGGACCTTTTGAGCGTTATTCCGAATCAGGTAATTGTGAAGCTGCGGCCTGGAATGTCCCTTCCCACAACCGCGATGAAAAATTTTGGGTTGCAAGAGGTGCGGAGAACTTCCGGAGATCACATTTTATTTCGATTTGTCGTTCCTCCGGGAATGGAACAAATCAGAAATCCATTTACTGTGGCCCAGGAGCTTGCCAAACATGCCGCAGTCTTATTTGCCCAACCGAACAGGATTTATACACCCGATACAATCCCGAATGATAAATTGTTTCCCCAGCAATGGAATTTCTTCGACAACGGAAAAGACGACAAAGAGAAGTTTATATCACCAGGCGGGATTGGTTTGCCCAAGGTATGGAATGGGACGAATGGGACGCGGGGAAGTCGAAATGTGGTGGTCGGTGTGATCGATACTGGAATCGTTGTAAAGGATGAGAAGACTGGAAAATTACATCCAGATATTGAGCTGGAAATCCCTGAGCTGAAAAATCTCCTCCCGGGATTCGACTTTATTTCTGACCCAAAGAGATCTGGTGATGGAGATGAGAAGCGAGATGGGGATCCCACCGATCCTGGAGATGGAACGGATTTTGGTCAATGCATTCCAGGAGTGAAGGGGAATAACAATACCTGGCATGGAACGAGTGTCGCAAGCGTTATTGGACTGGGACGAACCAACAATACCACTGGCATCGGAGGTGTGAACTGGAAAGTGAGCATCCTTCCCATACGGGTGAGTGGAAAATGTGGAGCCGACGACGTTGACTTGTACGATGCCATTCGATGGGCCGCAGGATTGCCCGTACCGGATGCCCCACCAAACCTGAATCCAGCAAGAGTTATTAATATAAGCTTGGGTTCAACCGGCGTCTGTGAGGACCTCATGCAGGAGGCGATTGATGAAGTTGTGACCAAAAAGGGTGTCTTTATCGTGGCCGGTGCAGGAAATGAATCAGCCCCGGCGATGTTTCATACACCCTCCAACTGCAAAAATGTCATCAGTGTGGCTGCTAGTGACCGCCGGGGCCATCTTGCACAATATTCTAATTTTGGCCCCCCTGTAACAATCATGGCTCCTGGCGGAAAGCGAAGACCGGATCAAGTCAAAGTGGCGATAGGAAAACCGAAGCCTAAGGTAGACCCAAAAACGCTGCCCGATCAAGTGCTCACCCATAATCATCCCAGTGAAAGAGATCCCGATGTCGAACCGGTTCCAGAGGGTTTCTCCTTTGGAGCTGGAACTTCCTTGGCAGCCCCGCATGTCTCAGGAGTGTTGGCGTTATGGTTGGCCGAGGATTTCAGTCTTACGCGGGAAGAGCTTCTTAAGGGTCTTCAAGAAAAGGCCTTTAAGAGAAATAAAACCCAATGTCCAAACTCCTGTGGCGCGGGGCTGTTAAATGCGGATCTGAGTTCTCTTATTATACCCGGCAAGGCGGTTCCTCCCCCGCCCTTAAAGAATAAGCCACCCCCCAAGGAACCTCCACCGGTGCCGCAATGTAAGATCAAAACAACAGATATTGTTCATAGCTTGAAAATCGATATTGGGAATAATGATTCTCAAACCACGAGTGCCAAGCAAAGTTTGTTTCGAATGCTGATCCATGGTGATGTAGAGGCGCGGCGTGATGCCTCGGGCATGATCAAAGCGACTGAGAGCGGAGCTCTGGCTGGCATCTTCCAGACTAATAAACAGGCGGCCTGGCAGAAGGCCAAAGGATTTGCCGGACAGTTTATCCCTGTTGGGGACAAGGCCAAGTGTTTCACCGCACTGCCGGGAAACCCAATGATTATATATCGCAACGAAGAGATTCCACCTGCGTTGTTGGATGAGTCGCTCCGCACGGCGTGGAGCCAATGTGGCTTACCGGCTCTTCCATTTCCCTGCGTGTATGAGAAAAACCTGGGAAATAAACCTCAAACGAATGCTTGCCTTGATCAGGCAGAGAAGGCCTATCTCGAAGGGGAGAACCAGTGTGACGCTCAGTTTGTTAATAATAAGGCGTGTCAAAATGCCTTCAACAAATGTCTTAGCGAGACGGGGGGGCAAGTCACGTCCTGTGAAAAAAAGGTGCCCTGCAAGCTTCATCCAGACAAAAATCAATTTAATGCTTGCTTGAATCAGGTTAAGAAAGATCGCGACAAAGCCCAGGCACTTTGTGAGTAAGCAAAGGAAACCGTGAATCCTGCTGCAAGGAGAATATTCATGAAACACGTCTCAGTTTTATTCGCGATAGTGGTGTACAGCACCCTCAGCGCACCACTGGTTCAGGCGGAAGACCTTCCGGTCACGGGATCCAACGATACGGCATTGGAAGATGTGACCTCTGAAGGATTGGTAGAAGAAGAACTGCCTCTCCTAGAAGGAGACGAGGGGGAGGTCAGCGAACGAGGTGTGCGACGGTTTAAGCTAAAACCTCGAAAACGCATGACGATTCCCAAAAACTCCATACGACCGGGAATCACAATCCCAAAACCGCAATCGAACAATCCCCCGAGCCCACCGCCAACTGGTGGTACGAAAAATCCGCCGGTTGATGATGGCGGAGGTCAAGGGCAGCCGGTTCCGCCGCCTCCTTCCCAATGTGTGATTCAGACTTCCGACATCATTGACCCCCGGATTGAGAACGGGGATATCGGCGATGGAAATACGACCATGGGGGCACAGGGGAGTCTCATGCGAGTGATGCAACATGGGAGCGTCGAAGAGCGTCGGGCTGCCTCTTCGATCATCATGGCGGTTAAATCTGGACAATTGGCAGGCGTCCATGCGCCAGATATGGCGCGAAAGGTTTTGGTAGATCGTGCGGCAAGTCTTCCTCCTATCGGTACCATAGGGTATTGGAATCTTTTGGCACCGGGACAGGTCGGATTATGTTTACGCGAGCCAGCCGGAGTGCCCCCGATGTTGCTCTATCGACAGAAGAACATGCCGCCTGGCGCTGTTGAACATACGCTAGTCACAGAATGGCCACAATGCGACCTGCCAACCCTTCCCTCACCATGTACGTTTGTTATGGATCTCCATAAGCCACCGCCTCCCTCCGGTTCAATGGATAACCAGGAGGAAGGGTCTGGAGAATTGCAGGTGTTGGTAAAAGGCGAGGGAAAAGCTTTGCAGGGGGTACAAGTGTCGGTGCGCGCTATTCGCAAAGAGTCATCGGGGCACGAAAATTATCAAGGGGAATTCGAACCGGAAAAACAACTAATGCTGGTCCACTTCACAAATGGCCAAGGGATAGCAGCTTTTATTATTCCTCCGGTTCAAAATCGTATTTCCGTTCAGGTGAATGGACCACCAGGATTTTATAATCATACTTCCGAATTTGGCTTTTTGCCGAAGGATACAAAAGGGATCTCGGTGGAATTAGAGCCTATTCCACTTTCAGGCCCTGGGTCATGAAAAAATAGAGGAAAAGAATAAGAAGAATGTGTTGCGATAAATATGCCTTTCTAGTACATTCCTCATTCTTATCCCGTGCCTCTGATCTGAAGGAGAATGCTTTGATGAAACCCTTGCGGATTCATATCGGCTCCCTTCATCGCAATCGATTGCCTCGGTTGTGGTCTCCCAAGCTTTCTCCACCAACCTTTCCTACGTTATCTCAAACAATAGCGGTCAGTCGGCGTCATCTTTTAGGCATGCCGGTAGTGGCCAGCGCGGGGTTGCCTCCTGCCGTGAAGATGGTTGAGACGGTTCTGGCTTCAGCCAGAGAGGTCTTCGAGACGACCTTTACCAAAAATTGTGTGGCTTTTTCTCAAAAGCGGGAATGAATATGGGAATGCCACAAAAAAAGGCACCCAGGGCTTTGAACCCTTTTTCGTTTCTTTACGACAGACTGATCGAATACCCGCCTATCCTGCGACTGAAGGCGGGGGCCTAAATACGGAGGTCCGTCCATGTCCCACCACCGTCTCAATTTAAATGCCCTGCGTACCGACCGGCTTCCCCGACTGATTCACACGAAATCCAGCCTGCCGGATTCGGCGGTACGGTCAGGAGAGAGTTCCCTCACTCGACGGGGACTCTTGGGTATGGCGACGTTGACTGCCATTGGGTTATCACCCTCCTTCAGGTTGATGAATAGCTTGGCCCATGCGGCCACCGAGTCACTTACCTGGGAAGTGTCTGAGACGCGTGTGGTGTTTCGGTTAGGGGGACGTGATCGATGGGTCATTGATCTGGCCTCATTCAGCGGAACCCCACGATTAATCGTTCAAAAACAAGAAGGATTCTTCCTGGTTCATTTGGCCGACGCCCGCTTTCCGGGCACCTGTTTACCGGCTGATTTTGTTTGCGAACTTCGCCAAGGGGCTTTTTCGTGGAACATGGTCCTGACGTTTTCTCTGGGAGGATTTAAGGCCTATGCCCCTTTTGAACGCTGGTTATCGGGGCAGGAATCTGCAGGCTCCGCCGTCCGGTTTAACACGCCTGTGTGCGGAATGGGGTTGGACGGACAATTGCAAATCCAGGGCGAAGGGTCAGCCTCGTTTCGGCCAAACTGGAGCTTTGATTTCAAAGGCCACTCACTCGTCTCGTTCCGAAGCCAGGGAGGAGACCTGGCTTCCGACGTCCTACATCTGGCCTTGCTCGATGAACACGCACCTAGTCTGGCCACACAACCGGGACGAACCCGCACGTTACTGGCCTTAGAGCGAGGGGTACGGCAATGGGCATTCTCTCCGGCCTTTGCCTCAAGCTTCGCATCTCATGTGGTATACCGACAAGACGCATTTGACACGCTCCACTTAGAAACATGGGAGGACTCTGCCGGGACATCGGTCTGCGGAATGCTGGCCGAAGGACCTTCACCTGATGTCTCGTTGTGGTTTAACCCTCATTCTCCGACCTCAGAAGCCGACGCTACGGCAGAACCGATTGCATTTCCTCTTGGGTACATTCAATATGCCCGGCTCTTCTCAACACAAGAGCAGGAGCGTGAAGAAACCCTCAGAGGACGTTTTGTTACCCAACCTTCTTCTATCAAAGTCTTGGGTTGTTCCCTGGAAGTCGGTGGCCGGGCATCAACACCACCTTTTGAACTCCTCAATCAGAACGGTCAGGTTCACGCCTGTTGCGAGCCGGAAGTCTATCGCGTCGCCGTTCCTCTCGAAGGAGCCATTGTCGATCCGATCGAACTCCCCCGTGGAACCAGATTAGTCTGGGACGGACAAATCGGCGCTTCGATCATCCCGGTCCAGACCAAGCCCCGGCTCAAACGGCCTTCAAGGCCCCTCCCCAAAGCCACGGTGCCACAACAGGAAAAAGCGATCCAACAGATCCCGGCTCCTGCGATCAAGCAGGTTGTTCCGATGGCTCCCGCCCAGATCAGACCGGAAATCGTCGCTCCTGGTCGCATCTTTACCGATTTCCGATCCCTGCTTGAA
>Ga0224496_10001570_pt1 | contig 14087 bp, 18 predicted proteins | sample SF_Jul11_sed_USG_2_FD_168127 | JGI IMG/M metagenome (GOLD analysis project Ga0224496, IMG submission 168127) | Sediment microbial communities from San Francisco Bay, California, United States - SF_Jul11_sed_USGS_8_1 | ecosystem: Environmental > Aquatic > Marine > Sediment | place: USA...
ACTTTCCAACGTCCAGGAAACCCAAGCGTCCCCACCACATCGAATTGTTCAAAGTCCACCTTCTCGCCCGGAGGCAATCCAGCGTCTTTAAAGTTCACGGCTCCGCGTACACCGACGGATGTCCATTCAAAATCCTCTGCCCAGCTTGGCACGGCAAGTAAGACTATCAGGACTATCTGGATCAAGAGACGAAAAAACCTGCCCATAATAAAATCTCAAACTGAGAAAGGGGCTGCATAAATATGACAAAAAACAGATCAGATGCCCGCAAATTGGCTCCTGATGTAAAGACTCTTGCCATTCCCTTGTCCTGGTGGGCAGTCACATTTCTGGCGGGAATATTACACAACTATCGCCATCTGAGAGGCAAAAAGAACGGAGAAATGCCCTAAAAAAAATGCGAAGTGCGGAAAGAACCAAATACCATCACTGGCAAGAGGTATACAAACTTAGATGGTCATGTATGGGATTTTTCAATAGGGTTTTACAGAATTTTGGGTCACCGCCATCTACTCCTTCCATTCAAAACCCGTGGCAGCAGCCAGGGAACGAGGAGTTTGAAGACCGGCAAGACGTCGTTCGCCAATGATCCAGGTTGGATAGCTTTTAACGTTCTCTGCCGCGCAAGCTTTGGTAAGGGCACTTCCCCGACCCCCAGAACTGCATTCGACATACGGCAACCGTTTCGCCGACGCTTCAAAGACCGCCTTCTGCTCCTGACAGCGGGGACACCAGTAGGCCCCATAAAATTTTACGCCCTTATCCGCTAGGTGAATGGCCAGGGCCTGAAGTTGTGGATCTTCGGGACCGGCCGCCGCATCGAACACCCCGCTATAGTGCAGATGTAAGCCACCAACCAGCAATGCGGCGATCACCAAGGCTTCCTTCAACGAGGTCGCCCAATTGGGAGGTTGCCGCAGGACCGTAAGAATCATCATGGTGGTCATGATGGCAAACGAGGCCAAGCAATAAGGGCAAGATGCTTCAATCTCTAACACCGAGACAGTCGTCAAATAGGCGCTTATCGCAAATCCGCACACGGACACGAACACCACCATCGTCCAGCTGCCAGGCTTTCTTTTGGCGCGCCAGATCACATACGCAAGCATGACATAGGTCAGCCACCCCCAAAAGGCCATCGGCAAACCCAGCAAGGTCGCCCACCGGCTGGCTTGCACCAGATCACATCCAGACCCTTCACTGCAAAAAGCGGGGTGAACCTCAAACCAAGCAACGTAGGTCAAATAGCTGGTTAAAAGAATGCCGATTCCGGCCAACACCAACAGCACCACATCCAATCCAGACGTGATCTTAAAACTACTAGGCGAAGCCGACCTGGACCCATTCCCTAGATGTTCAGCGCTTTCGGATTGGTGACGTTTACTGCGCTTGCCCATGATGATTGGCCTTATCAGAAACAAACAAAGAACATTCATGACGATTCACTGCTGATGCTCGAACAGGAATATCAAAACTATCAAGAGAATGCAATGCGCCGCTTCATGCAAGACTGACGCGAAATGCCATGATAGTATGGAAACCACGAATAGCAGAGACTAACACTAAAAAATACGGGCAGAACCAATCCGCATGAAAAGACCACTGAACATAGTCGCTGGAGAAAACATCCCCTATCTACAAGAAGCTTTCGAAGGGCTCGGCAACCTTTCAATATTACCAGGCCGAGCCATCACCTCCGCCGATTTGCAAAACACACAGATCTTACTTATTCGGTCCATCACTCCAGTTGATGAGAAATTATTAAGAGGGACTCCGGTGGAATTTGTTGGATCGGCATCCGCTGGAACCGACCATATGGATACGGCCTATCTCCAATCTCACAACATTGAATATGCTTCGGCTTCCGGGTCGAATGCCAATTCAGTCGCCGAATACGTTATGGCGGCCTTACTGCTCCTTGGCAAGCAACGGGGCTTTCAGCTCAAAGGAAAAACCATTGGAATTGTCGGCGTGGGGAATATCGGCAAGTTGGTCAAGGCCAAGACAGAGGCATTAGACATGCGTCCGGTCCTCAATGACCCCCCCTTGGCAGAGACAGGGCAGATCGATTCCCGCTCATTAGAAGAAACACTGAACTGTGATGTGGTCACCCTGCATACGCCATTAACTACCGACGGTCCCTATCCAACATATCATCTTCTTAACGAGCACACCTTTAAATGGTTGCAGCCATCAGCTATTTTCATCAATGCCGCTCGTGGAGAAGTCGTCGACACCTCCTCGTTGTTGAAAGCCATCACCCACCGACAAATTGGCCCGACGATTATTGATGTGTGGGAGCATGAGCCCGATATCGATTGGGATCTCTTTCAAGCCGTCACTCTTGGTACTCCTCATATTGCGGGTCACTCCCTGGATGGCAAAGCTAACGGCACCTTCATGATCTACGCAGCCCTGTGCCGGCATTTGAATATTGCGCCGATTTGGAATCCAACCCGGTCACTTCCCCCGCCAACTGTGCCATCAGTGGAGATCACCGCATCGCCACAACCCGATCAAGAACAAATTCGGGAAATCATCACCAACATCTATGACATCCAAGCTGATTATCGTCGGATGCAAGCATTGCTAACGGCTCCAGTCGAAGAACGCCCTACCCTGTTTGATGCCCTTCGTAAAAACTATCCCATCCGCCGAGAATTCCATCAATCCACCGTAATGTTTTCTAAAGGTAGGAGCCGGCTTCAACAAATACTAAGAGGCTTAGGCTTTCAGAATATGAGAGAAGAAATCTAAATCAGATTCCCGAGTGGTCAAAGCAGGAAGGGGTATTCAATTAAACCTTTGAGTTACAAATATTTTTGGTGGGTTCTTCACCACATGGCGTTGCTCGGATGAACGCAGACGAATTTTAAAGATAACGCGTCTGCTCTTCTCTCGATTGACTCGATTATCAGAGTCATAGATCAATTCCTGTCGGCCACGACCGGAGGCTGACGTCATTTCTTGGAAGCATTGGTAGGCGGACGGCGTTTGTTCTTGAATGACCCCGAGTCCTTTTACCATGACGGCCAGAGATCGTTCTTGGCTTAACTGTAAATTATAGGCATCGCTACCACGATCATCCGTATGTCCTTGAATGGCGAGAGAGTCGATCGTGCTCCGCAAGGACCCGCAAACAGCCGCAGCATAGAAAGGCATGGCCTCTTCTAAAAACCGATTTGCCTTGGCCGAAAGACGGCTTCGGCCAAACTCGAACGTCAGCAAGTTCTCCGGGACCACAATCATGAGCGTGAGAGGATCACGCGGATCGGCATCCAGAGAAAGACCCAAACGCGAAAGATGATCACGCAATGCCGCCTGCACATCCTCTTTGTGTGCTTGCAACTCAGACTGTGCTTCTGATGAGGTCTGCGTGATAAAGGCCACAAACAGCAGAATAAAGACCATAACAAGCGAGGTCATCAGGTCAGTCATGCCGTTTGTCGTGGGGGAGGAAAATGCACCGTGATTCATCTCGTATTTCATCCCGTACGCCGCTGCATGGACGTTCGCGGCCACCGGGGCCACGCTTTTTGTTTTCCAGAAGGTTGCTCCTCGGAAGTTGCAGACAGGTCTGGGGGAGCTTTCCATAAAAGGGGGCGAGAATGGGAAGGCAGCTCCACGCGCGCCAGATGTGGGGCCTCTTTTAGAGCCTTAGTGAGTTCATGAATGGTCTCCGTTAATTCCTGAAGGGAGCCATGAAGTTCATCCCTGAGGACTCCTGGCAGGTTCGCCATCGTTCGCCGCGTCTCCGCATGTGCCGCTTCCTGTAATGTCGTCAACGACTGAATACTCGAAGTCAGGCTAGCCATTGGCCCAGCCAGTCCGATTCCCCATCCGCCTCCAGTAGGAGGGAAAGCCTCGCTGGTCTTCACTTGATCACTCTGCTGTTGGCCGTCAATGGAGGTGAGCTGTTCCAACATCTGCTCCATGGTTTTGCGGGGAAAGAGTTGATCGACAAGCCCAAGAAACGTGTAATGGGCATGCATCAACCGAGTGACCATAGGCTTTTCAATAAAGGTAAACAGGTTGGCCACCATGAGCCCAACGATAGAGGTCAAAAATTTTCCGGCTAACCCATTAATGAGTCCCTGAATTCCGACAATCTCACTCCCCTCGGCATGCAACTTCCCCAAGCCAACAAACAAGGCTAAAAAGGTCAACAATAACCCCAGACCTGTCACCAGAGAAGGAAATTGATGGTAAAACGGAAGATTAATTCGACTCTCCAGAAAAGCTTCCTGCGTCAACACATCCTCTGCGCGTCTAGTACTGAACAGGCGTGGCTCCATAAACCATGGCACATGTTCTAAAACCAGGGTCCTGCGATATTGCGCCCAAGGCTCGCGAAAAAGAGGCTCCTTTTTCATCTCCTCATCGAGCATCTGTAGATCATGGCAATCACTGCGCATGGTCGTTGAGTTAACCCTTCGGTTGGCTCGAGTGCCGACTTCCTGATCGGGGTAATGCGTGAATCGGTCACGCTCAGCATCTCCTCGCTCTTGAGCAAGGGCTCCCAGCCTTGGACACACCCGTTCATATCCCCGTTGAACAGAGGTCACCTCTTTTTTTAACTTGAGCACGTGCCACAGAAAAAAGAGCAGAATTCCAAAGACCCCAAGCCAACTCAGCATAGGACTGGACGGCCCGCCCAGGAAAACAACGTCACGGCTCAAAAATTCCCACAGGCTAAATGTGCTAGTCATCTCATCAACGTTCTTTGCAATGGTGGCATGGTAAATCCTGAGGGCCGGTTGAATCATTCTCAAGTTTTGTGCCGCAAGGAATTGGAAGAAAAACCAGCAAAAGAGAGAGAATTAAAGGGAGACAGGAAAGCTTGGTCAGGCTGCTGGGCAAAGAGTACCCACCTGATGGGCAACTCCGTCTTTAAACCATGGAGAACCAGCCTGGCCTAGTGAACTCGCAGCATGGCAGAAAAATATTTCTTTTATTTGGCAAAGACCTCTTTTAGTAGATCCGTCACACGCGCGGCGGGGTTGGTTCGAATTTTTTGTTCTTCTTGGGCCAGCGTATGGAACAACCCGTCCAAGCTTTTTCCTGTCACATAGTTATCAAGATCAAACTGCTCGGCCTTGACGAATGGCATGGAAGTGTATTGGCCAACTAGGGACTTATATTGGGCAGCCACGCCCACCTGGTCCATCGCTTCGGTGACTTTCGGCTTAAAGGCTTCGGTCAATTTCCCTTTCGTCTTTTCCTTAAAGTATTCGGTCGCGGCGGTATCTCCACCACTTAAAATTTTCTTGCCATCTTCAAACGACATCTCAGTCAGGGCTTCTTTAAAGATGGGTTTGGCCAATGGCGCAGCTTGTTCAGCCGATCGATTCATGCTCACGACGAATTCATCAATCTGTGGCCCAAGGCCCACCATGCGTAATGCCTTATCCATTTTTTGCAACTTTTCGGGAAGCAAGATTTTAATGGCTTCATTTTTGAGATATCCGTCCGTATTCCCGGTGAGATTAACTGTATTTTCTGTTCCCACCTCAAGCGCTTCCTTGAGCCCGGAAATAATCTTTTCGTTGCTCAGACCGCTACCACCCGACTGACCAAGCTGCTCCATCCCTTTTTTGGTGAGATCTTCCAAAAAATCAAATTGCGCCCATGCCGCTTGGGGAATGAAAATAAAAAGTAGAATGCCAAAGAATTGAGGAATCATCATATCAGGCCTCCGTGGATCCGTTAGGAATGATGGTAAGAATAGGAGGGGGTGAGAACGACATCTACAAATAGTGTATGCCTTTATTTTGAACGATGCAATCGCCCAAAGTACATGTGCCCTATCACTGAAAAGATTGGCGAACCAGGTCTATCTAATAAGTATCTGCACCTGACATTGTCCTCCACCTCTCGACTCATTCACCCTATCTCACGCGAGTGACATTCCATAAAAATATGGAAGCTTGCAACGGTCTAGAAATGTGAACAGGACTTTATTGTCTCGTTACCTTGAGATCATCCCATCTCTCAGCATTCAGAAAAGATATCCTGATTTTATTGGGAACCAGCAAATTGTTGCTGCCGCCAGGCTTCATACACCACGACGGCGACAGCATTGCTTAAGTTGAGGCTACGACTGTTCGGTCGCATGGGAATTCGCAAACGCTGCGTGGCAGGAAGTTCCTCCAAGATCTGAGAAGGCAGCCCCCTGGTTTCAGGACCGAAAAGCAGCGCATCGCCCGGTTGAAACGCGACGTCATGATAGAGTGTTTGGCCCTTGGTCGTAATTGCAAAAACGCGTGGTGGCGTATGAGCATCCAGATAGTCTTGTAGGGTTGGGTAATCTTTCATGCGGGCCAGTTCGTGATAATCTAATCCGGCGCGACGCGCCCGTTTGTCATCTAACTCAAATCCCAACGGGTGAATCAAGTGCAATCCAAACCCTGTATTGGCACAGAGACGAATGATATTCCCCGTATTTGGCGGAATTTCTGGTTCATAGAGCACAACATCTAACATCGGCTAGGACTCAAAACCTCAGGTAGTGACCCGCTTCATTCTTTTTTTCGTGGATGGCGCATGGTCCACGCCAACGTCAGCAGAAGCCCCAACAGCACCACAGGCACAGGAAAGGCGCCTATTTCCCCTGCCCTCAGGTGGGTGAAAGCTGCACCGACCATCGTGATACTCAGCACCACAATCCCATAATATTGAACCTTCGGGATAAACAAGCAGATTCCTCCAGCAACCTCAATGAGCCCGGTCAAATATAAGAACCAAAGTGGATAGCCCCATTGCGCAAAATGTTCTACTTGGGAATGACTTCCCATGAGCTTGGCGCCTCCTGCCATGATAAACATCGCACCCAATACGACCCACAGGGCCGTTTTGATGATTTTTTTCATATCATCCCCCAACATGGTTACACGTGAAGGAATACACGTAGGACCCAAGGTTGAGAGTATAACGTGATTACCTTCGTGACTCTACTCAATGCAGCCTGAGAATCACTCATCTTCTTGCAAAAACATGTTTGACGATTTATGTTTAAGCGCCCTGTTCATCTGTCACAACGAAACTTGAACGTATGCCTAACCAATTCACGATACTTGATGTACGCGATCGAGTTCACCACGCTCGGTCGGTGACGGTGCTCACCGGTGCGGGAATTTCTGCCGATAGTGGTGTGCCCACATTTCGTGGAGCCGAAGGACTGTGGAAGAATTTTCGACCCGAGGAGCTTGCCTCGCCTGATGCGTTCGCACGGGATCCCAAACTTGTCTGGGAATGGTACAACTGGCGGCGGGAATTGCTGGCCACGAAACTGCCCAATGCCGCACACGAAGCCCTCGTCCAACTCGAAACGCTGATTCCGAATTTTTGGGTCATCACTCAAAATGTCGATGGCCTGCATGCCGCTGCCGGCACCCAACACCTTTCAGAAATTCATGGTAACATTTGGAAAGTTCGTTGCACGAAATGTCACAACATTACCCTGAATCATGACGTCCCATTGCCGTTTCCACCAAGCTGTGCTAATTGCGGAAGCCTGCTGAGACCGCACATTGTCTGGTTTGGGGAATCATTGGCTACTAAGGACCTAGAACAAAGTTACGCCGCCTTACAACGTTGTGACATACTTTTGATTATTGGGACATCCGGGGTCGTCTATCCCGCAGCTTCGTTTGCTTCTGTGGCCAAAGATCATGGTGCCTTCGTGGTTGAAATGAATATGGAGGCCACACCCCATTCATCAGTCATGGATGTGTCGTTTCAGGGCCGGGCCAAAGAGTTAGTCCCGCTCCTGCTCTAAAGTCACTCTTTACAGCCATTTTCTTGACTCGCTTTGTGACGGTTTGTTACGTTTTTTTGTTTAGGGATTCTCAGTACTTATGCTGGAGTGACCAATGCAATTGACCATAAATGGTAAAGTGGAAAACCTAGAGGTTTCTACAGTTATGGATGTCCTCAAGGCCAAAGATATTGACCCACAATTGGTCGCCGTCGAGGTGAATACTCAGATGATCGATCAGGAAAATCTGGGTACGACTTCCTTGAAGGAAAATGACAAGCTAGAATTCTTGTTTTTTATGGGCGGTGGAGCATGAACGCCCAATTATTGTCATACATCACTGAAGGCATAGGAGGCACTCCACTCGTCCGGTTAAATCGCCTCTCGCCATCCGGAGGGGCCACCATCTATGGTAAAGCCGAATTTTACAATCCGGGTGGCAGCGTCAAAGACCGCATTTGCTTGAATATGATTGATGAGGCCGAGAAGCAAGGCCTCTTGAAACCCGGAAGCACCATCGTTGAGCCGACGAGCGGCAACACCGGGATTGGCCTAGCCCTTGTCTCTGCCGTCCGGGGTTATAAACTCATTCTCGTCATGCCCGAAGGCATGAGCCTGGAACGAGCCAGCCTGCTTTCATCGTATGGCGCCCAATTGGTGTTGACCCCAGCAAGGGAAGGCATGAGAGGCTCTATTAAGGAAGCCGAAAGCATTTTAGAGCAGAACCCAGAATATTTTATGCCGAACCAATTTTCGAATCCGGCGAATCCAGCTATGCACAGAAAAACTACCGCAGTGGAAATTTGGGACGCGCTCGAGGGCAAGATCGATGCGTTTGTCGCCGCTGTAGGAACCGGTGGTACGATTACGGGCTGCGGCGAAGTCTTTAAAGAGAAAAACCCCCACGTCAAAATCGTGGCGGTTGAACCCGCTGGCTCGCCAGTTTTATCCGGAGGCGAAGCTGGCCCGCATAAAATTCAAGGCATTGGTGCTGGCTTTGTCCCCAGTGTCTTGAACCGAGCCTTGCTTGATCAAATTATAATGGTCACAGACGAAGAGGCCTATCAAACCACGAAGCAGCTTGCGAAGAAAGAAGGCCTTTTGGTGGGGATCTCGGCTGGTGCGAATGTCTTTGCCGCTCAAAAAATTGCTGAATCGTTAGGACCAGGGAAAAATGTGGTGACGATCCTCTGCGACACCGGCGAACGCTATCTCAGCATTGAAAAATACTTCAATATTTAACCGTTGTCCTTCAACACAAGAACAGCCATGAGCTTTACCGAAGATCAAATCACACGCTATAGCCGCCATATACTCCTGCCTGAAGTTGGCGGAAAAGGTCAGAAGAAACTCTCGCAAGCCAAAGTCTTTGTGGTAGGTGCGGGAGGACTCGGCTGTCCTGTCGCCTATTACTTGGGGGCTGCGGGCATTGGCACCATCGGCTTGATTGATAGTGATGTTGTGGACCTTTCCAATCTTCAACGGCAGGTGCTCCATCATACACCTGACGTCGGTCGTTCTAAGACGCAGTCCGCCAAAGAGAAAATTCAAGCCTTAAACCCTGATGTACAGGTTAACACCTATGATGAGCGGCTGACGGCTCATAATGCCCGAGAGATTATCAGTCAATATGATGTCGTCATTGATGGCGTCGATAATTTTCCAGCCAAGTTCTTAATCAATGATGCCTGCTATATGGAAAACAAACCGCTGGTTCATGGTGGCATTCTCCGCTTTGAAGGCCGGGTGATGACCATCGTCCCGAATCAATCGGCCTGTTATCGGTGTATATTTAAAAATCCGCCACCAGCAGGCGTCGTACCGACTTGTCAGGAAGCGGGCATCATTGGGGTTGTCGCTGGCATTATTGGCACCATTCAAGCCACCGAAGCCATCAAGCTCATTTTAAAGATTGGCCAGCCTCTGACGGATCGGTTATTAGACTTTGATGCCCGCACCACAACGTTTCGAGAAATACGCGTGAAGCGTAATCCCGCATGCGCACTCTGTGGGCCGGAAGCATCGCTGACAGAACTTATGGATTATGACGAACCAGAGGCCTGTGCCATTTAAGGCTCACCTCTTCATACGGAGCGATACAAGCATCCCTGCTGTTTTGAAGATGAGGATTCCATCATGACAAAGAAAATGCAATCACTGGTTTGCCGGGAATGTGGGAAGGAATATCCCACGCAGGATATTCACGTGTGCGAACTCTGCTTTGGGCCCTTGGAAGTGAAATATGATTATGCGGCCATTAAAAAAGAAATCACACGGGAAAAGATCCTTGCTGGTCCGAAAAGCCTCTGGCGCTATATAGACCTGCTTCCCGTCGAGGGCACCAATTATATTGGCGAACATGCTGGATTTACCCCTCTGGTGCATGCCAAAAATCTTGGGGCCTTTTTAGGTCTCGATCATTTATACATTAAGAACGATTGCGTGAATCACCCTACCCTCTCGTTTAAAGATCGCGTCGTCGCCATTGCGCTGACGCGCGCGCGCGAGCTTGGATTCGAAACCGTGGCCTGTGCCTCAACCGGCAATTTGGCCAATTCCGTTTCGGCCCATGCGGCTTCAGCCGGCATGAAATGTTATGTGTTTATTCCCGGCGACCTTGAAGCGGCCAAAGTGTTAGGCAATCTTATCTATCGCCCCAACGTGATTGAGATCGAAGGCAATTATGATGACGTCAATCGATTATGCAGTGAAATCGCGGGAGAACGTCACTGGGCCTTTGTGAACATCAACATTCGACCTTATTATGCGGAAGGATCTAAGACGCTGGCGTTTGAAACAGCCGAGCAATTAGGTTGGCATGCCCCCGATCAAGTCGTCGTGCCCATGGCTTCAGGATCGTTGCTCACAAAAATCTGGAAGGGGTTAAAAGAATTTGAAAAAGTCGGAATTCTGGATTCCGTCTCCACTAAAATCAATGGTGCACAAGCCGAAGGGTGCTCACCCATCGCGACGGCGTATCGAGAGGGCCGCGACTTTTTCAAGCCAGTCAAGCCCAATACCATTGCAAAATCCTTAGCCATTGGCAATCCGGCAGACGGCTATTATGCGCTCAAAACGGTGGCAGAAAGCCATGGGGCCATGGATGCTGTTACCGATGATGAAATCGTTGAGAGCATCAAGCTCCTCGCCCAAACAGAGGGCATTTTTGCCGAGACCGCTGGAGGCGTCACGATTGGGGTGTTACGAAAATTAGTCAAACAGGGATTGATACGAAAAGACGAAGTCACCGTCGCATATATTACAGGCAATGGGCTCAAAACACAGGAAGCGGTCGTCAACTCGGTGGGACGGCCTACTCGCATTCAACCCAGTCTCAAGCACTTTACGCAGACTTTTGGCATTGAGGAGTCAACATGATCAAGGTACGTATCCCCACTCCCCTTCGGCCGATGACCGGCGGGAAAAATGAAGTGGAAATTACCGGCAATTCCGTTGCAGAAATTATTGAGAATTTAGGGTCAACCCACCCTGGCATTAAAGAACGAATTTGTGACGAACAGGGAGAGGTGCGGCGATTCATCAATATTTATGTCAACGAAGAAGACATCCGATTTCTCACGGGGAAAGAGACCCCATTGAAAGATGGCGATGAAATGTCCATTATTCCCGCCATTGCAGGAGGCACGTAAATGGCCAAACTTCGATTCCATATTCGATACCCGGAAGAACACATTCCGGATCCGATTCTCTATGAAATTGGCCATGAATATAAGGTCATTCCCAGTATCAGACGTGCCGATGTTCGAGAAACCACCGGGTGGATGGATGTGGAATTTTCAGGCGATGCTGATGAAATTGACCGCGCGATTGAAGGACTGCGTCAAAAGGGATGCATTGTTGATCCTATTGAGTTGAACGTCGTGGAATAAGAGTTACCAATCTATGCAATTCACAGATTCACAAATTAATCGCTATAGCCGTCAAATGATTTTGAGTGAAGTGGGCGGCAAGGGCCAGAAGAAACTTCAGGATGCCAAGGTTCTGGTCATTGGAGCCGGTGGACTAGGATCCCCAGCGGCGCTCTACCTTGTGGCCGCGGGCATTGGCACACTCGGCCTGACTGACGGCGATGTGGTCGACCTTTCTAATTTGCAACGGCAAATTCTTCATACTACTGATCGCATTGGCATGCCGAAAGTGGAATCAGGTGGGCAACTCTTATCGGCATTGAATCCCGAGACAACACTCGAACTCTATCCTGAGCATGTCAGTAAAGAGAACATCATGTCTCTTCTTGAAAAATACGACATCATTCTGGATGGCTCTGATAATTTCTCGACCCGGTTTTTAATTAATGACGCCTGTTTTTTCGCGAAAAAGACGCTCATTTCTGGCAGCATCTTTAGGTTTGAAGGCCAACTGGCCACCATCAAACCGCATGAGGGCTTTCCCTGCTATCGCTGCTTGTATCCGGAACCACCGCCTGCCGGGTTGGTGCCGAATTGCCAGGAAGCCGGCGTCTTGGGTGTCTTGGCCGGAACCATAGGCGTCTTACAAGCCAATGAAGCCATTAAAGAAATCTTAGGACTTGGAGAAACACTGGCTGACCGCCTTCTCCTTTATGACGCCTTAGATATGACCTTCAGAAAAGTTGGCCGCCCCAAAGCACCCGATTGCCCCCTCTGCGGACCTCATCCCACCATTACCGAGTTGGGAGAGAACTATGAGGTTGTCTGTAGCCTCTGACCTCTATGCTCCACATTCCTTCTGGCATCATTCAAGACATGATTGCCCATGCACGGGAGCTAGCTCCGCATGAATGCTGCGGCATTTTATCTGGCAAACAAGAAGCCGTGGTGGAGCGCTATCGCATTAGGAATATCCTGGCCACTATGTCAGAAGGGGATCTCTCCCGCTTTGAGGGAGCCAAACTCTCGGATCTCCAACGACTCTCCCCGGAAGAACGTGCCGACATCGCCTTCCAAATGGACGCACGCGAAATGGCCATGGCCCAACGCGACATTCGTTCAAAAGATCTGGACCTGATAGGGTTTTACCATTCTCATACCTTCAGCCCGGCACGGCCCTCTCAAACCGATATCACCATTGCCATGGAATTTGAAAGTTATCGCAAAAAACTCAACTTTCCAGAACCTCTCCACCTCATCATCTCGTTGGAGCATACGGATAGCCCGGATATTCGAGCCTATCGCATCATGGATTCCCAAGCGACCGAGGTCTCTATCCAACAAACTTCTTCTTAGTCACCTTTCCCCCTGTTTACACTTCGCTAATTTCTTCGTAGGACCATAGACATCCCGCCTGGCATCTTGAGATAATGAGAAGATTTCTCAAAATTCTCAGAATAGTCTCAGAAGGAGAAACCCATGTCCCCCTCTTCCGTCATCAACAGTTTTTTGGCCCTTGTCCTACTGTCCCTTACTAGTGACCCTATCTTTGTAGAAGCCACAACGTCACTCAAAAGTTATTACAGCCCCATCGTTCGGTTGGAAGCGGATAAAGGATACTTCCTGATTACCACCAATTCCGGGATTCAATGGATCCAAGTCGAAGATGCCGTAAAGGAACATCTCAAAACATTAGAGGTTGGCGACATGATCGATGTCGTTGTTGAGTTGCGTCCAGATCCTGTGCCGCCGCTTCTGAAATCCTGGAAACTCGCTAGAAGCGGTTCCCCTTGTAAAGTGCTTAAGGATCAAACTTGTCGCAAGGAATAAAGAGCGACGGATAACCCACAAAACTTTCCTTTATTCCCGATTTTCCCATCATTTTTTCGGCAGTTCTGCGCGATTAAATTCAAAGTAGTCGCCTTATAGCTATTCCAACAATTTCCACTCACGCTTATCAGTATGATTCTTCATAGTCATTTCTTGTAACCAAAGCCCGTTGCCCAACCCCAGGGACGAACGCTCGAATAATCCGACTAGCCTCATTTGAGTCCAGCGAGTTAGTCAGCCCACCATTGAACTTCGTAATTTAAAATTGACATAATGTCTTTTTATTTTTACAATTGGCTTTTTAAGAATAAGGCAGAAGAAAGCATCTTTTAAATGATTGATCTTGATTTAGGACCGTTATGGCTGACCCTGCAACTGGCAGGCGCCACGGTCATCGTTCTTCTTCTCGTAGGAACACCCATTGCCTGGTGGCTCGCGTTCACCACCTCACGATTACGAACCGTCGTCGAAGCCATCGTGGCCCTTCCCATCGTCTTACCTCCTACCGTCCTAGGGTTTTATCTCCTGATCGCGCTTGGCCCTCATGGCCTTCTCGGTGGACCATGGAAAGACCTCACCGGCTCGGCTCTCTCGTTCACGTTCACGGGCCTGGTGTTAGCATCAACCTTCTA
>Ga0224496_10001571_pt1 | contig 14081 bp, 12 predicted proteins | sample SF_Jul11_sed_USG_2_FD_168127 | JGI IMG/M metagenome (GOLD analysis project Ga0224496, IMG submission 168127) | Sediment microbial communities from San Francisco Bay, California, United States - SF_Jul11_sed_USGS_8_1 | ecosystem: Environmental > Aquatic > Marine > Sediment | place: USA...
AGGTAAGTGAATAGAGTTATCATCCATTGCTCAAGTTACTAAGACAAGCATTCGTGCTGGCTTAAACAACGTATTATATTAAATGGCTACTTAATTGCTTGTTTTAGACGGATGGCCTTATATGTTTTTTAGTTGGCGCATGCCTGTATTACATGCCCATGTTATTAGTTGTAGACAAACAGTATCCTCTCAATGTTGAGCTTCTATTTTATTCCATGCTGTCGGTCAACTTTACAAAGTCGTTGATGACTGTCGAAAACCCTTACACTCTGCTTATCCCTTAACCTAAGGATCTATTTTTTCAAGCTACTGAATCGTTAGTTGAAATTGAGACTGGCATAAATGCTGCACTCATATCCCTATATCAATAAATGAGTAAAGGAAAATGACAAATGAAATTCTTAAAAGTAGCATCGGTAACAACAGCTTTCGTTTTATTAACCGGTGCTAATGCGGCTTTGCTTGAGCGATTGGGTGGATTGGCCTTCTATGACACGGATTCTAACCTGACCTGGTTAGCGGATGCCGATTATGTGAAAACAGGTGGTTATGACACAGATAATAGCGGTTTACTCAGGTGATGTGGGTGCAGTGCCCGTGCCGGCCGCCGTATGGCTATTTGGTTCTGGTCTTATCGGTTTAGTCGGTGTTGCAAGACGAAAAACACAGGCCTGATTTCAATCGGTCATAGCGATTAAAAACCCGTCCTGGTACGGGTTTTTTTTGTCCAGACCAAACTCGCTAATGCCAGTATTAATAAAAGCTATTGATTAGCGGGCTGTTTATAATTCAATCACCTCACCCTGCGACGGAATATTCGCATACCACTGGTGGTCTTCCATCAGGCGTTTCTGCAGGCACAGCATTTTATCCAGCTCGCCGTGTACCAGGTAGAGGCGTGGCCGTTTCGGTTTAAAGTGATCGGCCCACTCAACCAGCTGTGACTGTCCGGCGTGGGCCGAGAACCCACCCAGGGTATGTATCTGTGCATTCACCATAAACTCCATGCCCATAAAATTCACGCGTTGGGCGCCATCTACCAGTGCGCGACCTAAAGTGCCCCGTGCCTGGAAGCCGACAAAAACTATGTGGCTGCGTCGATGCCACAAATTATGTTTCAAATGATGCCGTATACGTCCGCCCGTACACATGCCACTACCGGCAATAATGATGGCACCACTGCTAATAGTATTGAGAGCCATAGATTCTTCGGTAGAACGCGTATAGGTAAGGCTGGGCAGCCATTTCTGCCAGCCCACACCCGAGTTGATGCTCTTATTAAAGGCGGGATTGTCATCATTGTAGAGCTCAGTATGGCGCAGGTAGACGTCATTTACACTAGCTGCCATTGGGCTATCCAGGTAGACCTTTTGCTGTTGTAGTTTACCGTCATGGTAAAACTGGCCCAGGTGATAAATCAGGTCCTGGGTTCGGCCCACCGCAAACGAGGGGATAAAGACATTGCCCTGATCCTCCATCGCCGCATCGAGTACCTGTTTGAATTCTTCGATAGTGCCTGCTGCAGGGCGGTGATCCCGGTCGCCGTAGGTTGATTCGAGTAACAGTACATCGGCTTCTTCGATAAGGTGGGGGTCGCGCAATAGTGGTGAGCATTTGTTGCCCAGGTCGCCTGAGAAAACCAGTTTTCTGGTCTGCTGCTTGTCACTCATCCAGAGCTCGACGATGGATGAACCGATGATATGTCCGGCATCATGAAAACAGACATCCACGCCCTTGAGCAGGCGGCTGCGTTCGCCATAATCAACAGGGACAACCTGTTTTAAAACCTGTTCCACATCATTGATATCATACAGGGGGTCGATTGGTGCCTTGCCTGCACGCAGGCGTTTTTTATTTTCCCATTCCACATCTTTCTGTTGCAGGAAGGCGGCATCTTTTAACATTACACCGAGCAGGTCAAAGGTGGGCAGGGTGACAAAAACAGGCCCCGTATAACCTTCACGTACCAGTGCAGGTAACAGGCCCGAGTGATCGATATGGGCATGGGACAGCACGACCGCATCCAGTGCGCGGGGGTCAAAGTGGAAAAATTTTTCTACCGGCTTATTGGGCTTGATCTCGCCCTGGATCATGCCGCATTCCAGTAACAGCTTGCGCTCGTCGATTTCGAGTAGATAACACGACCCCGTAACCTGTTGTATTGCACCCAGGAAATGTAACTTAATCATGCCCTTATCCCCGTGTTTGATTGTGTAACACCGCCATATTTATTTTATAGATGGGTTTAGGGTGGGGCGTATTGTCCTGTATCAAGCGAGCGGTTTAAATCCCTCCGCTGAATGTACTGGCCTTAAGGAACTGGGAGCTACCGGAGCCACAGGCAATAATGGTTTTCATCGCCGCCTCCACCGATACGTTTAAGCGGGTTACCTTGTCCCTGTTCATGTGTAACACAAAACCGGTGGTCGGGTTGGGGCCGCAGGGTATAAAGACGGTAATCAGCTGGTCCGAGATTTCATCAACAATAAAGCCGGTAGCCGATACACCGGTGTCCTCCAGTGTCACCAGTACCACGCCTCGAAACAGGCCACTCTGTTTGCCGGTAATCTGGCCGATAATATCCCGGATTGCATTATAGCCGGGGATACGCGACAGGATCCTGGTCTCGAACAGTGTCTGTGCGGCCTTGCCAAACCGGGTACGGGTTAACAGGCCAATCAGGGCGCAGAAGATAAAGGTGCCGGCGAGGGTAAAGCCCAGTGCGCGTGGCTCACTGAGTGACAGCGACTGTATTAACAGGCGGGTGATCGGTTCCGCCGTTTCACTGAGAAAGCTAAATAACCAGGCCGCGAGTTTATACAGCACAATGATCGGCAGGATAATAATAAATCCACCAAAAAACGCATTAAATAAAAATTTATAGATAGTGTTGATCATCTGTTGCCCCGTTTATAAAGAACTGGTTAAGAATGCCGTACTGAAATATTTCCCTGGTTGGCGCGTATCAGGGTATGAATAATTATACATGTGGTTAATCCCTGTTTATGGGTTATTTATTACGTGTATGTTTACCTATTGTTGCTTTGTATCAATGCTGTTATGCCAGAATTGTCGAAAACTATAAACAGGTTCTGGGCTTTATATTTCTGGAGGGATCGCCGTGGACATTGAAACACAATTAGGTGATGAAGCCGAATACCTGCTAAACCATTCATGTACAACCATAAACAAAGCTGATTTATACCTGCCGGGTAGCGACTATATTGATCGAGTGGTGAGTGAAAAAAACCGTAAACCCGCGGTATTGCGTAACCTGAATAGTATCTTCAATCATGGTCGTCTCAGCGGTACGGGTTATTTATCCATCCTGCCAGTAGACCAGGGTGTGGAACATTCAGCCGGTGCGTCTTTTGCACCCAACCCCGAATTTTTTGATCCGCAGAATATAGTGCGCCTGGCGATGGAGGGTGGCTGTAATGCGGTGGTGTCGACTATGGGGGTACTGAATGCAGTGGCACGCAAGTATGCCCATAAAATCCCGTTTATTGTCAAAATCAATCACAATGAATTACTCAGTTATCCCAATGTATATGACCAGACCCTGTTTGCCAGTATCGAGCAGGCGTTTGATATGGGGGCGGTGGCGGTGGGTGCTACCGTGTATTACGGTTCGCCGGAATCGCGGCGGCAGATACAGGAAATATCCGAGGCCTTCCAGCATGCCCATGAGCTGGGCATGGCCTGTGTGCTCTGGGCCTATTTAAGAAATAATGCGTTTAAAGCAGATAAGGATTATCACGTCTCGGCCGACCTCACCGGCCAGGCCAACCACCTCGGCGCGACCATCGATGCGGATATTATCAAGCAGAAACAGGCGCAGAATAACGGTGGTTATAATGCCATCAAGTTTGGAAAAACCCACACACGGGTATATGAAAAACTCACCAGTGATCATCCCATCGACCTGGTGCGATACCAGGTGGCCTGTTGCTACATGGGGCGCGTTGGCATGATTAATTCCGGTGGTGCCTCCGGCACGGATGACCTGCATCAGGCGGTGCGCACTGCGGTAATCAACAAGCGGGCTGGCGGCATGGGCCTGATCTCCGGGCGCAAGGCCTTCCAGAAACCGATGAAGGATGGTGTCGAATTACTTAACGCCATCCAGGATGTCTACCTGTCAGCCGGGATAACACTGGCATAGTAGCACAGCCTGGTTGCCTGGTTGAACGGTGGTGTTTTACATTATCCCCAGGGTAAAGCATTGCCCTGGAGCAATGGGTAAGTAGTACTACCTATAGGAACAATTTTTGTGCGGCTCTATAATTTTCAGCCCTGATGGAAGTAGCAATATGAGGTGAAAATATATGAATCAAGCAAACTTTTCAAATATTGACCTGCTCTTGTATTACCAGGACAAACCAGTAGGTGTGTGCAAGGCAGATTATTTTGGCCTGTTGGGTATGCATGTAAAAGCAAAGAATATCGTTATCCCCAAAGACAGTGCCCTGGAAATAGAGTTAATAGGGCCTAAAAAATTGGGTATAGGGAATTTCCGTATTCCTGTCGTTATATCCTCCAGTAGCGGAGAAGGTTTTGGTTTAAGGCTCAAGCATTTTGCACCTGATCTTATCAACCGTTGGCGACAGGTTCTTGGCCGGATACTGTTTTCTGATAAAAATGAAACACCACACAATACTGCCAATGCCGCGTAAAAAATTTATGGCAGGAAATATAACAGTGTATTTTTTGGTTATTAAAAAAAGGAGAAGATTATGAAAATCGAGGATATTATGACGTCTGAGGTGCAGTGCTGTTCCATCAACAGCTCCCTGGATGAAATCGCTTCACAAATGTGGCAGGCGAATTGCGGCGCTATCCCGGTGGTGGATGAAGAATCCCGACCGATTGGTATGATTACAGATCGTGATATAGCCATGTCCTGTACGCTCAATCACAAAGCCCCGTGGGAGCTGACTGCAGCCACAGTTATTGGCAATCGAGAAATTTATATCTGCGCGAAAGATGATGATGTCGATATAGGACTATCGGTGATGAAAGATAGAAAGGTACGCCGTATACCGGTGACGGATAGTGACGGTTTTCTTGTGGGCATGATGTCAATCGACGATATAGTGGCCCGTTCAAACAAGGGTAAGCTATTAGCCAAAGAAATCCCTTATGATGTTGCGATGAGTACATTAAAAGCGGTTGCCTTTCATCACTAGTTGAATTGTTTTATCACATTCGGCTATTTTTTTAAAAATAGTGTTTATAAATGATCGCAAGGGAAGCAAGCAAAAGAATTTATCTGTCCTGCATCATCGGTGCATTATAAAATATTTTCTTTGACGTGCACGGATGCACCTGTTTAACCAGGTCATGTTATTATTTTTCAGGCCTGAGCAAAATCTCCATATTCACCAGTGGTACATAGGCCATGTGCCTCAGCCGTGGGGGTATAAATTGCTCACGTGGGATGCTGGCCATCACCGCCATGACGCGCGGGTCGAGCTGATCCCTGCCGATCATGTGGCGGGTAAATCGTACCTCTGCTTCGATATCCCTGATCAGTTTTTGTGTATGGGTGTCCATCTTGTCCCGCCGGTCAGGGCCCTGGCTACCACCAGTGTTTTTTAGGCGTTTGTCCTTTATTGAGCGTGCGTAATTGCTCGAACAGTTTTCGCTCCTCATCATTAATCTGTTTTGGGATCACAACATGTATGCGTAATTTCAGGTCGCCCCGTGTCGAGCCTTCAAAATAGGGCAGGCCCTTGCCCCTCAGGCGTAGCACTTCATCATGCTGGGTCCCCGGTGGCACCTTGACCGTAATCGCCTTTCCCAGGGTCGGCACCTCAATCTCCGTACCCAGGACGGCATCGCTGATATCAATGCTTTCATTGCGCCACAGGTCCGCGCCCAGGCGCTGGAAACGAGGATCGGGCGCGGTACGCACAACCACATACAGGTCACCTGGTGGTCCACCGGATGAACTGGGCAGGCCATGGCCGCTGATACGCAGGGCCATGCCTTCTTCCGCACCTTTGGGGATTTTAACTTTCAGTGATTCCTCCTTGTCGATCTGTCCCGAACCATGACACTGCTTGCAGGGGTTATCGATAAAGGTGCCTTTGCCATGGCAGTCGGGACAGACAATGATCTGCTGGAACATGACGCTACCCTTGTCGCGGGTTTCTTTCCGGGACAGGATTTTCTGGCCGCTACCGTCGCAGGTTTCACATTTTCTTGGTGAGCTGCCTTTTTCGGCCCCGCTGCCATGGCAGGCCTCGCAGCGCATCGGGTGTCCCAGGCGTACCAGTTCTTCACCGCCGGTGTTTATGGTGTCGAGACTGACCATGACCTGGACTTCAATATCACGGCCGGGTGATGGGCCTCTTTGCTGATGGCGAAACAGGTGATCGAACAGGCCACCCTCGCGCTGGCCTCCAAAGTTAAAGCCAAAACCCATGTCACCAAAAAGATCACCAAAATCAATCCCTCCAAACAGGTCCTCCGCTGAAAAGTCGGCAACACCGGCAAAACCACGGGTATCATATTGTTTGCGTTTATCGGGGTCTGAAAGAATGGCGTAGGCCTCTGCAATTTCTTTAAAGCGCGCCTCTGCCTCGGGGGATTTATTCCGATCCGGATGGTACTGCATTGCCAGTTTGCGGAAGGTGTTTTTTATCGTTTTCTGATCGGCATCCCGTGCAACACCCAGTACTTCATAATAATCGCGTTGTTCATTGGCCATAGGGTTTGATTAATTATGTTCTTCGTAATCGGCATCGACAACAGTTTCGTGGGGATTACCCGTGTGCCGGCTACCCGGCATGTCCGTGTTGACCTTGTGTTCCCTGTAAACCCCGGCATCGGGTTGCTGTGAGTAAATCACAACACCGGCCTGTTTCAGGAGTTCCTTGAGGGCCTCGGCTTTCTCGCTGGCCAGTTCGGCATCGTGTTTGTTAATCGCCTCACGTGTCTCATGCATAGCCTGTTGAATCTGCTGACGCATCTCTTCGGTGAGTTTATCACTGAAGTCGGCGAGCATTTTTTCTCCCTGGTAACTGACTGCATCGGCCTCGTTCAGCTTGTCTGCCTGTTCACGGCGTTTCTTATCGTCTTCCGCGTATTTCTCCGCATCCTTCACCATGCGTTCCTTCTCGCCCTCGGAGAGGCGGGTAGAGCCAGAAATGGTAATCGACTGGGATTTGCCCGTGGCCTGGTCCCTGGCGGTCACATTGAGAATACCGTTGGCATCAATATCAAAGGTCACATCGATTTTGGGTATGCCACGGGGTGCGGGCACCAGGCCGTCGAGATTGAATTCGCCGAGGCTGATATTGTCACTGGACATCGGGCGTTCACCCTGGAAAACATGGATGGTCACCGCAGCCTGCATGTCTGCAGCGGTGGTAAAGGTTTCGGTATGTTTCACCGGGATCGGCGAATTGCGTGCAATCAGTGAGGTGGCCACGCCGCCGAGGGTTTCCACGCCCAGGGTGAGGGGTGTGACATCGACCAGGACAATATCGCCGACTTCACCACTGAGGACGCCGGCCTGGATGGCGGCGCCACTGGCGACACATTCCATTGGGTCGACCCCCATTTCTGCCTTGCGGCCAAACAGGTCCTCAAAGAATTTGCGAACCGATGGCATGCGCGTTGGGCCACCGACAAACACGATCCGGTCAATGTCTTTGGCACTGACGTCGGCATCGTGCATCGCCTGGTCGATGGGGGCACGACAGCGCTCGATGACATCGCGTATCTGGCGTTCCAGTTCGGTGCGGTTGAGATCCATTTCCAGGTGTTTGGGCTCACCACTACCGGCGGCGAAATAGGGCAGGCTGATATGGGTGCTGGTGCTGCTGGATAATTCGATTTTTGCAACCTCGGCCGCTTCCTTTAAACGTGCCATGGCCCGGGTGTCCTTGTGAATATCAATCCCGCTCTGGTCCTGGAAACGCTGGGCCAGATAATGCAGCAGGTTCTGGTCCATGTCGGTACCGCCCAGCTGGGTGTCACCGCTGGTGGCCTTGACCTCGAAGACACCGCCACCGAATTCCATGATCGTGACATCCAGTGTGCCGCCACCAAAGTCAATCACGGCAATGCGCAGGTCCTCACCGACACGATCCAGGCCATAGGCGAGTGAGGCGGCCGTGGGTTCATTCACCAGGCGGGCTACTTCCAGCCCGGCGATGCGGCAGGCATCTTTGGTGGCATTACGCTGATTATCATCAAAATAGGCGGGTACCGTAACCACTGCCCGGTCAACGGTCTCACCGAGGAAGGCCTCGGCATCTGTTTTTATTTTCTGTAAGAGAAAGGCTGACAATTCTTCAGGCGTAAATGCCGCATTCTGTAATTTTATTTTTTCACGTCGCCCCATCTTGCGTTTAAAGGCGGTAATGGTGCCCGCGGGATTGGCTACCGCCTGTCGGCGAGCAGGTTCGCCGACCAGCTTCTGACCATCCTCGGTAATGGCAACATAACTGGGAAAGGCCTTGCCGCCGAGGCTGATGCCTTCTGCGCTGGGAATGATAACCGGTCGGCCACCACGTAACACAGCCGCCGCAGAGTTGGATGTACCAAGATCAATGCCGATTATAGCCATGTTATTACCTCGTATTCGTCTTCAACTTACCGCATCAGACAGACAAGAAAGTTACAGCTATTTTCTCTTACATGTACTAGATTAACATGTAGCATTAAAGCTGTTTAACCTGATTTTCAGTAAATGCTGATATGTATCAATGAAAGAAATACTACAGTATGGCTTATATGAACATAGGACTAAAAGCAGGAGGTAATTTGGATTTATTGACTAAAAAAATCAAATATCCACACATGCACTCAAATCAAAGGGAGATGCATTTATGAAGCAACCATTAGAAATTGTCTTTCGGGATATGCCCGCCTCAGAGTTTGTCGAAGAAAAAATACGTGAAAAAGCAGCCATGCTGGATAAGTTTTATGATCGCATCATGAGTTGTCGTGTTGTTATAGAACTTCCTCACGCCCACCACAACAAGGGTAAGCTTTTCCATGTCACCGTTGATTTAACTGTACCGGATGGTGAGCTGGTGGTTAATCGCTCACCCAAAGATAACCATGCTCATGAAGATGTTTATGTGGCGATACGCGATGCCTTCGATGCTGCCAAAAGACAGTTACAGAGTTATGCGCGTAAACGTCGGGGTGATGTGAAAACACATGATGCACCCGCACATGGCAGCATTACAGAAATAATATCCGGTGAAGATTATGGTCGTATTCAGACACCGGATGGGCGTGATATTTATTTCCATCGGAATAGTCTGGTTAATGCAGATTATGATTCACTGGAGGAAGGTGATGAAGTCAGGTTCGCAGAGGAAGAGGGCGAACACGGACCACAGGCATCCAGTATGCATAAGATAGGGAAGCATCATATCGTCGAGTAGCAACCTGTCGCTATAATGGAGCTGGCCGGTGATGCTTTATTAACCTTTGTTGTATATAAACTTCATGGTTAGGACGGAGTATGAGTCAATCGATTGATCAAGATAATTATAAACTTCCGGTAGCAAGTTTATATCATGCCTGTGACCTGTCTCACCTGTCATTTGAGACAACAGCAGATCTTGACGATATAAAGGATCACCTGGGCCAGGGCCGTGCCATGGATGCACTTAAGTTTGGCATCGGCATGAAGCATGATGGCTATAATCTTTATGTGCTGGGATCAACAGGTTTAGGCAAACTGACTACTGTAAAAAAATTACTGGAAACAGAATCTGCCAGTGCCAAAACGCCCTCAGATTATTGTTATATCAATAATTTTGCACAACACCACAAACCCCAGGTGTTACAACTCCCCGTTGGTTATGGAACAAAATTACGACAGGATATGCAACAACTGGTTGAAGATATCCTGTTGGCTATACCTGCTGCATTCGAGAGTGATGAATACAGGACGCGGGCACAGGTAATCCAGGATGAATACAAACAGAAGGAAGTGGCAGAATTCCAGGCGCTTTCAGATAAGGCCGATAAAAAAAATATTGTGATGTTACATACTCCGGGGGGCTACACCCTGGGGCCAATGAAGGACGGCAAGGTCCTTACACCTGATGATTATGACAAGCTTGATGAAAAAGAGCAGGAAGAAATCAAGCAGGTGATTACTGAAATTGAAAATGAACTGATACAGGTCATCCAGAAGATTCCCGTATGGCAAAAGGAGAGCAGGGAAAAAATTAAAGAGTTAAACCGGGAGATATCCGAACTGGTAGTGACACAGTCTGTGGCTGACCTTAACCGGAAATATAGTGACCTGCCCGATGTATTAACTTTCATCGATAATGTTAAGCATGACATTATTGAAAATGTAAATGAGTTCCGCAAATACGGTGCTGAAAAAGAAACGGGTAATAATCATCGCCAGGTTATTGCCTCGGCCTTTTCCAGGTATCAGGTGAATGTGCTGGTGGATAACAGCCAGACTACCGGGGCACCGGTTATCTATGAAGATAATCCAAGCTATGTCAACCTGGTTGGTCGGGTTGATCATGTCGCGCAGTACGGTACGCTGCTCACTGACTTTACGTTGATTAAATCCGGGGCACTGCATCGTGCCAATGGCGGTTACCTTGTGCTGGATGCGCGCAAGGTATTGATGTCGCCATTTTCCTGGGAGGGATTAAAGCGTGCCATCCATGCCCACGAGGTACGTATCGAATCGCTGGAGCAAATGTTCAGTCTTGCCAGTACCACATCGTTACAGCCCGAGCCGATTCCTATTGATGTTAAAGTTGTGCTTACAGGTAGTCGGCTGCTTTATTATTTGCTCAAAGAATACGATCCAGAATTTGGTTTGTTGTTTAAGGTGGCCGCCGACTTTGCTGAAGATATGAATCGCAGCGATGAAAACAGTGAACTTTATGCACGACTGGTTGCCGCCCTGCAAAAGGAAAATAAACTTGCCGTGTTTAATAAAAAAGCGATAGAACGCATTATTGAACACTGTGCCCGATTAGTTGAAGATGGCGAAAAAGTTTCTCTGCACATGGGGCACTTGCTGGACCTGTTAAGGGAGGGCGATTACTGGGCGAGACAGTCCAACCGGGAAGAAATTACAGCCGCTGATATTCAACAGGCGATAGATACCCGATACTATCGCCAGGACCAGATACGTGAGCGGGTACACGAACAGGTCATCAGGGGGACTTACCTGCTCGATACCCGTGGTGAAAAAGTGGCGCAGATTAATGCCCTGAGTGTCATGCAGCTCGGTGACTATGCCTTTGGTCGTCCTTCGAGGATAACCGCAACAGCCCGCCTTGGGCAGGGTAAGGTCATTGATATTGAACGTGAGGTAGAGCTAGGTGGTTCTATCCATTCCAAGGGCGTGATGATTCTCTCATCTTATCTGGCCAACCGTTATGCCAAAGATCAGCCCATGGCCCTGTCTGCTACCCTGGTGTTTGAACAGTCCTATGGCATGGTTGAGGGTGATAGTGCATCTGCTGCTGAACTTTGCGCGCTTATTTCTGCGCTCGCCGATATACCTATAAAGCAAAATTTTTCAGTAACCGGTTCAGTTAATCAATACGGTGAGATCCAGGCCATTGGTGGTGTCAATGAAAAGATCGAGGGCTTTTTTGATATATGTAATACCAGGGGCCTAACGGGTGACCAGGCCGTTATTATTCCACAATCGAATCAAAAGCACCTGATGTTACGTCAAGATGTTGTAGAGGCCGTAAAAGACAACCAGTTTGCCATCTATGCTGTAGAACATATCGACCAGATGCTGCAATTGCTAACAGGTCGATCCGTAGGAATGGAAGATGCAACCGGAAATTATCCCGAGGCAACGATTAATTACCGGGTGCATAGTCGGTTACGTAAACTGAATGAATTACGAAAACTTTATGCCAAAGAAGATCAGTCACAAAAACATGATTTCAGTAGAAACCATGAACACAAGGCTTAACAATATTCTCATTGTTTTTGATGCGACAGGTTGTAGCCCGGTTTCGATGCAAACGGTTATTCAAATTGCATCCGGTTTACAGGCTGATATACAGGCAGTGTATATCGAAGATATTAATCTTTTAAATGCAGTCAGTCTGCCATTTGTTCGTGAAATCGCCCTCTATACTGCAGAGCCTAGAAGTATAAATACAGTTCTCATGAGGCAGAAATTACGTGATGAAGCAGAAGAAATTAAAAAGAAGATCGCTGAAATTGCATTTGCACAGAGTGTATCATTAAGTTTTGAGTTAATGCGTGGCCAGAAAATACAGGTGATCAGGAGCCGGGACAGTGAAGCAGGTGTGGTACTGATTCCTGCTGTCTATTCATTGTCAGGCAGGAAGGCTTTGCATCATCTAAAGCATGTGGCGGTTGTGGTCTATGCTGTGCACTCTACGTCAGCAGATAATGCACTGACTATTGCCATGGCGCATACAACAAAAAACAATCACAGACTGGTTGTTGTTGCGGATAGCCAGGATTCACAGCAGGGTGCAAAAAAAATAATTGAACTGCAGGGCCTGCAGGCTACCTATCAGCTTGCCGATATGTCTCGCCTTGATGAGATTGTCGCATCTTTAATTAAGCTATCGCCGGGCCTGCTGGTGTTAACCGAAGATAGTCCGCTGGTTGATAATGAAAAGATATTTCAACAGCTGATCAATTCACTGGAGAGCGATATTCTACTGGTTCGATAAACGCTATACATGGATAATGATTTACGGGTATTGATATGACAGCTGAGTATAAAGTTGTAAATACGGTTGCAGATAATGTGCTACAGCTTGAAATATCAGCGATAAAAAAAATGGCCATGTTGAGCGCAAGGGTAGATGATGCTGTATCACTGGCATGGGGGCTGCCATCATTTAGTACGCCAGACTATATTAGAGATGCTGTGAAACAGCAACTGGACATAGATGATGACCTGGGAAAGTATTCTTTGCCGGATGGTCTTGCTGGGTTCAGGCAGCAGGTGGCACAGAAACACCTGGCCGATACGGGAGTGCAGGTGAGTGCCGATGATAATGTCATGATTACTGCCGGCAATATGCAGGGCATGAATATTTTATTCCATAGCATACTCAATGAGGGTGACGAGGTTATATTGACCGATCCCTGCTTTGCCTCCCATATACAGCAGCTTAGGCTCTGTGGCGCACTGCCGGTCTACTGGCCACTGGATGAGGATAATGACTGGCAGCCAAATAGTGAATTACTTGCTGCACGCATTACCGATAAGACCAGGGCCATTGTTATCGTATCGCCATCAAACCCCACCGGCATAATTTTTAGCAAACAGGTATTAATGAAACTGGGAGAACTGGCGAGGGAGCGGGGTTTACTGGTGATTATTGATGACCCCTATAGCGCATTTATCTATGAGAATAGTCCGCCCTATTTTAACCTGGCGGCGGTGCCTGAATTTTCAGGTAATATTGTTTACCTGTTCAGTTTTTCAAAATGCTATGCCATGAGCGGCTGGCGACTGGGTTATATGATTATGCCGGCGTACCTTAAACAACAGGTATTGAAGGTGCAGGATGCCAATATCATCTGCGCACCCAGGATCTCACAAATAGCCGGCATGGCGGCGCTGGCCCATGCGCCTGATCACCTGGCCGGGTTTATAAAGATATTGTCCGCGCGTAGGGCCTTAATCTGCGAGCGGCTCGATCAACTGCCCCATGTGTTTTCATATAGCCGACCGGAGGCCGCTTATTATGTGTTCCCTCGTATCCTGGTGCCACATGACAATTCACATGATTTTTCTATTAAGCTGCTCGAGTCTGTTGGTGTTAGCCTGACGCCGGGATCGGCCTTCGGACCTTCTGGCGAGCATCATGTCAGGATGGCTTATTGTGTTGATGATGGTGTAATAAATGAAGCATTTGATCGTATCGAAAAATATTTTTCATCAAGTTATCTTTAGGCTGTGGTGGTTCAGGTGACAGGTATTTGCATGATGGTTTTTTATGCACTCTAAATCTATATTATGTCGTTATAGTTTATAATTTTGCTACACTTGAATTATGAGAAGGAAATTTTTGTTTAAGTTTGTTCTTACTTGTAGTGTTTAAGCTATTCGGTGCAAT
>Ga0224496_10001572_pt1 | contig 14071 bp, 2 predicted proteins | sample SF_Jul11_sed_USG_2_FD_168127 | JGI IMG/M metagenome (GOLD analysis project Ga0224496, IMG submission 168127) | Sediment microbial communities from San Francisco Bay, California, United States - SF_Jul11_sed_USGS_8_1 | ecosystem: Environmental > Aquatic > Marine > Sediment | place: USA...
GAACGCGTGAGGAAGCCGAGTGCTGAGAAATGTCCGGAGGTCGTGGGCATTTACCGCGGTGTTGGGGTGACTCACCACATAGGCTGTCAGTGCCATCTCCCCTTTCACATCGGGATGCCCTAACACCGTGCAACTCTGGACCTCTGGATACGTGTGTAACGCAGCGGCCACCTCTTGAGGTTCTACTCGCACCCCACGAATCTTGACCTGATCGTCGCGCCGTCCGAGAATGTCTAAGGTGCCATCCAATCGATACCGTCCGAGGTCTCCGGTTTTATAGAGAATGTCTGAGGGATCATCGCGATACGGGTTAGGAATAAAACGTTCAGGGGTATTGTCGCTGGGCGCGAGGTAGCCCAGACTGCGGAAGGGTGTTCGAATCACAAGTTCCCCCACTTCGCCAATTCCACATAAGAGATGATCCTCACCCATGACAAATATTTGAGTCTGCGGGAGTGGTTGTCCAATTGGCTGGATTCCCTCGGTTCTGTTCTCCGGGATTTCATACCAACATTTCGCCAGAGTCGTTTCAGTCGGTCCATACAAATTGACAAACTGTGCCGTCCCGGGACAGGCAGTTTCCCAATGCGTAAGCAGTTGAGAGGTGAGGGGTTCCCCCGCAAAGAAAATCCACCGCATGGTAGGAAGTGCGATGGGAGCGGACAGCGACCCCAACCAAAAACTGGCTATAGAGGGCACCAGATGTCCTACGGTGATCTGTTCTGTGGCCATCCAGGTAATGTGCTCAATACCATCGGCTTCTTCTGGCGGCAGACACACCGTTGCTCCACTGGTGAGTGGCAAAAAGAGGTCTCGCAGCATGACGTCAAACGAGACACTGGTAAAGTGCGCAACTCGATCGTGCGGAGATAGTGCAAAGGTTTTTCGTTGCCAGGCTAAAAAGTGGGCTAAGCTCTGATGACTACCTCGTATGCCTTTGGGCTGTCCGGTCGTGCCGGAGGTGAAGAACACATACGCAGGCCCGCTGTCATCGATTGGGGGTAACGGAGCGTGTTCCTTGTCCGAGGAGGAGAGTAATGACGTGATGACACCCGTGGACGGTTCCATCACCAGAGATGATAAGGGAAGGTCGTCTGGACTTGGGCCTGGTGTGTGCTCGGTTCCAATGGCAATGAAAAAGGAGGCCCCGCTCTTGTGGCGCATAAGAGTTTGACGTGAATCCGGGAGCTTGGGGTCCAAAGGCATCACGACTCCGCCGGCTAACCACCCTCCGAGCATGGCGGTAATAAGTCCAATACTGCGGGGCCCTCGAATAGCGATCACATCACCGTCTCGAAGGCCCTGTTGCCGTAAGGCCCTGGCACAGGTCTCCCCTCGGGAGAGCAAATCGGCATAGCGCAGGGTGAGAGACCCGTGGCGAATGGCCACCTGGTCTGGGGCCTGTAGGGCCCAAGCGCGGAGACAAGTGGGAACGGCCTCAAAATTTGGGCTGTCCAAGCAATGGTGCGGGTCAGGTAAAATCGTCTGCTCCTCTTCTGACATCAATGAATAGTGCCGAATGGATTCATTGGGCGAAGCCACGATGTGCTCAAGGAGTTGCTCATATTGCGCCACCAGGATCTTCATCCGCTTGGCTTGAAAGAGCGTGGCGTTATAGACCATCGTCCCACGCAACTGTTCATTATCCTCATGAAGATACACCGTGAGATCAAACTTGGAGTCTGCGGTCTCTTTGGACATTGAGGTCACGGTCAGCTGTGGCAGGGTCCATGGGGTGGCTTTGCCCGGGATCATATTAAAGAAAACTTGAAAGAACGGGGTGCGACTCAGATCGCGCGCCGGCTGTAAAACCTCCACCAATTTCTCGAAGGGCACGTCTTGATGCGTAAAGGCTCCCAGACATTTACTCCGAACTTGACCTAAGAAGTCCTCAAATGTGGACGTGTCGGCCAGAGTTGTACGGATGACCAGCGTATTAATAAAGAAGCCCATCAGGGGTTCAATTTCCCGTCTTGTACGCCCCGCACTGGGAATGCCAACACACACATCGTCCTGTCCAGCTAATCGTTGGAGTAAAATTTGAAAAGCCGCCAAAAGGGTCATAAACAAGGTGGATTGTGCTCGTTGACTCAAGGCTTTGAGTCCCTCCGTGACAGAAGGCAGTAGGTTGAAATCAACCTTGGCGCCCTGAAATGTCTGGACAACCGGCCGAGGGTAGTCCGTGGGGAGGGTTAAGGTGGGGACTGGCTGGTGAAGCTGCTCCCGCCAATAGGCCAATTGGCGCTCCAGTTGGTCACCCTGTAAATAGTCCCGTTGCCATACCGCATAGTCGGCATATTGAATGGGCAATGTCGGCAATGATGGTGACTGCTTGGCCGCAAAGGCGGTGTAGGCGGTTGTCAATTCTCGAAAAAACACACCCATGGACCACCCGTCAGAAATAATATGATGAAGGGTAAGCCGAAAGATATGCTCTTCCCTTCCCAGCTTGAGAATCATAAAGCGAAAGAGTGGGCCGAGCGTCAAGACAAATGGCTGGGAAGCCTCTTCATTGAGGATGCGATCAACCTCTTGGCCTTGCTCTGCCATAGACAAATGCTGGAGGTCTATGACCGAAAGGCTCCCCGGGAGTTCGGGTTTCATGATCTGCAAAGGGACATCCCGTTCCACCACAAAAGTCGTCCGCAAAACTTCATGGCGTTGAACGAGGAGCTGTAGGCTGGCTTCTAAAGCCGGGAGTCGTAGGGTTCCACGCAGGTGAAATGTCGACGACATCAAATACGCAGAGCTGTCAGGTTCCAGTTGTGCTAAAAACCAGAGTCGTTGTTGGGCGAAAGATAGGGGAAGAGGCGAGTGGCGAGGTTGTCTCCGAATAGGAATGGATGAGGGGTTTTGTGCTCTGTTTTTGAGGCGTTGTTGGAGCCAACGCTGTTGGGCATCTGTGCGGACTGGAGAAGACATATGTTAGTTAACCCTATCCAGAAAATCGGATCGACACCCTAATCCAGTTTTTATCAATAGCAAGAAAAAACAGGAATGGATTCAATCAATAGGTATCGGTTCTTAAAGAAGTAAATGTAAGTGGAAGAACGATTGATTGTATCCGAAAATGAAAAAAACTTCTCAATAATCACCTAATAAATTTTACCACCAAGGGTTCCTTTAAGAGCATAGGTATTGGCTGTTGTGGCTGAGAGGGTTAGGCAATTCGGTTCACCACTGAGGAGTGAATAACAAGAGATACTTCCGGTTCGTCAGGAGATGCGATGGTCCTAAATTTCAGAAAACAATGAGCCAAGGATTGGGTCTAGGACTCAACGAGGAATCGTAATGAAAGCATTGGCAGCCATTATCTGGTCGCGTTCGGAATCTAGCTAGGGAATCATTTCTTGGAGCAGAAATTCTTCAATGGTGCTAGCCTGGTCAGCCAAGATAGGGTGATCGAACACTGTTTGGAGCGGTAGATCAATTTGTGCCTGCTGGTTCACCCGGCCGATAAGTTGGGTCGCCAAGAGGGAATGTCCTCCAAGTTCGAAAAAATTATCATGGATGCTGACATTCTCCAAGTGTAAGATCTCTCGCCAGACCGTTGCGACGAGTTCTTCCAGGGGAGTACTTGGTGCCGTAAAATCCGCCGATTGCACTCGGTGCGTCTGGCTTGGAGCGGGCAACGCCTGACGGTTGACTTTGCCGTTTAGCGTCAGCGGCATTTCGTCGAGGATGACGAACGCCGTGGGAATCATGTAGTCAGGCAAAAGAGTCTGCAGGTACTTCCGCATCGTCGAAGGATTGAGGCTGCTCTTTGGCGTCAAGACCAGATAGGCCACCAACTGCTTTTCGCCTGGTGTCTCTTCTCGACAGAGGACAAGAGTGTGTTGCACAGACGGATAGCGATTGAGCACCGCTTCAATTTCTCCCAACTCAATGCGATGCCCTCGCAGTTTCACCTGTTGGTCGATTCGCCCAAGATATGCTAGCCGTTGTTTTCCTTGGTACCGGACGCGATCTCCTGTTTTATACAAACGCGCACCGGCTGTTTGAGAAAATGGATCAGGCACAAATTGTTGCGCGGTCAGGGCGGGGTGATTTAAATAGCCTCGGGCCAGGCCGATCCCGCCAAGCACCGCCTCCCCTGGAATGCCCATGGGAACCGGTTCGAATTGTGCATCCAGAATGTACAACGTGGTATGGGCGATCGGCTGCCCAAGAGACGTCGGTTGCTTCTCCTTGCCGTGAAACGTGGCGGCCGTGCTCCAAATCGTGCCTTCCGTCGGTCCGTAAAGATTGAGGAACGTCCGGCCTAAACTCCATGATTCAATGACGGTGTCAGGGCAAGCCTCACCAGCGACGAGTAAGGTGGTTAACGCTGGGAGTGTCTCGTGCGGCATCATCGCCAACAGGGATGGCGGAAAGGTAACTAAGGTAATGGCATGCTGTCGTAATGTATCAAGCAAGGGAGGTCCAGGCCGGAGGGCCTCACGAGATTCAATAATAAGTGTCCCGCCGACGTGCTGGGCCATGATGATTTCAGCTAGGGAGGCATCAAAACTGACAGAGGCAAATTGGAGGACGCGGGAATGGGGACCGGAGTGAAAGTGACGGTGCTGTTCCAGCGCGACATTGCTCAGACCATGATGCGAGACCATCACCCCCTTGGGCCGTCCTGACGAGCCGGATGTATAGATGAGATAAGCCAGGGTGTGAGGCAGGATGTGTCTGGGAGGATTGTCGGTCGATTCCAAGACCAGGTGTGAGGCCACGGTTTCAAGAAAAATCATCTGAGGCCCATCCGGGGGAAGGTCTTCTTGTTCAGTTCTGTGGGTCAAAATGAACGCAACTTGGGCATCGTCGATCATGAAAGCTAAACGGGAGGAGGGATACAGAGGATCCAGCGGGACATAGACACCTTGGGCTTTGAGAATGGCCCAGAGACTGACAAGGAGATCGACACTGTGATCTAGGCATACTCCGACACGCACTTCGGGGCCAACGCCAGCGCGGCGCAAGTAATGAGCCAATTGATTGGCCTTTTGATTAAGCACCGAGTACGAGAGTTGGGTGTCCTGTGCGATAACGGCGATCGCATCTGGGGTACGGGCCACTTGCACTTCAAAGAAATCCTGGATGTTGGTAGTGGGGAAAGGTTTCTTCTGGGAAGGATTCCACTCGACGAGCACCTGTTGCCGCTCGGTCTCGGTCAGCAAAGGCAGATCAGTGATGGGGCGGGTGGAATCGGCCATAAGGCCAGCTACCAACGTCTGATACTGCCCAACGAGTGCAGTGATGGTGGTGGTCTCAAAGAGGTCAGTATTAAAGGTGATCGTGCCCTCTAGGATCTCATCTTTGAAGATGAACCCCAGCCAGAGATCGAATCGGGCGCTGGGAGTGACTGAGGGCAGGGGGATGACGTTTAGTGGCGGCAAACTGAGCCCCCCACTTGGATCGGCATGGTGCAATTGAAACATGACTTGAAAGAAGGGATGCCGACTCGGGTCTCGCACTGGCTTCAAGACTTCCACCAGTTTCTCAAATGGGACGTCTTGGTTGGCATAGGCCTCTAGGCAGGTGGTCCGTACCTGGTGCAAGACGTCTTGAAATGTGGGTTGTCCATTCAACTCCATTCGCAGGACTATGGTATTGACGAAAAACCCAATGAGGTCCTCTACCTCGGTGTGTGTCCGTCCACCAATGGGTGTGCCGATGAGAAGATCGCGCTGGTTCGTATGTCGAAACACCAGAACAAAAAAGGCAGCGAGCAAGGTCATGAATACCGTCACGCCTTCCTGTTGACTGAGATTCTTGATTGCTTGAGTCAGGGTTGAGGGAAGGGTGAACAAGATGTTCTTTCCTTGGTAGGTTTGCCGGGGTGGGCGAGGAAGTGTCATTGGAAGCTCGAGACTAGAAGGTGCGCCAGCTAATTGATTCCGCCAATAGGTCAGTTGTCGTTCAAGCACATCGCCTACTAGCCACTGCCGTTGCCAGACGGCATAGTCGGCATACTGCACGGGGAGGGGGGAGAGTGTGATGGGATGTTGAGTCACATGCCCGGTATAGAGCGTTTGTAAATCGCGGAAGAAAATGGCCATGGACCAGCCGTCGGAAATAATGTGGTGCAGCGTGAGAAAGAGAACATGGTCCTCGGGGCCGAGGTGGAGGAGTTGGGTGCGCCACAGCGGACCAGTGGCCAGATTCATGGGTTGCTGTCGTTCTTGTTCAAGTAAGCGTTGGACTTCCCGATGTATCTCGGACTCAGGGAACATGGCCAGATCACGGTACGGTAGTGAAATGGTCGTCAGGGGCGTAATAACTTGAACCGGATGTTCGTTGATGATCGGAAAGATTGTTCGAAGACTTTCCTGCCTGGCCACTAACATTGATAGGCTGGACTCCAGTGCGCTGATTTCTAAATGGCCATGCAGGCGCCAGGCATAGGGCATCAAATAGGCGGTACTCGCGGGCTCGAATTGGTCCAAAAACCACAAGCGTTGCTGGGCGAAGGAGAGGGGAATCGGCCCGTCGTGAGTTTGCGGGCACAGGGGAGGAGCCTGGACAGCGTCTGTTGTCCCCTGTTGGGTTTCGAGGGTACTCGCCAATTGCGCAATGGTCGGACCATCAAAAAGGGTTCGAAGGGATACGGCGGTGTGTGTGAGGGCGCGCACTCGGGACACGACTTGTGTGGCCAACAGGGAATGCCCGCCGAGTTCAAAGAAGTTGTCGTGGATACCCACTTGCCCCACCTTTAGAATGTCCTGCCAAATGGGCACCAGTAATGCTTCGAAGGCGTTTCGCGGCGCGACAGAGGTTTGTCCCCAAATACGATCATGCAACATGGGTGCTGGCAAGGCCGCCTTGTCTATTTTCCCGTTGGGGGTGAGTGGGAGTTCCGCCAAGATGACGAAGGCTCCCGGCACCATGTATTCGGGAAGGTGGGTCTTCAGGTCGGCCCGTATGGTCGCGAGGTCCAAAGCGGACGGCGTTGTCGGAACGACATAGGCGACGACCTGTTTGTCATCGGGGGTATCTTCCCGACAGAGGACCACCGCTTCCTGGATCGCTGGTTGCTGAGTCAGTGCAGCTTCAATTTCGGCCAACTCAATGCGAAAGCCCCGTAGTTTCACCTGATGATCGGCCCGGCCCATAAAATGGAGAAGGCCATCGGCGCTGTAGCGCATCAGATCGCCCGTACGGTAAAGCCGGTCGCCAGGGGTCAGGCTAAACGGATCTGGTTGAAACTTCGTGGCTGTGAGCCCGGGGCTATTCAGATACCCGCGAGCGAGCCCCCGCCCCCCAAGAAGACATTCTCCGGTTACGCCAATCGGTACCGGATGTCCGGCCTGATCCACGACGTAGGCCTGGACATGGGGAATGACCGCTCCGAGAGGGACGTCTGGGTGAGGGCCTTTAGCCCGTGGGGTATTTCTGAGGCGCTTTGTGAGAGCGACGATGGTCCCTTCAGTCGGCCCGTAAGTATTTATGAGCTGGGCCGCGTTCTGCCCCAGTTGGTGCCATTGCGCCAAGCGTTCAGCGCGGGCCTGTTCACCGCCGATGATGAGCACACGAATGGCGGCGGGCCAACGCAGCCTTTCTGCCTCCATATTCGCCACCAATTCATGCCAGACGGCGGTAGGCAGATCGAGCACCGTCAGTTGCGCGGTTTCGCAGTGCGCGATAAAGGCCGGCCAGGAATCTAACAGGGTGTCGGGCCGCAAGACCAAGGTGCCTCCACTGGTGAAACACGGATAGATTTCTTCGGCACTCGCATCGAAACTGATGGAAGCAAACTGTAAGACGCGGTCCTGTGGCCCTATGGCAAAGTCGTGCCCCGCAGTCTCGACATAATTGACGAGCGCGCCATGGGGAATCATGACCCCTTTGGGCTTCCCGGTCGATCCGGAGGTATAGATCAGATACGCCAGATGCTCCATCGCGACGCGTTGCGGCAGATTGGTCGTGGGGTGGCGCGCCAGGAGCGACTGGTCTGTTGTGAGATCGACGATGTGCAAACCGTCGTGGAGGGGCTGGAGCTGTTCATGGAATGCCCGGTGCGAGACAAGAATGGAGATGTGGGCATCATGAAGAATCCCACGCAGTCGTTCGGGCGGATAGCTGGGATCAAGCGGCACATAGGCGCCACCCGCCTTGAGAATTCCCCACAGGCCTATCAATAAATCTACCGAGCGTTCTAGGCAGAGGCCGATTCGCGCGTCAGGCCCCACGCCAAGCTTGTGAAGATGATGTGCGAGTTGATTGGCTTTCGCGTTAAGGACCGCATACGAGAGCTGGGCATCCGCGCAGACCAGCGCGGTGGCGTCCGGCGTTTGAGCCACTTGCTGTTCAAAGCGCTGCACCACGTTTGAGGGGGACACAGGGCAATCCCGACTCTGATTCCAGTCAACCAGGAGTTGCTGCCGTTCAGGGTCAGTTAATAGAGGAAGGTCGTGGACTCGTTGGCTCGGGTGCGCCACAAGGCTGGCTAGTAACATTTCAAAGTGGCCAACCATCCGCCTGATGGTCAAGCCATCAAACAGGTCGGTGTTATATTTCACTCGGCCATGAAGTTCGCCATTTTCTTCGATCATTCTGAATGTCACATCTACCATCGCGTCCCCCTTCTCAGTGACGATTGGACTCACCGTTAGCCCGGGGAGCCTCAGGTCGGAGGGGGGTAAATTCTGAAGGACAAACAGCACTTGAAACAGGGGCGGGTAGCTCGGATTGCGGTCGATTTTCAGGTGTCCAAGCAATTGCTCAAAGGGCACGAGTTGGTGGGCATAGGCATTCAGGGTAGCGTCCCGGACTTGTTGGAGGACCTCGCGAAAGGTGAGCGAAGCCGAGAATCGCGTCCGCAGGACCAGGGTGTTAATAAATAACCCCACCGCGCCTTCCAGTTCCGGCTGTGTGCGCCCAGCGATCGGAGATCCCACCACCACGTCATCTTGGCGGGTATACCGATGGAGCAGCGTTTGCAGCGCGGCCAGGAGGATCATGAACAGGGTACAGCCTTCTTGGCGGCTTACTGTGTGCAAGGCTGTCGTTAATTCGGCAGACAGGGTGAAAGGGTGGGTCGTCCCATGGTGTGTTTGCGTGGGAGGGCGCGGGCGATCTGTCGGTAAAGACAAGATGGGGGCCCCCGCCAACTGGGATTCCCAAAAGTGCAATTCCTGCTCAAGCCGTTCTCCGTGCAACCATTGCCGTTGCCAGACGCTATAGTCGGCATACTGGATGGGCAGGGCCGGTAATTCGAGAGGGTGCCCGTCGCAGTACGCGCGATAGCCCAGCCCCAGTTCGCGCAGGAGAATGCCGTTGGACCACCCATCCGAGATGATGTGGTGCAGCGTGAGGAGGAACACATGGTCTTCGGGGCCGAGGGGTAAAAGGCTTGCACGCAAGAGAGGGCCTGCAGCCAATTCGAACGGGGTTGCTGCTTCGAGGTGGACTTGCTGCTGAATGGCCAGGTCCTGGGTCTCATTGAGGGAGGGTGACGCAGCTAGAAGAGTGAGGGGCACCGTGAGGGAGGGAGCGATGACTTGGATGAGGGTGCCGTCGATGACCTGAAAGGTTGTCCGGAGGGATTCATGCCGAGCCACTAAAGTATTGAGGCTCTGCTCTAAGGCCAAATAGTTTAAGTCACCATGCAGCCGGAAAGCTTGAGGAATGAGATAGGCGGTACTTTCCGGATCCAACTGATTGAGAAACCACAGTCGTTCTTGCGCAAAAGAAGCTGGAACAGGAGCCTGTGCAAGGCCGGGACGAAGTGCTATTTCCCCATCTAAAAGATGGCCTGTTTGTTCTTGTAAAAAATCAACGAGTGCCGCTTTGTTTTCTTTTAGCAGATTGCGAATGTCTGTCGTCACTGCTCCAGCAGGGGCATTGAAGCGAAGATGCTCGCCTTCGACTTGTAGGATAATCCCTTTCTTTTCGCAATATTCAATAATCTCGCTAGGGGTCATAGCCAACCTTCTTCACGATCCTGAACGCTGGTTGAAACCTGCTGAATATCAATATCTTGAGTAGGAATAACGTGTCGATTCATAAGTGTCTCTGCTAGCCCGGCGACTGTGGGGTGGTCAAAAAGATCTCGGAATAGTAGGTCGAGATTAAGGCGAGCCTTGATGGCGGCGATTAATTTGATTGCCAAGAGGGAATTGCCGCCTAGTTCTAAGAAATTGTGATAAATGCTTACTTGATCAACATGGAGTACTTCTTGCCAGATTGTCATGAGTTGTTCCTCTATTATGTTGCGGGGAGCAACGATGGCATGAACCAGATTGACCGTGCTCAGGTTCGGGGAGGGTAAGGCTTGCCGATCAACTTTGCCATTGGAGGTTCGAGGAAGAACATTTAAGAAGACAATGGTCGTTGGCACCATGTAGTTTGGAAGGGCGTGAGTTAAACAAAAATGCAACTCGGTATGCGACAACGAAAAGTGCTGGTTGGCTACGATATAGGCGACAAGTTGGGGGTCATGAAATGAATCATTATGGAGGATGACTGCGGCTTCCTGCACCGCGGGATGGCCTCGTAAGACCATTTCAATTTCTCCGAGTTCAATACGATAGCCGCGTATCTTGACCTGATGATCAGCCCGTCCCAGAAAATCGAGCGGACCGTCTGGGTGAAAACGAGCTAAATCGCCGGTCCGATACATTCGTGTGCCTGGGTTTGAGGTAAAGGGATTAGGGAGATAGCGTTCTGCAGTCAATGACGATCGAGTCGCATAACCTCGAGTCACCCCATGCCCTGAGACGTATAGCTGGCCTACCACTCCGATAGGCACCGGCCTAAGATGCTTGTCCAATAGATAGATTTGGGTGTTAGGCAATGGGCGACCGATTGGCACAACTGAGGAAAAGTTTTGATCCTGATCGCAAACCTCTAACCGATGAGTCGTTACACCCACGGTCGTTTCTGTCGGGCCATAATGATTCATGACGAGAGATTCGGGCATTAAGGTTTGCACCCTCTTCACCAAAGACCAATGACAGGATTCCCCACCCAACACAAGTCGTAGTCTGGGGAGGATCACGCCTGATTTCTGGTTTGTGAGGAGTGCTTCTAAATGGGACGGAACGATCTTCAGACAATCAGGATGATGCCGTTGGAAATACCTAGCGAGAGCAGGTGCGTCATTTGCTTGCTCTTCTGAGAGGATATGCAGCGTACCGCCAGTACTCAAGCAAGGATAGAGCATGGTATTACCTAAATCGGCCGTCAACGGAGACAGTGTGGCAAAACTGGATCCAGGGGGTAGCGTCAAACGGTCGAGGACGCCATCGACATAGTGAAGAAGCTGTCGATGTTCGACGGCGACCCCTTTAGGCTTGCCGGTGGACCCTGATGTGAAAAGGATATACACCAAATTGCGGGAGCAACCTTGCCCTTTGGGGTTCTCTTGAGACTCTTTGGCCACTATCTCCCAGGCAGAATCAAGACTTAAAAGTGGGAGAGCGATGTTGGCCAATTTCTCACGCCAATCTTCTTGAGTCAGAATGAAGGGAGCGTTGGCTACTTGGAGCATATATTCTATGCGCTCTATTGGAAGGGTGGCATCTAGGGGGAGATAGGCGCCGCCCGCTTTGAGAATTCCCAATAAGCCAATGATCATCTCGAGAGAACGATTCAAACAGAGTCCAACCACGACATCATGTCCTACGCCATGACGCTGTAAATAATGAGCCACTTGATTGGCCCGCATGTTGAGTTCGCCGTAGGTAACATTGCGATCTTCGCAAGCGATCGCGATGCGGTCAGGGGTTTCGGTAACTTGGGCCTCAAAGAGTTGGTGAATACTTTGGTGGGACGGGATATCTTTTTCTGTGCGATTAAATTCAATGAGGATTTGTTCTCGTTCAGCATCCCCCATGACCTGGATTTCACTCACGAGCGTCTCGGGATTTCTTAACACACTCTTCAGTACAGTGTGGAATTGTTGAGCTAGACGAGGAATGTCTGTCTTAATGATGGACTGACTGTCGTAATAAAGATCCACTGAAAGGCTGTTGTCCTCATGAACGCAGGATAGCTTGAGGTGAAAACGATCAATGCACGTGTATTGTTTGAAAAGAGAGAATGTGTGAGATCCCACAATAATAGGCGCGACATGTTCTTCATAGTGAAACGTGAAGGGGGAAAATCCTAAGGATCTTTCGTTGCTGTCCGGGCGAAGCAGTAAATCCCAATCAAAGTATTCATGCCATTGTTCTCCCTCATGCATTGCTTGCTCGCTGCGATCAAGGAAATCTGTGAACCGGGTGTCGTTGTCAAGAATAAGTTGAACTGGCAGATATTTCCCAAACAGTCCCAAGGCATTTTTGAGTTCTGCATGGCTTCGGCCATGGAAATAGTTGCCGACCACTAGTTTCGATTCACCCGTGATTCGCCACAGTAAAATGAACCAACAAGCGAAAAGAAAAGTTGAAGGTGAAGTCTGTTGAGCACTCACGAATCTTTCCATATCCTTCACGGTTTCTTGTTCGATCGGAATGGGAAAACTCGTAGGAGAAAAATTAGGAGATTGGGTTTGTATGGATTCAAAGGGCAGCTTGTAGCAGGCCAGGCTTGGGTACTTTTGGTTTTGCCAATAAGTCTTGCCAGTTTCCGCTTCCGGGGATTCCTGCATTTCAAGCTGCCATTGAGAGAGATCAGCATATTGCAATGGTTCTGTCGCCATGCCTTCCGCATGTTCGTTCGATCTCAACGAGAAAATTAGTTCACTGAAAAAATTTTCTAGAGATATCGAATCCGAACACAGGGCTGGCAATGTGACAAGCAAGACATGTCGTTGAGGAGCCAACCCAATGTGAGAAATTTTTAAAGGCAGTGATGTATGTAGCGCCAAAGAGTGTTGCCGTGCCTCAAAAAATAGGCTGTCAATATGACTCATTTGATCTTTGGCGGATATTCCTGAAAAATCGTATGGTGAAATAATTATCTTGGCGGGAGGCTCGACAATTTGAAGAGGGAGTGTTACTCCAGAAATTTGCGAGAATCTTGTCCGGAGGATCTCATGACGACTGACGACCTGTTCTATGGCTTGTTGTAGGCGTTCAGGGTTGAGCTTTCCGTCTATCTGGATAGCACATTGTGCACGGTAGGGCTCGCGCTGTGTATTTTGTTGTAAAATCCACAGACGTTTTTGTTGGGGAGAGAGACGAAAGCCCTCTATAGTTTCTTCTTCGGCTTTCAATGATTTTCCTATGCAAGAGCCTTGTTGGCTAAATGGGGTTCTGCCATTCCGACAACAATTTTCCGAGAACCGACAAATGGCATGCGTCCATGGGCAACTAACATATTGTCTACCATAAGAATGTCTCCCTTCTGCCATGGAAACATCACTGATTCCTTAGCATAGACTTCACGAATTTTATCCAAATCGGCCGTTTCAATAATGGACCCATCACCATAATAAGCCTGACGAGGAAGGTCTTCCTGTTGATACATCGATAGTAAGGTCGATCGCACTTCTGGTTGCAAATTTGATACGTGAAACAGGTGAGCCTGATTGAACCACACGCTTTCACCCGTTTGTGGATGTGTGGCTGCGGCCTGGCACACTTGGCGGGTTCTAAGGCGATTGTGATCTTTCCACTCGAACTCTATTCCTGCGTGATGGCAGAATGCCTCGACCGCAGACTTATCGTTCGTCTGAAAAACAGTTTGCCAGGGAAGGTCTATCCCTTCATCATAATTCCGAACATACATGATCTTTTTCTCAATAAAGCCCTTTCTGATTGTTTGAGGAATGCCTTCAAACACCTTTCGACTGTCTGCGATGGGCGTCTCTCCCCCAGTTTCAGATGGGGTTAGGCAATAAAACCACAGTTTCATTGGCCACGTTGTAGAGTAGGCCTCCTCGTTGTGTAAGGGAATAACCTGGTCCGGTGGATATTCGGTTGAAGTATAAATATGACCACCCACTCGGGTCCGTGGTGTTGAACAATAGGAATATTCTAATGGGGGTCCCCATGTGCGAATAAACGCCTGCAGGCCCTCTGTTCCACCTAACTCAAAGTTGCGAAAAAGGATTCCACCGTGCTTGGCCAGTAACGTTTCAGCCAATTTCTGATGGGTGCCAATCCAGTCCACCATGTTGAGAGCTTCTACTTTGGGT
>Ga0224496_10001573_pt1 | contig 14070 bp, 11 predicted proteins | sample SF_Jul11_sed_USG_2_FD_168127 | JGI IMG/M metagenome (GOLD analysis project Ga0224496, IMG submission 168127) | Sediment microbial communities from San Francisco Bay, California, United States - SF_Jul11_sed_USGS_8_1 | ecosystem: Environmental > Aquatic > Marine > Sediment | place: USA...
CACAACAGACATTGCAGTATTTGCGCATGGTGCAATTCGTCAGACTGCGGTGATTCCAATTGCTGGAGATCAGATTACTAATGATATCGCCATGGCGTTGCGAACGCCGACTAAAGATGCCGAGGACATAAAGTGCCATTATGGGTGCGCATTACGAAGTATTGCCGATACCCATGAAACGATCGATGTGCCCGATGTAGGTAATCGCGGTACGCGTCAATTGTCAAAACAAACCCTGGCGGAAGTAATTGAGCCACGGGTGGAAGAAATTTTCTCTTTGGTGCAAGCCGAATTGCGGCGCAGTGGTTTTGAAGAGCTGCTTTCATCGGGCATTGTCATTACCGGTGGCAGTGCTTCCTTGCAAGGCATGGTGGAGTTGGGAGAAGAAATATTTCATATGCCGGTCAGACTAGGTTTGCCGCACTATGAGGGCAACCTGGCAGATGTTGTTCATACGCCAAGATATGCTACCGGCATAGGACTTCTCCTTGCAGGTATGGAGCAAATTCAGCATCAGCGAAATACTCGGCTGCAAGGGGGTTCAGCGAAACAGATTTTTGCAAGAATGAAAGGATGGTTCCAGAAAAATTTTTAACTTGGAGGTTTCTAAAAAACAGGTGGTGTTTGATTTTACGAGCATTATTTTAGGGTGATAAGTTTTGTATCTAAAGCCAGGTAGTTTAATTTCAATTTTTATGAGAGGAGAAGCGTTATGTTTGAAATCATGAATACTGAATCCCAAGAGGCAATCATCAAGGTGATCGGGGTTGGCGGTTGTGGTAGTAATGCAGTGGATCATATGATTCATAATGAAATGCAGGGTGTCGAATTCATCTGTATGAATACCGATGCCCAAGCATTGAAAAGCAATAAGGCGGAAACATTGCTGCAATTGGGACCCAGTATCACAAAGGGCCTAGGTGCAGGCGCGAATCCAGAAATTGGACGTGAAGCGGCTTTAGAAGATCGTGATCGCATTGCTGAGCTTATTCAGGGTTCGGATATGTTGTTTATTACAGCTGGTATGGGTGGCGGGACAGGGACTGGTGCCGCGCCTGTCGTAGCACAGGTCGCTAAGGAAATGGGCATTCTAACGGTAGCAGTCGTGAGCAAGCCTTTTTCTTTTGAAGGAAAGCGTCTTAAGGCGGCGCAAGCTGGCATGGAGGCATTGTCGCAGCATGTTGATTCTTTAATTGTTATCCCTAACGATAAATTGATGATGGTGTTGGGTAATGATATTAGTATGTTGGATGCGTTTAAAGCGGCAAATGATGTATTGTACGGAGCAGTTGCGGGAATTGCGGAAGTAATCAATTGCCCGGGGCTTGTCAATGTGGATTTTGCTGATGTTAAAACAGTCATGTCAGAAATGGGTATGGCCATGATGGGTTCGGCATTATCAACAGGTGTAGATCGCGCACGTACAGCAGCTGAGCAGGCAGTGGCAAGCCCGCTGTTAGAAGATATTACGCTTGCTGGTGCACGGGGCGTTTTGGTCAACATTACGGCCAACTCAGCTTTGAAAATGCGTGAGGTTCATGAAGTAATGAATACCATTAAGGATTTGACTGCTGAAGATGCGACGGTGATTATTGGGACGGTTATCGATGAGAATATGGAGGATGATTTGCGCGTAACTATGGTAGCAACTGGTCTAGGCAATGTAATTAGTCAGGCCAAGACAAAGCCGTTAACGGTTGTTCATACGCGGACAGGAACAGACGATATGACAGCAGAAATACACGCAGACGAACCAGCGGTAATGCGCACGGGCAGAAGAAGCAATGCAACAGTGGCGGCCATGCGTCAGTCCGGGATTGATCCAATGGATATCCCAGCTTTCTTGAGAAGGCAGGCTGATTAAGTTCTTGGTGTTATTGATTGGGCGTAATTGTAATTACCCTGTTGTTTTTAACGGGGTAATAACATTAGTATGTGTGACTCATATGACGATAAAAAATTTATAGACTTGTATTTTAGGGGATGTTCAAAATAATTCGCTGACTTTAGAGCGGGAAAACGCTCGTGGTTTATTTTGGTTTTGCACCGAATAACTAACCACTTTATTTAATAGCATAGAGATGTAAGCTTAAGTGGTTGCAAACAATGCTCCCCATTGGTTACTCCTGTGTCGCACAGTTGCATAAAATCAGTTGCATGCTGCAGCTTTGACTAAAATATTATAAAATAGAGCGATATAGCATTTAGTAACTATTCAGTCTGTTATTGTTTGGCGCTATAATCGCGTCAAACATGCTTGTTTATATGTGCGTGTGAACTGCGCATTTTTTATTGTCAAGTTGTGCAGTAGTAATTTAAGAAGCTGCAAAGATTACACTGAATAATTGCTTATTTCAAATTCACCTAAACAAGAAAATTTCTCCTTTTTTAAAGGTAAACATGAAAAAACTGGTTCTCCTGCGACATGGGGAAAGTACTTGGAATAAAGAAAATCGATTTACTGGCTGGACAGATGTGGACTTAACACGTGAAGGTGTCGCCGAGGCAAGGAATGCTGGCCGTTTGCTAAGGGAAAATGGTTTTATTTTTGATTTTGCCCACACGTCGGTGCTGAAGCGCGCTATTCGCACATTGTGGATTACATTAGATGAGATGGATCTGATGTGGACGCCTATTAGTCTGTCTTGGCGATTGAATGAACGGCATTATGGCGCGCTACAGGGGCTGAATAAAGCTGAAACTGCAGCTAAGTATGGTGATGAACAAGTGCTAATATGGCGTCGTAGCTATGATGTTCGGCCACCTGCATTAACACTCAATGATGACCGCTATCCAGGTTTAGATTTGCGTTACAGAAACCTTGCCGCGCAAGATGTACCATTTACTGAGTGTCTGAAAGACACAGTAGCCAGGTTCCTGCCATATTGGAAAGAAAACATCGTGCCACAGATTCAGGCAGGCGGGCGTATTATTATTGCCGCACATGGAAACTCATTGCGAGCGCTTGTCAAACACTTGGATGAAATTTCGGATCAGGATATTTTGAATTGTAATATTCCCACGGGTGTTCCGTTAGTTTATGAGCTTGGCGATAACTTAAAACCTATTCGAAGTTACTATCTTGGTGATCAGTCTGAAATCAACAAAGCAATGCAGGCTGTGACAAATCAAGGTAAGGCAAACGTATAATAGAATGGGTGAGTATTGTGGTTCTGGTGATATTCTTTCTCGAATCATAATAGCTTAAAGTTTTTATTTGGTCACGCTACACTTGAAATTAGCTGGGAACGGTTGCACGAGTAATCTGCGGTTTACAATGTTCGTGTTGGTTCAAGTTGGTATTCTGCTTGTGTCGACTTCACTCTGTGCGGCATCAAAAGAAAATGAAGAGAAGTTGGATCAATTACGTAATCGTATTGAGATGATCCAAAAAGACATCCTTAGTAAGGAAGCTAAAAAATTAGAAACAGCAGATTCACTTCAAGCGTCAGAAAGAGCGATTAGCAATGCTAACCGAAGGCTTGTGATACTTTCACAAAAAAAACGAGAATTTGAAGTCAGCTTTAAGCAAAAACGAGCGCAGCATGAACAAGTTAAAGCCGCAATTGGAGAGTTGCAAGTTGAATTGAGTAAACTGCTTTACCGTCAATATATCGAAAGCCCGCCGAATTATTTTCGGTTACTGCTTAATCAGCAGGACCCTAACCAAATTACGCGCAATCTATATTATACTGCTCGCCTATCTCAAGCGCGCTCAGAACGTATTGATGCTCTGAGAATACAACTTGTTGAGCTAAGAAACCTCACTCAAATCATCCACAAAAAGCGTGAAACGGTTAGAAGCATTTTAGCGGAGCAATCCACTCAAAAAAAATCGCTTGAACTAGAAAAAAACCAGCGCAGAAAGATTCTTTCGCGGATTTCTGAACAAATTGCTCAACAGCAGCAGGATGCCAGCAAGCTCAAAAGCGATGAAAAACGGCTGTCTGCATTGACAAAGGAAATTAATGAGCTAGTTACTTATCAAAATTCGCCCCGATCCTTATATAATAACAAGTTGCCTGATGCTTCCATACAAGGCCGCTTATTTGCTTCGCTTAAAGGCGATTTAAATCTTCCTGTGCGCGGGGAACTTGTTAGTCGCTTCGGTAGTCCACGTTCAGGTAAAAATATTACTTGGAAAGGGCTTTTTATCCGGTCACCAAGCGGGAATGCAGTAAAAGCGATCGCAGGCGGGCGGGTTGTATTTGCAGACTGGTTCAGAGGGTTTGGTAATTTAATGATTATAGATCACGGTAACAGCTATATGAGCCTTTATGGTAATAATGAAACTATATACAAACAGGTGGGTGAAGTTATCCGTAGTGGTGATACGATTGCCACGGTAGGAAGCAGCGGCGGTAATTTAGATTCAGGTTTATACTTTGAACTCCGTTATAAAGGTAAGCCCTTTGATCCGCTGGGTTGGGTAAAAATAGAATGAATAATTTGTAACGATCCGGTGCACAGCGTGTAACTCGATTGCTGCAATAATATGCCATTTTCTCATCTCTTATAAACAGGGTGTATTGCCATTGTTTTTTAACCGAATAGTCGCATATGAGTAGTAGCAAGCAAGGCAAGATAATTACAATATTTAGATACATACAGGAATCGTATAATGCATAACACGATCAAAAAAATTGGTTTGCTTCTTATTGGCGCACTCACAGGGGTGATGATCAGTTTGAATTTTTCTGCAGTGGCCAACAAAGCAACTCCGGAGGTCATGCATCCGTTGCCGATTGAGGAATTACGTTCATTTACTCAAGTATTTGGTCGTATCAAGAGTGATTATGTCGAGCCTGTAGAAGATAAAAAACTTATCACTGAAGCTATTAACGGCATGCTTGTTGGTTTGGACCCCCATTCAGCCTATCTGGACAAGGATGACTACAGGGAACTGCAAATTGGAACGCAAGGTGAGTTTGGCGGGCTGGGTATTCAAGTCACCATGGAAGATGGGCTTGTCAAAGTTATCTCCCCAATTGAAGATACGCCTGCATTCCGTGCTGGCGTTAAAACGGGTGATTTGATTATCAAATTGGATGATACGGCAGTTAAAGGCATGACGCTCACTGAAGCAATCAAGTTGATGCGTGGCAAGCCGAAGACTTCTATTACCATTACGATTATTAGAGAGGGCGAGGCAGAGCCATTAATTTTTACGCTGGTAAGGGATATCATTAAAATTGAGAGTGTTAAATCAAAGTTGATTGAGCCGGGGTATGCGTACATTCGTGTTACTCAGTTCCAGGAAAATACCGGCAAGAATTTAGCACAGGCCATCAAAAAATTATTTCAGGAAAGTTCAACATCAATGCAAGGGTTAGTGCTGGATTTGCGTAATGATCCAGGTGGTTTGCTAAATGGTGCGGTTGCTGTTTCAGCGGCCTTTCTGCCGCAGGATGCGCTAGTGGTTTATACGGATGGCCGTACCGATGAAGCAAGAATGAAGCTTCATGCTAATCCCAGGTTTTATTTACGTGGGGATGATGAAGACTTTCTTGAAGGATTGCCGGTTGATATAAAGACCGTGCCAATGATTACCCTGGTAAATGGCGGTTCCGCCTCTGCTTCTGAAATAGTTGCTGGCGCACTGCAAGATCATGAGCGTTCGGTTGTAATGGGTTCCCAGACTTTCGGCAAAGGTTCGGTACAAACTATATTGCCGTTAGGTAATGAAACAGCCATTAAACTTACGACAGCGCGTTACTACACACCGAATGGAAATTCTATTCAGGCAAAAGGGATAACACCAGACATCCTTGATGAGGAGGAAGAAGCGGATTCTCGGCGTTTGCGCGAGGCGGATCTCAGTCGTCACTTGTCTAATGGTGAAGCGAAAAAAACAGATGCTGAGTCGAGTGCTGATAAGGCCAAAGCCAAAGCCAAAGCCAAAGCCAAAGCCAAGCAAGAGGACGATGATGAGGATGAGAAACGTACTGAACCCATAGAATTTGGCTCCAGTGATGATCTTTTGTTAGCGCGGGCGATGGATTATCTGAAGGGTGTTACGCCATTTCCGGAAAAAAAAGCGAATAAAACTGATAGCTGATTCTGGTTAAAGTCACCTTGAGGATTTTTTTGAGCTAGTGAATGATCGCCAGTTATTGCGCTATAGTCGTCATATTCTGTTGCCACAAATTGATATTAAAGGACAAGAAGCACTTATTCGTTCGCGTGCGCTGATTATCGGGGCGGGGGGGCTAGGTTCACCCGTTGCGATGTATTTGGCTGCCAGTGGTATTGGAAAACTGATTATCTGTGATAATGATAATGTTGATTTAACCAATTTACAGCGGCAAATTATTCATAGTAGTGCTGCCATTGGCACGCCTAAAACACATTCTGCAAAAAAAACACTGGCAGGCATTAATCCTGAAGTAGATGTTGTTACTTTGCAGGAATATGTGACAGAAAAGCAATTGCGACAATTGGTGGCGGAAGTAGATATCGTAATCGATGCGAGCGATAATTTTGACACGCGGCATTTGATAAATAAAGCTTGTGTGATTAATAAAAAACCGCTGGTGTCCGGTGCGGCTGTTCGTTTTGAAGGGCAAGTAACTGTCTTCGATCTGCGCGATCATAATAGCCCTTGTTACCATTGCCTTTTTCCTGTCCAGGCGGGCGATGGAGATATGCACTGCGCAACGCTGGGCGTATTTTCTCCATTGGTCGGAATCATTGGTTGTATGCAAGCCGCGGAAGCGCTAAAAATTTTGCTTGGTATCGGAGAAACACTGAATGGTCGCTTGATGTTGCTCGATGGTCTGGCGACAAAATGGCGCTCAATCAAGCTGAATAAAGATGTGGCATGTACGGTTTGTCAAATCTCTAATTCGGCGACAGTCAGTGACAAGTAACTGGCCTAGTTTTGTTGGTTATTACTAACGGTTGTATTGGTAATAGTGTTTCTCGCTGTGTTTCCCTGTTGGCATGCGGATTATGGGGTTATCCCGTACAAAATTGATTAAATTAGCAATATTTTAAACTTGCTTAATGCCGCTTTTTTATTCCTTGATCAGTCTGTTGATTAAAGTGAAAAGTACTTGTTTCTGTAGCGGTCAGCTGAGGGTTTTAGATTTATGGTTTGTGTAGCAGAAAAATCCCCCACGTTAAGTGGCCGGCTTTGCCGCCTGCTATCCAGTGCCTTAATCCGGCTTTCATCCGTTCAATATAATCTGTGCTGACTTTTTGTTTAAGTGTGTCAGCGTGGGTTTCTGTTTCATCGAGTACGCGCTGATAATGAGTTACCAGCTGGCTGGTTTGATCTTCAAAATCCAGCACCCTAAATCCCAATGTTGTTGCGATGCGACGATAATAACTTGGCGATCCAAGTGAGTTGAGATGAATGCGATCAAGAATTGGTTGAAGTACGCCTTCAGGGCAGTCATTTGCTTGCATCGGATCAGTAAAAATAAAATAACCTCCTGATTTTAATACCCGATAGGCTTCCGCAAATACCTGTTGACGATTGTCGCTATGAAGTATCGCATCCTGTGACCACAATATATCGAAACCGTGCCCTGATGAATCGGCGCTCTCAAAGGGGATATCCTCAAAGCTGCCATCGTAAACTTTGATTAGAGTTGCTAGGCCAGCTTCAGCATTAAGTGTACGTGCCCGTTCATTCTCGACTTCGCTTAGATTAAGTGCGGCTATGTTGGCGCCGTAGGTTTTTGCCAGATGCCGTGCCGCGCCGCAATAACCAGAACCAATATCAAGAATATGACAATTTGAAGCCAGATTAGGAAGACGTTCAGCCAATGTTGTTACGGTACAGTGACTCGCTTCGCTAATTGATTCGTTAGCTGTTTTATATAGCCCAATGTGAATATCTTCTCCACCCCAAACCTGGCTATAAAAATGATCCGCATCCTCACTGTTATAATAGCTACGCGCTGTTTCTGTAGCGGCAGATTGGTTCAATTTGCCAGAAGTCATTGTGAATTATTTTCCTGTGGTTGCTGATATGTTTTTTCAGCGATATGGATATAAAAGTCTGGCTCCGAATCTCGATAGGTTTCTTGAAAGTCGCCAAAGGTTTCAACTTGTTGAAAACCAACATCCCGCATTAGTTGGGTGGTATATACTTTCCGAAGTGGAAACATATTTAGGTGGAACTCGGTATTGTCTGGAAAATGATAATTGAATCGCGCTAGCCCTTTATCGACGTGGACGGGTTCCACTGAAACATTATCACCGCAATAATAAAAGGTATGCTTATTTGAGTAGCCTTGATCAAGCAATGTGTCATAATTTCGCTGGTCAAGCACTAATATGCCATCGTGACGTAACGCGGCATAGAATTCGGCAAGTGTTTTGCGGCGGTCATTTTCATCAAACAAGTGTGTGAATGAGTTTCCAAGGCAAATAATTGCATCAAATTTTTGATGAATATCGCGATTAAGCCAGCGCCAATCAGCCTGGACTGTACGTAGTAAATGTCCACGGGAGCGTGCATTGGCAAAAGCTCTGGCAAGCATTTCTGCACTGCCGTCTGCACTTACAACTTCAAATCCTGCTTCAAGCAATCTTACTGAATGAAATCCGGTGCCAGTTGCTACGTCAAGTACTTGTCGGACGCCTTTTTCACGCAGTTTGTCAATAAAAAAAGAACCTTCCGATTTAATGCGTGCATTCCAGTCAATGAGAGAATCCCACTTTTGTACAAATGCGTGAACGTACTCAGCCTGGTACTGATCCGTTTCGCGTACGGCTAGCGGGTCCTTGCCATAATTTTGTTTTTGTTCCTCTTTAATTAGTAATTTGCTCATAAAGCCTCCTTGGCTATTCGTGTAGTTTTACTACCGCCATAGCGACAGCTGCGCGGCAATAATCAAATTAAAAGTTATTCATAAAAATACTGTTCAGATGTTATGCTCTATTGTTGTCCAGTGTTTACCTCTATTCTCATGAGCCAAAGGCTAATAATCCAAGGTCGACCTAGACCTAGTCACCTGAAACAGGCTACAATTTTGGATTTTGGGTAACCTTGCGCATATGCAAGTTCGGCGAAGTATTTCTTTGTGCATCAAGACACCGATTGCACTCACTATAGGCAATTTTGATGGTGTGCACTTGGGACACCAGGCCATGCTAACTCGCCTTAAGAAGGCCGCTAAACAACATGGACTGCCTGCTTGCGTCATGACTTTTGAGCCGCACCCGTGCGAATTTTTCGCGCCAGAGCAAGCACCTGCAAGACTAACCAGTTTGAGGGAAAAGCTTGAATTACTTGCCAAATCAAATGTCGATCAGACACTAGTATACCGTTTCAATGGTGATTTCGCAAAAACCAGCCCGGAAGTCTTTGTTAGGCGCATTTTGGTCAACGCATTATCAGTTCGCTGGATTTTAGTGGGTGATGATTTTCGTTTTGGCGCGCGTCGTGCAGGTGATTTGGCGCTATTAAAGGGTTGTGCGGAACAATATCATTTTGAAGTGGAAGAAATGCCAAGTTTCATGATTAATAACCAGCGCGTATCGAGTTCAACGGTAAGACAAGCACTCGCTATCGGTGATTTAAATGCTGCCAAGCGTTATCTAGGACGCCATTATAGTATTAGTGGTCGTGTTGTTCATGGGAATAAACTTGGCAAAAAGTTAGGTTTTCCTACCGTAAATATCCAGATGCGGCATAATCGTTCGCTACTTTCCGGAATATTTGTAGTGCAAGTGTATGGTGCAACTGAATCGTCACCACCGAAGAAAATGCCAGGTGTTGCCAGCCTGGGTGTTCGCCCTACCGTTTGTGAAAATGGTCGCATAACGCTGGAAATCCATTTGCTTGATTTTGATCAGGACATTTATGGCCGCCTTTTGCGTGTTGATTTTCTTCATAAACTTCGGGATGAGGAAGCTTATCCGGACTTAGATCTGCTTGTTAAACAGATGGAGAAAGATGTGGAAAACACAAGAAACTATTTTTTACTGCATACCCGCTGAAAATTGATGAATACTTTTTTTGGCATGATGCGATTATTTAATTTTATCTTTCATGACTGATTTTAAAAAAACTCTTAACTTACTTGATACGCCTTTTCCCATGCGTGGCAATCTGGCTAAACGTGAACCCGAAATGCTAAATGCATGGAGTGACAAAAAGTTATATCAAAGAATTCGTTTTGCTTGCAAAGGGCGTCCAAAGTTTATCCTGCATGATGGGCCGCCGTATGCTAATGGCGACATTCATATTGGCCACGCCGTCAATAAAATTCTAAAGGATTTTATTGTAAAAAGTAAAACGCTGGCTGGTTTTGACGCGCCCTATGTGCCTGGATGGGATTGCCATGGGCTGCCAATCGAGCATCAGATTGAAAAAAAACATGGCAAAAATCTGCCAGCGGACCAAGTGCGTGAATTGTGCCGTGCTTTTGCTATGGAACAGGTGGTGCGGCAAAAAGCCGATTTTATCCGGCTTGGTGTTTTGGCCGACTGGGATAATGCTTACCTTACGATGAATTATCATACAGAAGCCGGCATTATCCGTGCGCTTGGGAAAATTCTCCAAAGCGGTTATCTTTATCAAGGGCAGAAGCCGGTTAACTGGTGTATCGACTGCGGTTCTGCATTAGCGGAAGCTGAGGTTGAGTATGAAGACAAAACGTCCCCAGCAATCGATGTTTGTTTTGAAGTGCAGCCATCTGAAAACCCCGATGCTTTAGAACAACTTGCGCGCGTATTTGATGTATCGATTTCGGTTGATTCTAAAGTTTGTGTTGTTATCTGGACGACCACGCCATGGACATTGCCGGCTAATCAGGCGGTTTGTGTGCACCCGAATTTTGAATATTCGTTGATTAAAACGTCCCGGGGGTTGTTGATACTTGCGAGTGACCTGAAACAAACTTGTTTGGAACGCTACCGATTAGAGGGTGAGACGCTTGCTGTCTGCAAAGGCGCGGCGTTAGAGAATATGCGGCTGTGCCATCCTTTTGAAGATCGCAAAGTGAAAATCATTTGTGGTGAGCATGTGACTCTGGAAGCGGGCACGGGGCTGGTTCATACGGCGCCAGCACATGGTCTTGATGATTATTTTGTTGGTCAAAAGTATCACTTGCCTAATGACAGCCCAGTGGATGGGGGTGGCAAGTTTCTAGCCAGTACACCCTTGTTTAGCGGACTGTTTGTTTGGAAAGCAAATGACCATATAATCAGTACACTTCAGGATGGCGGACAGCTATTGCACCTGGAAAAAATAGAACATAGTTATCCGCATTGTTGGCGACATAAGACACCGATAATTTTTCGTTCTACACCACAGTGGTTTATTGCCATGAACCTGGGAAATAGTGCCAATGCCAACGTTACTTGCTCAGGCAAATCATTACGTGAAATAGCCAAGGATGCAGTAGAAACCACCGCATTTTATCCAGCATGGGGTAAAGCCAGATTGGAGGCGATGATAAAGAATCGTCCCGATTGGTGTATTTCGCGCCAGCGCAACTGGGGTGTGCCAATTCCGTTTTTTGTGCATAAGGATACGCATGCCCTGCATCCACATACATCGGCACTATTGGAGCAAGTCGCACTTAAAGTTGAACAGCAGGGGATTGAAGCCTGGTTCTCACTTGATAAAAGGGACTTGCTCGGTGAAGAAGCAGATGATTACAATAAGCTCACTGACACGCTTGATGTTTGGTTTGATTCTGGTACCACACACGACACGGTTCTTAAATGTAGCAATCAACTCAGTTACCCAGCAAATCTATACCTTGAAGGGTCAGACCAACATCGGGGGTGGTTCCAATCCTCGTTATTGACTGGATGTGTCATTGATGGCCGGGCACCGTATGATGCATTGCTGACCCATGGTTTTGTGGTTGATGGAAACGGCTATAAAATGAGTAAATCCAAAGGTAATGTCATCGCGCCACAAAAAATAATGGATACTGCTGGCGCCGATATTTTGCGTTTGTGGGTTGCCTCCACCGATTATTCCGGTGAGCTTTTTATTTCTGACGAAATTTTAAAACGTGTCGTTGAGAGTTACCGGCGTATACGCAACACATTACGCTTTTTATTGGCGAATCTGGCCGATTTTAATCCGGATACAAACGCGCTGGCACTGGAGGACTGGATAGAGATTGATCGCTATATGCTTGCCTTCACCAAGGCACTGCAGGAAGAATTAATGCTAAATTATCAACGTTATGAGTTTCATCAGGTGGTGCATAAGCTGCATAACTTTTGCTCTGAAGATTTAGGTGGTTTTTATCTGGATATTCTCAAAGACCGGTTGTACACTGCTGCTGCTGATGGTATTCCGCGTCGTTCAGCGCAAAGCGCGTTGTACCATATGACACATAGTCTGGTGCGTTTGTTTTTACCGATTTTAAGTTTTACAGCTGAAGAAGTATGGGCATGCCTGACAGGCGATGCTGATGATAGTGTGTTGTTGCACACTTGGTATAAATTTCCGCCGCAGATGGAGGAAGACATGTTGATGAAACGTTGGGCCAGGGTTCGCGCAGTACGCGCTCAAGTTCAAAAAGAACTGGAGGATGCCCGGGGAAATAGCGAGATTGGCTCATCGCTAGCTGCAAATGTGTCAATTAGTGCATTTGGTGAAGATTATGAATTGTTAAATTCCCTGGGAGACGATTTGCGATTTGTCATGATTACTTCTGAAGTTCATTTGACACTTGCCGATCATTCTAACGAGGCGGGTGTTTCTGTCATGCCTTCTCAACAGGCAAAATGTGAGCGCTGCTGGCATTATCGACAAGATGTTGGTGATCATGCTGATTATCCGACGCTATGTGGTCGATGCGTGACTAATCTTTTTGGAGTGGGTGAGGTGCGGCATTATGCTTAGAGAAAACCCGTTGATATTGGTGTTTGTTTCATTATGAAGTTATACGTAAGCCTGAGTATTGCATTCATTGTTCTGGTGCTAGATTTGGTTACCAAGGGATGGGTCGAATCTACTTTATTTTATGGTGAGCAGATCCCACTAACTGGTTTTTTCAACCTAGTGCTGACCTATAACACAGGTGCTGCATTTAGTATCCTGAGTGAAGCTTCCGGGTGGCAACGCTGGTTTTTAAGCGGAATTGCTGCAGGTGCTTCGATACTTATTGTTTACCTGTTATACAGGCATGCCGCTAATAAAATGTTTTGTCTGGCACTGAGTCTCATCCTTGGCGGTGCATTAGGAAATTTGTGGGACCGTATTACGCTAGGTCACGTGGTGGATTTTCTGGATTTTTACATTGGCAGTTATCATTGGCCAGCGTTCAATATTGCTGATTCTGCGATATTTATTGGCGCGGCATTATTAATTGTCGATAGTTTTCGGCAGAAAACGCATTAAAAAATTTTCGGTCTTCTCGTGGATAATTTAAACTAGTCGATACATTACAACCTTTGCTAGATTGAACAACCTTGACGGTGTTATTATGCCGCAGCTTAATTATTAAGAGAGATGTGCCTGGATTATGATTGCTAATAGAAATGTAACTATTCAGGCCATCGTAGTAACTGTTCAGATTGTCCAGTTAATTCGTCAGTTCACAAGGCGAGATGTGCGTTTACACGTGTAAATGATCATTTTGTAATACCGAAATAGCGGATTTTAGGGGTAAGCTGAATAGATACATAGAAATTAACCATTGGAGTAAGAGAATAAAAGCGTATGGAACCAGATAATTTTCTTCTTAGACCAGAGAATTTACTCTTTGTTACTGCTGCGATTGTAAGTGGCTTAATGTTGTTGTGGCCGTTGATATCACGCAAAAATGTCACTGAGATCGATACAATAGCGGCGATCAAGCTTATCAATTATGAGAATGCGCAGGTATTGGATGTTCGCGATGACAGTGAATATGCTGCTGGACATTTGCCTAATTCAAAGCATATACCTGCGGAAAAAATGGCTGAGCGTTGGCATGAGCTGGAAAAATATAAAGAAAACCCGATATTGGTAATTTATAAAAGTGGTGTTCGATCGAGCAAACCCAGTTCGGTATTGAATAAAAATGGATTCACGAAAGTGCATGATCTCAAGGGTGGGATTGATGCCTGGCGACGCGCAAATTTGCCAATAGTAAAACGTTAAAG
>Ga0224496_10001575_pt1 | contig 14053 bp, 12 predicted proteins | sample SF_Jul11_sed_USG_2_FD_168127 | JGI IMG/M metagenome (GOLD analysis project Ga0224496, IMG submission 168127) | Sediment microbial communities from San Francisco Bay, California, United States - SF_Jul11_sed_USGS_8_1 | ecosystem: Environmental > Aquatic > Marine > Sediment | place: USA...
GTTCTACTGAATGAATGCTCACGGCTTCATCCAGCTGACCGCGATTGCACACCGTTTCGCAGGGGTGATAACACACGCGCCCATGAATCGCAGGGAACGGATTGTCTTCCATAATCTTGCGCCAAGCCTCTTCGTATTTTCCTTCTTCTGCTTCATACAACCATCCCTGAATATTCTCCCCGGCTGGGCACCCTTGATTACAGGGTGGCAGATGGTCGACATAAATCGGGCGCATAGTGCGCCAATTGCCTGTATGATTCGCTAAGCTCGATGCAGGATCTAGAGTGATAGCAAAGGGTTTGCGTTCCATCTCACGACTCCAGCGCCGGCTCAGTTGCCAGGAGGTCATACAGGTGAATATTTCGATCGGCCATCGCTTGCATGACCTCCAGCGCCTGCTCGTCACGCGGGTTAAAGAGGTGCTTGAACCGCCCTTGAAGGGCTAAATATTGCTCAACAGGAACTTGTTTCCTAATAGGTGTTCGGTCAGTCACCACTCCCCATTCCGCTTCAAACAACGGGAACAGACCACTTTCCACGGCCAACCGCGCGACTTTAATCGTTTGGGCCGGATCGGATTTCCATCCTAACGGACAGGGTACGTGAATATGGATATAGCGGGCCCCGCGTACGGACATTGCTTTGGTCACTTTGGTTTCCAGGTCATGTAGATCTGCAACAGACGCCGTGGCCACATACGGAATACCATGGGCCATGGCAATACGTGGAAGATTTTTTCCGACACCCATGGGATTTCCCGGTTCGGGCCCCACGGCTTGCGTGGTATTGGTCCAGGCCCGTGCTGGCGTAGACCCTGACCGCTGAACCCCGGTATTCATGTATGCTTCATTGTCATAACAGATATACAAGACATCATCATTGCGTTCAAACATTCCCGACAAACATCCGAACCCAATATCCACCGTGGCGCCATCCCCACCTTGAGCCACCACTCGAATAGCGGTCTTTCCTTTGGCGCGTATGGCTGCGGCCACACCACTGGCCACTGCCGGGGCATTCCCAAACAAAGAATGTAACCAGGGAATCTGCCATGCGCTTTCCGGATAGGGACTGGAAAACACCTCCAAACATCCCGTGGCGTTGACCGCCACAAGCTGATTGTGTGTGGCACGCATCACCGCATCTAAGGCATACCGGGCACCTAGGGCTTCCCCACAACCCTGGCAAGCACGATGGCCAGAATTCAGGGAATTGGTTCGATCGTTCCGACCTTGTACCGTGCGGTCATCTTCACCCAATAGCCGGTTGCCTACCGTGAATGTTCCCGTTTGATAAAACTTTACGCGTTGATAGGACATAGCGTTTTCCTCTATCCCTTACACGATCTTTCCACCCGATAGACCCATCTCACGAAGAAGATTTTCCGGCGTCGGACCAGATCGTCGTTGTTCTGCTTGTCTGGTTAACTCTTGATTGATCGCCTCCCAATTCAGATCCAGAAAATGCGGCTCTTCCAATCCTTCCAAGCATGCCGCCTTGACCGTATCTATTACCGCAGCTTTGGAAATCGCACGCCCTCCCAGGCCAGCAATAACGGTATCCACAAGAGTCGGTAATCCCTGAAGGGCTAGCTTGACCTCACTGGACACAATTCCCCCCCTCCCTACTGCCAAGTCTTTTTCAATGACAATAATCCGCTTGGCATTATGGACGGCATGACGAAGCACTTGAGAGGGAAATGGCCGAAAGGAACAGAGTTGTATGGCTCCCACGGGCCAGCCCTCCGCTCGCAAATCGTCTACGGCATCTTTAATCGTGCCATTCACTGATCCCAAGGCCAGCAGAAGGGTTTCAGCCTCATCGGTGTGATACTGCTTCAACAAACCACCAGAGGTGCGCTGGAAGATCTCCTGAAATTCTTGACTGATTCGTGGAATGGCCTCCAAGGCTTGCACATGCTTGTGATGCGCCAGATAGCGCACTTCTGCAAAAGCCTCAGGACCAACCATGGCTCCAATGGATACCGGATCCTGAGGATCCAACACTTGAACGGGCTCAAAGGGCGGCAAGAAGGCATCGACCTGCTCTTGTACTGGCAGATCGACCGCTTCGAATGCATGCGTGAGAATATACCCATCCATGCATACCATGACCGGACAACTCAGTTCTTCCGCTAAGCGAAAGGCCTGAATGTGCAAATCTACGGCTTCTTGATTGTCTTCAGCAAACAGCTGAAGCCAACCGGCATCACGCATGGCCATGCTGTCGGAATGATCATTCCAGATATTGATGGGCGCGCCAACCGCACGATTGGCAATCGTCATCACAATTGGCAAGCCTAATCCTGCCGCGTTATACAAGGCTTCGGCCATAAATAAGAGGCCTTGGCTGGTGGTCGCCGTATACGTCCTCGCTCCCATGGCTGAGGCCCCGATGAGCACACTCAACGCCCCAAATTCCGATTCAACATTCAGAAATTGACAATTCCCAATTTCTCCAGCCTTCACTTTCCGGGACAGGGTTTCGACAATATGCGTTTGGGGAGAAATTGGGTAACAGGCCATGACTTCCGGGCGACATAGAGCCACGGCATGAGCGACAGCTTGGGAGCCTTCAATTTGTTGTTTCACAGGTTCCTCATCGTGAATGGAAACACATTAGGCTTGGACGGGATGAGACGAAACATAATCAAATGCCTCAGAGGCAACCTGAGCGTTCAATTCACCCAATTTGCCAGGAAATTTCTCTTGGATGGCGTACTGGACCGACCCTTTGGTAAGCGCTCCTGTTATGGAGGCAAAACCCGAAACCATGCCGACATTGGCTATTGGCCGCCCTAAGTGTCTTTCGGCTAAATCAGATGCTGGGAAACTATATAACTCGACTTCAGGATGTTGAAGCATCCAAACTTTCAGACCGAGTTCTTCAACCTTTCGCGTAGAATTCATCAAGACAATTCCTTGATCAGAAAGCCCACGAAAGACATCCATCTGATGTAGCAGAGTCGAATCCAGAATGAGTAAAACATTGGGGTGTGCCACCGGCTCCCTGCTGCGAATTGAATTGGTGCTAATTCGGCAAAAGGCAGTGACCGGAGCTCCCATTCGTTCAGATCCAAAACTGGGAAACGCTTGAGCCACCTTCCCATCTCGAAACGCAGCAGAGGCTACCAACTCTGCGGCTGTGACCACCCCCTGACCTCCTCGCCCATGAATTCGTATTTCAATCATTGATTTACAAGATGCTCGGGTTGGGTTCCTTCTTCCTCAAGGTGTTGTCATAAAAGAGATTTGGCAAGAGATATGCCTATTTCCCTATTGGGCAAAAAAGCTCAGGGAAAATCGGAGAAATATCCAAAAATAGACTTCTATTCGGAAGAAAGAAGATTGGAATATGTGGAAAAGGGCGCCAGTGGTACTTGCCAGAGGTGTAGCCGAATGCGACACCGTCTTCCTAAGATGATGTCATTTTTTCTGTGCGGATGGATGCTCTTAATCTGAGAAAATCGTGGACGTCCGATTTTTTAGTGGGCAAGTGACAGAGGACTGGAAATTGGGTTGGGAAATTCCTTAGAATTCCAGGTTATTTCAATCAGCAATTTATTCGCTTTACCAAAGGATTGATCCATGAGATTTGCGTTGGGGTTTTTCACCATAGCACTGACTGTTTGCTTTTCTTCGGCAGCTTTGGCCTATACGGAAACAACCGTTTCAAATGGAGGCAGGATTACCGGCAAGGTCATACTCTCCGGCAAAGAACCACCTCCCTTGGCTTTTTCGCTCATCACGAATAACGACACGGAATTTTGTGGACGGATTTCAACCGGTACCGGCTGGCGTTTGGTAGATGAATTTCAAGTCTCTCCTGAGGGAGGTTTACAAAATGCCGTGGTGTTCTTGGAAGATATTACTCAAGGCAAGCCCTTTCCTGAAACACCACCAGCCAGAGTGATGGTAGAAGACTGCGTGTTTTCACCCTGGGTCTTAGCGGTACGTGACTCACTACCCATCCATATCGTCAACATGGACCCCATTATCCATGATGTTCAGATTTATGAAACCGCACCCTTTGGAACGAAAGTGATGCTTCACCGTCCACTCCGTCTCAACCCATTTCACCCCAAGAACCTGCTCAGCGATCATCAACATAACCCGGGTGAAGCGATGATCGACACCATTCAATTAACTCAAGGCCGACGAACATTTTTCCTAGAATGTGGGTTCCATCCGTATATGCAAGCATGGGGACTGGCAGTTTACAATCCGTATTACGCAGTCACAGATGAACAGGGCAATTTCACACTTCCCGACATCCCGGAAGGCGTCTACAAATTGGTGGCGTGGCACCCAGGGATGGCAGGGTTTTTGGACATGAAAGTCGTCGTACTGGCTAATGAAACGATGACGATTCGAATGGAATTCCCAGAACCTCGAGATCGACGGATGGCCCATACCACCATGTCACCGACCTATCGATTCGGCACTCGCGCCCTAGAACGGGAAGGACGGAAAATCGATATCCAAGTGACCCACGAAGACCAAGGGCATCAGGGCAAACACTAAAGACTCCTAGATTGGGTGTGTTATTGAAGAAGGGGTTCTTCTTGCTTATGCGTGAGGAGGGCTTGTAATTCATCCCCGGTCATCACTTCTGCCTTGAGTAATTGCTCGGCGGCAGATAACAATACGGGGTGCAACTTCGCCAACATTGTCTTAACACGCTGACCTTGTTCATCAATTAACCGGCGCACTTCTGAATCAATTTCTTGGGCAGTGTGTTCGGAATATGTTGGCGCAGCATGAGGTTCATTTGTCTTCAAAAAAGGCGAGTGGATTGATTCATCCAAACTCACGGTCCCCAGCTTTTCACTCATTCCATAGTCCTTCACCATTCGCTTGGCAATAGTCGTAGCCTTTTGCAGGTCATCAGCTGCTCCCGTCGACGCTTCACCAAAGACTAACTCCTCTGCCGCTCGCCCACCCAACAGAACCGCAATACGATTTTCTAATTCTGTCCGAGTCAACAAATAGCGATCTTCCGTGGGCAATTGTAGAGTATACCCCAACGCCGCAATGCCTCGAGGAATAATGGATATTTTATGAACCGGATCGGAACCGGGTAATGATATCGCTATCAAGGCATGTCCGACTTCATGATGGGCCACCCGCCGACGTTCCTCCTTGGTCAAGACGCGGTTTTTCTTCTCCAGCCCTGCAATAACGCGTTCGACGGCTTCTTGGAAGTCTTGCTGTTCCACGGTTTCCCGCCCACGGCGGATAGCCAGTAACGCAGCTTCATTGACGACATTTGCCAGATCAGCCCCCACCATACCAGGAGTCATAGCCGCAATGTTTTCTAATTCCACGCCAGGAGCCAATTTAATGGCCTTTGCATGAATAGCCAAAATCGCGGCCCGTCCTACCCGATCAGGGCGGTCAACCAAAATTTGCCGATCAAACCGTCCGGCACGGAGCAAGGCTTGATCTAAAATTTCTGGTCGATTCGTCGCCGCTAATAGAATCACCCCAACACGAGGATCGAACCCATCCATTTCAACCAACAGTTGATTCAACGTTTGCTCACGTTCCTCATGCGCCATCGGGCCTGATCCCCTGGCCTTTCCGATCGCATCAAGTTCATCGATAAAAATAATACACGGTGCCTTTGCTTGCGCTTGTTCAAATAAATCACGGACACGGGCAGCCCCAACTCCAACAAACATTTCTACGAATTCGGAGCCACTAATGGAGAAAAACGGCACTCCAGCTTCTCCGGCAATGGCCTTCGCCAGCAAAGTTTTTCCGGTGCCGGGAGGCCCGACCAGCAGGACTCCCTTGGGAATCTTTCCGCCAATTCGGGTATATTTTTCCGGGGTGCGTAAAAATTCCACAACCTCTAACAATTCCTCTGTGGCTTCATCCACCCCGGCAACATCTTTCATGCGCGTAGGGATATCTTTTTCCATATAGACCTTGGCTTTGGATTGACCAATACGCATAAATCCGCCGCCGGCACCCTGCCCGAGTTTTCGCAAGAGCCAGAACCAAATCCCGGCAAAGACTAAGATAGGCACCACCCAGGAAGCCACATCTTTCCATAAAGTACTGATGATCACACCGGCAAATTTCACCTGCTTTTCCTCAAGCAGTCGAACCAAATCAGGATCATCCACCCGAACCGTTTGAAACCATTGAGAGCCTTCCTGCTCACGCTCCTGTTTTAATTTTCCATGAATGATTGTCTCCGTGATAGAAACTTCAGCCACCTTTTCATCTTGAACCCAGGCCTTAAATTGGCTATAGGGCACTTCATCCATATGTTGAGAAGCCACATAAATTTCCTGGAGAATAATTAACGCCCAAAATGCAATAATGAAATACCACAGTGAAACTCGATGTTTTTTCTCCATATATGCTTCCCCTGCTACCTACTATCTAAGGGCCGAAAAGCCACTTGATCTCGTATTACTGTAACCAAGAATGCAGATTTCGTCTATGAACCCTCATTCCCAAGCTCTTAAAAAGATCGTCTTCTTCAACAATCATTCACTACATCATCTTATGGATCTTGAAGCAACAGTTGAAAAGACCTGCCTAGATTTGCCAGGCTAGGGTATCTTCTGAATAATAACTCGCGATACATATTCCCTACCACACATGACCTTCCTCCAAGATCTTCAATACCTTTGGTGGCTTCTCGCCAGTACCCTCATCGGGGGTGGGCTCGCTTGGGCCTTCGCTTCTCTCATTTATCGAAGCCGTAGGCTGGAAACTCTCCAGGCCATCGACACTCAACTCACAACACGTACAGTCCAATTGGAAGACCTTCGGAACCAATTAGCGGACCTGCATCAAGAGTATGACGATCTTCGCAAAGAATTTCGACTCATGGAAGTCGCGAAAGTGTCAGCCGAAACCAAATTATCGGATACCCAACAACACTTCGAATCTCAACAAGTGATGTTGGATGAGGCCAAGCTCACGCTGTCCGACACATTTCGCTCATTGGCCTCGGAAGCCTTAGCCGGGAACAATCAGGGATTCTTGGCATTAGCCGAAGAAAAATTCAAAGCCCTCAAAGACGAAACGGCTATCGAACTGAATCATCGTCACAGTTCCCTGGAAGCCTTAATGAGCCCGCTCTCAGAATCCCTACGGACCTATCAACAAGAAACCAAAGATTTAGAAGACAAGCGGCTTCGTGAATTTAGCTCTGTGAGCGAACAATTGAAACATTTGGCGACAGCTCAGTCGACACTCCAAACCGTAACGTCCAAACTCGTGAATGCCTTACGATCTCCTCACGTACGAGGCCGATGGGGTGAAATCGCCTTGCGCAAGACGGCAGAATTGGCGGGGATGTCAGCATATTGCGATTTCCATGAACAGGAAAGTGTTGCAACGGAAACGGGTCGATTACGACCTGATATGGTGGTCAAACTCCCTGCAGGGCGGGACGTGGTCGTTGATTCAAAAGTGCCGCTTAGCGCATTTTTAGATAGCTTGGAGGCCAATACTGATGAGTCCAGGGACATGGCATTGAAACGCCATGCAGGCCACGTCAAAACGCACGTTCGCCAACTCGCTTCAAAAGAATATTGGGATCAATTTCCTTCGGCGCCAGAGTTTGTCGTGCTGTTCATTCCCAACGATTCTTTTTTGGCTGCTGCGGCTGAACAGGATCCGTCATTGATCGAGTCGGCGTTAACGCAGAAAGTTGTCATTGCGACCCCCACCACCTTTATCGCATTGTTACGAGCAATTGCCTATGGATGGCGGCAAGAACAGGTTGCGGAAGGGGCGCAACGCATTAGCCTATTGGGGCAAGAATTGGCCGAGCGAATAGGCACCATGGCCGAACATTTCTCTAAAGTGGGCCATGCCTTAGGTCGTGCGGTCGAGTCCTACAATGCGACGGTGACGTCATTAGAAAACCGTATTTTGCCTTCAGCTCGAAAATTCAAACAACTGGGTGTGAATTCACGAAAGGACATACCTGACCTGCAGCCTGTGGAACAGAGCCCACGACCATCATCTGGACTTCCACCCACCCTGGACGACCTTCCACCTCCCTTCTGAATCAATGCTTCCCTAAGAGCAGCGCAAATATTTCACATCAAGATTTTTTTTATTGATCAACAAACCCTCTGCTGTATGCTGCGAAAAAATCAGGTCTTGACCATTTCCATAAATGCGCTATTCTTAACTCTTGCAATAACTTTATGATACATTCCTCACCACCACTCCGAAAAAGTAACAGGAAAGGAGGTACCGCCTTATGGATACCACACCCAGAATCTCAACAGTCTGTCCGCCGACTCAATTAGATGTCTTCAGGATTCGCAGGAGGAGTGTGGGAAATTTGTTCTTGACATGCTTTATTTGTTTCGGCTTGGTAGCCAGCGCTTTGCTCAACACGATTTGGGTGACAACCGTCCAGGCTTCCACAAATCAAGTGAAGCTCTTAGAATTTCCCCTCCCGACAGGCACTATTCCAAAAACCTTGAAATTCCCCCTCTATGAACAGGAGTCAATCCAATATTTCAGCGCCGGCCTAGGAAAGGAAGAGCGAAGTCTCAGCTACCCACCATTTCCACTCAAATTGATCTTTGTTCAAGGTGAACGAGCCTATCTAGCTGGTGTGTCTATCCTGCTTGTTAATGAAGATGGCACGCGACGCATCAAGATTCCTGGAGAAGAAGTTGAAGGGCCATGGCTATTTATTGATGCCCCAACCGGAACCTATAAGGTTAGTGGAACCGATTCGAATGGCATGACTATTGAGAAAACCGTCACAATCCAGACAGATAAATCAACCGTCGTTCACTTCCGCTTTCCCTAAACAATAAACCAAACCCCCGATCAATCGAAGCAAAGCATTTAACCAGCCTCACTGAAAAGTTGTGTGTTAAAAATGTGGGGAGTTGGTTTTATTCCAAAATAAAACTTCTTTAACACCTAAGCAAAAATACTCTTATCTTTCGAGATTAATTGAGGTGTTTTTAGATTTTATTACTGATTTTATTCAATTTTTTTAGATTATTGGTCAATACTATCTTTAATTATGAGGATTTTTTAATGTTTCATTAATCTTGACTTAAGAACAAAGAGCTATATCTAAAAGTATCAGGTACGATCTTTTTTTGGAATTTGAACTTGTAGGAGAAAAACATGGGACATTATGGAATACAAAAAAAATCTTCTGGCGTACGGGGAACCACAAAGGGGCTACTCAAGTCTGCGCCCGTGCCCACGATTAAAGACGCCACACCCGTAAACTTAGAAAAGCCTGTAAACTCCGATGCCTGCACACGGTGCGGAGGTTTGCTGGTTTCTCATTGGTGCATGAATGTGAATTATGATGCCGGTGGGATGGAAATCCTCACCAAGCGGTGCTTGCAATGCGGTGAGGTGATTGATCCAGTCATTCTAGAAAATCGCCAACATCCTGAACGCGAGGCCATGAAGAAGAAAACACGCCCCTTGTTATCTCGACCTCTGGCCTCATCCAAAAGCAAAAGTGCCGGGCTGAGCTGTAGTCCAGTCGCTTAATCAATCAACGTTCGTTTGGTTGAGAAACGATCTATGGGATCACCCACAAGGATGAGCCGGAATTTGCACCCTGAGGATACACAGACTGATGAATTAGCAAGTCTATCCTCCCCAGGATAATCTCAGGCCGTAAGCTCCCCTCTTCTTGTGGGTCCCTTCATTGGCTTGTCGTGCAACTCAATGACAAGTTCGGTTGAGTTCGCAATCCCCCCCACTGCCATCTTCCCTAGCTATCGCCTGATATTCCTTCATACGAAAACCCGTGAATCAACGAATAACTGGATTTCACCAGGATGATCAAGACGATTGGGTTGCCGATCTGCATTGTGGACATGGGCAACATGTCCGACATAATCCTCCCCTCAGCTCTCGCCCGTGGGTTCAATCACCAGAAGGCCGCCAAAAATTTATAGGAACCATACTGAATTGCAAAAAATGCGACGAGCGAAGAGAATCCAAACCTCTTCCCATCCCCTGAAGAACTCTTTAGGGTATATTGGGCAAATATTTGTTGCCCCTAACTTATTAGATAGTTACCAAAGACGCTCCTGTCTCTCCAAAGAACAGGAAATTTCACAAAATCTCTCACGGGCACGAAAGGCTGTGGCGCAAAATGCCATGGTTCGTCCTGCTTCGGCTCAACGATAAGGGATGACCTACCAATTGCCTGATTGAATACAGGAAATCATTGGACCTCTCAAGGAAGTCCGCCACGGACAGAGCGTGAACCCATCTTTTTTTTTTAATTTCATAAAGGACAAGTTGTAATTTGGGAAGTCATTTCACAACTCTTTGAGCAGACCGATAGAAAACTCAACTTCCCCCTTGTTCCAAATACCCCCATCCCGGCAACCTTCAAACGACCTGGTCCCGCACAACTCTCGTTATTTTGACCGGCTATTGACCAATACAAAAAAGCTTTGATTCGTTTGGCAAGCGCCCAGCACCTCCAGTACAATCGTTCTCGAGTTCCTTACCATCGTATCAATCACATCTAATAATGAATATGGAAATCCCGATGCTTCACGGTAGAAAGATATATTCAAGGCTGATCGCTGCTCTCTCGCTGGCCCTCCTCTGCTTGCATGTCCTCGGCTGCTCAGAACCCAAAGAACCGTGGGACCTTCATACTGAACAAGGCACGACGCTCATGGAACAGGGGAAATTTCCTGAAGCCGAACAAGAATTCAATAATGCCCTTAAATTAGCTGAACAATTTGGCGATCAAGACCCTCGCCGCATTCAATCCCTCACCAATCTGGCCATTCTGGCCAATGCCAAAGGTGTACCGGAAGAGGCGGAAGCCTTACTTCAACAAACGGTGGCGATCCATGAAAAAGCGCCAACCCCTGAAACCGCGGACCTCGCAGCCAGCCTCAGCAATCTGGGTGCCTTGTATGTGACACAAAATAAATTCGACCAGGCTCAGCAGAATTTTGAACGAGCCATAGCCATTCGTGAAAAAGCCCAAGGTCCTGACGACCCGGAAACCATCCGCGATGTCGAAAACTTAGCGGGATTATTTGTCAGGCAATCTCACTATGACAAGGCGGAACCCTATCTCAAACGTGTCCTTGAGAGTTCCGAAAAGGTGAACGGGCCTGATTCCCCGAACCTTGTGGAACCCCTCAACAATCTGGCACTCCTGTATCGGGCCCAGGAAAAATATGATCAAGCCGAGACGTTATTACGGCAGGCACTCACCATCAAAGAGAAACAACTTGGCGCAACCAATCCTCATTTGCTTGGGAGTTTAAATAACCTGGCGCTCCTCCATAGTTCAGCCAAGCACTTTGACAAAGCCGCGCCGCTTCTTGAAAGGATGCTCGCGATTTCCGAAGAAGGATTTGGGAAGGACCATCCTCGCGTGGCGATCGTTCTTAACCAATTAGCCGAAATCCATCGCCTCCAAAATCAGCCAGAGAAGGCCATTCCCGTCATGCAACGCGCGATCAACATCATTGAAAAGGCCGAAGGGCCGGAACATTCCGGGCTCACCGGCCCGATCAACAATTTAGCGGTTCTCTACCTGAACACCGGACAATACAAGGAAGCCGACCCGTTATTTCAGCGTGCCATCACACTCACGGAAGAAACCATGGGGAAAAGCCATTTCCGGGTCGAACGGGCTCTTAGAAACTATGCCCAACTCTTACGAAAAATGGACCGCACAGAAGAAGCCCTTTCAATGGAAGCACGGGCAGATGTTATCCGATCAAAGAATACCCCAAGCCCGCCTATGAGTTGAGTACTTCTACGCTCTTTGATGCCCCTCATTAACCTGCTAACCATTCACTCGCAATACCTCCAAACTTCATCTCCAACACCTCTCTGGTTCTTTCATAGATCGTGAAATCTTATCTCCAGCTCAACGGCCTGGCTTCAGCGTTTACACAACTATTGACACTTTTTGGTGAATCTCCTATGGTTCAACGTCTTTCGCGATAATGAGATAAACAAAGGAACATTCCATAACTTTTTCAGGAAAACCATGAGACATCCACAGACATCCCCCATATTCATGAAACTCAAGATCCTTTTTTGCAGTCTGCTTCTCTTAGGCCTCACCCAAGGGTGCGTAGATCTCAAGGCCATCCAAGACTTTGCAAACATTTCCGCAGAATCAGCTGAGTACACCACCCTCGTCGACCGTTATTTAGAGTTCCCTAATCGCCAAAAGCGCTATCAACCCGAAGACCGCCATGCACAATTAGAGGCCATGGCGCAAGAACGCCTGTCCCGAAAAACTGAGCTCCTGCTTCGACACGATGTCATTGAAGAGTACATGGAAGCCCTAGGGGGATTGGCAGCCGATGAGATCGTGGACCAATCAGAAGAGCTTTCCCAACTCACGACCAAGCTTCAAAACCAAGCGGGCACGAGCCCGGCCGAGACGGAAGCCTTTGGCAAAATTGCTGGAGTTCTCACAAATGCCATCGGTGACAAGTGGAGAAAACGACAGATTCAGGAATTGATCGAACGGTCAAATGGACCGTTGCAAACTATCCTGAACAGCCTGAAACAAATTGTCGTGGAGGGCTTTGGAGGGGATGATCAAAATGAGCAGTTTGCCATTCAATCGTATTATCGAACCAAGATCACGCAATCGAATGACCCCGCCGGTATCGCGGCACTCATGGAATGGCAAGAACGTCGAGAAGAAAATTTAGCAGCCCATACCCAAGCCATTCAGGCTTATGCCGCCATCTTGGAAAAGATTTCAGAAGGCCATCAGAAGCTCTATGACGAACGGAATGATTTGGCCAAAGCCCAACTCATCCAACAGATAAAGAAGTCCGCAAAGGAATTAAAGGACATTCTGGACACCATCAAAAAAATATAAGACAAGGATTGCTCTATGCCACTCACCGCAGAAGAAGCCTTTGACCTCTCCAAACAATTCCGCGACTTGGCCATTACCCTTGGGAACTACCGATTTGCAAATTGGAAAACTCTCACTCCTACACAACGGCGCGACATCGAAGATGAAGAATGGTCACTCATCAATTCCTCTTCCGATATGATCACGAAAGCCGTGGGCTTGGCCCTAGATGAGTCAGAGACCAGCGTCGATTCAATCAATAAATCTGCCAAGAAGGCTAAAAGTGCGATCAAAAAGCTAGAAAAGGTCAGCCAAATCATCACCGTAGCCGCCGCCGCCGTCGGCCTCGGAGCCGCCATCGTCTCCAAAGACCCCGGTGCCATTGCTAAAAATGCCAAGCTCGTCCTCGATGCGACAAAAACCTTACCTGCCTGAAGATCATACCTCTCAATCGATCTAAAGATAGAACATTACCCATTCTTCATCGTTGATTGCATAAGACTATTGGCTTGAGGAGGTGAAAACCCCTGAAAGCCTCGATGCCGTTCGGCAAGTTCCAACACGGAAAACGCTTGCCCGTCAACATCCTCAGGAACGGAAAAAATTTGTCGTAAGTTTCCACCACGTTCCCCAACAATCGTTCCGGCAAACACCACGCCTTTCGCACTTAACCGCTGTATGGCCTGTTCAATGTCTGCTACTTGAATCGCGATATGATGCAAGACACGATCACCAAAATGTTTGACCCAACCAGGGATAATACTCGTGGCACCTCGTACATCCTCATAAGCCTGGTCCACGAATAGAGCAGGGCACCCTGGTGCCCGATAGACTTTTGCCCACCAATCGTCATACTCAAGTGTTTCCGAATAGGCATACCCATGGTCAAGAAATTCTTGAGCACGATCATCAATCGACAACGTGCGCACCGTAATATGATCCAACACAGGGAACAGACCAATCCCAATTTCCTCTAAAGCATCTCGAACAATCCTGGCAGCCTGGTTCTTCGAAACATAATCTTCGACATATTCACCAATCAGTCGCTCAAGATTCGTGGCCTGGCTCATGGCTTCACCTCCTATCATGAATCCACGGAAAATGTTATTCCCTGCGCCAGCGGCATATCAGTGCCCCAATTCGTCGTATTGGTTTGCCGCCGCATGTATGCTTTCCAAGCATCCGAACCGGCCTCTCGCCCCCCACCCGTTTCTTTTTC
>Ga0224496_10001576_pt1 | contig 14052 bp, 13 predicted proteins | sample SF_Jul11_sed_USG_2_FD_168127 | JGI IMG/M metagenome (GOLD analysis project Ga0224496, IMG submission 168127) | Sediment microbial communities from San Francisco Bay, California, United States - SF_Jul11_sed_USGS_8_1 | ecosystem: Environmental > Aquatic > Marine > Sediment | place: USA...
ATGAAGAGAAGAACGTGGATATGGTTAGGAGACACCGTTTTGGTTTCTCCATGGGACTTCCAATCCGACAAGCGTGGCGACATCGTTTGGCGATACAAAAGAAATCAAGCCGGATGGCTGAGAAGTAACGGATACCTAACGATTTAACAGGGCAATCCATGGTGAATGACAAAACAACGCGCGCGTGCATTAAAATAGGTGACCACGCGAAATGTCCACAATGTGGCAGAATAGGACGTGTTGTTTGGATTTCACAAGATGGAAAACAAGCCGGAATTCAATGTCCCGCGAGTCATAGTCAAATGAGCCGCGGTGATTCGAAATTCGGTTCAACCGCACGTCCCCAAACAAGACGCGGAAAAAACATGGTTTTCCTTGTAGAAATTAAATGGTAGCAACCATCTCCTTCAACCGAGAGGTGAAGAAAATGGGCGCGCGCTTTCATTATCTATCTTTTTCAAGAGTTTGTCAAGGATTTTCCCTTTTGTTCTCAATTCTTGTTCTGAAATCGTCTGTCCCATTGGACATAATTCATCAACAATGGCACATTCATCTGCCAGGTACACAACCGGATAGAGGTAGCATCCCAAGGGTCTCTTCCTATAGATTCGGCATCTCTTATCAGCGCGGCTGTAGAAATAGCAGCATCCGTCAACGTTTCTGAGCCGAGTCACACCATCATCTATAACTGCAAATTCTTCCAAGCGATAACCCGTCTCCTCTAACCTTTTGATGTCCTCGCTTGAAAGCTCCATCAACGTTTCTTCACAGCATTTCCCACAATTTGAGCAACGCACGCTAAGCAGACTCCCCCACACGTCATAACAAAAGACAGCTGAGTTATAGTTGTTTGGGTTTGGGGGTTAAATTTTACCGCACACACACAAATCTTAAATCTCTTTCTTTTGTGCTATTGTTGAAGGCGTGTTGATGGAAGAATTATGGTTAATAATTGCCATTGCTATTGGAATTATTTTAATTGCTATCGCTATTGCTTTCCTAACAAGGAAGAAGAAACAAACAATTCAGGATAATGCTCTTTTGCCTCTTGGAATCACGCTTGTGGTTCTTGGCATTATATTTGGTGACGACCGTTTAGTGGGGTACTCATTTATTGGAGTTGGAGTATTGTTGGCGATTATTAGCGCAGTTAGAGGGTTAAGAAAGAAATGACTTCAGCTGATTTGGTTGGTTGGGTTAAATTTTAGCCCCCAAACCCAAACCTTGTGACAGCACTTTTTGAGCAGGATAACCAAGACTATTTCATTGAACTGACCAAAACTTGCTTTAAATACTTAGCAATGTGGATAGATAATTATCGGCGAGATTTATGCCTTGCAAGAAAGATGATTTGACCGAAAGATTGGTAAGATGTCTGGAAGAATTAGAGGATTCTAAGAGTAAATTAGATCATTGGAAAACATGGATTAATTCCTTGGAAGAATTGTCTGAGATTGAAGATGCTTTTGGAGTTGAGGAGAGAAAAAAGCTTAATGGAAAAACAATTCTAGATATAGGAACAGATTGTGTTAAGCCTCTTTACATTGCTCTCAAATTCGAGCCAGGCAAGATCATAGGTGTAGATGAAAACCTCCCCGATTTTGCGTCAGATCTTGAACAAAAATCCAGACTCTTTACGAAGACAAAGATCAAATTATATAATTGTAGCTTCTTCGACAAAGAAAAACTTGGCAAGATCATGTCTAAAGAAAAGCAAACCATTGACTTCGTTCTAGTGAGCAAGACTCTGCATCATCTCAGAGGTGGAGAGTGTATCGCAAAAGACCGCGACAAAGAACACAAACATCAAAAAGATGAGAAATGTTGCATATACGAATTTCAGGAACGAGATATCTTTAAGAGGTTAATTGAATTGGGAAAAAGAGTGATAATTTATGAAGCTTTTTATCCCGACGAAGAGGATGAAGACAAGGTAAGAGGAAGAGGCGGATACCTTACAATAGAAGAATGGAAACGAGTGTTCAAGTATCTTTCACAAAATTACCGAGTTGAGTTCATTCAACCCTCGAGATGTCATCTTGACAAAAAAGAATTAGAAAACGTGATTACCCAACTCAGGCAAGTAGACTGTATCTGCTTTTATGTAGAAGCAAAATAAGTTCTTTGGAGAGTTTGAATGATCTTCTTTGTCATTTTTCTAATTTGCGCGCGCGCGCATCTCAAAAAGGTGATAATACTCTAAACAGCATTTCATTGAAACTCCCTCAAGTAGTTCCACAGCTTATCGCCCACGTAGTGTATATTTTTCACGATTTTGCCATGTTTCATATTTTTCACAGCGTGCGAATTGAAGAGAGCAACGCCTATAGCCAAAGGTTTACCATGGCGTTCATCCACAACTAGAAGAAGATCTTTTTCTTCAAATTCTCCCCTAACGCTAACAACGCCCGGAGCCATCACATCGGCTCCCTTGCAAACGTACGGAACAGCGCCCATGTCAACCACGATTCTAGAAATAAAAGGAAAAAGCTCTTCGAAGGCTAGAGTGGGAAAAAGCTCGCCGCCTGACCTCGCCAACAAGGGCTTTCCGTTAAGGATGAAGATTTCAACATCTTCGATTTCGTTCACCTCAATGCGTGGTTTAGACCCTAGTAATTGTTCAACATCTGTTTTGAGCCTTTGATTAAAATCGATGAGAAATCTTCTCGCCTCTTTTTCTTTTAGAAAATGTCTCCGAGGCTTTTTTGGCACCTTTGACACCATGTTCGACGTGATACCTTCTAGAGCCTACGCTTTTATGCCTTGTTAGAAGAGAATGCCGTTGCTGAAGAATACAGGGGTTCTTTGGTGTGTTTTGTGTGGTTCATGCTATTCCTTAATGGTTGGTGGACATACATCGCAAGCTTCTGGAACCGAGAGAAAATCCTTGTGCCAATCACATATCAGATTTCCGGTTCTAAGGACTTTGCATAACGTGCAAAACTGTAGCATGGCGTCGAAGGGTGAAAACTTCTTAGTTGCAATGCCTTCAGCAATTTCATCTACTATGGCTCGAACAGAAGGGGAGGCTTCAAGCTGTTTCACCCTCTTGTCTCCTCGTTTCGAGTAGAGATAATTACTTATGGAAGCCTGAGTTGTTCCAAGCTTTTCAGCCGCGGCTATCTGAGAAAAATGATATTGCTCGATGAGTCTCTTGGCTACCAGAGACCGGAATGCTGGCAGCACGGATCGAACAACAAGTTCGCATGGTGGTCGCAACTCATATCCACATAGTATTATAACAGTGTTATTACTTATAAATGTAAAGCGTGCGCATGACCTTAACCCCTTGAACGCGCGCACGTGTCCTTATTGCATGGAAGAGAAAAAGCGAAATTCATCATCCCATCTGGATAGTCGTCTTGGGCACCATCATCGGCGGAATCTTTGGATTTTTCTTTACAGGCATAATCGCTGCCATCATCCAACTGCTAATCTGGCTTGCGTTTTTGAAACACTTCTTTGACACCGGATGGTTAACAGCACTCGAAATCTCTATATTGGCAGTAGTAATCTTCGCAGTAATAGCCGTAATATTGGCTCTCGTTGGATTCGCAATTTGGGCTTTGATTTAACACTGAACATGCCCTCCCGCTTCCCCCCGTATTTTCCAGATATTAGTTTGCCGAAGGAATAGACTGGTGCGCGTGTGTTGCTGACAACAAAATGTTATAAGTAAAGAGTTTTTAGGTTAGATGGACATCCGAGGTTTTCAAAAATGTCGGCTTTTGAAGATTACCTCAAAAGCGTAGAGATTCAAAAGCTAGTTAAGGAGCTCGGAGCTTCGAAAATTGAGACGCTCATAAAAGAGATAAAACATTTCACTGAAAAAGAGGCGAAGCGCCGAGATAAAATTGTGTTAAGCTACTTCGGTGAAGACGGAATCAAACGTATCATCGACTCCATTGTTCAGGGTTTGCTTTCTCCACCAAAACTGAGAAAAAACGCTAAGGTTCTGGATGTGGGCGCAGGCTCCGGCTTCTTCACCACGAAGGTTTTTGACAAACTGCGTCGGCATCTGCCAGAGGCGGCTTTCTACGCTATGGACCTGACGCCTGCCATGTTACAGGTGTTGGCGAGAAAGACTCCAGAAGTTACGCCCTTTCTAGGAGTGGCAGAGAACATTCGGGGAAGTGTGGAGCAAGCGAGTAGATACCTGAATATTCCGGACAAATTTGATGCCATCTTCTCAACCTTAATGTTGCATCATTGCTTGAAGATAGAAAGAGTTTTTGAGAGTTTCAGAAAAGCTGTGGAGGTAGATGGAAAGGCTTTGGTCGTAGATCTTTGTAAACATTCCTTTAAAGAGTTTAGAGAAGAAATGGGCGACTTGCACCTTGGATTCAAGCCGGAACTAATCAAGGAAGCGGCTGAGAAACACTTTTCTAAGGTTCAGGTAAAGAAGATACCGGGCATTTGTTGCACAGACTCAGGCAGATCAGCCGAGCTTTTCGTAGCAGTTATGATACCGTGAGCAAAACTTGTGTCTAGTCCTTTCTATTTTGCTCCTAACACTTCCATGAAGGCGTCAAGCTTCGCCGTGACTTCAGCTTCTGAGTAGACTCTGTCATCTGTGTGATCTGCTTCTAATACGACGCTTGGAATCCCGTATTCCTCTCTCAAAACCTTCTGAATCGTCAAGTTACCTATCGAAGTTGCCTTACATGATCTACTTGAAAGCAAAACGATTCCGTCTATGTCAAAATCTTTCACGAGTCCGCTAATCCAGTTTTTTGACCAGTGTATGGGCATGTTTGTTGGATTAAGAAGCGATTTGTATGCTATGCTTTCAAACGGGTTCGCAGGGTTCAGGCTCGCCATACCCCATGTTGCTGTGTAAAGTTCGTGAACAAAAACCGCTCCATGCTTTTCTTCCAAATAGTTAAACATTCGCAGATGATGCCAGAAAGGTATTCCGCTAAGCAAAAGCCTGAACTTCTCGTTTTCAAGGACCCCCACACCCTCTTTAACCCGCGCAGACACCTCGTCTAGAAGCCTTTCATAATATTCCACAGCCTCTCGGGTTCCTGCTGAGGCTACCAAGGGAAACATCGCAGCAGAGGAGTCTGTAACCCCCATGGGGCAAGGCTTAGCCCTTCTTTGTTCGATGACCTTGCGCCACAATTCTGCAGCCTTATCAGAGAGTTTTACAGCTTCTTTCAGTTTCTCTTCGTCTAGACTTGTTCCAGTGATCTTTTCAAGCTCCGACACGAGGTCTCTTAACTGCTTATCAACATATTTCACATGATGATCTTCTATTTTGTCGGTGATGGCGGGGGAGTCTATGACGTATAGTGGACAATTAAGGGTGTGGGCCATCAATTCCCACCACTTCATATAAACTACACAGACGTTTTTCGTCGAAAGCAGAAAGTCTGGTTTCTCCATTCCACCGAAGGGCGCTTCACCCCCAAGCACAGAACCCATAACACACCTGGCGTAGGAGCACAGGTCTCTGGAGATACCATATGCCTCCGAGATGTCAAACATGTTGCGAGATGCTTTCATAACCGTCGCGACACAAGCGTAGTTTTCAGGGAAAAGTGGCTGGATTCCCATGGCGTATAATATTTCTAAGGGCGGCGATACAGCAGTCAACCAAGCCACCCATCTGCCTTCACCATGGGCTTGAATGGCACTCATATAATGAGCTGCAACCAAGCTTGTTACTTCTCTAGCCGCCGAAAGACTTCTTCTAGCTCTTTTTGACATGGGCATCTACCTCAACATTTCCACGAAAGCTTCAACTCGAGTTTTGAGGGCTCCCCTAGCCAAGGGATACTCGTATTCAAGGTATAATGAAGGAATTCCCTCCTCTTTAACAGCTCTCCCCAAGGTCACATAATCAAAAAGATAGGGTTCACAGAACTTCCTCGTCAGAAACACTATGCCTTCTACTTGGAAGGCCTTAACCATAGTTTTGAGAAAGTTTATCCTGTCTCTTACGGGAGAACCGTATGGTGACGGAATTCTCATGTACCGCCTACTTATGCCTTCTACGGGCTTTGCTTCACTGTCCACAAGATGCCAGAAGTATCTCGATCCGCTATCAAGGTCGTCTGAAACTATAATTCCACCAGAACCCTCTATCACCTTCAAGACGTCTGGATCGTCCACGATATGACCCGAAACAAGCAACCTCACCTTGCCTTCCGGATAATCTTCGCGCTCGGTGATCTCCCCCAAGAGTCTCTCGAGCAGTTGATTATGCAAGTCTTTTGGTGTAGTCATACTTGAGAGCACTACCTCAAGCGCCTCTACACCGGAAATTGGCGGAGACTCCTTTCGCCTTAACCAATATAGCTTCTTCAGAAGCCTCCTGTTCTCATTGTAAACGTCTATGGCGTTCCTCAGATCTTTTTCAGAAATGTTTTTGCCAACGAAACCCTCCATGAAACTCTTGAACCTTCCAATTTCTTCAGCAAAATATTCAGACGCTTCTTCGGAACGGTTGGTTGGATAGTGCAAAAGGTGGGCGAACGGTTTGTCTGAGATCTGCTTCCATATGCCGTAAAATCCTCTAAGGGAGTCGTCAAGTGAGGGTATAGTTAGAAGGTCTAGGTATCCGTATCTTTCTTCAAGAAGCACCTCCATGAATCCACGCATGAAGGAGCAGGCGAAGCTAGGTAGATACGCGTCGGCTTTAGAAAAGGTTTCAGCCTTACCAACTACCTCCACAGGTAAGGCTTCAGCCGCGTAAATGATTTCCTCAGGCGTATACGTTGATATGCAACCTACAACCTTCTTTCCAGTCTTCTTCCACTCGGCTGCAACACTATCCCTTGTCTTGAAGAGCTCTCGAAACCTTTCCACCGTAACACTTTTGTTCATTTTCAGTTCTCTTACGGTTCTGAATTGGAAAAGGTAATTGAGACAGTTCAGCCTAAATAAGCTTTCTTCATTAATATGTGTGCGACTTGTGAAGTTCAAAAGCATTAATAAGCGTTGTAGCAACATTCACGGGAAGAGTTTCAATGGATAAGCTGTTTGAGCCAATTAGAATCGGCACCATGAAACTGAAGAACAGGATAGTTATGCCGCCCATGGGTACAAACTTTGCATCCGAGGACGGCTTCGTGACTAAACGCCTACTGAATTATCACGTGGAACGAGCAAAAGGCGGCGTCGGTTTGATAATCGGCGAGGGAGCCTACGTAGAGCCTAGAGGAAAAGGTAGCATCAGGCAGTTGGCCTTAGACCATGACAACAAGGTTTCGGGGTTGAAAGGATTGGCCGCGTCCATACAAGCAAGTGGTGCAAAAGCTGCGCTTCAATTGTTCCACGGTGGCAGACAATCCCACTCCTCAATCATTGGAACCCAACCTGTTTCCGCTTCAGAAGTTTTCTGTCGAACGACACAGGAAACCCCCAGGGCATTGACAATTGAAGAAATCCATAATGTAATAGAAGCCTTTGCTGAGGGAGCGAGAAGAACTAAGGCGGCTGGATTCGACGCTGTGGAAATCCATGGTGCCCACGGATACCTGATAAATCAGTTTCTGTCTCCTCTCACAAACAAACGAACCGACAAGTATGGTGGAGACGTAAAGGACAGAACAAGATTTCTCCTCGAAATTCTAAAATTCGCCAGAGACAAAGTGGGCAATAATTATCCCATTCTTTGCAGAATCAACGGGGAAGACTACATCGAAGGCGGCCTTACCTTAGAAGAAACAAAAGAGATTGCGCAGATGCTGCAAGCCGCAGGTGTAGACGCCCTCCACATATCTGGAGGCATCTACGATTCACCTGTGCCCGTCGGAACAGCTCCTATGGCCCTTCCTCGAGGTCACATGGTACACTTGGCCGCAGGGATAAAGCAGGTTGTTAATGTTCCCGTTATTGCCGTGGGGAGAATCAACGATCCTGAACTAGCCGAAAAGATTTTGCAGGAAGGAAAAGCTGATCTGATTTCCATGGGAAGAGCCTTGCTGGCGGACCCTGAGTTACCGAAGAAGGCAGCCACCGGAGCACTAGACGACATTAGAAGATGTACCGCTTGCGATGAGTGCATAGCCAGATTATTCTTCAACGAGGACGTAGCTTGTTCCGTAAACGCTGCCTTGGGAAAGGAAGAGGAGTATAAGATTAGGAAGGCGAAGGTTTCGAAGAGGATTCTAATTGTTGGCGGAGGACCAGCAGGCATGGAAGCAGCTAGAGTCTCAGCCCTTAGAGGACACGAGGTTGTCTTGTACGAGAAAAATGATGGATTGGGAGGGCAACTAAATCTAGCTGTCGTTCCACCCCAAAAAGAGGAAATGAAGAGCGTAGCACCGTATCTTGAGCACCAAATTCGCAAACTTGGAGTGAAAGTTGTGCTGGGAGAAGAGGCTACTCCTCTCTTGGTTAAAAGGATTAAACCCGACGCGGTGTTCATTGCCACCGGATCGGTTCCAACTATTCCGGAAATTCCTGGAGTCAAAAGAGATCAGGTGGTTACTGCCCACGACCTCCTCGCTGGTAGGGCGTCGGTTAAGGAAAGAGTTGTCGTAATCGGTGGTGGAATGGTTGGCGCCGAAACAGCAGAGACCCTAGCTGAAGAAGGTAAGAGGGTGACTATTTTGGAGATGCTGGGAAGAATCGGCATAGATATGGTTCCCATGGCTATACAAATGTTATACCAGAGACTCAAGAAACTCGGTGTTACCATGATTACCAACGCAAAGGTTCAGGAAATAACAGAGCACGGCGTAGTCTACGAAAAAGATGGAGAAACACGAACTGTAGAGACAGACAGTGTTGTGCTCGCCGCTGGATCGAAACCTAACATAAGCCTAATTAAGGCCCTGGAAGGCAAAGTGGCGAAGATCTATGCCATAGGAAATGCCAAAGAAACAGGCAACGTGCTCGAGGCAATCCACGAAGCTTCCCGAACGGCCCGCGAAATATAGCCTGAGTAGCGCTTGATTGGGCGAAAGATTTTTGGAGCCATAGCTGCCGTATATCGTTTTTGTGGTAGATTACATGAAGATTGAAGATGTTAAGAAGATCGGAGTTCTTGGCGCCGGTGTGATGGGAAGCGGAATAGCGCAGGTTTTTGCAACCTTCGGCTTCGATGTCATAGCCCGAGATGTAAACGACACTGCTCTCAAGGGTGCAATGAACGAAATTGTAGAAGGCAAATACGGACTCAAAAGAGGAGTTAGCAGGGGTAAAATAACTCAAGAACAAATGGACGAAGCCATTAAGAGGATCGAAATGACAACAGACATAAACGAATTCTGCAGGGATGTTGACATCGTCACCGAATGCGTCCCCGAGGACCTAAATCTAAAGATGAAAGTCTTTGCAGAGTTGGATAAGAAATGTCCGAAACATGCTATCCTAGCAACCAACAGTTCTGGATTCAGCGTCACGGCCCTCGCGAGGGCAACAGAAAGACCTGACAAGGTCATTGGCACCCACTGGTTTAACCCTCCGCCCGTATTGAAGGGAGTGGAAGTAATTAGGGCTCCTGACACTTCGAATGAAACCGTTGAGGTTGTTAAAGGCGTCTTAGAAAAATGTGGAAAGATGGCTATAGTGTTTAAAGACGCTCCAATGGCTTACGGTTACCTCGCCAACAGATGCTATTTCGCGTTAGCACGAGAGGCCATGCGGATAGTTGAGGAAGGCACAGCAACAGAAACTGACGTAGACAATGCTTTAAAGTTTGGATTTGGTTTCCCCCTAGGCCCCTTTGAATTATCCGGATTTCTAACAGGGCGCGGTGGAGAACCAAAAAGAAGAAGACGTTTTGAAGCTTAGTCCCCATTTTTCTCCTTTTCTAGGTTTGAAAAGACTCCTCTTGTAACAATAAAATATATTGTCGATTCTGAACTTAGAACAATTCCCCGTATTTTTCTAGGAAAAAAATTTCCTTCAAAGGTTTTCTTGGTTTTGAGAGAGGAGACTCGTTTGGAAAGCCTATTGGTAGCAGTGCTATAACCTTTAACTCCTCAGGAACCCTCAGAAGGCGTTTAACTTCTTCTTCATCGAAGGCGCCGATCCAGCAGGTGCCATAGCCCAAATCTGTCGCAGCCAAAACCATGTGCTCAACGGCTATCATAGGATCTTGTCTAAACCATCTCGGTGAAGCTTCAGGATCACCGAGTGCAACTACGATTACGCCAGCGTCTGCTATGAACGTCTGATTGTCCGCCGCCTTTGCTAGAACCCTTTTCCTTTCAGGGTCTTTAACCACAACGAAAAACCAAGGTTGACGGTTGCCCGCTGAAGGTGCTAAACGACCAGCCTCCAGAATCGTCTTCAACTTTTCATCTGGAATTGGTTTTGGGCGAAACTTTCGTATGCTTTTCCTAGTCCTTATGGCTTCCAGAACATCCATCACAAACACCTTTCCCTATACTCTCTGAAGTAACGGGAGCTGGATATATATATGCTCAACATCATTTATGACGCAAATCACACAAAATTCGAAATACTAATCTCAAGTCCACGACCTTGATCAGTTGATAGAGAAACTAACTTCAAAGCGAGAAAGTTTATAGTAAGCTGGGGAACATTAACCATTAGGGAACCTTAATGGTAGAGGAAAGCGACCTTGTGGGATTTTTGAAAGACCATGACGGTGAAGCTTCCCTAGATGAGATTTCTGAAGGTTTGGGAGTGCCCAAATATGGTCCCAACTCAGCCTACGCCTTACTTCAATCCCTAAGATCCAAGGGCATCATCAACAGAAGAGGAGAAATGTGGGTTCTCGTCGCCCCAGAAGCCGTGACCTCCAAAGCAGTTGAGCGTCCGTCGCTTCCACCAGAGGAGAAGGAGCCTGAAGCAGCGCCAGCAATTGAAAAAATAATGAAGGCCATGGCTAAGACCTTAGCCGAAGCCATGAAAGGAGCCAGAGCACCAGCAGACGAATGGGAGCTAGCAACGAAACCCATGAAAACCGAGATCGAACGAAAAGAGGAGAAACTCGGCGGTTTAGTTATTCGTCCAGACGAGGCTCCAGAGGCAAAGAAGCCTCTAGTGGGGCTGCCAACCGGCACTTTTATAGACCAATTTTTCCTGACGCCGGAGGGAGAAATCCTAAACGGCGTGCCAATCTGCGGCCAATTTGCCATAACAGGACTTCCTGGCGCCGGCAAATCCATTCTGGTTGAAGAAATCGCTGTTAGGATGGCGGCTGCCGGAAAGAAAACCCTCTACGCCACTGCTGAGGACACCTGGAAAAGTGCAACTCCCCGATTTGATCTTCAGTCTCGTCTTAAACAGAAGGCTGACATCCTAGGGTTGGACTGGAACGAGATCAGGAAAAACCTTTACGTCCTCGACACGGTTGTGTATCCGGAATTGAGGGATTGGAGCACCTTCGCCGAAACTTACCGTTACATTGTTGAGAAGGAAAAAATGGAATTAGTCATCATAGATTCTGTGACAGTTCTCGAAGCCTACAGAGGTGCACTAAAATATAGGGTCATGGAACTGGCGAGATACAACCAACTGCACGGAGTAACCGGCCTCTACGTGAATCAAAGGAGCGCTGAAAGGTGGGACAGTTATGACATGGCTGGAGGCATCGGCTTAGCTCACAACCTCGACGGAACAATCATCGTAGACTACGGACGCATCTATTGGCAAGATCAGCAAGTGGACCTCGATGCCAGCAGAGGTGAATTTGTCAGAATTGCGCGGGTTCTAGACTGCAGAATGTGCAACTTTGAGCGGAGAAGAATACGCATAGACATCACGCCTGAAGGTTTTCTCCGAGCCATCGAACCAATCCCTAAGCCTCCAGATTGAATCAGTGAAACGTCATGACTGTTGTGAAGCCTCCAGCTTTCGAGGAACTCGTTCAAACTTACGGCAGTCCCAAAGCCGCCGTCCAGCATCTCATAGAATCAGGATTCACTCCAGAACAAATAGAATGGAAGTGGGAAATTCCCTACCATCTAATACGCCTAATCATGGCAGGAGCGCCCCTGAAAAATCCAACCCCCTTCTCAAGCGTTGTGAAAGTATACGAACGCCTAACAGTCTTGCGAAGCAAAAAGGGTAAGGAAACAGAACTCGCCCAATTCTTTCAACGAGAAGACTTAAGCTTGGAAATGAAAACAAGGCTTGCTCTAGGAACTCTCACAGACGAAAACCTAAAAGTGGGTCCGGGCACGGTGGAAAGAGCCATATCTATAGCCACCGGAACGGCCATACGCAAAGTAAGGAACTTACTCATAGATTATGGCGAACACGGTGAGGTAGCCTTCCTCCTGAAAAAACCAAAGAAAGCAGAATTATCCGTGGAAGAAGCTTACGAAGCCATCAGACTTCTCCCAAAAATGACTAAGATCATGGAGCGAAACCTCCATATCTCGAGTCTGTTGAGGGTTGGTACGCCTGAAGAGGCGAAGTACGTGGTTAGACTTTTGCTGGGCGACTTAAAGTTGGGATATCACCCGCGAACCGTGATTCGAGCCGCCGCAAAAGCCTACAACGTTTCATCCGAGCTTGTTGAAAGCGCCTGCGCCATACTAGGAGTAACCGAGGGAATCATGCTCGCGCCTAAAGGAGAACTAACGCTTTCCACTATAAAACTTCGACCTGGACAGTTTCTCAAACCTCAACTTGCTCATCTATACGAGTCAGATAGGGGGGAGTTTCCGATGCGAGCTGAGTTCAAGCTAGACGGAAGCCGACTGCAAGTTCATAAATGGGGAACCCATACATGGCTTTTTTCACGGAGAGCCACAGAAAAATCGGATACTCTACCTGAAATCGTCGATATCGCCAACAGTTTCGAGGCTCAGAGTTGCATTGTTGACAGCGAGGTCGTCGCCATCGATGAAAAGGGAAGATTCCTTCCGTTTCAGTTCTTGCTGGAGAGAACGGTTCCCGGAAAGCCGTCTAAAGAAGAGCTGGAGCGAAGAAAAGAAAAGGTTAGGGTGACAATCCGAGCTTTCGATATTCTTTTCTTGAATGGCAGAGACTTGACTGATCTGCCTCTCTCGGAAAGAAGGAAATATCTCTTAGAGGTTGTTCCAACCGAGTATATCGTCGAAGGGAGAGACTGTGAAAACGAATTGGAGTTGATGAGATTTTACGAGGAAGCCTTGCACAGAGGTTTGGAGGGTATTGTGGTTAAGAACCTCAACTCAACCTACGAAGCTGGGCGGAGAACCTACAGTTGGCTGAAGTTGAAGCCGGAGCGTGACACCGTCGACTGCACAATTGTAAAGGCCTTGTATGGAAAGGGAAGGCGAGCTGGACTATACTCCTCCTTTCTGTTGGCAGTTCGAGGTCTGGAAAAGAAAAAACTTTACACCATTGGGAAGGTTTCGAACCTTCCCGAAGACACCATGGACATGCTTCGAGACATCGTAGAACAAAGCAAGATCACCCAAGATGACGAAGGAGTCTTTGTTAAACCATTTGTTGTGGTGGAGGTCACATACCAAGAGGTTCAGGAAACCGAAGAGTACACAAGCGGTTACGCCTTGAGGGTTCCGAAGGTTGTTAGGTTTCGACTGGACAAGACGATTGAGGAAATCGACAATGTTGGGAAACTGCAAGCATTGTATGAACTGCAATATGAAAGGCATCCATTTCAGAGTCTGTAACCGTTCTTCTAGATTATTTTTCTTCCTCTGGTCCTAAAGTATTGTGGGTGATAGGGTATCCTAGATGTGGAGTAAAACTGCTTTTCACGTAGTCCCAAGGCGATTTCAACAAGTTCAGGTACAATCTTGTACGTAAACCCTTGCGTTGGTTTCCCCCACCTTATTCCTATGCAGGCAGGATCAGCATAAACAAAAAAATCTCTGTCCTTGTATTTGTAGCCAGCTTCATTTGGTCTGCCGAATCTGGGTCTAGAGAGAACTTTGAAGGGCCAGAGCTTACAGGCCTTAGGCTTCATATCTTGCAGTCCGCAGAGCCATGTATCATAAAGCTTGGTTAAGAAGATGCATGTGCCATCGTCCTTTTTTCCTAGGTAAAATTTGCTTACACTTGGCTGGGTAACTCCTACTCCATACTTTCTGATGATGTCCACCCACTCGTTAAATCCTAGGATTACTTGATATCCTTTGCAGCATATGCCACAGGCAACACAGTTCCAGG
>Ga0224496_10001582_pt1 | contig 14008 bp, 11 predicted proteins | sample SF_Jul11_sed_USG_2_FD_168127 | JGI IMG/M metagenome (GOLD analysis project Ga0224496, IMG submission 168127) | Sediment microbial communities from San Francisco Bay, California, United States - SF_Jul11_sed_USGS_8_1 | ecosystem: Environmental > Aquatic > Marine > Sediment | place: USA...
TGGGTAACCGGTTGCAAATTCAGAAATGATACCGGTGCCGATGGTATGAATGTTGTGGCCGGTCAATAATGCGCCTCGGGTTGGTGAACACACGGCAGCAACCGTCATGTGGGTATACTTTATCCCTTCAGCAGCAATCCTGTCGAATGCCGATGTTTTCATTGCGCCACCATATGAACCGGCATTCGAATACCCGGCATCATCCAGCATGATTACCAGCACATTTGGAGATCCTTCCGTTGCTTCTCGCGGACCGACAAAATAGGGTTTTGAGTCAGCCAGCGTTTTTCCCTGTGACCCTTTCCATTCATCTAGTGGATAAGGAATAGCGTTACTACTTTTGCTGACAGCTTCCTGTTGAGCATAACAAGCAGCAGCAATCAACATTAGGAAGACTACAGCTAACAAGTGTAATTTATTCATAACAATATGCCCTCATTGTGAGATTAAAGCAAAAATGACTTATTCCCCGCCAATCATAAAGAGCGCTAGAACCCTCATTAGGATCAAAACTTCCAGGCAGCCGTGAGCGTGAAGTAGTCGGAATCAAAGCGTTTCTCGGCGGCGAAGTCGTGAAGCCACTTTCCCAAAACCGTCAGTTGACCGCCGCCGAACTCGGGAATCCAGGCAAAGCCCGGCCCAAAGCCGAAGGAGTCCGACTTGAAATTACCGAGGAGCGTACCGGCGCCACTGTCGCCCGTAATCTGTTGATAGTAGTAGCCTCTGACACCGAGCGCAAAACTCGGCATGAGGAACTGATTCACTGTGAAATCGAGGTGAAACTCCGTCCCGGTCCGGTAATTGGTCTTCGAATTCTCGGTATTGACCATAATGCCAGGTGCAACGGACACTTCTGTTCCCGTCTTCTGACTAAACCAGGTTATAGCGCCAACCGTGTCAAAACTCCAATAGTTTCGACCTAGATTGACAACTTCCTCCGGATCGTAGACGCCAGTCGGTGCGATAATGAGTTCCGCGACCTTGAACGACCATGGGCCGGCGGCCCAATTCATCTGAAACGGAATCAAGACAATGTCGCTAACATTAAAGTCATTTTCGGATGTGCGAATTTGTCTTCCGAGCGGACCGGTAATGGTGGCGTCAAGGTCGGCATGGCCAAAAGGAATAACAGCGCCGATCGTGTAGGTTCCGCCAAGCACCGACTGCTCGAAGGTGTAGGTCAGCGCCGAAATATTGAGAAACGTCGAGATATCAAGATTAGTCTCGATCCGGCCTTCCAGTACAGCCAATCCCGCATCGCCAGACTGATACCAGAACGTATTCGCCACCTGAAAACCTGGCTTGGGTGGTGCGGCGAGGAAGATGTCGCCGTTCGCGCCAGGAAGGTAGTGACTTGCTGCACCCTCTGCGGCCTCCGCCGCACGGTAACCCGAACCGACCATGAAGGCCGCTGCCAAGGCAAATGTGAAGACCAACCGGTTCATCATTCCTCCTCTGTTGTTAGTACATATTTTTGCGGTCTGACTCGGTGCTGGGCCATCCATGCCAAGGTCTGGTGATAGCAAGATCATCGCACTTGCTTTTGCAAAACCGCTAGGCTGTCGCCCGCTCTCATTAGATTCACCTTCTATAGGTTCTCGTTTCAATGTTTGCCCTCTATTGTCAACTAACAACGCTTCATTTATATAAAACCGCCATTTGCGACAGCGCAATCCGCAGGTAGGTTATTCTCCCTGCCGCTTGGAAAACTGAATCGTCCCGGAGTCGTATTTCAGGTCAATGTAAAGATCGCCGTCTTTGAAAAAATATATCGCCGCAGCAGAAAGTGCGCGGGTAAATTCGTCCTCTAACGAAGCTTCAGGACAGGCGGCCATGGTGGAGTGGGTGATCTCAATGGAAAGGCGCTTCTCAACCGCAGAAACTGAATACGTACCGCCTTTCTGGTTGCAGTCGGCCTTGACATTGAGTGTACCGTCTTCCCGAAATTGCATGGTGTAGTTCTTTGGATCGGCAGGCACTGCCTTTCTATCGTCATTGTAACGCGTCTGCACCCACTGCCAAACCGTGCCGGTAATCTCTGAATTGTCTTCTTTCGTGAATCCGGCAAGAACGTCGTCGCCATCCAGGAAAAACAGCACATCGTCCTTGATTTCCCATCCGCTGGTCTGGTCCAGGGCTTTAAACACTTCTGTTTCCAGACTGAGCTGAAGATCAGGACAGGACATCCGGGTTGAGCCGAGCGGGCCGAACTTTAATGCAATATCATCGATTTCGTAGCTACCGAAAAAATTGTTGCAGCCGGCAAAACCGGTAGCTTTTTTCTGTGCGGAATCCAGTAGGATATGCGGTCGCTTCTCGCCAGCCAGTGGTGATACAGGCTCATTACTTACTTCCACCAACTGCCATTTAGTATCTTCAATATTAGCGGTCGCAGGCATTGCGACATCTGCGCTCGCATGACAGGAAAACAGCAAGGTTACCATCGACATCGCCCATCCGAAAAATACTGTCCGTTTTTTCATCTTATCCTCCGAGTTGCACGCTCCCCATGCAGAATTTGATACATTACACATTTTACACCCTCCCCCTCATTCTACTTAGTTCTCATTCATAGAAGTCACATAATCAATTTATTTAACGGGTTTTATTTCAGGAAACTTCCAGGAACCATCAAGGATCTCTTTGCGCGGTTCGTACATGCGTACCGCATAGTTCCAACCCGTTAAGATCGGCAAACAATTGACCCGGCTATCTTCACATGCACCGAAATTAATCGTGATCGAACCGTCTTTGTTCGGCTTTGCGGTAATATTATTAAAACTGTACCGTCCCTCAGGATTCTCTTTAATGAAACCGTCAGCGCCGTAGACCGTTATCGACCAGAATGCATCCACGGGCACGTCCTTCGCCGTCACCGAATGTGGCGTGCCATCATTTTCTGCAACCGTCTTGATCTCATAGAACGCGCTCTTTTGTGGCAGTCCTCCCCAGCCAGCGGCACCGAAGACCAGATGATTTATTGGATTCACCTCCTCCTTGGTGCCAAAAGCCAGTGCGGCATTACCGCCTAGTTTGGCCAGGGTGTTCAGCGCACCTCTCGCTTCCAGTAGCTGCTCCATATTCCAATTGGGAACATCAAGCGGCCCGTTGCCGCCACCCGCGATCGTCATTGCGTCCTGTGCGGCATTGGCTGCCTTGATATCGTTGGGGTCGTCGGGGTCAACAAAGGTGCGCACAATGAGGTAGGCATAGCGGCTGCCTACTTTTTCCTGGGTGAGCTTGTGCGCACCCGATTTGGAGACCACAAAACTATAATGGTCCTGATTAATGACATGCAGACTCATATAACGCCCGCTAGCATCGGGCATTGTTATCGTCACCGGTTTACTGAGATCCAAAACCGCACTTGAATAAATCGTGTCGCGGTTTATTCGGATCACATCTTGCTTGTCCAGTGGTGTAGGCATCCGAAAATGAATCCACTTGTTGAATCCGATTTGGTCATGGACTCTTTTGATGGCGACATCGGTTTCTGCGCGCATAAAAGTCTTGATTGTCACTGATGTAATGTCTTTGGCGGTGACCATGGAAGAAATAAATAGCGTACTGGACACGGCAAGCATCACCGCTAATGTTGTAATACGCTTCAAGTGTTGTTTCGCTTTCATTCTTTTCTCCGTAGCAACGTAATTTTCAGATTTGCTATAAAAGTTACTTCAGCCACTGCGTCGCTGGCCAGCTGCCGCCCAGGGCATTTTTCTTCGGCCAACACAGGCGCGTCGTTATACACTTCACTTGCCATGTGATTCTGATCTTTATTCCACTTCTTCCGGTAAATTAAATGCGTATTCCCCTTTCAGGAATGCCTCACCGGGTTCGTACATACGCCACTGATAATAGAATCCTTCTCCGGCAAACGGCAAACAGTTACTGCGGCCATCTTCACAACCACCCAGATGGATGGTAACCGAGTTGTCAGCATTGCGTTTTGCGGTGACACTATTCAGACTGTACACGCCCAGATCGTTTTTCTGGAAAAAGCCCTTGGCGTTGTACATGGAAATCGACCAGAAAGCGCCCACTGGTACATCGGCAGGTACTTCTATTTTATATTTCTTTGCGGTGGACAGATTCAGCTGCACTGCCTGGTACATTGCACGTTCCGGCGGCAGCAGGCCCCAACCCGCGATAGTTGCAACGGTATGTTTCAGGGTATCGACCTCGCTGCGCTTACCCATGGAACCGATGGTATCTTTACCAGCGAAATTGACCAGCTGCTGAACCATCTTGAAAAGGGTCTGATAGCGTGCCATATCGTAATCAGGCAGGACAAGCGGCTCATGGTAACCGCCTTCGATCGCAAATGCGTCTTGCAGTGCGTGTGCAGCGGCTACATCATCGGGGTCGTCCGGATTGACAAATACGCGTATTGCCAGTGCGGCATAGCGGGTACCGACATCATTTTCACTGAAAGAATACTTTCCGGGTTCGGTAAAGACCTCATAGGCGTAATGATCCTCATCAATCACTTCAACGGTGAAATAGCGACCATTGTTCTCGGGAATCACAATGGTTACAGGTTCTTTCAGATTGACAACTGCAAGGCTATAGAGTGTATCCCGGTTCATGGCGATAGTGGTTTGATTGTCAATATCCACTGGCGTCCTTAAGTGATGCAACTTGTTAACCCCTCTTGCAACCTTCTGGTAGCGATCAAACTGGATTTGGCTTTCCACAGTCCTTAAGTTATCGAGATTTACATCAATTTTCTTTTCTTCTGCATGCGTACTGCTGACAGCAATTAATATCATCGCCATCGAAAGTAACAATATAGATTTCATTTTCATTTTTCTCCCATCATCAATGTTGTTTTCAGCACTGTTTAAACTGTCATGCCCCAATTTTTGATGGCGGGCAGCCAGACGACGATTTATCCGCACCGAGTGGGTGATTATCGATAGAGTTGTGATTGGTCGGGTTCTCGTTGTGAAATGGTTCCCAAAAATCACTACAACATCATCATGATGGTTCCGCCAAAAGTGAGTAACACATTAGCAAAGGTGTAACTGCCAGCGTAGCCAATAGCCGGCACATTGCTTTTAGCGGCTTGGCTAATTATCGACAATGCGGGCGTACTGGTCATCGCACCCGTCAGTGAGCCCAACAAAAGCACTGGGTTTAATTTTAATACTTGTCTGCCAAATAGGTAACCAATAATCAATGGCACCGTGGCAATGAACAAGGCGCAAATAATGATAGCGGGGCCAACCGACGTCAATCCCTCTATAATCCCTGAACCTGCATTTAAGCCGATGGAGGCCATTAGCAACATGAGCCCCAGTTCCTTTAGTAAGTATTGCGCTGGAGCAGGTACTCGGCCAAAGGTGGGGTATAGTGAACTCAGGTAGCCAATCGTAATCCCAGAAAGAAGCAATCCACCAGCAGTACCCAATCCAATGGAAATGCCAGCAATTTTTAGTGTCACCAATCCAAGTAATACACCAAAACAAATACCAAATGAAAAGGTAACTAGGTCTGTTTCTTCAACCTCTTCTTCGATATACCCTAGGATGCCACCTAATTCACGTAGCCGAGTTTCTTCGCCAACAACGTGCAACCGATCTCCCTTTAATAGCAAGACTTCATCGGTCAGCGGCAGTTCTACACCGGCACGTGTCAATGCTGAAGCAAAGCAGCCATGTGTTTTGGGGAGTTTCAGCTCACTCAGTCTTTTACCAACGATTCGTTGATCAAGCACAACAATTTCATGCGCATTGATGCGATAGTTAAGAAGCTCGGTATCCAGCACCTCCTCTAAGCCCATTTTTTCGCGCGCCCACTGATGAACACTAAGACTGGCGATTAACGATACAACATCTCCCTGCTCAAGGACTAATTCAGGATCAGCTTCCAACAGTTTGTTGCCTCGTCTAACCCGTAAGGCAATCGCAGGAACAGTTAACTCGGCAGCACGCTGTTCCATGGTTTTTCCTGAACCTGCTTCAGTCACTTTATAAGCTCTGATCAACGGCAGTGTATCGGCTGTGGTTACTCTGTTGCGTTTGTTACTCAGCATTCCCTTTTCTTGCGCGTAGGTGTGAGCCATCGCCTCCAAGTTCAGCTGCATATATTTCGGGGCGTAGCTAACAACCAGAATCACCATGATGGTTCCGACGAGATATGTTAAAGCGTAGCCAACATTGATGTTGTTGAGGACCACTTCGGCAGCCATGCCCGCCGGAATATGCGCCAGACCAGCATTTACTGCATCTTGTGCACCCACTAGGGTTGGCGTGCTGGTCAATCCGCCAGCCAGCAAACCTGCACCAAAACCCGGCTCAAATTGCAAAAGCTTTGCAGCTATCCAGGAAATCACAAAACCGGTCAACGCAACAACGACTGCCAAGGAAATATATTTTGGACCATCTTCACGAAGCGCACTGAAGAAACCGGGGCCTGCCTGGAGTCCCACAGAAAAAATAAACAAAGCAAAGCCAAAGGAACCTACACCGGTTGGTATTTCGAAATTGTAGTGGCCAAAAACGAGGGCCGCTAAAAGTACGCCGATTGTCGGTCCTACAGCAATCTGACCTATTTTCAGGTTGCCCAGCAAATAACCCAGGCCGATGACCAGAAATAACAGCAGCATTCCATTGTTTTTCAGCAATTCGAAAACATCGATTTCCATGAAATGCCGCCTTATTATTAATAAAAAAGTATGCTGGCATGATCATTAGTTAAGCGAGGTCTAATATGAAGCGTCAATATTTGACGCTTACTTTTACAAACCTACGTTAACTTTCGCCCTCTCTGTCGGCTGTTTCGCTGCATACACCGCCAAACCGATTAAACACATCGAGAACGCTTCATTCATGCGACATGGATCGTGTTACAGATTTCCTTTACCGTTCAACAATAAAACCTTACCGGATCCACATGCTTGTGTGAACCAGGAACTGAGGGTCACTACGGAGTGATTACCCATTATTTCCAGTATTGCCACGAAGGCCCATCGTGCAGCTCATTTGGCTGATAAAAAATTAACGCACTATCTCTATGCTCACTCTACATTGACCTAAACCTGCCACTCCTTTGACAGGCACTGGATAAATAGACTTTCAGGTAGGGTTTAGAGTCTTTCCAAAGGCTCATGCAACTCAGTGTCTTCCCATCGAAAGACAAAGAAAAATGTGTAACGTGTTTCGCTGATAGCCCCATTGTATGTCTCTGTTTTACGCACAAAATCGCCGGTAGCCGTCTCAAAAATATCAAAATAAAACCGAACAATTCCTTGCCGTCGATCTCTTTTCCACAACGTCAGCTCTGGAATAGAGATAGGTAATAATGAAGAACTAGATGCAGGCATGCCTAAAAACCGTACGCCCTGATTGGTTCCGATTGACTCCAGAATCGCTTGCATCTGATATGTGGCCTCCTTGCTATCTTCAACAACGACGAGGCCTTGCTTGCTAAGCCAGCCAGCAAGCACCTTTTTGACATGACGTTGCGTTACATCCTCTTCTTTTTCACTCTGGTCGGTGGTCAGTCCGGATACTTCCAGCGCAACAGTTGTTCCTTTAGGAAATTCTGTCTTTAAATCTGTCAGGCTATTTTCCAGGGCTTTACTAATAAGTAATTGCTCAGAAACTGTTTTGGGATCGGTAGGTCTCTCCACAGCTACACTGCAAGCAGTCATCAGACAAAACATGGCGACAATACTCATCCATCCGACGCGCTTCACGACATGGACCATGAGGTCCTCCTTTAATATAAATACATTAGGTTCTACATTCTGTTAACGCTTGACAAAATGCACAATACTCAGGGGAAGGGCTAATAAGTGATCAGCGAGCGTGCGCCCAACCAAGATCTCCGACGTCTGACCAAAGCAGACAACTCGAATACAGGGAAATTAAACGCCCTTCCCAGCCACTTTAAAAGTACTGCAAGTCAAATTGATTGTCAAACACACTGACAAGCGAAAAAATCACTTAATGATCTTACAAGTATTGAAGATCGAAACGAAATTGAAATGGAAAATTTGTCGGTCCATAAGGCGCAATATTCAGGTTAGCTATTGGCATGTGACTTCATGAATAGATAACATGCTGATTTTTACGTAGCCCAATAATGTAAACAGCGTTACTAAAAGAAATAAATTAACCCGCTATAACTTGGAGAAATGTTCGTAGAAAATTGATATTTTGAGCATTTAGCGTAGGTACAATGATTATAAACACGCTACGCTCTTTTCTCGTATTTTTCTGTCCGAACACTATGGCTAATCATTGTGAAGGCAAAGTTATGGCTTTCATCTTATTTCGGGCGATTTCGGTGAGAGATTTCTCGGTACCGGCCAACTCAATCGGTACTTGACAAACACACCATCATGATCCGAGGACATAATTCCATCGACAGGATCATCAAACAGCATTTCCATGGAGAGTGGCGTAACGGAAATCTGATTGCCAGGCACCCACCCCTGCAAATCCTGAGCCTCCTGCCAAGGCGCATCGGAACTCCACTCAATCTGAGTTTCGCAATCTTTTGGGTTCGCACTACAAAACGCGGAAACTTCATTTATCTTTTCAATTGCAGTCTCGACAAAGTAGACGAGACGATCGCTAGAATTGCGCATGTTCAAATCCCCACCCCATATGAATGGCAGGTCTCGGTTCATGATTTTTCTTAGAAAATCTCTGGCTTCGTCGACCTGAAGGTTGTGGGCAATGAGTGCCCGCTCGCTCGTTACGCCGGAAGCACCTCGAGAGTTAAAGTGAGTGGTAGCTACGCCGAGATGGTAAGGCAATCCGGGCACTTCGATCTCAGCGACCAACAGTCCCTTGTTAGCCAGGCAGTCGAAACCAGCGCATTCCCACTGATTGAACGGGTGTTTATGTGCCACTTTGATGGGAAAGTTGCTGGCGAGAATGAGTCCACTGGACTGCCACTTGCCGAGCTTCTCCCCTTTCCAAAAACTACGATCATCAATAAAGCTTTGGCTGGCACGGTCGGAATATATCGAACCAAGGTCCGAAACGCCAGGTCCTGCCACCCAGTTTGGATATCCGCCGCGGACCGGTATCTCCGCCGCCGCGGAGATAAATGCTTCCTGTAACATCACGATGTCTGGTTCTTGCCCTAGCCGACGAAGTTCACCAAGGGAATCACCGATGGCTCTCAACGCCGCGCTTCTATTACAGGCTATCGGAATTCTCTCCCCGTATTCATCCATGGTGCGGGATTCTTTGCCGCAACCTATCGGCCAGGGTAGGCCAGCCACGTTGTATATCAGGACGCTCAGTTCGATCGAATGGATACCCGTCGTTGGGTCGATCTGGATTTCAGGTACTCGCACTAGACCATTCTGCGGAATTGGTGCATGTTTGAATGTGGTGCTGCAACCGGTCAATATCATTGCGACGATAGTCGCCCATAACCATCGACGAGATCTGCCAAACCATGATTGTGAGATTGACGTCATAGCGTCGCTCTTCATCAACTGTTATCCTGATTCACTTTTTCAAAACTCCACTATGTCGCTTAATCTACACGGTTGCGAGAAACATCATTCTAATCCATATAACAGTTTTTAAGCCACGGCATTAACTAGAAGACATATTCATCTGGCGGCGGCAATATCAAGCCTTCCTGATTAAGCCGATTAATTTGTTTAGTTAACGTATCAATTTCAGCCCAGCCAGATTCATCTGTCGATGGTATCCAACGTGCGCGCAAATAACCATATGGATCTATCAAAAACTCCATATGCTCAGGAATTTTTCCTGCGCCAATGATATCCGGGTTACTTAGTGTGCGACGGGATAATGCATAGCTGCTTACAATCTCAGATGCACCCTGAGTTACAATGGGGAAAGACATGACACTCGAAATGTGGGCAATCGTCTCACCATCAAGCTCACCTTTCGGTACGGCAAGAATTACCGCATCTTGTTTATTTAATTCGGTGTATGCTCGGCTTAATTGCTCAAGCCTGTCTTTTGATTCCGGCCATGAAAACAATACTAGCAGGACCGAACCCTGTTCTCTGAAATCTTGTAAAATACCCCCTGCGCCATCTTGCGTTCCATAGTAAAAACTTGGCGGAATAATAAATGGCTTATTGGGAACAATTTCTGGCGTCAATATACGTGCTTGATAACCTCTATATAATGCATGAAAAAAATTGACCAGATCCCAGCGGTCCTCCTCCGCAAGTTTATCTGCATAACCCGGCATATCGGTGTCTTCCATTCCAAACGATATCCAGTGATAAAGATCACCCGCAGTATGCTCTTCCACATGCGGCTCCATCACCATATCGGGCAACATCGTCGACAATGTTCTTGATAATATCCCATTACCTTTCCCTTGCGGCCCATGACAAGTCGCACAGTTTTCACTAAATAATTTTGCGCCACTCGCGATGGAAGCAGCGTCAAAGGGAACAGGCGTTCTTTGGTATGTTTCAGGGTATGCTTCAATCGAAATTGGCGGCAATGCAATAGCAAAAGAAGCAATCATTAACGTCACTGGAATGAAAATTAGCCGTTTAAAATTCCACCGCTTTATTCGGCCCAACTGAATTGCAGCACATGCCATAGCAAATAATGAAACGCCAATCCAGAATTGGATCATTACACTACTTACTCCCCAAGTCATATCAAATGACAGGCGGAAAGGAAAAGGCCATTCGTCTATTGGCGCGTATTTAGCGGGTGTGGTATTTGATAAAATTGTCGCTAGCAGCAATAAACCTAACGCAAGAACATATTCAATGCGAACCAATTTCAACATTTGCTTTGCACTGTTGAAAACGCTTTCAACGTTTTCGTTTTGCACAAATCTTGGCAGCCAATTTGAGCGAATACTTGCAGCAATCATGAGAATAATTGCAAGCGTTGCTAATTTTGCAAGAAGTATCCAACCATATGGCGTTGCAAAGATAGCGGCATAACCTCCATCAAACGTGCGATCAGCAACTAAAATGCCAGTTATTCCAATTAATAACATGATTGACACAGCGATACTCGAAAATCGTTGCAATGCAGATTTAACGATGCTACTGGCGTTGTCGTTTTCATTCTTGATAAACACATACAACAAGATAAGAAAAGCAGGCAAAGCACCTAGCCAAATGCCACCAAGAATAATATGCAACGCATAAGGCAGGACTGCCACAAATGACAACTCTTCTGCTGCCGTATGGCTTACTAATGATCCTGCGATTAATGGTAATGCAGCAAATACCGCGCAGAGCAAATAATGCCAGCGTACTCGTGTCGTATAGCGAAGGTAAAAAATGACAGCCAGCAATATAAAGACCAGGACAATGCGGCCAATCCATATATGTCCCATTCGGGTATCTTTAAGAACACCAAATAAAACATCCGGCTTTAATGCACCAGCGAAACTCCCGCTTGCCTGTCCAGCCGTCGTTACCAGAATAAACAATAATCCAACTAACGTGCTAATTACCAACCATGGAAATAATCGCTCTATTCGGCCTATCCACGACTTTATCAATGCATTTTGAGTACTTCCAATTATCGCCAGAAAAACGCAACTACCAAGTACAGTCATGTTTGCCGCAAGTTGAATCCAGCGTGCAAACGTAGCGACAACTTCTATCATTGTTACTACTCTGTGTTTTTAATAGTGAAGCTATAATCTGATTCGACAACATGTCCATCTGTTGACAATATCCGAAAATTAACAGTATATCTGCCTGGCTCAATCTCAGGCAGTGGCAGTACCACTGTTTTTAAATCATCGGGAACAGTCTCTGGACTTGCGTCCGTTACGGATTTACCTTCTGCATCATGTAAAGAAATGGCTGCAAAACTTCCTTCAATTTCCTCATTAAACCAGAGCTGTATTTGCTTTGGCGCAATACCAAGTGTTGCTCGATTTGGTGGATCTGATTTTACCAGTTTAGCATGTGCAAATACGGGCCCCCCATAAAAACTCAATGTAAAAAAAGCGACCGTAATAAAAACTATTAACCATTTAAATGTAGGGAATACCTGAGAATTTTGTTTCATGCAATGCCTCTTATTTTTTAAGTTTTTTACCTGTAAAGACAATAGACTTTTCTGTATAACATGAGTTCATAACGTGATCTATTTTTACCTAAGATATCGAATTAATTGATGTTACTTTGCAGGTAAAAATAATTTAGTTATAGCGAAGTCTGCTGAAAAAACGAAAAAAGAACGTGCTGTATTGTACCTTAACACGTTCTTTATAATCATTTGAAGCAAAAACTGTGGTTTACTTTTTACGTTGCCGTAGCATCATCTCCAGGTTTACGACGGCTACGCAGGAAGAAAAACACTACGGCTCCGCCAATAAGTACACCTGGTAAAACGGTTGTAAACCAAGCTACTGGCCTGCCCTCTCCCACTGAAAATGGGAAAACAGAAACCCATTCCTGGTCTTCACCGGATACAGTTACAACACCGGCAAACATCCCTTTCTCCGGGAATGTATGATCAATCATAATAGATGCATTTGGATATACTTCAGGCGGCGTGTGATAGATTGTCATGTTCTCTAAATCCTCATCCGATACCTTTTCCAGATCCTGTGGTGTGGTACCGGTAGTGATCTTAAGGGAGGCCGAACTGCGCACAATCCGCACTTCTGCTGCAAACGGGCGCAGCTCATCATTAATATAATCAAGCGCAACAACAGTTTTGCCAATCTCAGGAATGTCCTCACAGAATTCCTCTTCCTGTGACATCGGCTGATAACCTGTAAAGTGGATCGTGTACGGCCCAACAGTTAGAATACATAAGTCGTCAGCCAATGCCAGTCCGCCATGCGCATGGACTTGACCTGAAAAAACCACGCCAAGCGCAATAATTGTTGATATTAATGTATTTTTAATCATTTTTAATAACATTACGATATTTTCCTGTACAAATTATAAGTAACTATTCAGATTGCAACCAACCGACATCACGCCTATTCATTCAACCGTGTAAAAGCAGGTCTCCCTTCTTCCAAAATACAATCTATCGTAATCTGGATAGCCACACGATGATATTACAATTACGATACGCAATGATATTAATCATTCATTGCTACATCTGTTAAGTAAAAAAAACAACACTGTTTTGGTTATATCAGCAAATTGATTTTTCTTTCTTGATCTAGCGCAAAAAACTATATTCTTTAAGTAGCATTTGCTTACCTTGTTCACTCAACCTTAGTCCGATCCTCGTCTGGAAGCCAACCAGCTGCGCATGCGCTTCGATTTCATTATCTTATACATAATAAATAGGATAATCAGTAACCCAACCACCGGCCCAATTGTGGCCCGAAAAACATTCCCCCAGTTCACCATTTCTACCCGTAATTGATAACGGTAGTGCAGCGGCGGCATTCCCTCCGCTGTTACGGCAATTGAGTATATGCCTTTGTCAACCAATGCACTCTTTGTGCTAATGACGCCATCCCGGTAATAGGTCGGCTGAATATTTGTTATTATTTCTCCATCTTCTTCACTGCTTCCCTTAAAGACCTTTACCCCAACCGCCATTTCACGCATTGCTGGATCAATCAGATCCACCACCAAAATAGTATCATCCGCTAATGGTATGTCTGTACAGTAATGTCCTTCTATGTCATTTTGTGGCTGGTAAGCACTCAAATGTATCATGTTTTCGCCAACCTGACGCATGCAGCTGTCATCTTCCATTTCCACCTTTCCATGAGCCGCTGCAGCAGCACTATATAGCATTGCAGCTGAGAAGATGATCGCTATACCTACCTGTGTTACTTGCCTGACCACAACAAAATCTCCTGTTTGAGTACTGCTTGAATCCTGTCTTATCGTTTTTTTATTCCGCTTGGCATCTACTTTGCGGATATTGTTATAGATTCACTAATTCTTATAATGTTCCGTCACTTACAAAAAAACCGGTACACCTCTCTGTCAAGAGACAGCGGTGTACCGGTATAAGTGTGCTTCTAACTTCTTATTTTAGAGTCTTGTGAATACCGGTATAACCGCACCAGCAATACTGTTGATGTGGCGATT
>Ga0224496_10001583_pt1 | contig 13993 bp, 9 predicted proteins | sample SF_Jul11_sed_USG_2_FD_168127 | JGI IMG/M metagenome (GOLD analysis project Ga0224496, IMG submission 168127) | Sediment microbial communities from San Francisco Bay, California, United States - SF_Jul11_sed_USGS_8_1 | ecosystem: Environmental > Aquatic > Marine > Sediment | place: USA...
GGTCCGGCGGGATCCCAGCTCGCGCTCGCCATCGCGGACGATGTCGAGCTCGGAGACGTGCGCATCGTGCTGCTGGACTCGATGCTTGCGCGTGTGGGCGGCGAGGCGGCGTCGCACCGCGCGGCGTGCCGGGTGACGAAGCCGGCGCGACAAACAGAGCTCTACGACTGCATCGCGGGGGTGTTGGGTGGCATGCGGGCGTCGGGCTGGACGCCCAGCGACACGGCGGCGCGGGAAGATCGCGCGCGCGGCGCCCGACTCGACGCACGCGTCCTGCTGGTCGAGGACAACGAGGTGAACCAGATGGTGGCGGTCGCCATGCTGAACAGCTTCGGCTGCAGCGTCGATGTGGCCGGCGATGCGCGCGCAGCACTCGAGAGGATCGAACGCGAGCGGTACGACGCGGTGCTGATGGACTGTCAGATGCCGGGAATGAACGGCTACCAGGCGACGGTCGAGATCCGCCGGCGCAACGCGCGCGCTGCGGGGGGAGAGCGGCTGTGCGTGATCGCGCTCACCGCCAACCGTCTCGAAGGAGATCGCGAGCGCTGTCTGGCGGCCGGCATGGACGACTACCTCGGCAAGCCCTTTACGCAGCGGGAGCTGCTCGAGATGCTCACGCGCTGGCTCTCGCCCCGGCGCGACGCCACGGAGTAGCTGCGCCCGCTGTGGAGCCAAGCCGGCATCGAGGCGTGCCCACTCGTTGCCAACCAACGTCCCCGCTAGCGGTCGAGGATGGCTTGCCAGTTGAGGATGGCGTTCCAGAGCGTGCGGTAGTCCGCGCGGTTCAGGTCGCGGTGCATGGGGTTGAAGTTGTAGGCGAGCAGGTGGCCACGGCCCACGGGCACGTCGAGGATGGCGGGGCGGCCCTGCAGCGCGTCGGGATTCTGGCCGCCGCCACTGACGAGGATGGGGAGATCCTGCTCGGGCAGCGGGGGCAGCTCGACGCCCGGGAAGGCGCGCGTGCCCCACTGCAGGACCACGTGGCGCACGTCGAGGGGGCCGTCCAGGCAGGAGGTGCAGTACGACATGGTGAGCCAGCGGCGCGGCGGATCGTAGAAGGCGTAGGGTGAGCGGAATACGCTGGTGACTTCTGGATAGCCGTACGCGATCGGGTGCTGCGGCTGCAGGAAGCGGGCGCGCAGGTGCGCGCCGGGTGTGGTGACGCCCGGCAGTGGCGCACGCCGGACGCCGCGCACGAAGCCGCTGTCGAGCACCAGGGTGGATCCGTTGCCGAGCGTGATGAGCAGGCCGCCGTCGCGCACGAAGGCCTCGAGATTCGCGAGGCCCTCCCAGCCGATGCCGCCGGTGATGTCGGGCGAGCTCACCGGCGATCCGAGGCTGGGGAACTCGGGCGTGGCCTCGAACGCCATCGGGCCGGCGCTGGACTCGATGCCGTGGATCTGACCCTGCAGATCGAGGAGCACGGTGCCGTAGAGCACGACGTCGACCCGCGCGCGCAGATCGCCCGCGCGGATGTCGTCGTCTCGCAGATACGTGTAGGGAACACCGCGTTGGTCGAGCGTGTAGCGGATCCAGCCGATCATGTCGGTGTCGGCCCACGGCACCCAGACTCCGAGCCGCGGGGCGGGGGCTGCGTGGCTCTTCACCGAGGGCAGCGCGCGGCTGGCGCGGAAGTCGAGGGAGAGCTCTTCGGCCACGGTCTCGAGCGCATCGCGCAGGCCGGGTTGGTCGGGCAGGATCCACGAGCCGGCGGGGTAATCGTGCCTGCCGTCGCGGAACGCCGCCTCGGCCACGCGCAGCCCGGCGTCCTGCAGGCGATAGCGCGCCGCGAGCAGCGCCTCCTGACCGAGATCCGCGAGCAGGTAGGCAGCGCCCTTGCCCGCCACGCGGCCCGCCGGCGCCGCCACCGCGTCGAGCGGCGTCAGCGCGACGTTGCGCACGGCCGCGTCGTCGACGCGCACCACGCGCACGCCGTAGTGCAACGGCAGCGACCAGGAGATGTCGTCGTAGGGCTCGTGCTCGGCGCCGGCGGGGAATTGCTGCGGCAGCAGCAGGTCCACGGCGTAGTTTCGGTAGGGTTGATCGAGGCGCACCACGAAGTCGCCGGCGGCAAACCGGCCCTCGGCGGTGGCGAAACCGGCAGCGGCGCGCTGCACCTCGATGTGCTGATCGAGCAGCCGCTGCACCAGCTGCGCCACGCGCCGCCGGTCCGGCTGCTGCGCCGGAATCACGAAGGCGAAGGGATTCCCGGCCAGGCCGCGCTGCCAGGAATTGAAGCTCTTGGTCCAGAAGCTGCGCAGCAGCGCCTCGGCGTGTCGGGCGGCGTAGTCGAGCGCGGCCAGCGCCGCCGTCTGCGAGTAGTTGACCCCGTCGCGGTGCGACCAGGTGAACGTGGCCTCGGGGGGCGGAATGGGCCGATACCACTCGCGCGTCAGGTCGGAGGGCTCGAGCTTGCGCGTGAGCGTGAGCGGCACGGCGTTGCCGAACGTCTCGTAGCCGCGGCCGATGGCGTTGTGGTTCATTGCCACCGAGTCGGTGTAGTGGTGACCGAATCCCTCGCCGAAGTTCCAGGTCCAGACGCCCGGCATGCCGAGCGCCGCGAGCGCGCTCATCTCGTGGAAGGAGAGCTCGAGCATCTCGCTCCACACGATCGGGTCGAGGTTGGGGTTGTAGGGGCCTGTGCCGTTCCAGGTCTGCAGCAGCGGGATGGCCTCGTGGAGGTCGTGGATCACCGTCGGGTGCCAGGCGAAGAACATGCGCGCCACCGCCCGCGTGGTCGCGAGCGCCAGCTGGTGGGCGTCGCGGTTGGCGTCGACGAAGACGTACTTGCCCCAGTACGGCGGTGACTGGCGCGGCAGCGAATCGTAGTCGCTGCGCCCCGCGAGGTAGCGGCGGAACCAGTCGGCCATCTTGTCGCGCCCGTCCGGATTGGCCACCGGATTGATCAGCACCACCAGCTGCTCGCGGATCTGCTGGATCCTCGGTGCTTCGGAGACGGCGAGCCGATAGGCGAGCTCCATCAGCATGTCGGGCGCCACCGACTCGTCGGCGTGAATGGCTCCGTTGAAGTAGTAGAAGGGCCGCGCCCGCGCGAGCACCCCGTCCAGCGCTTCGGGTGGCGTGCGCCGCGGGTCGGCGAGGGCCGCCGTCGCCTGGCGGAGCGCGTCGAGGTCGCGGATGCCCGCCTCGTCGGCGATCGCGAGCAGCAGGATCTCGCGCCCCTCCTCGGTGGTGCCGAGCACCTCGAGGTGCACGCGCTCCGACGCGGAGGCCAGCGCCCGCAGGTACGCGTAGATCGGCCCGCTGCCCGGCAGCTCTCCGGGCGCACCCGCGATGTGGCCGAAGAAGTCGAGCGGCGAGGGAACCGTGTCCGAATCGGGCAGCTCCGCCACCCAGGTGCTGAGAAAGCGCGGCTCCGAGGTCGCGGCTGCGATTGCAGCGGTCGAGCCGGGTTCGGATCGGTTCGCGTCGGCGCGGGGCGCCGCGCTCCCCGGATCCGGCACGGCGCTCAGAACGCCGAACATCAGCAGCAGCGGCAGCGCTCGACGGGCCATGGCGTCAGTCTCCCTCGGCAGGTCGCTCGATCGACTCGGCCAGCAGCGTCGCCACGTCCGCCACGCGCAGCGCGCGGCCCGACGTGCGGACGCCGTCGTCGAGCATCACGGTACAGAACGGGCAGGCCACGGCCAGCGTCTGCGCCCCGGTCTCGGCCGCCTCGCGCACCCGCTCCTCGTTGATCGGGCTGCCGCGCTCCTCCATCCACATGTGCGCGCCGCCCGCACCACAGCAGAAGGTGCGCTTGCCGCTGCGTGGCATCTCGACCGGCTCGCCGACCGCCGCCACCAGCTCGCGCGGCGCGTCCAGCACGTCGTTGTGTCGCGCCAGGTAGCACGAGTCGTGGTAGGTGATCTGGGTGTCGCTCGCGGTCGGCGCGATCCGTCCGTCGCGCACCAGCTCCGCCAGGAACTCGCTGTGGTGCTTCACGTGGTAGTGGCCGCCGAAGTCGGGGTACTCGTTGGCGAGCGTGTTGAAGCAGTGCGGGCACGACGCGAGAATGGTGGGCGCCTTGACCTCGTTCAGCGTCTCCACGTTCTGCTCGGCGAAGGACTGGAAGACGTACTCGTTGCCCATGCGCCGGGCCGGGTCGCCCGTGCACGACTCGCGCGGGCCCAGGATGGCGAAGTCGACGCCCGCCGCTTGCAGCAGCTTCGCCGTGGAGACGGCGGTCTGGCGCGCGATCTCGTCGAACGCGGCCGCGCAGCCCACCCAGTACAGCACCTCGGGAGGGGGATCGCCCGGCTCGAGCACGCGCACGCCCAGCCCGTCGGCCCACGCCGCGCGATCCGACTGGGCCTTGCCCGACGGATTCGATGAGCGCTCGAGGTCGCGCAGCATCGGCTCGGCCTCCGCCGGAAAGCGCGACTCGACCATCACCAGGTGGCGGCGCAGATCGACGATGTGGTCGATGTGCTCGATCGAGACCGGACACTCGTGCACGCAGGCGCCGCAGGTGACGCAGTCCCAGACGACGTCGTCGCGGACCGCATTCGGGACCAGCGGCGAGAGATCGGCGCCGGGCTTGGCGGCGGCCAGCAAGCGCGGGCCCTCGGCGAAGAGCTGGTCGCGCAGCCCCATGATCAGCAGCTTGGGGGAGAGCGCCTTGCCGGTGGCATGGGCCGGGCAGACGTCCTGGCAACGGCCGCACTCGGTGCACGAGTAGGTGTCGACGATCTGCTTCCAGGTCATGTCGGCGACGCTGCCCGAGCCGAGCCGCATCTCCTCCTCGGGCCCTTCTTCGTCGAAGCGCAGCGGCTCGAGCCTGCCGCGCGCCCGGGTGCGCCCGAAGAAGACGTTGATCACGGCGGTGAAGATGTGCAGGTGCTTCGAGTAGGGGACGTAGGCGAGGAAGGCGAAGATGATCAGCACGTGCGCCCACACCAGCGCTCGCTCGGCGATCTGCGTGCCCGCACCGCCGTCGAAGCGGGTGGAGAGCGCGTGGGACACCGGCGACCAGGCGGCCGGCCACTCGTTCAACGAGAGCGCGATCCGAGAGGCGTGCCAGGCCAGCAAGGTGGTGACGATGCCGGTGATCATGGCCAGGATCGCGTCGGCCTCGCCGAGGTGACTGCCCTGGAAGCGCGCCGGGCGCTGCACCTTGCGAATCCAGAGAATGATGGCGACGCCGGTGAGCACCAGCACCGAGAACACGTCCACCAGCAGTGCGAACCAGCCCTGCTGGCCGAGCCAGGGGAGGGAGGCCCCGCGGTCTACGATCGCGATCATCGCCATTGCGATGGTCGGCAGCAGCGCGAGGAATCCCCAGAAGATGAACGCGTGCATCAGGCCCGGCACCAGCCGTTGCAGCAGCTTGCGCTGGCCGAGTGCGATCACGGCCTCGTTGCGGATGCGGGCGGGGACGTCGTCGAAACGCGGGGCGGGCTTGCCCTGCCGAACCAGATCCAGCAACAGCCGCGCCCGGCGCGCGAAGATGCCGCCGCACAGCGCGACGATCAGCAGCAGCGCGGCCAGCGCGGCGCTGCTCACGTCACGCCGGCCTTCCGCAGCTCGGCCGAGATGGCCGGCAACACCGCGTGCAGGTCGCCGATCACCGCGTAGTCGGCTTTCGACATGATCGACGCCTCGGCGTCCTTGTTGACGGCCAGGATGCGCTTGGCTCCCTTGCAGCCGGCCATGTGCTGGGTCGCGCCGCTGACGCCGCAGGCGATGTAGATCTCCGGCGCGATCTTCGTTCCGGTCTGCCCGATCTGGTCGGTGTGCGGCCGCCATCCCGCCATGGTGACCGCCCGCGAGCAGCCGACGGCGCCGCCCAGCAGTGCGGCCAGCTCCTCGAGCGGGGCGAAGCCCTCGGCCGAGTCGGTGCCGCGCCCGCCGCCGACCACGACCTGCGCGGCTGCCAGCGAGACGCCGTCGCCGCTCTGCGGCCGCACGCGCTCGACCACGCGCACGCCCAGGTCGGCGTCGCTCAGGGTGGGGGTGAAGCGCTCGACCGCGGGCAGCGCGGCGGTCGCCGCCGGGCGTGACTCGAAGGTGTGTGGGGCGAGGGTGAGCAGCTTGACCGCGCCGTGCAGCCGCGCCTCTTCGAGCAAGCTGCCGCCCCAGCGGATGCGGGTCACCTGCGCGACATCGCCCGGTGTGACCTCGATGCAATTCGCTGCCACCGGAAGCTCGGTGATCGCGCCGACGTGGGCAAACACCTCGTTGCCGCGCTCGGTGCCGGCGCCGATCGCGGCCAGCGGCGCGAGGCGGCCGATCTGCTCCGCCACGCTGCGGCCGACGGCCTGGGGCGCGTACGCGCCAAGTCCCTCGTGCTCGGCGACGTGCAGGGCGGTGACCCCGAAGGCGCCGGCCTGCTCCGCGGCGGCGTCACCGCCCGGTCCCGTCACCAGCGCGTGCAGCGGCACCCCGGCCGCGGCGGCGTAGGCGGCGGCGAACGACAGCACCTGCGCGGCCACGTCGCCGAGGACGCCGCCCTCGTGCTCGAGCACCGCAAGCACCGCCATCTAGACCACTCCGATCTGTCGCAGCAGCGCGACCACCGCCGGCGCCGCCTCGGGGCCGCGGCCCAGGATCTCGGTCTGCCGGCCCTCGCCGGGCGGCAGCTTCAAGCGCACCCGCTCCAGCGCCGCCGGGCGCGCGTCGGGCGTGCTGCGCTCCACCGGCTTCTTCTTCGCACGCAGGCGTCCCGGAACCGACGGGTAGCGCGGCAGATTGAGCCCCTCCTTGACCGTCAGCACCGCGGGCAGGGCGACGTCGTAGACGTCCCGGCCATCGGCGGTCTCCTGCTCGCAACGCGCGCGGCCGCCGGCCACCTCGATCTTCTTGACGCCGGTGACGCAGGGCCGGCCGAGCGCGTGCGCGACGCGGATGCCGACCTGGTAGTTGCCGGTGTCGGCCGACTCGTTGCCGAACAGGATCAGGTCGTACTCGGTGGCGGCGGCGCGCTCGGCCTGGATCGCGGCGACGATCGCGGCGGCGCTGGCCTGGGCGTCCCACTCCTCGGAGACCTCGAGCAGGAGGCCGCGCTCGATGCCGAGCGCCATCGCGTCGCGGAGCTGCTCCTCGGCCTCGGGCGGGCCCAGCGTCAGCACGGTCGAGCGGCCGCCGTGCTGCTCGATCAGTCGCACCGCTTCTTCGACGCCGCACTCCTCGTGCGGGCTGATCGCGAAGCCGAGGTGGCGGGTCTCGAGGGCCTGCGCGTCGTCGCGCAGCACGATGGAGCCGCCGGTCACGGGAACGCGTTTGACACAGACGAGGACGTTCACGCTACGACCGGATCCGCTTGTTCTCGGGATCGAAGAGCGGCGTCGCGCCGACCGCCGCGACGCTTACCGGATAGCGCTCGCCGAAGTACTCGACCTGCAGCCGTTCGCCGACACGGGCTTGTGCGGGCGGCAGGTACGACATGAGGATGTGTTTGCCGAGCGAGGGGCCGGCCCCGGCGCTGGTCACGTACGAGCGCCGCCCCTTCGCGTCCACCAGCGGCGCGCCCTCGCGGCTCAGGATCGGCTCGCGGCCCAGCATGTAGCGCGCAACCCCCGAGGCCGACGTGGGGTCGTCCACGGTCAGCGTGCACAGCAGCGCCGCAGGATCCTCCGCGCGCTGCCGCAGGTGGGCCTCGCGGCCCACGAAGTCCTCGCGCTTCAGCGCGGCGCCCGCCATGCCCGCCTCGATCGCGTTGTACTCGCTCTCGAGCTCGGTGCCGTAGGCGCGGTAGCCCTTCTCGAGCCGGCCGGTGGTGCCGTAGACGCCGATCCCGACCGGCACGACGCCGTGCGGCCGGCCGGCCTCCCACAGCAGATCCCACAACCGCTGGCCCTGCTCCATCGGCAGGTAGAGCTCCCAGCCGAGGTCGCCCACGTAGGAGATGCGCGAGGCCAGCACGCGCAGGCTGTCCACCTCGAGGGTGCGGCACGTGCCGAAGCGAAAGCCCTCGTTCGAGACGTCGTCGCGTGTCACGCTCGCGAGGATGTCGCGGGCGCGCGGGCCCCACAGCCCGAGCGTGCAGATGCCAGAGGTGTGATCGGCGATCTGCGCGCTGCCGCCCTCCGGGCGGTGGTCGGAGAACCACTTCAGGTCGGCCATGCCGTGGGCGGCGCCCGTGACGACCCGGAACTGCTCCTCACCCAGGCGCATGATCGTCAGGTCCGAGCGGAAGCCGCCGCCCGGTGTCAGCAGCGGCGTGTAGACGACACGGCCGACGGCCACGTCCATCTGGCGCAGCGCGACGCGCTGCACGGTCTCGAGGGCGCCGGGGCCGATCACGTCGAAGATCTGGAACGCGCTCAGGTCGAACAGGCCGGCGCGGTCGCGCATGGCCAGGTGCTCGGCGTTGATGATGGGCGACCACCAGCGCGCGTCCCACTCGGCCTCGCGGCGCTCGACGCGGTCGGCGTACGCCTCGAGCAGTGGCGCGTTCGACGCGTACCACTGCGGCCGCTCCCAGCCCATCGCTTCGAAGAAGACGGCGCCGAGCTCTGTCTCGCGCGCGTGGAACGGCGAGAGCCGCACGTTGCGGTTCGAGGACCACTGCTCGCCGGGGTGCACGATGCCGTAGGTCTTGTTGAAGGCCTCCGAGGTGCGCGCCTCCACGTGCGCTCGAGTCTTCTGGTGCGCGTGGAAGCGGGCGATGTCGGAGGCGTGCAGGTCGATCTCGGACTCGCCGTGGGTCATCCACTCGGCCACCGCGCGGGCGATGCCGGGGCCCTCCTTGATCCACACCGCCGCCACCGACCACAAACCCTTCACCTCGGGCGTCTCGCCCAGCAGCGGCATGCCGTCCGGCGTGAGCGAGAGCAGACCGTTGATGGCGTACTTCACGCCCACGGACTCGTCGCCCACGATCTCGGGCATCAGCTCGAGCGCGTCCTCCATCTGCGGATCGAAGTCGTCCTGCGTGAACGGCAGCTCGGTCGGCGAGAGCGCCGACTCCTCGATCGAGGGGATCTCGTCCGGGTCGTGCAGGATCGGGCGGTGGGCGTAGGAGCCGATCTCGAGGCCGCCGCCGTCCTGCCGCTCGTACATCAGTGCGTCCATGTCGCGCACGATCGGATATTCGATGTGCAGCTTGGCGTCCTGGAAGCGCGGCACGGGGCCGATGTCGATCATCTGGTGCACGGCAGGGGTGAGCGGAATGCAGGCGCCGGCCATGCGCGCGATGCGCGGGCTCCAGACGCCGCACGCCACCACCACCACCTGCGTCTCGATGTCGCCGCGGTGGGTGCGCACGCGGCGCACGCGTCCGCCCCCGACGTCGATGCCGAGCACCTCGGTGTTGGCCGAGACGTGCAGCGCGCCCGCCTGCTGCGCCGCCTCGCGCATGAGCGTGCCGGCGCGCAGCGAGTCCACCACGCCGACGCTCGGCACGTAGAAGCCGCCCAGGATCACCGACGCGTCGATGAAGGGCACGAGCTGCACGACCTCGGCTGGCGAGAGGATCGACGCCGGCTCGATGCCCCAGGAGAGCGCCGACGACATGCGCCGCTGCAGCTCTTGCATGCGCTCCTCGGTGCGCGCCACCTCGATGCCGCCGCTCTCGGTGAACACGCCCAGCGCCTTGAACTGGCGCATGCTGTCGAGCGTCAGCGCGGTCATCTCCTTGGAGTGATCCACCGGGAAGATGAAGTTGGAGGCGTGGCCGGTGGAGCCGCCGGGGTTGGGCAGCGGGCCCTTGTCGAGCAGGACGAGATCCGACCAGCCGAGCCGGGCGAGGTGGTGGACGAGGCTGTTCCCGACGATCCCGGCACCGATCACGACGGCGCGGGCGCGGCCCGGCAGAGTGCTCATGCGAATCCTCCCGCGCCGCTGGCGCGTGCCCTACGCCGCGCTGTCTGCCAGCCGCAGGCGTGCTAGGATGGCTCTAATCGACATCTGATATATCAGAGCCCCATCTGCCGTGCAAGAACAAACCGGCGTCCAAACTGCTGCCAGCCCGAGCCTGCTCTCGGAGCGCGCCTACGCCGCGCTCCGCGATCGCCTGGTGACGCTCGAGATCCCGCCCGGCGCCCCGATCGACGAGGACGCGCTGACGCGCGAGCTGGGTGTCGGCCGCACCCCCGTCCGCGAGGCCGTGCGGCGGCTGGTGCTGGAAGGTTTGGTGGTCGTGTACCCGCGCCGCGGCACGTTCGCGAGCGCGATCAACATCACCAGCCTGTCCGACATCACCGACGTGCGCACCGTGCTCGAGGCCCACGCCGCCGCCCGCGCCGCCAGCCTGGCCGATCCGGCCGACGTGGACGAGGCCCGCGCGCTGGTGGCCGAGCTCGAGGCGCTCGACGTCGGCCAGGAGCAGATGATCGAGCTCGACGCCCGCATCCACCGCTTCGTCTACCGCTGCTGCCGCAACCCCTACCTGACCCAGGATCTCGACCGCTACCTGAACATGTCGCTGCGCATCTGGCACCTCACCTCCGACCGCCTGCCGCCGCTCGCCGACCGGGTGCGCGAGCACCGCGACCTGCTCGAAGCGATCTGCCGCGGCGACGCCGACGCCGCCCGCCGCATCGCCGGCGAGCACGTCAACGCCTTCGCCGCCGAAATGCGCGCCGCGCTCTAGTTGGGCGGGGGCGTTGTCGAGTTCTTGAATTGGCGAACGCCCCGCGGCGCCCCCGGAGCAGACCGAGCTGCGCAGCGCGCTGCGCGAGCAGCTCGAGATCTTCCACGCGCGCCCCCGCGAACGCAGCCCGCCTTCCCGCATGCGGCGCAACGCGGGGCTGTGCTGGGCGGGGCTGGACGCCCGTCTGAATCTTCGAGACTTGCGCCGACCTTCAGGCAGCCCGTCTCGTCCACCGCTCACCCGCGCCGATCCGCTGTACCGCTGAGAATCCTCGTCTGCTGTGCTCAGCGGTGCTCCGGCCTGCTCGAAGCACGACCACACGGTGTGTCTCAGCACGAGAAATGCCAGGCGCGATCACTCCATGGCCAGCACGGTCATCATGGCGATCGACCAGAGGATGTCGACCGGGACCTGCAGGCCGCAGGTGGAATCGAAGAGCAGGTCGGCCCGGGCCGGGAACTCCTCGTCCCCGAGCCAGAGCACCATGAGCGCAGGGATGCGCGGGAAGGGCTGGAGCTTCACGGATGCATCGCCGATGTTCGTCGCCTCCCCGCCAAGCTCCAGGCCTCGTTTCAGAAATGCTTCCCGATCCTTTCCGTATTTCATCGCGATCTGATCGAGCGGCAGCACATGCGAACCCTTGGCAAAGATCTGGCCGCCCTGAATGCTCCGCGGTGTCACCAGCCTCCCGGTCTGGGGAAAGTCTTTGGCACTCACGAGGTACCAGAGAGCGGAGATTTCGAACCAGGTTCCGAGCCGCTGGAGCAGGATGTCGCTTCCGGGCGAGCTGCCCGCGATGGCACGCTGCTGCAGAGAAACGGCAATGTCCATGCCGAGCGACCGGATCCTGTAGGAGCCTGACGCCCCTGCGTAGGACACCGCCGCCTCCCTGCAGACGATCGCGGGGTTGAGCGTCGCAAGCATCTCCCATGCCTTGTCGCTGCCGGGTTTCTTGTCTTCCGCCATGCCTCATCTCTCCTGTTTCCTGGAAAAGCGGCAGGTTCGCGGCAAGGGACAGAGCGCAGTTCTCCCGACGCAGGGCTCTTTGCGAGAAGGGCGAAGCTCAGAGGATGGCGTCGAGGATAACGAAGAAGGGATCCTCCCCGCCGAATGTCAGGCCGGCCAGGACGAGGAAGACCTCGGACACCTTGGCGGCTGGCACGCTGAAGGGGTTGAGGATCCCGTAGCTCGCGGCGAACCAGAATACCGAGAGCCCCCATGAGATTCCGCGTGCGCCATTCGCAATCGGATCGCGATGGAAGAATCCGCTGCTACGCCCCGCCCCGCGGATCGGCGCCGGCCCGATAGACCACCTCACCGTCCAGCACCGTCAGCGTGACGTCCGTCTCGTGGATCTCGTAGGGATCGGTCTCGAACAGGTTTCGGTCCAGCACGACGAGGTCCGCCCGCTTGCCCACTTCGAGAGATCCGATCTCATCCTCCATACGCAGCTGATAGGCGGCGTCGCGGGTGTATCCGCGAATCAGCGCCGCGAGATCCAGGCGCTCCGACTGCCTGGGCTGCACGGGCGCATCGGGTCTGCCTGCTTCCTGGCGCGTATGGCCGATCTCCATCTGCAGGATCGGGGACAGGCCCGACATGCCCGCTCCGCTCGCCGGAAAATCGCTGCCGAAGGTGAGTCTCACCCCGAGCTTCTCGAGGCTGTTGAAGCGCCAGAAGCGCTCGAACTGATCTTCGCTGACGAACTGCCTGCCGTGCACGTCGTAGGAGGCCCACAACGGTGTGCTCTGCGCGATGACGTCGAGCTGTGCAAAGCGCGGCAGATCCTGATCCGTGATCACTTGGATGTGGCAGATCGCGTAACGCGACGCGCTGTGCGGATGCGCGCGGCGCGCGGCCTCGATCGCGTTCAGCGCTTCGTGGACCGCGCGCTCGCCGAGGGCGTGAATGTGTACGTCGAGTTCCCGGGCGGCTGCTTCGCTGACGAGTCCGGTCATCTGCTCCTCGCTGAACACGGTCTCGCCGCGGTTGCCCGGCTCCCCCTGATAGTCCTCGAACATGGCAGCCGTGCGGCCTTCCACGGTGCCGTCGTCCATGATTTTGAGCACGCGGTAGTGGTAGCGCTCGCCGTTCAGGCGGTTGCGCCACGCCTCGGCGCGCTGCATCGCGTGCGGAAGGTCCTCGGGCCCTTGCGGGTTGTAGGAGCCGACGACGCGCAGCGTCAGACGGCCGCTCTCTTCGAGTCGCTCGAAGACCCTGCCCAGCGACGCTTCGTCGCCGATCGCGCCGGCGTCGAATACGGACGTCACGCCGTAGCTGTTGAGCACGTCGATGACACGCGCCGTGCCCTCGACAATGATGTCTTCGGTAATCACCTCCAGCCCGTCCATCGCCATCTCGGCCGTGGCTTCGAGCAGGTAGCCGGTCGGATTGCCGTCGCTGTCACGCTTGTAGTAGCTGAAGCCTGGGGTTGGATCCGGCGTGTTCCGGGTGATGTCCAGCGCCTCCAGTGCGCGCGTATTGGCCCAGGCCCCATGGAAGCCCTCATCCATCATCAGCACTGGGCGATCCGAAACCACCGCGTCGATCCGCTGCCGCGTCGGTCCGGTCGGGCCGAACGTGCTGGCGAGAAAGCCGTAGCCGAAGATCACCGGCGCGTCCGGGTTCTGCCTGGCGTAGCCTTCGATTGCCTGCACCCAGTCGTCGATCGTGCCGAACGTATCGAGCGACAAAGCCAGCGCGTAGGCGCCGCCGGAGATCAGGTGCATGTGCGCATCGATGAATGCCGGCAACAGCATCTGCCCGGCGAGGTCGTGTCGGGCCGTTTTCGCGCCCGCCAGCGCGAGCGCCCCCGCGGTATCGCCGACGTAGACGATCTTGCCGCCGGCGACAGCGACCGCATCGGCCCATGGCTGCGCGTCATTCAGGGTATACGCTCTGGCGTTGAAGAAGACTGCATCCACCCCCGGCTGCTCAGGCGCGGAGCAGCTGGCAATCAGCAGCGTTGCAGCGATGGTGCATGCCGTTCTCGAAGGCGACCGGCGCATGGGGACTCCTTGTTTGAAGTCGATCATGCCTCGTCCGTGACTTTGCCGTCAATCGCGGGTCGCGGCGATCGGCACGATGATGACGCACGCCCCCATTGGATCCGGTGATGAAGGCCACGGAACTCGCGGAAACCCCGCTGATGATTCCTGTGCGCCCCGGGCGGGTGATACGGAGGCGACGAGCAGGATCGCGAAGGAGGCGAGTGGAAGGCTGGATGACAGGGGGCGAGATCTCGTCTCTTCGCGCCGCGCGCCTCAGCGGCGTCGGCCAAGGCGCCGCAGCGCCAGCAGCGCGCCGGTGCCGACGGCCAGGAGCAGCACGGCGTCGGGCTCGGGTACTTGGATCTTCAGGATGCCGATGTGTCCGGTGTACGCCGGGCTGATGCCAGCCCAAACCCAGCGGGTCAGCGCCGGCGTCACCAGCTGGATCAGCTGGTGACGCCGGCGC
>Ga0224496_10001588_pt1 | contig 13979 bp, 9 predicted proteins | sample SF_Jul11_sed_USG_2_FD_168127 | JGI IMG/M metagenome (GOLD analysis project Ga0224496, IMG submission 168127) | Sediment microbial communities from San Francisco Bay, California, United States - SF_Jul11_sed_USGS_8_1 | ecosystem: Environmental > Aquatic > Marine > Sediment | place: USA...
TTCTTCAACTTCCAACCGAGTCACGAGGAGCTTCTCAAGCGTCGCTTTGTTGTCGACTATCGGCGTCTCGCTGTTGCTCAATTGCTCGCGAATCTCGTTTTCACGCGAACGGAACTGCAGCAATTGACGTTCCATGCGCTCGAGATTCTGCGCGGCGGACTCCTTGCTGTTCCTGCGGCTTTCGAACTGGATGGTAATGTTCTGGACTGTCTGTCGATCCTCGTCAGCCTGCGCACGAACTCGCTGCAACTCGCTGCGCAGCTCCTCACGCTGCAATTCGAGACTCTCTTTTTCTGCCGCAAGGCGCTCGATCGTCTCAACAGCCTGTTCGTGCAGGCGCCGCGACTCGCGAAGCTGTTCCTCGGCAGCGATCTTTTCCTTGTCGAGTTCAGACACTTCTTCGAACAATGCCGCTTTGCGCGCGTTCGCCTGGTCGACCTGGTATTTCGCAGACTCGAGCGCCGCCTTGACCTCGGAGTACTCGTTGAGCAGCGCGGACGCGTCCTGCTGCAGTGTTTCGCGGCGCTCCTCGAGCTGATTCAGCCGGATGCGGCCGTCCGCAAGCAGCTTTTTCGCGCTCTCGAAACGTGCCTGCATCTCGCGCATGCCGGACTTGAGGCGGCGCATATCATGTTCGCGCGCCAGCACACCAGCCTTGCCCTCCTTGTCACGGGAGACGCGCAGCCAATTGCGACCAAGCCAGATGCCGTCGGCGGTCACAACCGACTCGTCACCGGCAAGCCGTTCACGTATCGCCAGGGCCTGGCCGATCGATTCTGCAAACCGGACGCCGGCCAACATTTCCTGAACCGACGCTGGAGCACCGTTTACTTTCGATGCCAGCGTGTTCTCCGTGCTCGGCGCCCCCTCTTCCTTCGAATGTTCGCGTAGAACCGTCAGCGCGCCGCTGCGCAGGCTCGCGATGGACTCGGTCACGGGTGTGATATCGGCAACGCACACTGCCTGGAGGTACTCGCCCAGTACCGTTTCAACGGCCTTATCCCAGCCGTCATCGACACTGAGGGTCTGCGCGACGCGCTTGTTGCCCTCGAGCCCGGCGCCTTTCAGCCAGTCCTTGATGCCCTCGTCGCCTTCGCCCAGCGCCGCCTGCTGCAGCGCTTCGAGAGAAGCAAACTTGCCTTGTGCCGCCTGCAATGCCGAGCGCCGATCCTCCACCAGCCGCGTCAGCCTTTGGTCCTGTTCGCGGAGCTTGCGGACTTTCTCGCCAATATCGCTGAGATGGCGCTCAAACTCATCGCGGGCCTGGCGCTTCCGCAGTTCGTGCTCGGCGAGCTGGTCGTACCTGACCTGGAGTTCTTCAGGGCTTGCATTGGACTGGGATTCGTCGATCTTGCGACGTCGTTCGGCAAAGCTCTGCAAGCGGGATTCGATCTGTTCCGCGCGCGAATGCTCGATGTTCTGCTGCTGCATCGCAGCGTTATACTTCAGTGAGTGCTCATCCCACTGTTTCTGCCATTCCGCCAGCGCCTCGTCCGCCCGTCGCAGTGAGGCTGACGAGGCACGTTCACTCTGCCGTGCCTGCTCGAGACCTGGCACGAGCTCACTGAGCGTCAGCTCGAGCTGCTCGATCTCTGTCTGATCCTGATCGATGTGCGCCGCAATCTCCCTGGCACCCTGGATCGCCTGTTCCAGGTCGTTCTCCTGGCGTTCGCGCAATTCCCGGGCATGCTCGATCGACTGTTCGAGGCGCGCGATCTCGCCGCCCACCTTGTAGTAGCGACCCTGCACCACGTTGAACTCATCGGTACGTTCGCTTTGCTGTACACGGGCTTCTTCGAGAGCTGCCTCGAGGCTTCGCTGTTTGGCGATAGCAGCTTCGAGCGCTATCTTGCGCTCCGACAGGCGTGCTTTCGCTTCCGCGCCGTGCTCATCCAGTTCTTTGGTACGCAGGACCAGCACTTCGGCTGACGTGCGGCGCTCGTCTGCCTTGTACTTACTATAGCGTTCCGCCGTCTTGGCCTGGCGGTCCAGGTGCTTGATCTGCTTCTCGACCTCGTCGAGAACGTCGAGCAGGCGGTCAAGGTTTTCCTTGGTGTGCTTGATGCGATTCGAGGTCTCGCGGCGGCGTTCCTTGTACTTCGAGATACCCGCGGCTTCCTCGATGAAGACGCGCATGTCCTCCGGCTTCGCCTCAATGAGACGCGAGATCATCCCCTGCTCGATGATGGAGTAGCTGCGCGGGCCCAGACCGGTCCCGAGGAAGACGCCCGTCACATCCTTCCGCCGACACTTCGTGCCGTTCAGGAAATAGCTGGAAATGCCGTCACGACTGACTTCGCGTCGAATCGAGATTTCAGCGTACTTGGCATACTGACCTTCGAGCGTCGTATCCGTGTTGTCGAACAGCAATTCGACCGAAGCGGCTCCGACGGGCTTGCGCGAGCTCGAACCGTTGAAAATCACGTCCGTAATCGAGTCGCCCCGAAGGCGGCTCGCCGAGCTCTCACCCATTACCCATCGCACGGCATCGATTACGTTCGACTTGCCACATCCATTGGGCCCAACGACGCCGACCAGGCTGCTGGGAAAGGTAATAGTTGTGGGGTCGACGAAGGATTTGAAGCCAGCGAGCTTGATCTTGCTTAATCGCATGCGTGGTCTACGCCATATCCCGTCTATAAAGTCGCATAGTGTAATGGAATTGAGGGGCGATTTCCCCAGAAAAATAAGACTTCCATGCCGCCTCAGGCAATGTATAATCCCGGCCTTTTCTGTCCCCGACAGGAGTCAAAAATGCCCGCAAAGAAAGCCGCGAGCAAGAAGCGGAAAACCACGACCGCCTCTCGCAAGAAGGTTGCCGCCAAAAAGACCACGACCAAGAAGAAAGTCGTGAAAAAGAAGGCCTTGAGCAAGAAAAAGGCGCCGTCAAGGAAGGCGCCGTCCAGGAAGAAGGTCGCCAAGAAAAAGGTGACAAAGAAGAAGGTAGCCAGGAAAGTCAGCAAGAAAAAGCCTGCTGCCAGGAAAGTAGCCAAAAAGGCCAGTGAGAAGAAGTCTGGCGCCAAGAAAGTCAGCAAGAAAAAGCCTGCTGCCAAGAAAAAGGTGGTGAGCAAGAAGCGGACGCCGCTCAAGAAGAAGGTCCCGACCAACCGCGCGGCAGCCAGGAAGGTGCCGGCGCGGCGCGTCAAACCCAAAGGCGACGTGCTGACAGGCCCCATTCATGGCATTGCCCCGTACAAGCCCAAGCGTGGCGAGGAGTACATGAGCGACGTACAGCTCGAGCACTTCCGCAAGATCCTGACCGCCTGGAAGCGCGAACTCATGTACGAGGTCGACCGCACGGTGCACCACATGCAGGACGAGGCGGCGAACTTCCCTGACCCGAACGATCGGGCCACACAGGAGTCCGAATTCGGCCTCGAGCTTCGTACCCGGGATCGGGAGCGCAAGCTGCTTCGCAAGATCGATTCGGCGCTGCTGCGCATCGACGAAGGCACCTACGGGTACTGCGACGAGACCGGCGAGGAGATCGGGCTGAAGCGCCTCGAAGCGCGTCCTGTAGCGACGCTGTGCCTCGAGGCACAGGAGCGCCGGGAACTGGCTGAGCGCCAGTTCCGCGATCGGGACGATCGTTACCGGTAAGCACTACGTCGGCCGGTTCGCGCCCTCGCCGACCGGCCCGCTGCACTTCGGCTCGCTCGTTGCCGCTGTCGCCAGCTATCTGCAAGCCAGAGCCCATGACGGGCTCTGGCTTCTTCGTATTGAAGACATCGATCCGCCGCGCGAACAACCGGGTTCCTCGGACCTGATCCTGCGCGCTCTCGAAGCCTATGGGTTCACCTGGGACGGGGACGTACTCTTCCAGAGCCAGAGCGCCACGGCGCACGAAGCGGCACTCCAGGCGCTGCTAGACAGCACCCAGGCGTATCCCTGTGGGTGCTCGCGCAAGGACCTCGCGGACGCCCCGCGAGGACCGCTGGGCACCATCTACCCCGGCTTCTGTCGCGCTGGCTGCGAGAAGAATGAGACGGCGATACGCGTCCGCACCAACGACGACGCGATCCGCTTCGAAGACGGCCTCCAGGGGGTGCGGACCCAGCATCTCGAATCGGAATCCGGGGACTTCATCATCAAGCGGCGGGACGGCCTCATCGCGTACCAACTGGCGGTCGTTGTCGATGACGAATTGCAGGGCATCACCGAGGTCGTTCGCGGGATCGATATTCTGGACTCGACAGCGCGCCAGATCTGGCTGCAGCGACTCCTCGGGTATCGGACGCCTCGCTACATCCACCTGCCCGTGGTGACCCACCCCAACGGGGACAAGCTCAGCAAGCTGACCGGGGCTCCCGGAATCCCGCTGGACAATACTCGCCCCTCGCTCGTCGCCGCTTTGGAGGCACTGCAGCAGGCACCACCCGCCGACCTCGCTGCTGCCAGCCTGTCCGACATTTGGCGATGGGCCGTTCAAAACTGGAAACTCGAACCCTTGCAAGGGGTTACGGCCATGTCGATCGACTCAATTTCGGCAAATATCTTGACAGCAACCCCATCTATGCCATAGCTTCAGGTCTGCAACGGGGATACGCTCCCCCGCCCCCTGTTGCAATGCCTGAAGGGGTAACACTCCACGGCGGGCCCCCTGCGCAAGCGGGGGGCCATTTTTTTGGCCACGGATCGCCGAATGCCGCGGAGCGCAAGGATCTGTGTAAGCCGCGTTTACCAACCATGATAATCGACAGTGAATTCACGCCCGCCGGCTGGCTCAGCAATCGACACCTGCAGACCATCTTCCCGTCATTTCCACGATCGTGGGGTCCGCGACCCCTGCTTCGGCGCCAGGAACTCGAGCTTCCGGACGGCGATGTAACGGCCGTGGACTGGGTCGTTGCGGGCGATGCCCTGCCGCCCACGGCCCCGTTGTTGGTCATTCTCCACGGACTGGAAGGCTCGGCGGATTCGCCCTACGCGCGCATGCTCATGACCTCGGCACTGGAGAGAGGATGGCGCTCATGCGTACTCCATTTCCGTGACTGCGGTGACTATCGTAACCGCTTGCCCCGGCGTTATCATGCCGGCGAAACCAATGACTTACGTTACTTTCTTGAGAATTTACATCGCCTTCCTGCCGCCGCGGAAAACTCTGGACCGTTGCTGGCGGCGGGCTTTTCGCTCGGTGGCAATGTGCTGCTCAAGTACCTCGGCGAGTCAGGCGACGATACGCCCCTCAGGGCCGCTACAGCGGTCTGTGTGCCCTTGAACCTGCACGAATGCGCCGAGGCGCTCGACCGGGGCTTCTCGCGCATGTACCAGCGCTACCTGCTCAAACGTATGAAACGCTCTGTGACGAACAAGTTCGATCGGCATACAGCGGCGTTCGACTGGGACAAGGCTATGAGCGCACGCACGTTTGCGGAATTCGACGACTGGGTAACCGCCCCGCTGCATGGCTTCGCGGGAATGCAGGACTACTACGATCGCTGCAGCTCGGTCCATTTCCTCAAATACATCCAGCGGCCGGCATTGATCATCAATGCCCTCGATGACCCGTTCATGACGCGAGACGTCATCCCGAGCGAAGATGCCCTGTCAGATTCGGTGACGCTCGAGATCGCCGAAGGCGGTGGCCATGTCGGCTTTATCTCGGGCGGAATGCCGTGGCGCCCGACCTTCTACCTGCCGGAACGGATCGCCGGCTTCCTCGAGCCGTTCGCCGCGATACCGGGCCTATAAAAAAAGCCGCTCGACAGGAGCGGCCTTTTTACTGGGTCCAGGCAGTCATTGCGGTCGGAGAGCCCTTAACTAAAGGGCTCCGATACCTGCATACATTATGCGGCGTCAACTTCCTTCATGGAAAGCCGGACGCGACCCTGGCGGTCTACTTCCAGGACCTTGACCCTGACTACATCGCCTTCTGCCAGCTTGTCGCTGACTTTCTCGACGCGTTCGTTCGAAATCTGCGAGATGTGAACCAGCCCGTCTTTGCCCGGCAGGATCGTGACAAAGGCGCCGAAGTCCATGAGCCGCGCAACCTTGCCCTCATAGATGCGACCAACCTCGACGTCAGCCGTGATCAGCTCGATACGGCGCAGCGCTTCCTTGCCGGAAGCCCCGTCAACCGACGCGATGCGAATCGTACCGTCGTTCTCGATATCGACGGAAGCGCCGGTTTCCTCGGTGATCGCACGAATGACCGCACCACCCTTACCGATGACGTCGCGAATCTTCTCGGGGTCGATCTTGATGGTCATGATCGTCGGGGCCCACTCGCTCATTTCTTCGCGAGGTGCAGCGAGGACCTTGTTCATCTCGCCCAGGATGTGCAAACGCGCATCGCGAGCCTGGTCGAGCGCCGTGCGCATGATCTCGCGCGTGATGCCCTGGATCTTGATGTCCATCTGCAACGCCGTGATGCCACTGTCCGTACCGGCAACCTTGAAGTCCATGTCGCCGAGGTGATCTTCGTCGCCCAGGATGTCGGTCAGCACAGCAAAATCGTCGCCTTCCTTGACGAGGCCCATCGCAACACCGGCTACCGGAGCCTTGACAGGCACGCCGGCATCCATGAGTGCCAGGCTCGTGCCGCAGACCGAAGCCATTGAGCTCGAACCGTTCGACTCGGTGATCTCCGAGACCACGCGAATCACGTAACCGAATTCATCGAGGTTCGGCATCATGGCCTGGATACCGCGCTTGGCCAGCTTGCCGTGGCCGATCTCGCGGCGCTTCGGCGAACCGACAAAGCCCGTCTCGCCGACGCAGTACGGAGGGAAGTTGTAATGCAGCATGAACGGCTCTTTGCGCTCGCCTTCGATGGCGTCGATGATCTGCGCGTCACGGCCCGTACCCAGCGTCGTGACGACGATTGCCTGGGTCTCGCCACGCGTGAAAATGGCTGATCCGTGGGCACGCGGCAGCACGCCTACCTGCACATCGATCGGCCTTACGGTGCTCTTGTCGCGCCCGTCGATGCGCGGCTCACCCTTGATTACACGCCGGCGGACAATGTTCTTCTCGAGCTTGGAGGCAGCGTTCTTGACGTCTTCGGCAGACCAGCGAGCGTTCTCACCAGAGGCCAGTGCTTCAACCGCCGCGTCCTTGGCCGCACCTACAGCTGCCTGGCGTTCCTGCTTATCCGTGATGCGGTAGGCATCAGCCAGCGCGCCCTCAACAGCGCCTGCAACAGCGGCTGCGAGTTCCTCGTCGGCATCCGGCGCTACCCAGTCCCACGCAGGCTTGCCGACTTCGGCAGCCAGCTCGTTGATGGTGTCGATAGCGACCTGCATCTGCTCGTGACCGAACATCACGGCGCCAAGCATGACTTCTTCCGACAGGCCTTTGGCCTCGGACTCAACCATGAGGACAGCATCCTTGGTACCAGCCACCACCAGCTCGAGATCACCCTCCGCGATGGCGGAGACGCCCGGGTTCAGGACGTATTCCCCGTCCTTGTAACCGACCTTCGCGGCGGCAATCGGCCCTGCGAACGGCATGCCAGAGATAGCCAGTGCGGCAGAGGCACCGATCAGTGCAGGAATGTCCGGATCGACATCCGGATTCAGCGACATGACGGTCGCAATGACCTGTACCTCGTTGGTGAACCCTTTCGGGAACAGCGGCCGAACCGGACGATCGATCAGGCGGCAGGTTAGCGTCTCCTTCTCGGACGGGCGCCCTTCGCGCTTGAAGAAGCCGCCCGGGATCTTGCCCGCGGCGTAGGTCTTCTCCTGGTAGTTAACGGTCAGCGGGAAGAAGTCGCGACCGGGATCGGCGGTCTTCCTGCCAACTGCGGTGACCAGGACGGTCGTTTCGGCCATATCGACGATGACTGCACCGTCGGCCTGGCGGGCGACTGCGCCCGTATCAATGGTTACTACGTGTTCCCCGTATTGGAAACTTTTTCTTGTCGATTTCACGATGATTTCTCTGATTGAATATTCTTGAGACAACAGCAACCGATGGCGTACCCGGCTAAGGGACGACACATCGGTTACAGACTGCCTATTGGATTCGCTCGCTTGATTAGCGGCGCAGACCGAGCTTCTTGATCAGCTCGCGGTAGCGGTCCTGATCCTTCGACTTCAGGTAATCAAGCAGCTTGCGGCGCTTGTTGACCATCTTCAGAAGGCCCTGACGGCTGTGGTGATCTTTCTTGTGCTCACCGAAGTGCTCGGTGAGTTCTGCAATTCTTTTCGACAGCAGTGCGACCTGAACTTCCGGGGAGCCCGTATCGGCTTCACCGCGTGCGTGTTCGGCAATAATGCCCTGCTTTGCTTCACTGGAAAGTGACATTTCTCGATAACTCCAATTTCTCTATGTATGGCCCTTTTTTGAGCGCGGTATTCTAGCGCCTAGGAGGACCTATTAACACCCCAAATTCTTAAATTTAAGGGGTTTTTTCCTGTAATTGAAATACCCTGCGTGGCGCCAGCACTCCGTCGCCGGAGATCTCGCCCACGCCCAAAAACTGCTTGCCTGCCCCGTACACCCGGACAAGCCCTTTCTTACCGTCAGCGGCCACCTGTAACGCCTGGCCGCCACTGAACTTCAAGCCGTCGGCTGCGCCGACGTCAATCGCCTCCATGCTGACCAGCGCCTCATCCGGAGGCAACAAACCGGCCCTGAGCGCTTCCCTGTCCTGCTCCGCATCGGCCTCCACCGTCGCGAGGTCAATCATGTCGCTCGACTTGAAATCACCCACCGACTCGCGGTGCAGCCGCACCGTATGCGCGACCGTTCCGGCTCGCCTGGCGACATCTTCCACCAGTGTCCGAACATAGGTACCTTTCGAGCACGACACGCGAAAGACCAGGCGCGTCCCGGCGGCCTCCAGAAGCTCAATCCTGTCGATCCGTATCGGTCGCGGCGCTCGTTCGACCGTCTCTCCCTGGCGAGCGAGCTCATACAGCCGTTTGCCGTCTTTCTTCAGCGCCGAATACATCGGTGGCACCTGCATGGACTCACCCACGAAGCCCTGCAAAATGTCGTTCCATTCCTCGAACGTGAGCTCCGGCACCTCTGCGGTTGCGATAACCTCGCCGCCATCCGCATCGCCGGTGCTCGTCGCTTCACCCAATCGAGCGGTCACGCGGTATGTCTTGTCCGCATCCAACAAATAGGCGCAGACCTTCGTCGCCTCGCCGAAACACAGTGGCAACATGCCGGTCGCTGACGGATCCAGGCTGCCGGTATGGCCGGCCTTCCTGGCATTCAACAGTCGCCGCACCGTCTGCAGCGCCCGGTTCGACGTCATCCCGGGCGGCTTGTTCAACAGCAGCAAGCCATCCACCGTGTCGTACCGGCGTCTTCCACCTCGTGCCACGCCGGTTACCGCCCGGCGTCGGAGTTCAGGGCACCGTCGATCAGGTCGCTGATGCGCTGGCTTTCGGCCGCACTCGCATCGTGCTCGAACCGTAATTCAGGTACGTGGCGAACCTTGATCAATTGTCCCAGCTTTCCACGCAGGAACCCCGCCGCCTTCTCCAGGCCAGCCTGCACCGGTGCTGCGTCGGCATTCGGGTCAAGCATGCTGTAGTACACCCGCGCAACGCTCAGGTCGCGTGTCAGTTCCACGGCTGTCAGCGAAACGCCTTGCAGCCTCGGGTCCTTGGTCTCGAAGCGCAACAACTCACTGAGCGAGCGCAGCACCTGGTTACCCAGTCGCTGGTTTCTAGTAAATTCGCGTGGCATGGCTTAATCCGTCGCCCCCTAGTCGAGCGTACGAGCAACCTCAATGCGTTCGAAGCACTCAATCTGGTCGCCGACCTTCACGTCGTTGTAGTTCTTGACGCCGATACCGCACTCGGTACCCGCGCGAACCTCGTTGACGTCGTCCTTGAAGCGGCGCAGCGACTCGAGTTCGCCCTCGTAGATGACCACATTGTCGCGCAGGACGCGAATCGGATTCGAGCGTTTCACGTAGCCTTCGCTCACGATGCAACCTGCGATATCACCGAGTTTCGGCGAAGTGAAGACTTCCTTAACCTCGGCTAGACCAACGTGCTGCTCGCGAACTTCAGGTGCCAGCAGGCCGGTGAGCGCCTGTTTCACGTCGTCGATTGCTTCGTAGATGATGCTGTAGTAGCGGACATCCACGCCGGATTCCTTGATCGCGGTACGTGCCGTAGCATCGGCGCGAACATTGAAGCCAATGATGAATGCGTCGGACGCAGCGGCAAGGTTCACGTCCGTTTCCGTGATTCCACCGACACTCGAACCGAGCACCTTCACTTTGACCTCGTCGTTCGACAACTTCGTCAACGAGTCACGCAGTGCTTCGGCGCTACCGTGTACATCCGACTTGATAATAACCGGAACCGTCGACAACTGGCCTTCGCGCATCTGGCTGAACATGTCGTCGAGCTTGGACGCCTGCTGTTGAGCGAGTTTCGCTTCGCGTGTCTTGGTCTGGCGGAACTCGGCGACCTCACGGGCCTTGCGCTCGTTCTTGACGACCAGGAAGTCATCGCCCGCGCTCGGCGTCTTCGACAGGCCCAGTACAACGGCAGGAGAAGAAGGACCCGCCTCTTTGATCGAGCTGCCGGTCTCGTCGAACATGTTGCGAACGCGGCCGTACTCCTCACCGGCGATGATCATGTCGCCCTGTTGCAGCGTGCCGGACTGGACCAGCAGCGTGGCCACCGCGCCGCGACCCTTCTCGAGACTGGCTTCGATGACCAGGCCCTGTCCCGGCCCTTCGGCTACGGCCTTGAGATCCATAACCTCGGCCTGCAGCAGAATGGCGTCAAGCAATTGATCGACACCTTCGCCAGTATGCGCGGAAACGTTGACGAACTGCTGCTCGCCGCCCCACTCCTCCGGGATGATCTCATGATGCGAGAGTTCGTTCTTTACACGCTCGGGGTCCGCGTTTTCACGGTCGATCTTGTTGATGGCGACCACGAGCGGCACGCCCGCTGCTTTCGAGTGCTGTATGGCCTCGATCGTCTGTGGCATTACGCCGTCGTCGGCTGCCACCACGAGAATGACGATATCGGTCGCCTGGGCGCCGCGTGCGCGCATGGCCGTGAACGCGGCGTGTCCCGGGGTATCCAGGAACGTGATCTTTCCCTTGTCGGTCTTGACCGAGTACGCGCCGATGTGCTGTGTGATACCGCCGGCTTCGCCTGCCGCTACCTTGGTGTGACGAATGTAGTCGAGCAGCGACGTTTTACCGTGATCGACATGCCCCATGATCGTGACCACCGGAGCGCGCGGCACGGGCTCGCCGCCGGTCTGCACCTCGTCGGCCAGCAGTTGCTCATCGATGTCGGATGACGAGATCGGCTTGGCGATGTGGCCCAGTTCCTCAACGACCAGCGTCGCGGTGTCCTGATCGATGACCTGGTTGATCGTCACCATGGCGCCCATGTTGAACAAGACCTTGACGACTTCGTTGCCCTTGGTCGCGAGACGCTTGGCCAGCTCGGCAACCGAAATGCTCTCGGGAATTTCGACTTCGTGGACAACCGGGGCCGTTGGGCGCTCGAAGCCATGCTGCGAGTCGCCACCCATCGATACCGACCGGCGCCGCATTGGTGCCTTGCGCTTGCGCCGCCCGCTCTTGTCGCCGGCAACATGCAATTCTTTCCGGCCATAGCGCGTTTCGCCATGCCTGGGTTTGGCCTTTTCCTTGTCCTTGCTGCGGCGCGCGCGAGCATCCGCCTCGGCTTTCTCGAGCCGGGTCTTCTCTTCGGCAGCGTCGACCGCTGCTTGTTCCGCGGCCTTCCGTGCCTTTTCCGCGGCGTTCTGGCGAGCTTGCTGCTCCTTTTCCTGGGCTTCCTGCGCCGCCTTGACGGCCGCTTCCTTCGCTGCTTTGACGCGCTCGGCTTCGCGCGCCTCCGCTGCGATTCGCTCTTCTTCCGCGCGACGCTCGGCGTCCAGCGCTTCCTGCTCTTCCTGGGCCTGTTTTTCGAGGACGTCACGCTTGATATACGTGCGTTTGCGGCGAACTTCGACATTCACCGTGCGCGAACGACCCTGGCTGCCCGACAGCCTCAGCTCAGACTGGGACTTGCGCTTCAGCGTAATCTTGCGCGGCGCCGCGGCCGTCGCCGGCGTGTCATCCTGGCCATGGCTGCGACGCAGGTGCGTCAGCAATTCGAGCTTTGCGTCATCGCTGATCTTGTCGTCAGAACTACTCACCTTGATGCCCGCTTCGTCGAGCTGCGTCAGCAGTTTCTCGACCGGCACTTTCAGTACTTCAGCAAATTGTGCAACTGTCACATCAGCCATACATTAACTCCGCTTTCCCGGCTTTTACGCCTGCTGCTCTTCCTCGAACCAGTGCGCGCGCGCCTTCATGATCAAGGCCGCCGCGACGTCTTCGTCCATCTCACTGATTTCAAGGAGATCGTCCGTTGCCAGTTCCGCGAGATCCTCGCGCGTGACAACGCCGTTACTCGCCAGCGTAAACGCAAGCCCCTTGTCCATACCCTCAAGACTCAACAGGTCTTCGGCAGGCTCGACTTCGTCGATCTTCTCTTCTTGTACGATGGCCTGCGTGAGGAGTACGTCGCGCGCACGACTCCGCAGCTCTTCGACGATGTCCTCGTCGAATTCCTCGATCGCGACAAGCTCTGCGGTCGGCACGTAGGCGACTTCTTCAATAGTCGAGAAGCCTTCCTGTACCAGGATCAAGGCCACTTCTTCGTCGACATCGAGTTGTTTCGAGAACAAGGCGATGAGCTCTTTCATCTCCGTCTCGCTCTTCTCTTCGGCATCTGCCGCCGTCATGACGTTCAGCTCCCAGCCCGAGAGTTCGCTCGCGAGGCGAATGTTCTGACCGCCGCGACCAATGGCCTGCGACAGCTTGTCCTCTTCAACGGCGATATCCATGCTGTGCTTGTCCTCGTCGACGACAATCGACACGACTTCTGCCGGAGACATGGCATTCACGACAAACTGCGCCGCATTGTCATCCCAGAGAATAATGTCTACGCGTTCGCCGGCCAGTTCGTTGGAAACGGCCTGCACACGTGAACCGCGCATGCCCACACAGGCACCGACTGCGTCGATGCGGCTGTCGTTGCTGCGCACGGCAATCTTCGCGCGCAGGCCCGGATCGCGAGCCGCGGCCAGGATGTCGATGAGTCCCTGACCCACCTCCGGCACCTCAATCTTGAAGAGTTCGATCAAAAACTGCGGTGACGTACGCGTCATGAACAGTTGCGGGCCACGTGGCTCCGAACGTACCTCGGTCAGCAGCGCCTTGATACGATCCTGCGGACGAACCGGCTCGCGCGGCACCATGTGCTCGCGCGGCACAAAGCCCTCGGCATTACCGCCAAGATCGATGTAAACGCCATTGCGATCGACGCGCTTGACCAGGCCGGAGAGCATCTCGCCCTCGCGTTCCTTGTATTCCTCGACGACCTGCTCGCGCTCGGCCTCGCGTACCTTCTGGACAATGACCTGCTTGGCGGTCTGGGCCGCGATACGCCCGAATTCCACCGATTCCATCGGCACCTCGACGTATTCACCCGGCTTGGCATTTTCGTCAATGTCGACGGCGTCGATCATGCGCAATTCGCGATCCGGCTCTTCCAGTTCGGTGGATTCGTCCTCGAACACCAGCCAGCGGCGCCACGTGTCATAGTCGCCCGTCTCGCGGTTGATCGCGACGCGAACATCGATGTCCTCGCCGTGCTTCTTCCGCGTTGCCGATGCCAGTGCGGCCTCGATTGCCTCGAATATGATGTCTTTTTCAACGCCTTTCTCGTTCGAGACAGCGTCGACGACCATCAAGATCTCTTTGCTCATTTCCTAAAACTCCACAATCCCCGGGGCTTTACGCCACCTCGGGCACCAGCCGAGCCGTATCGATCGTCTTCAGCGGCAAGCTGTGCGACTCTCCATCGACCTCGACCACAATGTTCTCTTCATCCGACGACACGAGGGTGCCGCTGAATCGCCTGCGTCCCGCAATCGGGAAACGCATTTTCACCTTCACCGTTTGACCTTCAAATCGTTGAAAATGCTCTACTTTTGTCAACTTCCTGTCCAACCCCGGCGACGAAACC
>Ga0224496_10001589_pt1 | contig 13975 bp, 15 predicted proteins | sample SF_Jul11_sed_USG_2_FD_168127 | JGI IMG/M metagenome (GOLD analysis project Ga0224496, IMG submission 168127) | Sediment microbial communities from San Francisco Bay, California, United States - SF_Jul11_sed_USGS_8_1 | ecosystem: Environmental > Aquatic > Marine > Sediment | place: USA...
GAAGCAAAGATGTGAAAATAGGTTTTGGCCTCAGCCTCCCCCATGGGGTCAAGATCACCTTGTGTATTCATGAGCATGCTGGTCATGAACACGACGAGAATGGCCCGCATGCCATAGTAGCTAAACCGCTCCGCCCCCTCATTCGCCACTAAATGAAACACGCCTGGCGGCATGGCAGAGGTCGCGATGGGTTGCGTACGAAATTCTGGTTGAGGCATAACCGGTTTTGGGTTAGAAGAGAAAATAATCAGGAAAACGATTAAAGATTGGCCACACGCCACCAGATCGTCCATTCACACACGGCCGTGATCATACTCCATCCGATCCTCGTCACCGGATCGGCACATCCTACTCGACTTCATCGTTCGACTCAAAGTCCTGCGATGGTGAACCATCGCGACTTTTCTCCGCTTTAACCCCCTTGTCTCAAGGGTTCCCCTGACCACCCCCTCACCTTCCGATAAGACCTCGAATATGCCTCAAAATTCGGCACTGATGATTCTGGGGAAGGCTGATTTTTTGGAAAAAGTCGTCGAGATTCCTCTTAAGCTCGCATCTGTTTTAACCGAAAAAAATAGAAGCGCGTCATGAAAGAGACCGAAGAATAAATCGCCGCAACAATTGAATGCCTTATTTACCAAGGACATCTTCATGCAACTGACATTACCACTCGATGTAGAGACAAGCGAAGACCGAGAAACCATATTTGAGCGAATCAAGGGCTGCAAGTCTCTTCCGATTATGTCCCCCTTAGCGTCAAAAATTCTCAAAATGTGCCAAGACGAGAAAACGGAAGCCTCAACACTCGCGGACATGATTTCTCAAGATCCAGGCATGGCGACACAAATCTTATACCTGGCCAATTCCGCCTACTATGGAGGATCTCGTCACAAAGTCACCAGTGTCCTGGGAAGTGTCAACCTCCTTGGATTTTCAACGATTTCCAACCTCGCACTCTCATTCTGTTTTTATCGTCTCATTAAACACATCAAAGAAACTTCAACAACGGGAATTGATCATGCGCAATTTTGGCGTCGGTCAATTTTTGCCAGTTTGGCTGGTCGGGCCATTGGGAAACACCTCGCCTATCCCGACATTGAACTGATGTACCTGACCTCCCTTCTGCAAGACATTGGGATTTTGGCGTTAAACGAGGTGGCTGCTGATGAAATGAAGGGCTTTCAGGAGCCTGCCCCGGAGAATCATGCTGACCTCTATCGGCTTGAGCTGGAACGTCTTGGTGTCGACCATTCGCAAGTCGGAGCCTGGCTGGCACAACAATGGGAGCTCCCGGAAGAATTTCAGGTCACGATTCTGTATAGCCATACGCCGGAGTTATTTGAAACACCACAAGACCTTCAAATGCTCGTGGATGTCGTCTCGCTCTCCAGTGTCGTCGCCGATATGTGGATATCACCCCATTCCGAATTAGCCATTGACCGTGTCCGTGAGAAAAGCCAAGGGCGCTTAACAATTCAACCCGAAGATTGGGGAGCAATTTTAGATCAGATCATGACCGGCATTCCTCAAATCGCCAGCTTTTTCCAGACCCGATTGGGAAGTTTTGAGGAGATCACCCATGTGCACCGCATGGCACTCAAACATCTCGCGTCAACCGCTCAATCCCCAACAATTTAAAGACCCAGGCCCCTACAGGAATCAGATTCCCTGACTAAGGGCCTGGGCTATAAGGCATCCACCTTTTCCAACGACACACACAATTGATTCCGCCCACTCTCCTTCGCTCGATATAACGCTCGATCCGCACGTTCTAACCAGGTGGGAACCGTTTCTCCACGCATCAATTCTGCAACACCAACAGACACCGTGGCCGGAATACTAATCGTTTGATATTGAAACGACTCCCGACGCACGGCTTCCAATAACCGATCCCCTAACCGTTGACACAGCTCCAGATCCGCACCGGGGAGTAACACACAAAATTCTTCGCCCCCATAACGTGCCACAAAGTCTGTTTTTCGTGGGAAGGTGGACACCAAACGATCCGCAAGCTGTTGAATCACCGCATCACCAGCCGGATGGCCATGCGTATCATTAATTTGCTTAAAGTGATCAATATCCACCATAAACACACAGGCCGGGGTTTCCGAGAAAAAACTCACGCTGGCGGTGCGTTGCAACTGTAAATCTAAGGCTCCACGATTATAGAGACGCGTCAGGGGATCCAAGATCATTTCTTTTCGAACACTTCCTAATTCCTGCTCTACCGCTCGCAATTTTTCACCGAGGCGTTTGATCCGCTGTTGTTGCCGCTTTTTGCGCTCATCAATCACGGCATTCATCCCTTGCACGACGGAGAGCAGGGCTTGTTTGACCTCGCTAAAGGAGCCTCCTTCTGTGGCCGCACGTAATTGGACCAGATAATTATCCACCTGTTGATCAGACTCTTGATCCTCCACAATGGCTCGTCCCACCGTGTTCGTAAATTCCCACAACACGTTTCGCACATCCTGCAGATTGCGATTGACATAATTTTTTTCTTGTTGACGATGGGTATTCACAAACTTGCTGAGTTCACCCCAGTCCCGTCGAATGGGCCCTTCTTCCGGCTCAGAATCGTCGTGCCCAATTGACACGCCAACCAACACATGCATCGCCCACCGTTCGAATTCTTTTTCAATCTCTTCTTCCGGCCGCTCTTCCAGATCAAAGGCATGTCGCCCCAGAGTGCGTAGAATTCTGGCCAGCGACTCTAACGCCTTAGCATAATCTTCTGCCTCAACAGCGTCTTTCGTGGCGCATGTCTTAGGAACATTCATTGTCTGCTGACCTTTCTGATCGGTTTTTCCCCCTGACCAGGATCCAATCATTTATTTCTCCTCTTGCCCCAACCGACTGATAGACCATGAAAACTGTGGATGTGTGGCATACAAGATACATCCCCATGACGGGAGCCTGCAGGAATATCTGTTTGAGTCAGTTATCGGTGATTCGTGTAGGTCTCTTGAGGAATTTTTGCTATGATCGTCCCCGAGAATCAGGTCACCCAACCTTCATTATTGACATTCTTGACCGTATCTGAGTGATGCCTCCATCCCCCAAACCTCAGGCCAAATTACACCATCACATGATCAACCCTCGCCATATTTCTAGTCGGTATAACCCCCAATTTAAGCGCTGGGTCTCGTTACTGGACTCCCAAGGGGTCAAAGCCCATCAGCAATGTCTGGTATCCGGGGCCAAACTCAGAAAGGATCTCCTCCACCATTCCAGCGCATCAGTCCGTGAAATCCTGCTGCCCTCGTCTTGTGAGATGACTGACGGTCTTCCGTCTCACACTACAAGCTTTGTGCTCACCCAAAAACTCTTTCATGCATTGGATGTTTTCGGCACCAAAGAGCCGCTAGTGGTCTGCGCCACCCCCTCCATACCACCATGTGATCTCACACAACCACCAATGGGCTTGGAAATACTCTGCCCCATCGGTGACCCGGGAAACTTGGGCGCACTGCTTCGATCCTGCCGGGTATTCGGCGTAGACACGGTGATTCTTCTTCATGAAGCCGTCCACCCTTTTCATCCGAAAGTCATTCGAGCGAGTAGCGGAGCCGTCTTTTTCCAATCACTCAGTCTAGGGTGCTCAGTCGCGGAATTACATCGACCGGAAGTCTTGCAATGGATTTGCGCGTTGGATATGCACGGAGACGATGTCGCAACGACATCATGGCCACCAAACGTCCGCCTTCTTATTGGCGAGGAAGGCATTGGCATTCCCTCATTTCATTTCCCGCAACGACTCAGCATTCCACAAATCCACACCTCCATTCCATTGAATGCCACCGTCGCCAGTAGCATCGCGCTATACGCCTACCGCCAACAGCATCCACATTCATCGCATAGGGCAATCAGTTAGATGAGACCTATCATCCGACAAGACGTTCTTGAAAAAGGGAGAAATCCATGATTCACCCAGGTATCTATCGTCACTACAAAGGGAACACCTATCAGGTTCTTGGAGTCGCCAAGCATTCAGAAACGGAAGAAGACTTGGTCGTCTATCGCGCACTCTATGACGAATGGAGGTTGTGGGTGAGACCCTTGGAAATGTTTTCTGAGAAAGTCGAAGTAGAAGGGAAGTTGGTTTCTCGATTTACGCTCATTCAGCCTGAGAATGAAAAATCCGATTAAATCCTACCGATCACTAGAAAGAAACCCTTTTCATACCTGTTGGGGACGTTACCTGCTTTTGAATTTTCCAATTCAGCCATTAGAAAGCAAGCCTCACCCTCAAGATAGATTCCCGATTCAAGATATCGGGGATGACGAAGAAGAGGCATGCCCGATTAGAGCTGGTCAGCTAAGACCGCCCGTGTTTGCTCTTCCCGATAGGCTTGTAACCGCTGAGCTAAGGCAGGGTCAGCTAAGGCTAAGATGGCGGCGGCTAGTAACGCGGCATTCACCGCCCCGGCGCTGCCAATCGCCAGGCACCCGACCGGAATACCCTTTGGCATTTGCACAATTGAGAGGAGGGAATCGAGCCCCTGCAGGGCTTTCGACTGCATGGGCACCCCTAACACCGGCAGTTGTGTTTTCGCCGCAATCACTCCGCCTAAATGTGCCGCGCCTCCGGCCCCGGCAATAAAAATCTGAACACCTCGTGTTTCCGCCTGTGCAATATACTCAACCAACGCATCAGGAGCCCGGTGGGCAGAAAGCACTTTACTCTCATGTGAAATATTGAGTTTCGTGAGGGTTTCACTGGTTAATCGCATCACATCCCAGTCAGATTTACTTCCCATAATCACCGCGACCTGTAATGTGGATTTCGGCATATTCTACCTTCCTCTCCCATTGTGAATATCAAGTGTTGGTTCATTCAACGCGGAAAAACCTTCGCAACAACCATCCTTCATCGTATCCAATATTGACCATCCCAAGGAAGGTGACTTAGACTTCTCTTCAATCGATGGATAAGAGACAGCAACAGGGCGGATTCACCCTGCTCACCCATTGCTTTCAATGGATGGTCTCGACGCAGATTTATCTTATTCACTATTTTCATCACAGAAAAGAGGGGCATCATGGCATTACGACTGGGAGATGAAGCACCAAATTTTACCGCAGAAACGACACAGGGCACTGTGAATTTTCATGATTGGCTTGGCGATGGATGGGGCATTCTTTTTTCGCACCCCAAAGATTATACCCCTGTTTGCACAACCGAACTCGGAACCATGGCCAAAATGACCGAAGACTTCAAGCGCCGCAATGTGAAAGTCTTAGCCATCAGCGTTGATCCCCTTGACTCACATAAGGGCTGGGTCAAGGACATTAATGAAACCCAAAGCTGCAACGTCAGTTATCCGATCATCGCCGACCCTGAAAAGAAGGTCGCCAACCTCTATGATATGATTCATCCCAATGCCTTGGATAACATGACGGTTCGTTCGGTTTTCATTATTGGGCCGGATAAAAAGATTAAATTGATGTTGACCTATCCCGCGTCCACTGGCCGAAATTTCCAAGAACTTCTCCGCGTGGTTGATTCACTGCAACTTACGGCCAAATTTAAAGTGGCTACACCAGCCAACTGGAAAGATGGAGAAGATTGCATCATCACCCCAGCCGTGGTGGATGCTGACATTCCCAAGCTATTTCCTAAAGGCCATCGAGTGGTCAAACCCTATCTTCGATATACTCCTCAGCCAAATCGCTAAGTCTTTTTTTTATGAACGGCTGCATCAGGCTCACCTGATGCGGCCGTTGTTCCAACCCATCAGACTATCCTCCTCCACATTTTATTCATGCATTTCGAAAGAGAAGGCCAGACATTCTTAAGACTGCTGCGTTTCAAATTGGCCAATCGTCAGGAGATGGGTGCGACGGCAAGGACGACACCGAAATTCCACCGAATCATTGACGACATCAACCAATGAAATTCTCACATCCTCCGGATGGGTCTGCGCACATGTGGCAAGCGCCTCCAGTCCCTCGGTTGGACTGTCGGACTGTTGGGTCGCCGGGTCAGCCATCTGTCGTAGGGTCAAACGATGCTTCATGCGGCAATTCGTGCATACGACCCCGATACGTTCAGGCGGGGTCACAAGTTTCAAGGAAAGGGAGAGGGGGTGGACCGAGAAACATTGCTGAAGAAACGCACCACTTTTAATCACATTCATCGGTCGCTCCCTGAAATGGCCATCATCAGACGGAGGCGATTGATGGGAAGACCTGATTGCGCAGACCTTCTGGATTCAGGAAATGACTTCATGGTCCAGTCAACTGTTGTTGGAAAGGGTTGGGGGTAGCCGGCACTTGACATTCTTCACGTTTCCACTCGCGCAACACGGTCTCCTTATCAAACGTCAACACATACACATAGCAATAGACTTTTTCCCGCAATTTCCCTTCCGGCCCACTCAACACACTACCGGCTTGTTGCCCAAACGTTTTAATACCCCACGGATCTAAGTCACCTTCGGTCAGAATATATCGATACATCCATGTGGTGTCATCTGAAAGTAAAGGATCATCCACGGTTGGAGGCTTCCCCAGCTTTTCCTTCACGTCAGCCTGCGTCAACACCCCGACACCATTGTCGAGATAGCTATCCCGCCAAGGCGCACAGCTCATCAAGAGGCAACCAAGTCCAACGACCAGAAGGAAGGAGCTTGATTTCACCATTTTCGGTTCACTCATCACGACAAGTACCTTGCGAGGCTACGTATTCCGGTGAGCATGCACATACCATGACCTGATCAGCGCATACACTTGGGCAACCAACCCTGCCACGATCAATCCCAATGCCGTGGAAAGCAATGGCGAATCAGGACGGTCTAACCCTTGAATCCCCAGCATAAAGCCGCCAGCCACACACAGGATGCCGACAACCCTCGCGACCATCACCGATCCGGATTTCGCAGATTCTGTCGCTTCAGGAGAATCCTTCACGGGATCAGAAGAAGAATTGGGATGTTCATGGGACATCGGGTACATTAAGATTTGGTCAATTTCCGGTAGCGAATTCGGTGCGGACGTTCTGCGGCTTTTCCCAACCGTTTTTTCCGATTGGCTTCATATTCGGAATAGTTGCCTTCATACCAGACCACCTGACTATTGCCTTCAAACGCCAGAATATGAGTGGCCACCCGATCCAAAAACCAGCGATCATGACTGCTCACCATGGCACACCCGCCAAAGTGCTCCAAACCTTCTTCTAACGCCCGCAAGGTATTCACGTCCAGATCGTTGGACGGCTCATCCAGCAGGAGCAAATTCGCCCCTTCTTTCAGCATTCGCGCCAGATGCACACGGTTCCGCTCCCCGCCTGATAAATCTTTCACCTTCTTCTGCTGATCCGATCCTGAAAAATTGAATCGAGACACATACCCCCGGGAATTCACTTCCATCTTCCCGAGCGTCACCGTTTCCTTCCCGCCGGTAATACATTCCCACACATTGAGAGCGTCATCCAACACCCGACCCTGATCCACATAGCCAAGTTTAACCGTCTCTCCCAATCGCAACGTTCCGCTATCGGGCTTTTCAATGCCGGCGATGATTTTAAACAAGGTGGATTTTCCAGCACCATTCGGGCCAATCACCCCCACAATCCCGCCTTTGGGCAAGGAGAACGACACCTGCTCAAACAAGACCGTGTCCCCAAAACTTTTAGACAACCCCTCAGCCTCCACCACGACATCCCCCAACCGTGGGCCGGATGGAATATAAATCTCCAAATCGTCAGTTTGTCGATCCTGCTCTTCACTCACTAATTGTTCATACTTCGTGACCCGGGCTTTTCCCTTAGCCTGCCGGCCCTTGGGGGACATGCGAATCCATTCTAACTCCCGTTCTAACGTTTTCTGCCGCTTTGACTCGGACTTTTCTTCCTGCGCCAATCTCGTCTGCTTCTGCTCCAGCCAAGACGTATAGTTGCCCTGGAATGGAATGCCCTGGCCACGGTCCAACTCAAGAATCCAACCCGCCACATTATCTAAAAAATACCGGTCATGCGTCACCGCGATAACCGTGCCTTTATATTCCTTAAGGTGCTGCTCCAACCACTGCACCGTCTCCGCATCCAAATGGTTCGTCGGCTCATCAAGCAACAAAATATCTGGCTCTTGAATCAGCAATCGACATAGGGCCACCCGACGTCGCTCGCCCCCGGACAACAGGTCCACCTTGGCATCCGGCGGGGGACAGCGGAGGGCATCCATCGCGATCTCCAATTGATGTTCCAGCTCCCATCCGTTGACCGCCTCAATTTGCTCCTGCAGTTTGCCCTGCCGTTCAATCAGTTTTTCCATTTCCTCCGGACTCATATCCCCGGAAAAGGCCTGGCTGATCGCCTCGTAATCGTGGAGCAATTTGACGACCTCCGCCCGCCCTTCCTCAACGACTTCTTTCACCGTCTTCCCCGGTTCTAGATGCGGTTCTTGTTCAAACAAGCCCACAGAATACCCTTTAGAAAGGGTAATCTCCCCGATATAATCCTTATCCACACCCGCAATAATTCGAAGCAGAGTGCTTTTGCCTGAACCATTTAGCCCTAAAACGCCAATCTTGGCGCCATAATAAAAGGAGAGATAAATATCTTTCAGGACTTGTTTTTTGGGGGGATGAATTCTTCCCACGCCCACCAAAGAAAAGATAACTTGTTTATCATTCACACTCATACCAACTAGCCCCTTTACTCATGCACACGTTGATGGATGGGTTGAAACGACGGAGAAAATACCGCCCAACCTTAACAAAGCAGGATGACGATTCACAATCACATCACTTGCCCTACTAAAGGTCCGCGCATCAAAATCGCCTGCTCTCAAAAAAACCAGTCACGATTTGAATTACGCACCATTCCAGGTATCATATCCTAAGAGAAATACGATTCCTGAACAACTGTACTTCAATGCTGCCACCTCTTAATTTTTGTAGTCAATGCGGCACAGCCGTTGAACGCGCCATTCCTCAGGGTGAAACCCTTTTGCGTGCCGTCTGCCCGGCTTGTCAAACAATTCACTACCAAAACCCAAAAGTTGTGGCAGGGAGCATCCCGGAATGGGAAGACAAAATCCTCCTCTGCCGCCGGGCCATCGAACCGCGATTAGGGCTTTGGACCTTCCCGGCCGGATTCATGGAATTGGGTGAAAGCACAGAAGAAGCCGCCGCACGGGAAACCCTGGAAGAAGCCCATGCCGACATCCACATCCATTCCCTCTTTGGCCTCTTCAGCCTTCCCCATGCCTCTCAAGTCTATGTCGTCTACCGGGCCCACCTCCAAAACTTGAACTTCAAGCCGGGTCCCGAAAGCCTGGAAGTCGAACTCGTGTCCCTTCAGGACATTCCCTGGGACCAACTGGCCTTCCCCGTCATCCACGAATCCTTAAGCCGATACGTCAAAGATGTCCAGGCTGCTATCACCCAAACCCATTCCGCCATCGTCCCCACCAAAAACCATCCATCCTTTTATTCGTCCTAACCTTCGACCGCCGGTGAAGTGTTCATCGAACTTCTTCCTACCTCCTCATCCCCGACGTTGTTTATCGAGAATCTCTCTTCCGCTCCTGTCATTCCCGACGGTTGTTATCGGGAATCCATCTTGGATTTGAATAATTGTGCTAGGCGAACAAAAGGCGGAAAATCAACAGACATGGGTACCCTGTCTCAGTGAGGTACCCACAGGTAATGTCTATGTGCTTTTCTGTGATGCCGGCCTTCGCCCCGGCATTACCAAAGCTACTTGGGGGAAATTGTGGAAGAGAGCCGCCAGAGATGTTGGATGGGAAAGGGAGCCTCTCATGTTGATGAAGACCTTAACCAATAATGCGATCATTAATGAGCCCTTTGCGTGGCTGTGTCGCCAACGAAAAGCCTGCCCCGACTCGGCGAATGTGTGTAACATTCGTCAGCACTGACGTACCGACTCCGTCATACAAGAGACTCCCACCTCCGTCATTCCAGCTTGCTTTTGGCTGGAATCCCTCTTGGCGTGGTACACGGAGAGATCCCTGCCAACAACCTGCAGGGATGACAAAGGGAAGGATTGCAGGGATACCAGATGGGCAGGTCAGAAGAAATGTCGGTATGGGAGAATCGGTCCACTGAGCCCATTGCTGGGAGCATCCTGGGTCATTGCTTGATCCTACATCACCTCTCCATTGAAAAATCTACTGAGAGGAAGTCTGTTGTTATATTTTCAGAATGATGTATGTGAAAACTTTACTGATGATTGCCGTGTTTCGGCCTGGCAATAAAAGATCCCCGCCGCAAGCGAACGGGGTATTCAACGGATCAATCGTTTACAGTTCTCATAGGTAACCCCGAAGCAAGCTACGGGGAATTGGAGTCCTTAAACAAAAAGAGTTTAAATCAGCTATTGCTGACGGGAAATTAGGGGTCGGGAGGAAGTTACCGTCTCGCTTGTTCTAAATCCAATAGGGCGGTTTTGATGGGCAGTCCGCCGCCATAGCCTACCAGTTTTCCAGTTGACCCGATAATACGGTGGCAAGGCACGATGATCGATACAGGGTTGTGTCCATTGGCTGCCCCGACGGCACGAGAAGCTTTGGGATTTTTAATTTTTTTTGCAATGCTTCCATACGAAGCCGTCACGCCATAGGGAATGCTTTGGAGAGCCCTCCACACCGACAATTGGAACGCGGTCCCTTGCAAAGACAAGGGAATGGTGAATTTCTGTAACCGACCGGCAAAGTATTCTTCTAATTGCTGAATCACGGGCACAAAGGGGCGGCGTTGCTTCTTCCAACTCTTATCTATTTCTAAAGGATGTGCACCATCCTGAAACTGGAGTCCGCACAGACCCTTTCCATCATCCAGCAATAATAATTTGCCGACGGGACTTGGCCAGATCCAATAGGAACGGGAGGGTGAAGTGGATTTCATGATCGGCAACCTTATTTTTGGTTTTTTACGAGTAGGTATAATCCTTCAATCAAGCTCATGGGCTCAACACTCTCGAATCAAAAGATGTATATTTTCCTGGAAACTCGGATCGGTCTCGTGCGGTATGATGCGCAGGGAACACGACTTGCGTAGGGGAAGGAGGAAACGGTCGTTTTTGCAATAAGGCTTGCGCCGTCGTTTGTTGTTCAGCATTCGGCTTGAACCAGGGACGATACAAGGGATCGCCAAATAGCACCATTTTCCAACTCAGATACCGCACCGAAAGATAGTACGCCTCTACCAAAGAATATTTTCCGGAATATAATAAGCCAAAGAATTCCGTCGGCAAGGGAAACGCATCCAAGTAGGGTTCACCCACTGGTCCTAGTGTGACCGTAATGCCTCGTTCCAAGGCATTTTTGCACCACCCTTGCTCTTGGGAATTATGAATACTGACGGCTTCCCCTGACGCAATATGATAACCAATCGCCCCAGGCCTAAACGTAAAGGCATCTTCATACTGCCTGAGCCGGTACCATCCCACGTAGAGTGCCACATCCGGCGCTTGGCCGGGTTGACTCAAGCGTTTCTCCGTATTTTCTAACGTCACGGGATACCCCGTCCCACTTCGGAATTGGGTGGCAAAATCCTGCAAATCGGCATCGTAATACCCATAGGAAAAGGGTGAGCCTTTTTTCATCCCTCGCGCATCGACATAGACTTTTCCAGACAGCCCACGAGATTCCGCCTCTATCGCCTGATCAATCATCCTTTGTGCATGGGTGACGGTGGGAGCATCAATCCGGCTCACCATCAGAAGAGGGAGGGGCCACTCACCCACCTTGCCGGCATACCCAAGATACAACGGATTAGGAAGACGTCCGGCAAGAGGATAGCTTCCAGCTTCCCACCACAGGAAACTGAGTTCACTATCCAGACTGGCACTGGCATCAGTCTGTTGATATCGCTCAATTTCCCATTGCGCCATATTCAGGACGCCCCATAAGCCATACGCCGCCTGTACAAGTTCATAGGCATGTGTGCGTGTTGCGGCCGACGGTTGATGCATGAGCCTCGCCAGTATTTGCTGAACCGCCACCTCCTCTCGCTGTTGTTCAGCTGATACACCAGAAATTCCTTTCACCTCAGCCTTCACTCCTACTTTTCCAAATATTCGTCGAATGACTTTCTCCCGTATGCCGAACAGCTTTTCCTTTTGATCAATATGAGCCTTTTCTTCAATGTCTTGATGAAGTGCATTGAGGAACGCGACCAGCTGTTTTTTCCATTGGAAAATCGTCGATGGCTCAGCCGACAGGGATGCATCAGCAGAGGGCAGAATGGACTCAACAGAGGGCTGCACGGCTCCAGGCAGACTCGACTTCTGACTCCGTACCTGTTGCTCTTGTTCACGAAGGAGGCCTATGGCCGACTGCTTCCATTGCTTGGCATCATCGATCCATTCCTCTTCCTCTGCTGTGAGCTGTGGAGCTTGCACCCGCAAAGGAACACCAAAGATCGTCACCAAGACTTTCGTGGTCTTGGACAAACTTTTTTGGACTAAGGCCTCTCGCACAGGCTTGATCACAGCCTGCTCATAGATCTCTCGACTGATCGTATCCGTGAGAGGAAGATAAAGATCCACACGATTGCCCAGCGGGATGCCTCGCCGCTCCATGTAATAGGTGACCAAATCGAGGCTTTCAGGACTGTGGGCATTGGCCAGAACCACCACTTGTTCAGGTGCGACCACCGCCATGACTGGACATGGAAGAAGGCACCCCAGCAAGACCATGCCCACGAACATATAAGACCAACGCATTATCATAATCATAATGTCCACTCTACCTGATCGACGATTCAGAGGTCCAAGCTGCCCTGCCCAATAGTGGTCAATCAAGGCAAATGAAATCGAATCACGGTAGACAGGCCGCACCCTGTTGGCTATGATCCGCCCATGTCAACCAACCTGTTTCTCCCTCAATGGTGCCAGTACCGTCATCTCACGCTCGCACAGCTATCCGCTCAATCGAACGTTGCGCTCGAAACCCTGCAGTCTCTGCAGAATGGAAGTATAGACCCTTCCCTTTCGCTCCTCGACGCCATTGCCATACAACTCCAGATCCCCACTTCGTGGCTTCATTACAACCCACACACCATTCAACGGCTATGGAATGATCTTGATGACGATCAACCTGAACTTCCCCACGATCATTCGATTGATCCAATGTTTGAACGTATGATCCAAGTTCGTCGTGATCACCCTGAGCTGTTTCTGTTGCTCACCAGCCTGATACATCACGGGGACCCCAAACTCATTCGCGCAGCTCAGGTCAACCTCCAGAGCTTGTTCAAACAGATCCGTCCAACCACGGTGCCATGGGGTTCACGTCCTCCTGGCCATTTCGAACCCCCCAGCGACTAACCACAAGAACCTATCTCAGCCATTCATTGGGACGGTCCTTGCTCACCCTCAGCCGCCAGTGTAGTGGGCCAGTGGGCCTATCAAAGGGTTACGGAAAGCACTGCAGCATGGAAATGAAACTCACCAAGGAGGAAAATTCTCGAGAGAATCGAACGTGGAAAGAATTCGAATGGAATTTAACGAGCTAATGCGCCTTGAACGGTTGCAAGAAGCTCATCAAGGGTAAAGGGCTTGTGCAGTATGTGTGGAGACATGGGCATGGCCGCCTGGCTCGTTGCCGACGTCTTACCAGCATACGAAAGAGTGCCCATGAGGGTGATGAGGGGAATATCTGGAGACTGCAAACAAAACCGACGGAGAAGCTCTCCTCCTTCATTTTCTAAAGACACCACATCGGAAATAATGGCAGCCACACCAACATGTTTATTGTTTTGAAGACCTTCCTCACAGGTTACAGCCTCCATCACATCATAGCCGGCCGATTCCAAGGAGAGAGAAACAGAATCTCGAACAAGTTCATCGTCTTCAATGACTAAGATTTTCTTCATGACCTGAAGAGAAAGCAAGGAACATTCCTCATTCATTCAGACTATTGGCTGACAACATTCATCATTTTTTTCAATTAGTTATGAAATTGTATTTCTTGCTGCTCACTGGAAATCATGAATGAAAATCCATGCA
>Ga0224496_10001592_pt1 | contig 13961 bp, 9 predicted proteins | sample SF_Jul11_sed_USG_2_FD_168127 | JGI IMG/M metagenome (GOLD analysis project Ga0224496, IMG submission 168127) | Sediment microbial communities from San Francisco Bay, California, United States - SF_Jul11_sed_USGS_8_1 | ecosystem: Environmental > Aquatic > Marine > Sediment | place: USA...
ATACCAGCTGAAACTGGCTTTCAAAGAAAAATGGATGGCACATCACTAACCTACCTTGAGCAAAGAGAATACAAATATCGTGAAATGGAAGGCGACAATGTGCTGCACCTGGATGGAACAAGGGAAATAAGTGAAATCCAGATCGAAATTCAAAACTGGATCAATGACAGGGCGGAGCTATGACAATGGATGACAAAAATGTTGGCAGAGTAATTTTACTCGGTCTTGATGGCATGGATTATGATTTAACACAGGAGCTGATCAGCCAGGGACACCTTCCAAATCTTAAAGCCATTGCTGATAAAGGTGGTTTTAGCCCATTACTATCCGTTTTTCCGCCAGATTCTATACCCGCCTGGATAACAACATTTACAGGCATTGATCCATCTAATCATGGTGTACTAGACCATGTAAACTATCTTCTCGATGACTTTGATGAGTGCCCAATAGATACAAGCGTTTTTCATGAGAAAACATTCTGGGATAGAATAGGTAACGAGACAGATAAAAAAGTCTGCATTGTAAATCCTTTTATGGCTTATCCTGTTTGGCCAGTCAACGGCGTAATGGTAAGTGGGCCTGTATTTATAGAAGGGAATATTGAATGCTCAGACGAAAGCTATCTCAAAGGAAACAAAATTCCTGATAGCATAGGCGGCATAGCTGTATTCCCAAATAAAACCAATATGAAACCTTACTATGACGACACCGTAAGAGACACAAAAGAACAGGTGGAATTCGGCATTAATTTACTCAAGGACAATGAGTTTGACTTCTTCTTCCAGACCATTGTTACAACTGACCGGGTTCAGCACCACTACTGGCGTTATTGCGACAAAAAAGACCCCACATACCCCGGCCCTTCTGAAATAGATACTACAGTTACTGATTTCTTTAAACTCACCGATGATATTGTTGGACAGTTTTTAAATGAGCTTAATGATGAAGATGTATTACTCGTTATGAGCGACCATGGACATGGGATGCGCTGCACTCATTGCTTCAATACAAATGAATTTTTAAGGCAAAAGGGTTACTTAAAGAGCTCATCCGGAAAGAAGAAATTCAGCAAAAAAATTATTCTAGAAAAGCTAAAAAACAGGGTGTTGAGATTCATGAATGATCATGATCTTGAGGACTATATAAGCGTTATTGCCAAGTTCGTACCTAATGCTAAAGCAATGAAAAAAGGCTCACATATTACCAACTATGCAGAAAGCATGGCATATGGATCTGATTTCGCTGGAACGAATCCTTTTGGCGGCATCTGCATTAACAGGGATAATGTTAATGACTATGAATCATTTAGAAACACCTTAATGAGTGAACTCAGTGAAATCGAGGACAATGGGGAGAAAATCTTCACCTGGATTAAAAAACGAGAAGAACTTTATTCGGGTGAGTTAATTGATCGCTACCCCGATATTCTTTATGAAATGTTACCTAAATATGGCTCTGGATTCTCACTACATTCCGACCTAATAACCATTAACCCCACCCATAAAAAGATTAGTGGCGGACACAAGAAAAATGGTATATTTTTTATTAATCGAACTAATGACTGGGATATAAACAAGAAAGAATGCAAAATAACAAATGTATACAAAACCATACTTTCGCTCTATGGACTATCAGATAATAATCAGGAGACAAGTAGCTTTGTAGTCAAAAAATAAAAACTAAACAATCATTTTTATTAATGAAAACGATAGATATTAGGAAAGCGAATTCCAGCTTTATGCTGTCGTTTATTAATGATCAATGAAACTACTTAAAATATTCATTTCAACAATAATCACACGAACTCTATTTACTGCTGCTACTTATTTTTGTCCTAATCTTTCATATAGCACGACGATCAGAAGAATAATATATGATATAACTAATTCTAGTATATTAGCTAGAATCGATCCATTAATAAAGTATAAAAAGAACGAGCATCATGATTTTAGCTATATATTTTTTATCCGCAAAAAATACATGCGAAGCTTACATACTAGATCGCAATTTATATATTTACTTTATCTATTAACTTACGAATCAACGATAGCATTAAACAAATCATGAGAAAAACAATATCTCTAATCTATTTTTTTACAGTCTTGTCTGTATCATATACTGCTCATAGCTCCAGCAATATAACCAAATGGAATATGATTGGACCCGGAGACGCGGATCAAACGACTTCATTAAATGTTATGGCTAATGGTGATATTTTTGCTGGAACCGATATTGGCGGCGTATACAAGAGCAGTGATAACGGCTCAACCTGGACACCAGCTAACAATGGTATCAATAACCTTGATATTACGACAAAAGTAATACAAAGCCAGGTAGATAATAATCTGTTATTTGTCGGAACAAGAGGCGGTGTATACCGAAGCACAAATTACAGTAAATCATGGCAACGACTTGATAATGGTTTGCCAAAACAGCAAAATTATAGCCTTAGTGGCAGCATTGGTGGACTAGTAATTGATAATAAAACTGTATACGTTGCTATGGGTTACCGACCAAGCAGCGACGGAGCCATCACTGTTAGAAAAATAAAAGGCTCACATTCAATATATAAATCTATTGATAATGGCAACACATGGGCATTGTTGCCGGCATTCCAAGATGAAACCAGAATATCACAACTATTGGTATCACATTGGGATAATAAAACAATTTTCGCTTCTAGTAGTAGAGGCTTATTCGTGACATCAGATGCAGGGAAGAACTGGAATAACGTTCTTAACAAACCAACATATAATATTTTATTAGATAAAGATAACAGAGATGTTTTGTATGCAGCAATAGGTGAAAATGGAATTCTAAAATCAACTGATTCTGGTAAATCCTGGCAACCACATAACAACGGCCTCCCTTTCTTTAATTTATTAGGAAAACCCACAAATCGTTATTCTATTCTGGCAGCAGACCCTGATAATACAAATATTATGTACGCTATAAATAGCACCTGGAGCAGATCAGGCGGTCTTTATAAAAGCATAAATAAAGGAAATAACTGGTATTTGATATCAAACAACTTACCTGAATCCTGGCTAAAGACTAGTCGACGAATGAATGATATTGCAATTTCAAAACTTAACTCAAATAATCTATATCTTGGTAGCTCACGATACATTTATTCATCTAATGATAAAGGTATAAAATGGCAACAACACATATCAAAGAGAGTTGATAATGGATGGACCCACACAGGCATCAATGTATTTGGTCAAACAAGGACTTTAAAAGTAGATGTCAAAGATGCAAATACTATGTATATTGCAACTGCTGACCATAAAATAATTAGAAGCAAAAACAATGGCACTAGCTGGAATCTATTACTTGAAGGTGAAAAAAAGGTGCACAATGTTTGGGATATTGACCAATGCACGTCAAGCAGTAATAAGTTACATATTATTACATCAGATACTAATAATAAACTTTGTATTCTAAATAGCGAAGATCAAGGGGATACATGGAACAAAAACTGCTCTATACCTGGTTTAACATCCAGGAAAGAAAAGATACGGATCTCCCCACACAATTGTAATATTATTTTAGTTGCATCAAAAATTGGGGTTTTGAGAAGCCTGGATGCTGGAAAAAGCTGGGAATCAATTATTATTAATTCAAATGGCAATCATATAAGAGCAATTACCTTTGACAAAGCAAATAAAAATACTGTTTATGCCGGTACTGACATGGGGCTATTTATAAGTATTGATAATGGCGAAACCTGGGAACCAGTAAAAAGCACGAGAAATCTCATGGTCACTGCTATACATATCTCACCCACCAACTCTGATATAATATACATTGGTACACAAACTTCAAGTAAAGGACCTGGCGCTATTTACAAAAGCAATGACCATGGACTTACTTGGGAGAAGAATCTTAATGATATTAGACGATATGTATCAGCTATTACAAGCTTACCTGCCCAACCCGACTATGTATATGCTTCAACACAGGATGACAATTACCATGATATAAGCAAAGGTAAAGGAATTTACAGAAGTATTGACCAGGGATCTACGTGGCATAGAATTGATAATAATCTTCCAGTCTTTAGAGCATATGATATAACTACAAGTAGCTTAAGGCCTTACGAGATATTTCTAGCTACATGCGGTAGTGGCGCATATGTTGCCAATGAAAAAGAAACACTACTTAGAAATAAATAGTAGATTAAACAATATATTATATCTAATATATCCAACTGAATATGTTTGACTATGAGAAAATTCGGATCAAAATCATTATATGATTATGCTATCACAGTGGGAACACGTGGCTTTGGTAGATTATTTGCCCTTATAATTACAATCATTATCGCGCGCTCTCTTGGCACTGAAGATTTTGGTATGTACTCCCTTTTCTTCGGGATATTTATCGTTATAGTTCAAGCAGAAGCTGGTGTTAATATAGCACATGTCAGATTTTCAAAACTAGGTGTAGCGAGTAAAGCTATAGTACTGCGTCTTTCACTCCTCTCACAAACATTTATTGTTTTGTTCTTAACTATCATTGGCTGGCCATTATCCTTATTACTCGCACAAACAATTGGAATCGAAAGTCTTTCCGTCCCATATATAGGCTTTGTTGCAAGCGGGCTACTCGGCTTATTTGGTATCTGGTTTGGTATTTTTCAAGCAGACGGTAAATTTGCTCGTCTCGGAATATTCAGTCTTCTTTTTAATCTAATTCTTATGGCCTATATAGGCGGTGCCTATATCCTGGACATCAAGCAGGATCTGACAGATGTTTTATATTCATATCTTATTATCAGCATGGCATTAGGTTTTGTAAGTCTTATTATTTTATGGAATCAATCAAGCCCCACTAATGACAATAAACTAATGCGTGACTACTACAAAATGATTGTCATGAATATGTTTGTTACCATGTTTTATTTTCTATACCGGTATATAGATGTATATTTTTTAAAATACTATGCTGACTTGGCTACAGTTGGTATATATTCCGCTGCTATGAAGACATCAATGATCTTAAATATTTTGACTGGATCATTAACAACAATACTATTACCAAAAGCTGTAGAAGCGATTACATCTAAAGACAAAATCAAGACATATGTAAAAAAATCATATGCTCTATCCGCGCTAATATCTGTATGCTTTATAATATTTTATTTCTTGAGCCCATTCATTCTTCCATTGCTTTTTGGCGAAGAATATTCAGAAGCAAGTAACATATTACAATGGCTAGTTGTAGGCTGGATTGTAAACACCCTCTACATACCAGTTTCTCAAGTATTCTATGCCTTAAATAAAGTTGCCTGGCGTATAGCAATTGAATTTATAAAATTAATCTTTGCAGTATTATTTTTCATAATACTGATACCAGAATACGGTGCGCTAGGTGCCGCTTATGCTCTTTTGATTTCAATATCAATAACACTACTCATAGCATCTGTTATTGCTACAATACTAACTAGAAATCATCTTCGAGAAATAAAAACATTTAACTAATAACTTACTATATTATTTTAAATACTCTATTCAGTAGCCTTATAATTATAAGGGCGATAAGAGTAAGAAACCCAATACTGCCTGAACTGGCATTATCCGGCCTTGTAGTTATGGAAAAATCAAGACTTACTCCACCAACTGTGAGTATGGCAGAGGTTTTACTACTATAATTGTGTGAAGACTTTAGCAGCACCTGTATTGTATCACCATTTTCTATAGTGCCATTTGAATTGATAAAGGGCCCATTGTTGATACTATACATACCATCTGTCACGCTTATAGTAGCCGGAACACCTAATCCACTTATAGTTACTGTCTCTGAATAAATTAGAGTATCTAATTTCACATCATGCTGTTCATCGAACTCAACAATAACGGGATCTATTTTAAAAACATAAACATCGTTATTTACTGTGTAATTTTTATTTCTACCTACCGTTATCAACGAGTCACCAGAAATAGCTATACTCCAGGGCCAGTCCGTCTGCCCTGGAATTTCATAGGCTTTTATAAATAAAGGCTTATCTGGATAAGTTATATCAAAAATCAGCACGCCCATACAACCATTAGCAACAATGGCATAATTATCTTTTAACACAATTTGATGAGGCCCAGGATCACCACCAACAAGACCTTCATCTTTACCACCAATAGCTGATTCACATTGAAATTGTGGCGGTATTTCCGCATATCCAATTCTTTCTGGCGGCTTTGATGAATCAGAGAAATTCGACGTCAAATCATAAACAGCCAGGCCTTCATCAAACGAATTGTCAGAGGGCGAGTCTGCAACAGGAGCATAAAGATAATGACCTCTTTGCACGAGGTACCAGTATCGATCACTTTCAGTCTCATTATCTACCCTGAGATCAGTCCAGTTAGCAGGGTCAGCATCTGTAATATCAACTGCACCTATACCACGTGACCAACTACCATAATATGCTCGCTTATGTACTGTATCTACAACAACTTGCTGAAATTCGATAGTCCCTGGATCGAAAATTCCTTTAACTAGAGGAATTTGCGGATCCGAAATATCAATAAGTGCAAGCCCTCCCAGTCTTAAAGCAGCATAAAGCTCATTTGTATTTTCAGTAAGAAATAATCCTGTGATTTTACCACGACGATTGCTGATACCATCAAATAGAATGTCATTAGGCTCAATAACAGGGCCGATATTATCCAAATTTGATAGATTTATAACCTTCAAATATCCCTGTTCATGGTAAGGATCCGAAGAATCCCTAAAACCACAATATAGGTAATCACCCTGTTTGACTAAACTATAAAGAGAAAATGCATCAATGCCAAAATCAGCTAGCGTTATATGGTATTTAACTTTGATATCGTCAATATTTGATGTATCGAGTATATATAAACCCTGGTAAGCCGCCGCCAGATAGGATGTATCCCCTTCAACAATAAGATCAAGACCACTTGCATTCTGACCAAGAATATTAAATACTTTTAATGTCGATTCACCCCACGGACTAATAATTGCCGCGACACCAACCTGTAACCAAAGATAAAGATATAATGCTGAAAATAGTCTCATATATTCATTTCCCTATACAAAGATCAAACGAGCCATCGGTCACTAGTTAATTATTGTACAACTATTGTTTAAGTTAACCTGCTCTATTTTAGTGACTTGATCATAATATTGTTGTTATAGATTAATAAGCTTACTAAAGATTTACAATAAGCACACTTAATAATAAACCACCTTGACACATAAACGTTAAACTCATTTTAGTAAAATTGTCGAAATATTTTACAATTAGAAGCTCGTCACATATATTACCTTTAAGAATTAAATAGTAATCAAGATGTTATAGAGATGGCGTAATTTTTGCTTGTTTTTCGATGCAAGTCATATTGACATAAATGATGGAATTATAACAATAACTTTTTATTGTATTACTTAACGATAGTTATAACTTTAGGGACGAACTAGAAATGAATAAATATATAAGAGTTGCACAGAAAGCCTATATATACCTTAGATATAAAAACCCATATGAACTTTATATATTTCTGCGAAAAAGATTGGTAAGCAAAATCTATGGGTATCCCACGAAGTTAGATATAGAAGCGACAGGAATATGTAATTTTACCTGCTCAATGTGCTGGTGCTATAGGGCAACAGACATTAGAAATAACAAAATGCTTAGCTTCGATGATTTCAAAAAAATAATAGATGATGTTGAATCTTATTGCTCCGAAATATTTTTTTCAGGATGTGGTGAACCACTGCTGAATAATGAAATATATGGCATGATCGAATATGCCAAGTCAAAACACATCCATACTGGATTAACAACCAATGGTTCAGCGCTGACTATGACTAATGCGACCAGGCTTATCGATTCAAATCCAGATAAAATAATAATCTCATTAGATGCATCTGAATCCACAGCATACAAAACAATGAGAATTGGCGGTGATTTCAATCAAGTTATTGAAGGCATTAGTAATTTATCTCAAGAGAATAAAAAAAATCAAAAGAAAACAACACAAATAGTTTTACAAATGATTATTACTAAAAAAAATGAACACCAGTTAAATGACTTCATTGAACTTGCAAAAGAACTTGAAGTTGATCTTGTTTCCTTTAGGTCACTATTTATTGACCATCGAGGTGATAAGAAATATGTAGACAATCTTATATCAAACTATTTAACAGATCATGAGATATCAAGATATAAAATAGATTCAAATAGTGATATTGAACTGAAATCTAGCGGCAAATGCCCAAGCACAAAATTACCGATAATTACAAGCGATGGTGATATTGCTGTATGTTGTCATGATATATTCGCTGAACACAAGCAAGGAAACATTATAAATAACTCGTTCAAGAAGGTATGGAATGATGATGCGTATGTTAAATTCAGAGATCAAGTTATGACAAACCGTAAATTGTCTATATGCCGCTATTGCAATTACTCAAATAGGTCAGAGAAGCTAATTGATATAAACAGAAATGCCACTTGAAAAGTAATTCTAAGGTGTTTACTAACCAATAAGATGACTGAATATTACTACAATTGATTTGCAATATTCTTTGTAGGTTACTTTAAGGTTTTATAGTTATATAAAAACATTCATCTGATAAGACTAATAGAGCCACCCGCACTGCGGGTGGTATTTTTTAGATGACTGGACTTATTACGAAATAGACATATCAAACAGATTATAGAAGTGAGCTCATAACATGTACTTTTTAAAATATTCGCCATTTTTCATAGTTTTAGCCTGTGCCTCAGGTATATGTTGTTTTAACTTTTCTATGATGGCATCTTTTCCTTTATATGTTTCAAGTATTTTTGATGTTAGTGCAGAGCTTTCAAGATCTTCAATATTATAAATGCACTCCGGTAAATTTAAAGTGCTCTGTACTATTCCGTAAGTTCTATGGTCTTTAGGGTGTGTGATCCATAAAGTTGGTATAAGCATAGACGCTGCATTGATACCACCATGCGTCCTTTCAGATACGACCATATCAAATGCAGACATCATGCCCTTTAACTCCGTTACTCTCAGCTCATCTCTTAGAATCTTTACACAATCTTTATTTGACATATGCTCAAGGACAGAATCCGCACAAATACGATCATCTAGATTATCGCCGGGGCCTATGCAGTGTGGAACAAAAACAAACGTACCCCCAATTTCATTGTGCACATTATCCAGTGTTTTTGCAATTTCCTCACAGTGTTTATTGTACTTTTCTTCGGGGGTGTAAGTATTCCCCTTGAAGGCAGCCTTAAAGACTGTCGAGCCTTTTACTACCATCACACCTATTAATGGTCGTGGCAAATCATTAAGACCAAGCTTTTCAATTAACTTGCTTGATTCATCTTCTGGGACTGGCTGTAAAATGAATGCCTTATCTGCGGTGCAATATAAAGGCGCTTTATTCACACCAATATCCTTTAAGTGATTATAAGTAAGTTCTTCACGCGTTGTTATTAAATCCATTTTATTCAGGGCGTACATACCCAATTTGTGCATCAGTTTAGAATTCAACACAACAGGCATAATCGTTGCACCATAAACAGAAGTCTTTTTGCCAAGCATTTTACAATATAGCATTAATGGTACATGAAATTTACAAAACGCATTATCATGGCCAACAATGATAGCATCCGCATTATAGTAAGCTTCCCATAATTCACCCTTAAATATTTTTAATGATAACGATCCTGTAAGTTTATATAAAATCAGAAATATAAGATGCTTGAATGCATCAACACTAAAATTCATTAATTTCATTAATGGTGTATTATCAAGCGGTATAAGCCCTTTGCTATTAATTACTTTAACTCCTTCACCATACTCTTTCTGGTCGAGATCTTTCTGATCAGAGCATAAGTAGAACTGTACTTCTTCATCACTATAATATTGTATAGATCTAACAATCCCATGCATTAAAGCGGCTTCGCCTTTATTTTGACTCGGAACTGTTTCGGCAACAAATATTGTTTTCATTATATTAATCTCTAGTAATTAAAATTATTTATGTGGCGATAATCTTTATATTGCAACTTAAAATATGTTTATTTCACAAGCTTAAACATTATATAGTGATATTTCTATATCAGGATTATCCTTTTATTTATTTTATCGGAACAAGATATATTGGGCATTTAGTAGAGCGTATTACATCCTCACTAACACTGCCCACGACCATATCATATAGTGCACCATGTCCATGTGTTCCGATTACACAGAAATCAATATCGAGCACTTCAACCTGATTCAGGATAGTATTTGATATGACGCCTTGCAATAGCAAGGCTGTTACATCGAGCCCATCAATACGAAGATTGTTACCGAGCTCCTGTAGTTGCCTGTGCTTATCTCTATATCGTTCAGCTATAGCATCACGTTCTACTTGTGGACCTACTTCATAACCTATAAATTCCGGATCAGGATCAACAACATGTACAAGCCATATAGCCGCATTCAATTTTATAGCTATTTTTTTTGCATACTCTAAGATGATGCCTGATTTTTCAGAGAGGTCTATTGCAACCAGTATTTTCATTATTCCTCCATTTAAGCAACACAGATGCGTATAACAAAGCACGAATATGACACTAATATTAGTTAGTTGTTTTTAAAAATACCCAACTCAATTATCCTCGATGCCAGGAGATCACCTACAAGTTGACAACCTAATGGAGTAAAGTGCCCATGTGATTGCTCCCAATAGAGTAGCTCACCTTTATGCTTATAAAATTCATCAATAGGACTAACCACATTAAAACTATAGGCCTTACCTAAATTATTACGCGGAAATCTGGATATGAAAGAATCTCGAGAAAGCCGCTCAGGGACGTCAAGAATTAAAAACTCAGAATTATTGGCTCTAGCCAGGTCCTGCATCTTCGATAGTATAGACACAGTTAATTTTTTATTATTTTCATGTCCTGAATCACTTGTTTTATTTGAATTGATTTTCTCTGTACGGAAATACGCTAGTATATTCCTGGTATTGTATGAGATAAACTCTCTAATCCAATTATAAAAATGACTATTACCAGCCATCCATCGATATATTGTAAAACTGAACAGATATTCTCGAAGTTTAACACCTGGTAGATACTGATCGTTTTTTCTAACCAGCTGTCCAGAGATTTCATCAAATTTAAATAACTGAGATCTAACATTATCATCAATGTCGGTCTTATGCCATGACAACAGCACCAGGTCGGGCGAGTACTTGAGGCCTTCATTTTGTAACTTTATTAACTCTTCTGCGTTACCATGACCTGATACTGAAAGATTTACTATTTCTACATCAATGCCCTTAGATTCCAAGCTATTTTCTAATACAGTAAGAAAAGTATCTTCGATGTTAACGCCATAACCCATACCGAAAGAATCACCCAATACAACGACCCTTTTAGTAGTTGCTGATTTGGCATAATCAATTTCCTGATTAGCTCTTATGCCATGTGAATTAGTCTTTATACCTACAGTGTAATCTGGCGTTTTATGTGTATATTCCTGATTTGGCATATTACCTCTTATACCATAATCAGTGCCCATGATGTAACGGGGAAGCATAGGCTTCGGTGAAAAGACCATTAAAAATACTTCTGCAACGACAACAATCCAGACAATAGAAAATAGCACTATCAACGATTTTTTTATTAGATTAATATTTATCAATAACATTATTTACGCCTAGAATGCAAAATAAATGAATTCTTTGGAATCAGTCGTTGAAAGCACCAATAACGACATGATCACATATACCCACACATTCAACCTGATGAACCAGTGCCAATTTTTCATGGGATCAAGACTTCCTGTAATACCCTGAAGCACCTGAAATACAATCAAGAACCAGCTGTAGAAAATTAAAGTTTTAAAATCTATCCATGCCTCTAGTGAACCAAATGGACTAAGAATAATCGACTGTAGGAATATACTTATTGTAGAAACATTCTGCGCCCTAAAGATCAGCCACCCAATACAGGTTAGGTGAAACATAACAATACCCATTACAACTAACTTCCAGCGCGGGTAGGCACCTTTTTCTGTCCGTATACCCAAAGCACGGTATATTGAAAGAAGAAAGCCATGGTATGCACCCCAGATAACAAATGTCCATGATGCTCCATGCCATAAACCTCCAAGCAACATAGTTAATGAGAGGTTTCGATAAGTTTTATAATTTCCACCTCGATTACCACCAAGCGGAATATACAAATAATCACGTAGCCAGGTAGATAAACTTATATGCCATTGCTGCCAAAAGCTTGATGGACTGGTTGCAAAGTATGGAAGCCTGAAATTAAGCATTATGTTAAAACCCATAAGCCTGGCTACACCACGTGCAATATCTGTATATCCTGAAAAGTCACAATAAATCTGTATGGCAAATGCATATAGTGCTACAAGCAGTCTCAATCCATCATCAGGAACTAAACCACCTGAGGTTAAATTATCATAGGGACCAAAAGTTGAATTTACGACAACTGCTACCCCGTCTGCAATTACCATTTTTTTGAACAAACCCCATGCAATTAACCATGATCCTTCACGGCAATCATCCCATGTTAATGATGGACGGAGGTTTCGAAACTGTGGAAGCAGATGCTTACCTCGCTCTATAGGGCCTGCAACTAATTGTGGAAAAAATGACACATAAGTTGCAAACTCAACTAACTGATGACTAGCCTTTAATTCACGCCTATACACATCAATTGTATAACTCATGGTCTGGAAGGTATAAAATGATATCCCTACGGGAAGGATAATATCTAGAGTCCACCAGTTGGGAGTTATACCAAATAAACCCTCTGAAACAGCAGTCAAGCTTTCCGCAAAGAAACCAAAATATTTAAAGAAGCCTAAAATTGTAAGATTAGAGGTAATACTGAGCAGCAAAAAAAGTTTACGTCTGCGTACTTCATCAAGCAATGCTATATACGGGTATATGATATTTGCTACCAGGACTAATAACACTGATCCACTAAATACCCATAAGCCCATAGAATCAGATAGCAGCGAACCCCACTGGATATCTAGTACTGGCATAAAACCAGTGAAATTAAGTGCCAATGAATCATATTGGATTACAACAAACAAGATGGCAGAAACAAGAAGAAAACTAGATGCCTTTATACGCTGTAACTTTGATATCGTGCCAGAATCAATTATAAGTGCAACAGAGTAATCAACAACTGTTGAAACGACAATCAAAAACAGAAATCGAACATCCCACCATCCATAAAAAAGATAACTGGCAGCTAATAATATCCCATTCTGCATGAACAGGCGGCCTTTCAATAGCCAGTATATCGATAATACAACTATAAAAAAAACTGCGAATTCTAGTGAGTTGAATAACATTAACTAAAACACTCTTTATTATTATTTATAATTTTCTTAGATAGGGCTCAAGAAAATCGTTTAACATTTCATAACCAAGCTTATTAATATGAAAGCTATCCACTTGATATTCAGGATTCATTCTACCATTAGTAGAAAACAACTTATCGCAATCTACGACTGTTAGATTCTGATGACTCAAACTTAATATATACCTGTTTATTTCATTAATTGACTCAGTAACATCACTTGACCAGACGAATTTTCGCAACAGATCTATATCACCTACCGGGAATATGGTAAGCAAAATAACATCTATATTCTCTGATGATAAGGCATCAAGTATTTGATTTAAATTATTCTTATAATTATCCAGGATAAATTCTTTTTCATCAGGCATTACCCCTATTGCCTTCAGATCATTAATACCTATTTGAACTACAACCACATCTGGCTTATATGAAATAACATTAGCATCTAGCTTCATTAATGCCATAGCACTGGTATCACCAGGCGATCCGGCATTAACAACTTGTACGCCATGATCTGAATTATATCTATCCCATTGTGATATTCGCGAATCGCCAAAATATATAATAGTTTTCGCGTAAGCTGACGCATTAG
>Ga0224496_10001593_pt1 | contig 13954 bp, 15 predicted proteins | sample SF_Jul11_sed_USG_2_FD_168127 | JGI IMG/M metagenome (GOLD analysis project Ga0224496, IMG submission 168127) | Sediment microbial communities from San Francisco Bay, California, United States - SF_Jul11_sed_USGS_8_1 | ecosystem: Environmental > Aquatic > Marine > Sediment | place: USA...
GCGCGCGTGCCCGCGCGGGAAGCCGAAGGCACAGGCCGAAGGGAGGCGCCGGCCGGAAGTGCCATGCCGGTTCCCTGGCTCTGACCAAGCGACCGGACCCAGGTTGACGTGCGCGGATCTCCGGCGCCATGGCCGAGGCCGCTCGCCGATCGCATGACTCCGCGCCGCGAAGGCGCGGCCTTTGAACTCGAATCTCGTCGCAACCTTCGTCCCAATCTTCTCTCCGCCCGCCTCCTTGACTCGAACTTCGTCCCAATCTTCTCGTCCCAATCTTCCTGCAGAACACTGGCCGATATTGGGATGTACATGGTTGACTGCTGGCGCCCGCGAATGGTAGTCTGGCCGCTTCGTGGGACACGCGGGCTTGTGGCCCACGCGTGGAGAGTTCATCCTCTGCGGCGGGTTGCACGGGGACGCAGTTCGGGCGAACGCGGGCCGTCGATGGAACCAACCACTCAGTTGCGAAAACCGAGCCCCCAAGAGCGCGCCCATCGCCTCGCTGCGCGGCGACTCGGGCAGCGCACTCGACGAAGGCGGCGCGGCGGCGTCGGGCCGGCTGGCCGTGCGTCGGGATGAGTTCTTCCGAGCCCATCGACTCGACCGACCCACGGGCCTGCGCGGACAGGTCTGGGTCGCCTGCGTCGGGCGGCGCTCCGAGCTCCGAACCCGAGGGAGCTCATCCCGCGCCACTCGGAGAGCTGCCGCCAGAGGAGGAGCTGCTGGCTCGGATCGACGAACTGGATGCCGAGCTGCGCTCGCTTCGACGGCTCACTCTCCTCGCGCCCGAGCCGCCCCCGACGGATCCCTTCGAGGCGCTGCAGTTCGCGGCCGATGGGCGCTGGTTCCTGATCCCGATCGACTCCGTCCGGGAGGTCGTCGAGATGGTTCGCCCTCAGCCCATGGTCGACGCGCCTCCCTTCGTCCTCGGCACGATTCGCTTCGGGCCGCTGAGCGTCCCGCTCATCGATCTCGGGGCCCGGCTCAGCGAGCGCCCTGCCGCCCTGCGTCCAGACGACGTGCTCCTCCTGCTAGACTCCCCCCGTTGGATCGCGCTCGCGGTCTCTGAGGTGCGGCAGGTGGTCCACGTTCAGCCCGATCACCTGGCGCCGCCGCCGGCAGGCCTGCGCTCGGCGCCCTTCATCGTCGCGACCTACGCCCCCCGCGAGGGCGGAACCCTCCCCGTGCTCAGCGCGGATCGGGTGGGACGCGAGCTGTGTCCAGATGACGCCTGAGCCACACGAGCTTCGGGCCGCGAGCCGCATCATCGCGGAGCGCTGGGGGTTCGACGTGCCCCCCCACCGCTACCCCGTCCTCGCCGGTGTTCTCGGCCGGCTCGGCGGCTCGAAGGGCTTCGCCGAGGGCGTGCTCCGGCTTCTCCGCGGGGAGCATCACGCGGAAGAGGCAGTGCTCGACGTCGTCACGGTGCCCGAGAGCTACCTGTTCCGGCACCCTGGCCATTTCGATCTGCTGCGTGAGTTCGCCAGCGCTCGCTTCGCCGCCGGGCAACCTTGCCGAGTGCTCTCGGCGGGGTGCGCCGGCGGCGAAGAGGCCTGGTCCGCGGCAGCGGTCCTGGCCGATCTCGGCTGTCCAACCATGCATCGAGCGAGCGTGACGGGCTGGGATGTCAGCCCCACCCGACTCACGACGGCCAGGCAGGGATGCTATCGACCATGGGCCGCCCGCATCGGGCTGCGCGGCTACGAGGCCCACTTCCGGGGCGACGATCAAGAGGTGACGGTCGGCGACGGCCTGCGGCCGCTGGTGCGCTTCGAGCAGGTCAACCTCATCTCCGACGTTCGGCGCAGGCGGACCCCCTTCGAGGTCATCTTCTTCCGAAACGTGTCGATCTACTGGGAGCTGTCGGTGGCGCACCGGGTGCTGCGCGAGCTGCTGGACTGCATCACCGCAGACGGGATCCTCTGCGCCGGCCCGAGCGATCCGGTGCTCAGCCGCGGAGACGGCTGGCTCTCGAGCACGGAGCGGGACGTGCGCGTCTACCGCCGCGAGGGGACCGTGGCGCGACCGAGTCACCCGGCCGCCATCCGATCGAGGCCCGCGTCGAGCCGGAACGGCAACGCGCTGGTCGGGTCGCGCCCGGGGCAAGCCCTCGCGCTCACACGTCGGTTGCGCGACGCCTCGCGCGCGAAACCTGTCTCCGCGAGGCCGCTCGCAGCGAGGCCGATCCCCGCGAAGCCGGTCTCCGCGAAGCCGGCGGCTCGATCGACTCACGCTCGCTCCGAGGCGCCCCCGCCGATCGCCCGACGTCGAACTCGCCCCAGCCGCCCGCCGGCGTTCGAGCGCGGACGCGACCGCGAGGCCTTCAGCATCCTCACACCCGAGGCGACCTCGCCACCCGCCGCGGGAGCCGAGTCCAGCTCGAGGCCGAGCGAGGAGGCGCTCACCCACGTCGAGCGGCTCGCCGACGCCGGGCGCTATGCGGAGGCCCTGAGCCGGCTCGAGGTCGAGGCGGGCATCGACCGAATCCAGGCCGCGTTCTGGCGCGGGATCCTCCTGATGAACCTCGACCGCCAAGACGAGGCGGTCGCCTCGTTCCGCCAGTGCACCTTCCTCGAGCCCGATCGGGTCGACTACCAGCACTGGCTCGCCGTCGCCTGCGAGGCGGTGGGACGGACCGCAGAGGCGGCGGCGGCGCGACGCGCGGCTGGAGTAAGGGACGAACCATGACCTTCGACGCCACGCGCACCCGGGAGCGGGTCGAGGCCGCGCAGCGGGCCGCGCAGCAACGGCGCGCTGCGCGCGCAGAGGCGATCCTCGACGAACGTGCCAAGCGGTTGGCGCTGCGACAGCTGCAGGCGCCGACCCCAGACATCGTCGCGGAGGTGATCGTCTGTCGCCGCGGCCGCTCACGCTGGGGCTTCCCGGCGGCCGGCGTGGAGGAGGTCCGTTCGGTCGCGGTGGTGCCGCTCCCGAACGCGCCGCGCGGCGTCGTCGGCCTGTTCCAGCTTCGAGGACGAATCCACGGGATCGTGGACCCGTACGCCTGGCTCGGTGACGCGGAGCCGCTGGCGCGCGGTGACGAGACCCCAGTGCTCGTCCTGCGGCTCGACGGTCGCGCGCTCGGCGTGCGAATCGACGAGGCGCTCGGGCACCGCCTCGTCCGACGAGACGAGCTGGACGAGGCCCATCAGCGGCGCGACGTCAGTTTCGTCGCGTCCGTGACGACCGACTTCGTCGAGCTCCTGGACCTCGAGGCCCTATTCGCGGATGAGAGGCTCTGCGGCACCGCCGGCAGAGCTCCGACGGATCGGACCATGACCGGGGGGGGCCGGACATGGTAGCGGTTCACGATCCCCAGCCATCGGCGTCGCGGGCCGAGAGGATCGCCGAGCCAGGCCCCTGCGCCCTCGCGGGGACGGCGAGATGCGTCCGCGGCGGCCAGACGGGGGCACGTGAACGACGACGAGAAACCCCAACCGAACGACCCAGGCCCCGACCGAGTTCGCGGCCAAGGAGAGAGACGTGATCGACCGCCTCAGCATCGCCGGAAAGCTCTTCTTGATGCTCCTCATCCCAGTCGTCGGCCTCGCCGTCTTCGCCATCGTGCGCGCGATCGACAAGAACGACGTCGTCAGCTCGATGGATCGGCTCGAGGCGCAGGTGGTGCTCGCGGGCAAGGCCAGCGCCCTCGCGCACGAGCTTCAGAAGGAGCGGGGTTTGAGCGCCGGCTACCTGGCGAGCGCCGATCGAGCCGACGCCGCGCTGCGCACGCAGCAGGGCGAAACGGACGAGGCGATCGCCGAGTTCCACGCTGCCCTTGAGGGGCGATCGCTCCAAGGGGCGGTGGCTCGCGAAGTCGAGCGCTTCGACAGAGGCCTTCAGAACCTCGGCGCCCAGCGAAGCCAGGTGCTGGCCGGGAGCCTGACGAGCGATCTCGCCGTCCGCTTCTACTCGGACCTCATCGCCTCGCCGCTCGCGCTGCTCGGCGGGATCGCCGACAACGCCTCCGATCCGGGGGTGGCGATCCGGCTCGTCTCGCTCGAGTCGCTGGTTCGGATGAAGGAGCTCGCGGGCCAGGAGCGCGCCGTCCTGATGGCGATCCTCAGCCGGGACTCGGCCTCGGACGCTGAACACCGGAACGGGCTGCGCCTGGCCGCCAGCCAATCGGCGCTCGAGCAGCTCTTCACCCTGCACGCCTCCGAACAGGTCGTCCACGACTACGAGGCGCGGATCGAGGGCGGTCTCATCGCCGCGGTCGGCGCTCATCGGGCCGCGGTCATCACGAGCCGCGGTGGGGCCGCGACCGACGCCACCGACGCGCGCGTTCGCCTCCCCGCGGCCCCGCCCACGGGCGCGCCGGACGCGGAGGGCGCCGCGGTCGAAGCCCCCGCCGAGCTCGAGCCGCCACCCGCGGACGCGCTGGGAGTTCGAGCGGATTCGGACCAGCTGACCCCTCAGACATGGTGGCAGGCGAGCACGGCGCGCATCGAGGCCCTGTTCGAGGTGGAGCACGAGGCCGTCCGAGAGCTCGACGCTCAGGTGAGCGAGCTTCGCTCCGAGGCCTCGAGCGGCCTCTTCCTCGTCATTCTTCTCGCGGGGCTGAGCATCGCCGCCGCCGTGATCATCTCGGCGCTCCTCGGCAACGGAGTGATCCGCGCGCTGAACCAATCGAGCAACTCGCTTCAACAGGTCGTCAGTCAGGTGAGCGCCTTCGTTCAACAGCAGAGCGCCGCGACCGGCGAGACAGCGGTCGCGGTCGCGGAGACGACGACCACCGTGGAGGAGATCCGAAAGACCGCGGAGACGGCCGAGAGCCAGTCGCGGGAGATGTCCCGCGTCTCCGGGGAGAGCCGCACGGCCTCCGACGGCGCCATCGAAGCGGTGAGCCAGGGAATCGAGGCGATGCACAACATTCGCCGCGAGGTGGAGGCGATCGCCCGGAACATCCTCGAGCTCAGCGAGAAGAACATCCACGTGGGGGAGATCGTCCGGAGCGTGAACGCGATCGCCGAGCAGTCGAATCTCCTCGCGGTCAACGCCTCGATCGAGGCGGCCAAGGCCGGTGAGCACGGGCGAGGCTTCTCGGTCGTCGCGGCCGAGGTCAAGGCGCTGGCCCAGCAGTCGAAGGAGGCAACCGAGCAGATTCGCGTCATCCTCGCCGAGGTGCAGAAGTCATCCAACGCCGCGGTGATGATCACCGAGCAGGGCGTCAAGCGTGTGGAGGAGGGGGCGGTCCTCATCGAGCAGCTCGGGCGGGCGATCGAGAGCCTCGGCGGCGCGATCGACAACAGCACCGAGGTGGCCGATCAGATCTCGCTGATATCGAGCCAGCAATTCGCGGGCATCCAGCAGATCACCGAGTCGATGGCGAGCGTGGAGATCGCCGCGAGGCAGACGGCTCAGGGCGCCACGGAGCTCGAGCAGGCCTCCGAAAGAGTTCGCCGGGTCGGCGCGCAGATCCGCGAGATCGTCAAGGGGAGGTCCGCGGCGGCATGAGCGATACCGACGAACTCCTGGCTGTCTTCCAGGCGGAGGTGGGGAGGCAGATCGGCGAGCTCCAGCAGCTGCTCGGCGAGGACCCCGATCGCTGGGAGAGCGCTCGGCTGTTCTCGCTCTCTCACAACGTCAAGGGAGCCTCCCGCATCGTGGGCTTCCCGATCCTTGGCACCGTCGCTCATGGGCTCGAGGAGCTGTTCACCATGCTCGACGGGGAGGTGGCGATCGACGACGAGTTCGCGGCGCTCGCCCGAGAGGGATGCGCCCTGCTCGGCACCTGCTTCGAGGCGCTCGGGCGGCCCGAGTTCGAAGGTCCGGCCAAGAAGTATCGCGCCGACGCCGTGGCCTACCTCGCCAAGCGCGAAGGTGGCGACACGGGCACGGGCGGGGCGACGGGAGGAGCGCCGAAGCCCGAGGACGGGGGCGGAGGGGAGCCGCAGGAGAGGGGCGCGAGTCCCGCCGATCCCGAAAACCGCGGCCGGCCGGCGCCTCCTCGGGCTCCTCCGCCCGGGCCCCGCTCGGCGCCGCCCTCGGAGTCACCTCAGGCGGGAGCCGCGGGGGCCAGCTCCGCGACTCGAGGGGGGGGCAGCGGGGACACCATCCGCATCGCCGTCGGCAAGATCGACGCCGTGACCGATCTCGGCGCGGAGCTGATCGCCCTCGGCCGCAGCGGAGAGACCCACCGTGAGCTCGCCGCCCAGCTCATCCGGCAGCTCGCCCACCTGCGCCGGGAGGTCGCCGACATCGCCCGCCGTGACACCTTCCGCCGACTCGAGCAGCTCAGCCGCACGCTCCACAGACACCTCACGCAGGACGCGGGGCGAGGCCATCGGCTGCACACCCAGCTCGAGCAGGCCGTTCGGATGCTTCGGATGGTCCGCCTGGACGCCATCCGCTCGCTGCTGCAGCGGGTGCTCGAGGGGGCGTGCGAGGAGAAGTCCCGGGAGGCCGAGCTCGTGATCGATGGGGGCGCGACCGAGCTCGATCGCGTCGTGCTCGACGCGCTGCGCGACCCCCTCGTGCACCTGATCCGCAACGCCGTGGCCCACGGGCTCGAGCCACGCGATCGTCGGTTGGCGGCCGGCAAGGATCCCGTCGGACGCGTCAGCCTCCAGGCGAGCTCATCCGGCTCCTGGCTCGACGTCGTGATTCGGGACGACGGCGCTGGCATGGATCATGAGAGGATCGCCCGCCGAGCGGTGGAGCAGGGGCTGCTCAGCGAGCCCGAGGCCGAGAGGGCCTCGCGGCAAGAGTTGCTCGAGCTGGTCTTCAGGCCGGGCTTCTCGACCGAGCAGGAGGTGTCGCCGCTCTCCGGCCGAGGCGTCGGCATGGATGTCGCCCGAGCGAACCTGCTCGATCTGGGAGGCAGCGTCTCGATCTCGAGCACGCCTGGCGTCGGCACGGAGGTGCGGTTGCACGCCCCGCTGACCCGTCTGACAGCTCGGGGGATCGTCGTTCGAGTCGGCGACCAGCTGCTGGCGGTGCCGATCGTGGGGATCGAGCGGACGGTCGTGATCGAGCGGGCGCAGGTGCAGCTCGCCGACGGCGAGGAGATGATCCGGGTCGGTGATGGGCTCGTGCCCGTCGGCGCGATGGGGGTCGCGCTCGGTCTGACGGACGACCAGGCCGACGAACGCCCGGCGCTGATCCTGAGCACGGGTTCACGCCGTAGGGCGATGATCGTGGATGATGTGCTCGGAGAAAGGGAGTTCACAATTCAGCCACTACCGTGGCACATCGAGCGCCTCAAGGGTCTGTCGGGGGCCGCGGTCCTGGAGGGAGGTGAGATCGCGCTGGTGGTCAGCGTCTCGGAGCTGGTGCAGCCGCAGACCTCGCGGGCGAGCGGGCAGATGCCGAGCGCGAGACGGCACCGTCAGCGCCGCATCCTCGTGGTCGATGATTCGATCACCTCCCGCACCCTGGAGAAGAACATCCTCTCGGCGGCGGGATACGACGTGCAGACGGCGGTCAACGGGGCGCTCGCGCTGGAGGTGCTGCGCGATGGAGGGATCGATCTGGTGGTCTCCGACGTAGACATGCCGGAGAAGAACGGCTTCGAACTCACTCGGGCCATCCGCGCCTCGAGCGAGCTTGCGCAGCTTCCGGTGATCCTCGTCACCAGCCTGGGGGAGGACGCCGATCTGCAGCGGGGCGCCGAGGCGGGCGCCAACGCGCACATCGTCAAGGGCGCCTTCGATCAAGACATGCTCCTCTCGACCGTCGCCAGGCTGCTTTGAGCGGTTGCGGACCAGCGCTCGGAGAGCCCGTGCGGGTCCTCCTCGCGGATGACTCGGCGATCACGCGGCTGAAGCTGCGACGCGCGCTCGAGAGCACGGGCGAGTTGCGGGTCGTGGGCGAAGCCGCCGACGGGCGCAGGGCGATCGAGGCCGTCCGCACGTTTCGACCCGAGGTCCTCCTGCTCGACGTCGTGATGCCCGGCATGGACGGCCTGGAGACGACGGCGGAGTTGATGGCAACGTCGCCGCTGCCGATCCTCATCGTCTCCGATCTCGTGGGTCGCAAGGCCGCGCTGAACTTCGACGCGCTCCGGGCAGGCGCCGTCGAGATCATGCGCAAGCCCTCGGCCGAGGAGCTCGCGGATGCCGACAGGGTCGCTGCGCTCATTCGGAAGGTTCGCTTGCTCGCCAAGGTCCCGGTGGTCACGCGACGGCGCAAGCCCGGGCCCCCGAAGGCGGCCGACGCGGGGGCGGCTCGGCCGATCGCCACGGCGACCCCCGGCGTCCAGCCCCCAGACGGCGTCCAGCCCGCTCAGGGTATCCGGCCGGCGCAGGGCATCCAGCCCGCACAGCGTCCTGCGTCCGCGCCGCTGTCGCCCACCTCGTGGGGGCCCGCGAGCCTTGTCTGCATCGGCGCGTCGACGGGAGGACCGCCAGCGCTGATGGAGCTTCTCGCGGGCCTCGAGCGGCGCGCCCCATGGCCGATCCTCATCGTGCAACACATCGCCGCCGGCTTCATCGGGAGCATGACCCGCTGGCTGATGGACGCCTCGGGCCTGCCGGTGGTCCTCGCCGAACACGGGATGCGAGTCGAGCCCGGCAAGGTCTTCTTGGCGCCCGACGAGCATCATCTGCAGATCGCGGGGCAGCACCTGCACCTCGCGCCGAGAACCGAACCCAGGGGGCACTGCCCCTCGGTCAACGCGCTCTTCCAATCGGTCGCGGCCTCGAAACAAGCACGCTCGACCGTCGGCGTGCTGCTCACCGGCATGGGCCAAGACGGGGCCCAAGGGCTGCTCGCGATGCGCGGAGCAGGCGCGTGGGCCATCGCGCAGGACCGGGCCACGAGCGTCGTCTACGGAATGCCGAAGGCGGCTGCCGAGAACGGCGCCGCCCACGAAGTGCTCCCCCTCGAGGCGATCGCCGGCCGGTTGCGGACGATCGCCGGTCCGAAGACGAGCTGAGTCGATGCTCCGTTTGCATCAATTGTTCGGTTCTGACCCGCGCGGGCTATTCCGTTCCGCCATGCTTTCTGCGAGAGTGCCATGTATGCGGCTGCGGTCACCCGCCAGGCTGTTCCACTGATGGAAGAAGAAGGAAGCTCTGTCCGCGTACTGGGGGTCGATGACTCGCCGATCGTTCGATCGGTCGTGCTGCTCGCGTTCGCCGGGACCTCGACGGTCGAGGTTCACGTCGAGGGGGACTCTGAGCTCGGGCTGGCGGAGGCCGTGCGCGCCGACGAGGCGGGCGAACGCTACGCCTGCTTCGTGCTCGACGTCGACATGCCGCCCTTCGACGGCCTCGAGCTGGCCGCTCGCCTCCGCGCGATCCCGGCCTACGCGGAGGCCCCCATCGTGTTCCTGAGCGCCGACCAGAGGCCCGCGCTCCAGTCTCGGATCGCGCGGCTCGGCGCGACGCTGGTCGAGAAGACCTCCCTGCCGACGCTCCGGAAGTCCCTCCTCGACGTCGTCCAGCAGGCGGTCGCCCAGAGTGAAGTGGACTCCGATTTTTGGACCAGCAGCTAAGGTGGATTTCTGTTCAGCTCAGGAGCAGGAAGATGCCGAAGAAGACTCGAACCAAGCACAGCGCTGCATTCTAGGCGGAGGTAGCCCTCGAGGCGGTGCAGGAGCAGCACACGATCGCGGAGCTTGCTCGGCGGTACAGGTCCACCCGAACCAGATCTACGAGTGGCGCCGAGAGCTGTTGAGCAACGCGAAACGAGTATTCGAGGGCGAGCCGGGCGGCTCGTCCGAAGCGAGCCGCCGGGAATCGGAGCTGCTGCAGAAGATCGGCGAGCTGACGGTCGAGCGCGATTCTCTGTCACGCGGGCTCGGTCGGTCGCGCTGCAGGAACGCCGGGCGATGACCGAGCCCGATGATCACCTGTCGGTGCACCGGCAGTGCGAGCTGCTGCGCGTGAGCCGCTCGGGCCTGTACTACGAGCCCAATCCGACGAGCAGCGAGGAGTTCGCGCTGATGAAGCGCATCGGCGAGCTGCATCTCAAATGGCCGTTCTACGGGAGTCGCAAGCTGACGCAGGCGCTCCGGGCCGAAGGCCACGACATCAACCGCAAACGCGTGCAGAGGCTGATGAGGACGATGGAGATCACGGCCATCACACCCCAGAAGCCCCCCCCAGCCGGACACGAGCAAACCCGCGCCCGAGCGTCCCACATTTCCTTGTTTGCTTCGGGGTTTGCGGATCTCGCGCGTCAACCAGGTCTGGGCTACCGACATCACCTACATTCCGATGGCTCATGGCTTCGCCTATCTGGTCGCCGTGATCGACTGGTACTCGCGACGTGTGCTGTCTTGGAGGCTGTCGACGACACTCGAACCCGACTTCTGCGTCGAGGCCGCGCGAGAGGCGATGGAGCGTTTCGGTACGCCCGAGATCTTCAACACCGACCAGGGTTCTCAGTTCACGGAGTCGGACTTCACCAAGCCCCTGGTCGACGCTGGAGTGCGCATCAGCATGGATAGCCGCGGGCGTTACATCGACAACATCTTCGTCGAGCGGCTGTGGCGGTCGCTCAAGTACGAGGAGGTCTACCTCCATGCCTGCCCCCTGTGACAGCGTCAGCGAGGCTCGTCGTGCGATCGGCGCCTACCTGAGCTTCTACAACGACGAGCGCTTTCACGAGGCGCTTGGCTACCAAACCCCGACCGCGTTCTACGAGGGCCTATGCCGCGCTGCATGAGGCTAGTGCCTTCGACGGAGGCGGGGTGCACTCGCTCCCGCCTTGCGCACCGCTTCCCCCTTGCGGCCGCGATCACCATCATCTATCGCGTTCAGACAACCCCAACCCACGCAGGCTCCACCTTGGCAAGCCATGTTCGTGGTCCGAAGGATGGGGCCCACTTCACCCGAGCCACCCGCTGGCCCCTCTCCATCCCGCCCCAAGCCGGCGCAGAGCAGCCTCCGAACACTCAGATCGGCCCCCTCAACCGGCAGCCCCGCCCGTCTCTGAACTCGAACCTCATCCCAATCTTCTTCGTCCCAATCCTTGCGCGAAGGCAGCCACGAAGACGCCCTCGCGGCGCCTTCCAGGCCCGGCTCGCCTCACGCCGGGGCAGAGTCCCAGCGCGCTCTCTGGGAGCAGGCCGGGCATCGATTCGGCCACGCGCTGACCGCGAGCAGGCGAGGCTGACGCACGTGAACCGCTAGCCCTTGCTCCCCTTCTCGACCCACTCGGGGATCCTCTCGAGCAGCCGCTCGAGCTTGCTCTGCCGCTCGTCGATCGGGAGGATCTCGACGCCGCTCGGGGAGAAGACGATGACGGCCACCGGGCGCACCTTCGCGCCGCCGCCGGTGCCGGTGCCCTTGCCCGTCCCCGAGCCGCCACGGCGCCCGCTGCCGCCCTCGCCGCGGCCCTCGCCCGAGGCCCCGCCGAAGCCCGCCGCGACGCGGCTGATCGGGACGACGGTGACCTCCCCGAATTCCATCGGCTGCCCGACGACGACATCGCTCTGGGCGATGTCGGCCAGGGTCGCACTCACCTGCTCGATGATCTCTTGCACTTGCTCCATGATGTCGCTCCCCGGCCTAGCGGCCGATCTTCTCCAGGCGGACCTTCTCGCCCTCGATCACGAGGACGGCGATGGGGCTGGCCTTGGCTCCCCCGCCAGCGCCCTGGCCCTGGCCGCCGCCCAGCTGGCCGCCCCCATCCTTCCCCTCTGCCGTCGCACCGGCCCCGGCAAAGGCGATGCTGAGCTCGCAGAGCGGCACGACGTGCCGATCCCCGAGCGAGACCGGCTTGGCGACCACCGCGTTGCCTCCAGCGATCGCCTTGAGGCGCTCGCTGATCAGGCCGATCAGGTTCTTCACTTGTTCCATCGTCGTTCTCCTCTTCGACTTCCAGTCCTCGACGCCTGTCGATCATCGGCCTCGTTCGAGGCGCCACCGGCTCGCCAGCAGCACCCTGCGGGTGTCCGCCCTCAGCAGCCAGACGACTCCAATCCAGACGAGCTGCGCGGGGACGACCCACGCGCTCATCCGCGCCCAAAGCTGCAGGCTCTCCTCGAGGAAATCCTCCTGCAGCTCGAGCTCGATCCGGTCGGGCAGGACCCGACTCAGCTCGCGTACGGCGACGACGGCCGCCGCTGTGAACCCCGGGTTGTCGAAGCCGACCGTCCCCGCGACCCGGATCCGCGGATGCAAGGCGCGCAGGGCCTGCCCTCCCATGGAGGCGATCTCCCGCCGGTCCCGCAGGATCCCCAGCGCTCGCTCCGACCACCCGCGCTCGCGGCTACCTCTCTTGCGCTCGTCGCGCTCGTCCTCCTTGGATCCGCGCGACTCGGCGGCGTCGCCCTCGCTCCCCAGCGTCCTCCGTCGATACACGGGGATCCCGAGCAGCCGCACCCGCAGCCCGAGCCCCGACGCCAGGGTCAAGCTCAGGATGCTCGGCCCCCAGCGCAGCTCGGCGAGCCCCTCGAGCTCCTCGTCGCCCGCCGCGCCCCGGGCCAGCAGCCGAAGCGGGAGAAGGAGCAGCGTCGCGAGCACGGTGCCCACGGTGATGAGCGCGCAGATCATCGCCGCCTCCGCCACCACGCCGTGGCCACGCGTCGCCAGATCGACCTGCCCTCGCGGGAGGGTCGGGTGAGATCCGCCGCGGCGCCGACGGTGCGCCCAACGCTCGAGATGCTGGAGGCGACCGCCTGCGCGCTGGCGATCCCCGAGGGGGCGGCCACCGCGAGCTTGGCCGCGCCCAGCGCGATCTCACCGAACCCTCGACGGCGCCTCTCGCGTCGCGCCTCGAGGCTGCGCTTGGCCCTCGCGACGAGGCCGGAGCTCACGCCGAGCGAGCGCTCGATGTCGGCGATCAGGCTCGCCGGCGGCTCGTCGGGCGACAGCTCGCTGAGCAGCTGGCGGAGCATCAGCTCCTCGCCGAGCAGCTCCGCCGCGCGCGGGTCGAGCAGCTCCGCCTCGACCTCGGCCGCCGCCCGCTCGTCCAGCGCGCCGTCGAGGTAGGCAGCGATGCGCTCCTCGAGCGTCATGGCCGCTCCCCACGCAGCATGCGCCCGAGCGACTCTCGCAGCTTGCCTCGGGCTCGGAAGATCCGCGTCTTGACGGTGTTGACCCGCATCTCGGAGGCCTCGGCGACCTCCGAGTCGGACAGCCCCTCCCGATAGCGGAGCGTCAGCAGCGCCCGATCTTCGGGTGAGAGCGTCTCCATCGCGCGGGCCAGGTGCTCACTCGCTCGCTTGCGCCCGAGCTCCGACTCGGGATCGCCGCCGGCCGCGCTTCCCTCGTCCAGCCGCTCGGGCGAGACGGCCCGAGTGGCCTGCTGGATCACGCCCCCGCGGCGGCGCACGGCGACGTTGTAGGCAATCTTTCCCACCCATGGCTTCAGCGTCCGAGTTGGGTCGAACGAGTCGAAGCTGCGGTGCATCCTCATGAACACCTCCTGGCAGGCATCCTCGGCCTCGACGGGCTCGCGCAGGACCTGCATCGCGACTCGGTAGGCGGTCGGCGCGCAGCGACGGATGAGGTGCCTCCACGCCTCCGCGTCACCCTGCCGGCAGCGCCGCGACAGATCTGCATCACTGACCGCATCCCAGTCCATCCTCGAGCGAACTTCCGCTTCCTCGTCTGAATCACTCGCCTCATGGACTCCTACCCGGGCCGAGCCCGATCGGGTTCGAAGAAAGTTCCCCCGAGTCCCAGCGGCCGCCGGACGAGCCCGCCCCACCGGGAGTACCCGGATTCGTCGAAGCCTTCCAGCTTTCCGCCAGCTCCCGGCCGCCCGATCCCGAGCGACCGGACCCGAGCGACCCGAGCGCGACGCCGCCCGCTACCTCCAGGAGCTCCTGCTCGCCCCGAGCGACCGGACCCAGGTTGAGGTGCGGACCCAGCGACCGGACCCAGGTTGAGGTGCAGCGACCGGACCCGAGGTGCAGCGACCGGACCCAGGTTGAGGTGCGCGGATCTCCAGCGCCACGGCCGAGGCGGCCCGCCGATCGCATGACTCCGCGCCGCCGGGCGCGGGGGGTGGCGGCGGGGGTGGCGGCCCGCCACCCTCGCCGGCCCCAACCCCGCGAAAT
>Ga0224496_10001595_pt1 | contig 13946 bp, 13 predicted proteins | sample SF_Jul11_sed_USG_2_FD_168127 | JGI IMG/M metagenome (GOLD analysis project Ga0224496, IMG submission 168127) | Sediment microbial communities from San Francisco Bay, California, United States - SF_Jul11_sed_USGS_8_1 | ecosystem: Environmental > Aquatic > Marine > Sediment | place: USA...
ACACGGCCTGGTGCGCCCATCAGGTGACCGAGGACGGACACAGCCTGGCCGCACCCGATTTCGGCACCCCCGCCTACTGGCAGCAGGAAATCCGGGATCTGTCGGAACAACTGGAACGGATTCGCAAGACACCGGCCGGCAACCTCCTGTCTCCCTGAGCCATCCGACCGGTTGCCAGCGGACCGTGATTTTGCCCCCTCTGGCCACGCGGGGAGACGCATAATCAACGACAAGATGCTTGCCATAAAGATTCTTATTTCGTAATCTAATCTCCGCGCCAGAAACAGTCGCCAAGTCGGCCATCCCGGCTGTTTGCCTTCCGACCGGAAACCGCCATGTCGCTCAACAAAACCATTGAACAGCATCTCGACATCAGAAACCGGGAGATCTGGAAGCCCTTTCTGGGCAACCTCTGCCTGGTGATCGTCCTTTTCTGCCTGGGCATCTGCATCGGCCTCTTCATCCGGCAGGCCAAAACCGTCGAAAAGGAAATGCTCACCCGGGCTCGCTCCCACGTCAACAGCCTCACCCTCACCCGGCACTGGAACTCCCTGCACGGAGGGGTATGGGTGGAAAAAAAAGCACCGGAGCAATGGTCGCCCCGGGATATCACCACCGACGACGGCAAGGTCTTCACCCCCAAATCCCCCGCCCTGATGACCCGTGAAATGGCGCAGCTGGCCCGCGAATTCGGCAACTACACCTTTCGCGTCACCAGCCTGGCTCCGATCAACCCGATCAACGCCCCCGACGCCTTCGAAACCCAGGCTCTTCTGGCCTTTCAAACCGGAGTCACCGAGTTTCACACCAAGGAAAAGAAAGGCGGCGCCACCTATTTCCGCTACATGGCGCCGCTCACCGCCGACCAGAGCTGTCGCCGCTGCCATGGCAACGGCAACGCCGGCATTCCCCAAGGCGGGATCAGCATCTCCTTTGACGTAAGCCAGACGGAAAAGAGTCTTCAGACCACCTCGTTCTACATTCTGCTTTCCGGACTCGCCACCCTCGCCATCCTCTTCGCCATCATCTACCTCCTGGTCCGCAAGTTGATCCTCCGGCTGCGCGGAGCACTGGAAACCATCCAGATCATGGCCACAACCGACGAACTGACCGGCCTTGCCAACCGCCGCCACTTTTTCAACCGCTTCAACGACGAGGCGCGGCTCTCCATCCGCCACGGCCACACCCTGAGCCTGATCATTCTGGATCTGGACCATTTCAAGCGGCTCAACGACCAGCACGGCCACCAGGCCGGCGATCTGGCCCTGAAAAGCATCGGCAAACTGCTCAGGGAGGTCTGTCGCCGCACCGACATCATCAGCCGCTACGGCGGCGAGGAGTTTATCGTCGTCCTCCCCCAGACCGACGCCGCAGGCACCCTGGCCCTGGCCGAAAAACTCCGCCAACGGATCGCCGAGCTGGAGATTACCGTCAACGAACGGACCAGCCTGCGCCTCACCGCAAGTTTCGGCGTCATCACCAGCACCGCTGAACAACTCAAAGCCATGGCCAACTGCTGCGACAAGATGATCCAGCTCGCCGATCTGACCCTTTATCGGGCCAAGGGTAACGGCCGCAACCGAGTGGAAATTTTTACCGTTTGACCGGCAAAGCGTATCTCAAAAAAATCCGACTCTGATCGGAAACAGCCCGACGCGAGGATTCCCCATGAAACAGAAAAAAATAATGCTCTCCGAAGACGAGATGATCACCCGGTGGTACAACGTGCTGCCGGACATCCCCAACGGCATCGCCCCGCCCCTGGATCCGGAAACCCTGCAACCCATGGGACCGGAGAAACTGGCCCCTGTTTTTCCCATGAGCCTGCTGGAGCAGGAGATGAGCGACCAGCGCTGGATCGATATTCCGGAGGAAATAAACAAAATCCTCCGCATCTGGCGGCCGGCCCCTCTGGTACGGGCGGAGGCCCTGGAACAGGCACTGGGCACCAAGGCCAAAATTTTCTTTAAAAACGAAGGAGTATCACCATCAGGCAGTCACAAGACCAACAGTGCCGTGGCCCAGGCCTACTACAACAAGCAGGAAGGGGTCAAACGGCTCGCCACCGAAACCGGCGCCGGCCAGTGGGGCAGCGCCCTTTCCTTCGCCACCAACAAGTTCGGCATCGAATGCATGGTCTACATGGTCCGGGTTTCTTTTGACCAGAAGCCCTACCGCAAGGTGATGATGAACACCTACGGCGCCGGCATCACCCCCAGCCCCAGCAACATGACCGCCACCGGTCGCGCCGTGCTGGAGCGCGAACCCGACACTCCCGGTTCGCTGGGCATCGCCATCAGCGAGGCCCTGGAAGACGCCTCCTCCCGCGATGACACCAAGTACGCCCTGGGCTCGGTGCTGAACCACGTCTGCCTGCACCAGACCATCATCGGCCTCGAGGCCAAGAAGCAGCTCGCCATGGTCGGCGAAACGCCGGACGTTATCATCGGCTGCTGCGGCGGCGGCTCCAACTTCGCGGGACTCGCCGCCCCCTTCCTGCCCGACAAGCTGGAGGGCAAGAAAATCCGCTTCATCGGCGTCGAGCCCGCGTCCTGCCCCACCATGACCAAGGGCAAATACGCCTACGATTTCTGCGATGTGGCCCGCCGTACGCCGCTGCTCTATATGTACACCCTGGGCCACAACTTCACCCCGCCCGGCATCCATGCCGGCGGGCTCCGCTACCACGGCATGGCGCCGATCATCAGTGCCATGCTCCGCGAAAAACTCATTGAACCGATGAGCCTCCATCAGCTGGAATGCTTTGAGGCGGGGACCCTCTTTGCCCGCACCGAGGGGATCATTCCGGCGCCGGAATCCTGCCATGCAGTGCGGGCGGCGATCATCGAGGCGACCCGGGACAAGAACGAGCCCAAGACCATCCTTTTCAATCTGTCAGGACACGGCCTGCTCGATCTGGCAAGCTATGAAAACTACTTTGCCGGCGCACTGCACAACTATGATTTTCCGGAGGAGGCCATCGCCGCCGCCACCAGGGATCTGCCGAAAATCTGAATCCGGGTGCGTTCGAGAGTGATGCGGCTACGCGAAAGGAACGATCTTGACAATCCCAGTGCGCATCAAAGCGTTACTTACAAAGCAGCCGGGCCGCTCTCGAACGCCCCGCAGGACGGCAAAACGCCGGAACTCCCGACCAGGAGATGCAGCAGGATGGGGGGAAACGATACGATCAGCGACGCCGACAACCAGGCGGCCGGGGGGGCGGGCTCAACACGCGCCCCCCTGAACCAGGCCGTTGCCTGAACACATGCGCCCGCCCGACGGCAAACAACTGCGGCCCGGCCGCCTCGGCGGCCTCTGCTTCCTGTGGCTGCTGTTCGTCTTGCTTATCCCGGTGACTGCCAGGGCCACGGCCGATGCCACCGCCCCCCCGGCGGCCCACCCGACCGGCACCATCGACCAGCTGCTCACCAACGGCGGCCTGCTGCTTACCCGTGACAACGCCGTCATCCTCGACCGCAATCCGGATCGTCTCCTGGTCCCGGCAAGCACCTGGAAACTCGGCACGGCCCTGGCCGCACTCACCATCCTCGGCCCGGCCCACCGCTTCGAAACCCTTTTCTACCAGGATACCGAACACACCCTTTACATCCGCGGCCTGGGCGACCCCTTCCTGGTTTCCGAAGAAGTGGCGACGATCATGGCGGCGCTGGCGCAAGCCGGGGTGACCGAAATCAACGACATCGTCCTCGACGACTCAAGCTTTGCCCTGACAGGCCAGGCAGACGGCGCCGGCACCAGCCGCAATCCATATGATGCCGCCAACTCCGCCCTGGCGGTGAACTTCAATACGGTGAACCTGCTGGTGGCGCCGGACCGCACCATCAGCTCGGCCGAACCCCAGACCCCACTGCTGCCGATGATGACCCGCCTGGGCCGCGGACTGATACCGGGCGAGCACCGCATCAACATCGGCGACCACCGCAGCCAGGTTCTCGTCCACGCCGGCGAGCTGTTTCGGGCCATGCAGCAGCGGCAGGGCATCGCCGGCCACGGCGGTATCCGCCCGGGCCCGGTGCCGGCGGGCCTCCCCCCTGTCTACCGCCATCAATCGAGCAAATCCCTCCCCGAATTGATCGCGGCCATGCTCCGCTACTCCAACAACTTCATCGCCAACCAGCTCCTGCTCGCCTGCGGCGTCAGGCAGTCGGGCCTTCCGGCCACCTGGGCCAAGGGGCGCGCCGCATTGACCCATTTTCTTGGGCATGATCTTGGCCTGAGCCCGGAAACATTCCGAGTGGAGGAAGGCTCGGGGCTCTCCCGCCGGAACCGGATCACCCCCCGGGCGCTGCTTGCCATCCTCACCGCCCTGAAACCCTACCGGGATCTGCTCCCCCAGGAAAAGGGAGGCTGGATCAAATCAGGCACCCTCACCGGCGTCTACGCCTATGCAGGCTATTTCCCCGACCAAAAGGGCGGCGCGGATGGCTTCGTACTGATTCTCAATCAGCAGGCCAACACCCGCGACCGGCTCCTGACCATGCTCCGCGCCATGCACGACCGCTGAGGAAAAAAATTTCGCCGGCAGGGCCGTTTCAACGCCGTTCCAGCAGGGTGATCACTTCCAGATGACGGGTCTGGGGAAACATATCCACCACCCGCAGGGAACGCACCGCATACCCGTGCCCGCCCAGGCCGCCCAGATCGCGGACCAGGGTGGCGGGATCACAGGATATATACACCATGCGCTCGGCCCGCAGCCGGGGCAGCAGAGGCACGATATCGGCGCAGCCCTGGCGGGGCGGATCAAGAAGAACGGTATCAAAAGTTTCGCCGCCGGCAACGAGCTGGGAGACGAAATCCAGGGCCGGCCGCTTCTCGAACCGGCAGTTGGCAATGCTGTTCCCGGCGGCGTTGCGGCGGGCGCCACGGATAGCCGCCCCCTGGACGTCGCAACCCACCACCTCCCCGGCCGCCACCGCCAGGGGCAGCGAAAAATTCCCCACCCCGCAATGGCAGTCCAGCACCCGCCCCGGCCGCTGGTGGGCCAGCAGGGCCAGCATCTCCCGAATCAGGTTGACGTTCTGGGCCGGATTCACCTGACTGAAACCGCCGGGCTCCACGGCAAGGCACAGATCCCGGCCCGCCGCCCCCATTCCCGGCAGGACAAAGCGGCGCAGCATTTCATCGCCTGTCCCGCCAAAGGGCCCCACCACCCCCTGGCCCTCCACCTGCAGCAGCAAACCACGCACCCCGGCCTCGGCCACCACCGCCTCGGCGGCCTGACGGTCCGCCGCCCGAGGCTTGCGGCCAAAATGGAGCAGGAGCACCACGTCCTGGTCAGCCGGGCTGGCCAACAATTCCAGCTCCCGGCTCTGCCCGAGGAGCCGGCCCATGGCCGGGCTTGCCACCAGCCGATCCAGAGCCCCGTTGATTGCCGGATGCGCCAGTTGGCAGCTGCCGACCGGCTCCAACCGATGGGACCGGGCCTGACGGAACCCCAACCGGCCGTTCACCACCTGCAGGCGAATCCGCTGCCGGTAATAAAAAAACTCCGGTGCCGGCACGGGCTCCAGGACCACAGCGCCAGAAATCGCAACGCCTGCCTCCCCCTGACGCGCCAAGTGCTCGACAAACATCGCCGCCTTGGCCGCCGCCTGTTGCTCCGCGGCAAGGTGCTGGAAGTCGCAGCCACCGCAACGGCCGTAATGGGGACAGGGAGGAGAAACACGAGCCGGCGACGGCTCAAGCACCTCGAGCAGTTCCGCCTCCCGGTAGCCACGCCGTTGCTTGCCAAGCCGCACGGCCACCCGTTCGCCGGCCAGAGCGCCCTCCACCAGCACCACCATCCCGTCACCGAGACGGCCAAAGCCTTTACCGCCCAGCACCAACTTGTCGATGACTACAATCGTTCGCCCCATGCCCTGCCTTTCACCCCCGCCGTCGGCCCTGACCGACACCCGGGGCAAAAAATATCCGCTGCCATTTCAAAAAGAATTTTTCCTGTGCTACAATTGATGCACTCGCGGGCCCGCTGACGGAAAAAGGCGCCAGCAACCACGATTCCACCGCCTTATTGCCTGGTCACCCGTGGCCTCTTTAAAAAATCTGCGGGCCTGCAAGTCAGCGGGGAGGCACCACCATGGTGTCACCCTGCCGACGCGTTCTCACCAGCAAACCTTGCCAGGAGTTTCATCAGCATGCGCGTCTTCATCACCGGCGGAACCGGATTTCTTGGCCGCGCTCTCACCGACGGCCTGCTGACCGCCGGCCACTCGGTGACCATCCTGACCCGCAACCACCGGCAGCAACGCCAGCGGTTTATCCCCACGCTCTCCTACGAGGAGGGCAACCCGACCCAACCGGGCGCCTGGCAGGAGGCCCTGGCCAAACACGAGGTGGTGATCAACCTGGCAGGCGCCTCCATCTTCCGACGCTGGGACCAGGCAAGCAAAGAGGTATTGCGGGAAAGCCGCATCGCCACCACCCGCAACATCGTCGCCGGCCTTGCGACCCGCCAGGGGAAGCAAACCGTCCTGCTCAACGGTTCGGCGGTGGGCTATTACGGCAGCTGCGGCGATGAGGAGATAGACGAGGGGGGCACCAATGGCAACGACTTTCTCGCCACCCTCACCCGTGACTGGGAAGCAGCGGCCCGCGAGGCCGAGCAATACGGGGTCCGGGTGATCTGCTGCCGGATCGGCGTGATCATCGGCCCGGATGGCGGGGCACTGAGCCGGATGCTCACCGCCTTTCGCTGGGGGATTGGCAGCCCGCTGGGCAGCGGCGATCAATACTTCTCCTGGATCCACCTCGATGATCTGGTCCGGGCCTTCCTCTTTCTCATGGAAACCCCGGCCATCACCGGCCCGATGAACTGCACGGCCCCGGCACCGGTAACCAACCGGGAAATGAGCCGCACCCTGGCCCGGGTGCTGCACCGACCGCTGCTGCCGGCAATACCAGCCTTTTTGATCCGGCTGGTCCTGGGCGAATTCAGCTCGGTGCTCCTGGAAGGCCAACGGGTGGTGCCGGCAGGATTGTTGGCCAACGGTTTCAGCTTCACCAACCCCACCATCGAGGCGGCCTTCCGCCGAGTGCTGGCCAAGGAGTAAGGCCGCACCCGGCCTCCCGATGTTCAGTCGGGCAGCCGTTCGCAGACCGCCTCGGCAAGCGGCGTCCGCCATCCCCGATACAACAGCGCGTAGAAGAGAAGAATCAGCAACCAGGCGATCTCCATGGTGACGATGGTGTGGGAGAGGAAATGCGCCCCCTTGAGCATCTGATAGATCCCCATCACCCAACCCAGGCCGACACCGGTGGCCAGCCCCAGGAGGCGGGAACGACGCCGACGCGACAGGAAATAAAGGGCCATGAGGCTGAAGCCCCCCGAGGCATGACCGGCCGGAAAGCAGCAACCGCATTCGTCAATACTTTCCGGCATGGGCTCGAGGAGTTTCACGTAGGGCTTGTTGCCGTTAAAAAGCGCCAGATCCGAGGGACAGAAGACATTGGTGACCTTTTTGGCCCCGGCCACCACCAACGGCACCATGCCCATGGCCAGGATGATGAAGAAAAGCACCCGCCGCCAGGGGCGCAGCCCCGGCTGCCAAAACCCGGCCAGCCAGGAGAAAATGACCACGGCCCCGCAGCCGGCCAGCACCCACTTGATGCCGCTGTAAAAGATCAGCCGCGGCAGCGGCGCGTTGCCGTCCACCAGCCAGGAACGGCTCGACGGATCATAGAAAAGCTGCTGCAGACGCAGATCAACATCGGTGCACTCGAAAAAGACCAGGGTGACGACCAGCACCACCAGGGTAAACCAGACCCACCTCCCCACCGTCGTCATTGATCCCTGCGTCTCGCCAGCGTTTGCCATGAAACAGCCGTATTATAAAATTTACCCGAGGCTCTTGCCTGCCGTTTTTTCTCATCCGCTGCCCCGCCAACCGAAAAACGCCAGGCCACTTTCACCGCAATGGCGGCCGGCGCAAGGTCGCCGCCAGCGCTGGGGGGGCGTTGTCATCCACCGCCGGGCCGAAAAGCTTTGGTGCTTTTGCACGCCACCCGTAAATTAAGGTCCTTATCCTGACGGCGGCGATAGACAATACCGTCCAAAACAAGCCCGACGGAAAACAGCTGAAAGGCCAGAACCTCAAGGGAAGCGGCCAGAACCGCCGAAGGCAGCTTTTTAACCAGGCCGGTGGTGAAATATTCGTAGATAACCGGCATCCCCACCAGAATCCCCAACAGGAAGATTGCCAGAGCGACACCGAAGAAGAACGGCAACGGCCTGTAATTACGGAAAATATCAACAATGGTGATGAGAATGAGGGCACCGTCCTTGAAGGTGCTCAATTTCGATTCACTGCCCTCGGGCCGAGAGCGATAACTGATCGGCACCTCCCGGATCACCATGTTCGCTTCGAGAGCATTCAGGGTCATTTCGGTTTCGATCTCAAACCCTTGGCTGATCAGGGGTACGTGGTCCACAAAGCGACGGCTGAAAACCCGATACCCGCTCAACACGTCGGTGAGCGTACAGGAGAAAAGGTTGCTGATCACGCCGGAGATCAACCGGTTGCCGAATTTATGCAAGGAGCGAAAGGCATCCTGGTGGTGATCTCCAAGCCGACTTCCCACCACCATGTCCGCCTGCCCTGACTGCACAAGCGCTATCATTTCCCTGGCATACTGCGCCGGGTAGGTGGCATCGCCGTCAATGACAACATAGATATCGGCATCGATCTCGCGGAACATCCTCCGCAACACATTCCCCTTGCCCTGCTGGGCCTCGTACCCCACGATGGCGCCGGCCGCACGCGCCTCGGCCACGGTGTTGTCGCTTGAATTGTTGTCATAGACATACAGCCGGGCGGCGGGAAGCTCCAGGGCAAACTCCCGCACCGAAGCCGCGACCGTCAACTCTTCATTGTGACAGGGAATGAGGACGGCAACCTGCGGTTCCGTCGCTTGAAAGGGTTTGTCCGACTGCATATTCCCAGACCTCACGGGCGACAAAAACGTCAGCCTGCTTCTTTTTTAGCTTGCAGCCAACGCGTGATCCAATCAACGGCCAGCAGGGACAAAACAACATACTCGGGACGCAGAGGCACGGTATAGCGGGCAATGGGGAAAAAGACAACATTCTGCGCCAGATGATACAGGACCACCAACACCAGCAGGGACAACAACGGGAACCCGGCTTCGTCGATCTGTCTTGTGCACAGCCGGTAGGTCCACAACCCCACCGCCACCACCACCAGCACCATCATCGGCCAATGCATATACTTGCTGACCAGCTTGAGCAGGATGAACAACTCCTGCTGTTCAAAGGCCGAGGTCTTAAAGGGATAGATGTAGATATCACCGGCCCCTTCCGCCTTCATGCTCCACTTGTTGGACTCGTAAATTTTGCCCCACAGATACCAATTCAAATACCTGGCGGGATGGCGTAAAAACCGTTGTTTCAACTCCTGGAGGGCGAAGTCTTTATCATCGGCCATTCGCTGATACAAGGGGTCCAGCCGGTAGGGATAGCCGTAGATGCCGCTGCCCTCATACGACAGGCCGGGATAACTCCCCTGAACAATGGATTCCCAGCCGCGGCGCGACTCGGGAAATGGATTGCCCAGGGTAACGGCGTTGCGGACAAAGAACAACGACACCACCGCCAGCCAGCCAATGAGCAAAAACACCGCCGTCTTCCGGCTGGGCGGATTTGCCGAACGCCACAGCAACAGGCAGACGCCGACCACCATGAACGGTGGCAGCAGCATGGCGGATGGACGGGTCAACGAAATCCAGCCAAGCCAGGCTCCGGCGAGGATCGCCGCCCAGCCGCCCTGGCGTTTTAAGGCCCAGAGGATGGCAAACACTCCCACCAACAGCTCAAAGGTATAGAGGGTTTCGGTGAGCATGTACGATTCGAAAACCATCAACTGGGGAGCGATGGCGACGATTATCCCCGCCGCTAGGCCGTAGAGAAGGGAGAGTTGTTGCACAACCAGCCACGCCACCAGGACGGCTGAAAAACTGCCAATGAGTGCCTGGAAAAAACGCACCTTCCTTTCAAAACCGGCAGGTGTGTCGGTGGTCGAGATGAGCGCGGCCAGAAACAATGGATAACCGGGGGAGCGACTGGCGTCGGGGGCGGGTGAAACCGCCGCCTTGGGGAGGGCCGTTGAATAGACGCCGTGAAACTTAAAATTGTATGCAGCTGAAAAATACTCCAGCGCGTCGGATCGGAACGGGTGATTGACCTCACTCGACCTGAAAAAATCAATCCGCAAAAGAAACGCACTGGCAAAAACAACGACAATGACCAAAAAGACGAGTAATCCTGGCAGGCGGGACGAATTATTCACTGAAGTATGCTGCAAAAGTTCCCCTCCCTGAGCGTAAAATAACGGGATGTAATCTATTCACATTCACACCAAAAAACATCGCCCCCAACGACACCGACCTTGATCACCAGGAACAAGACAATCGGCAATTGCCCACGTGGCCACGCCCAAGCCAAGGCATGCCATCAAACAAAACAGCCCAAAAAGTCAGCCAATCATGAGCAGGGTCAACATAACATAACCGAAAAGCCAAACCAGAGAAAAGAACAGCGCCTTGGTCGATATCTTCTCGTTGGCCACCCCGACCAGACAGAGACTGACGACCAGGGCCACGGGAAAGACCACCCCGGCCCAGAAGGGCGGCACGTAGCGAAGCAACTCCTGAAGGCCGACAAAAAACCAGGGCCCGGTGATATGAAACACCCCCAGATGCTCGGTTTCCATGGGGGCGACGACCAACAGACAGACAAGCAGCAGGGCGATCACCAGACCGCCGTGCTGGCGCCACGACACCCGGTAGCGGCGCAGGTGATCCCAGGAAAGCACCCCCCAGAGTACGCCCAGGCCGATCAAATGATTGGGGTAGACCCGCTGCATGCCGTCGCTGGAGATGGCAAAAAGCAGCTCGTTCGCCCCCTTGCCGACCACGGGAATGGCCAGGACGATATTCTCGGCGATGAGACCGGCCATCTCTCCGGTGACATCCCCCCGCAACACGTAGCCGGTGAAGAGCAGCAGCACCAGCACCGGCAGCGAACCGATGAGCGGCAGCCACTTGCCAAAGGGCATGGGTTGGGGCCAGCGGTCGACCAGGATCGCCGTCAGATGGAGCAGGGTCAAAAGGAAAAAGAGCTGGCTTGAGTAAAAATGGAGTGAACGCCAGAAAGCGCCGAAAGGCACCAGCAGATCCATGGTGCTGGTGGAGTAGAGCGGTTCGGCGGGATTGTACTGCAGGGCGACGACAATGCCGGAGAGAACCGAAACGTAGAGGCTCACCAGGCTTTTTTCCCCCCAGCGCACGCCGATGAATGCAGTTCTGATCGCCATCGCTTCCAAGTCCGTAAACTCCGCCGCCGCTCTCAGAGAGTGACCACGTAGCCCTTGTCCTCGCCCTCGTGGAGCGGCACCACCGCATAGGCGGGAAGATTCCGCTCCGCCGGGCCGTGGAGACGTTTGCCATGGACGGAAAAACGGCTCTGATGACAAGGGCAGAGCAACAGGTGCTCGTTTTCGCGGTAGTTGAGCCGGCAGCCCAGATGGGTACATTTGCGGGAGACGGCCCACGGCCCCTGGGGTCCGTCAAAAATGATGAACTCGTGCTCGATGATGAAGCCGGTGACCTTGAGGGACTTGTGCACCTCCACCCGGCGCGGCTTGCGCGGCACCTTGAAGCCCAGGAAGCGGAACAACGGATAGAGCAGCGCCGCAGTCACCGCCAGCCACAGCCAGCGCCAGCCAGCGGCCAACACCTGCCGCCGCTGCATGTTTTCTGCTCCGTTCTCAGGAGAGGTCATGTCGCACAGCCTGTCTTGTGCGCGCCCCGGCTCAGGGCATCATGAACCGTTCGCGCAGTTTTTCGCAGACATGGTCCGGCACCAGGCCGCCCACATCGCCGCCATGCCGAGCCGCGTCCTTGATGATGCTGGAGCTGATGTAGATCCAGCGGAAGCCGGTCATCAGAAAAACGGTCTCCACCTCCCGCTCGATGCGGCGGTTCATCAAGGCCAGCTGGAACTCATAGTCGAAATCGGAAACCGCCCGCAAGCCTCGGATAATGGCCCGGGCCCCCTTGGTGTAGGCATAATCGACCAGCAGACCGCTCACCAGATCCACCTCGATACGCTTTTCATCGGCCGGAAAACAATCGCGGATCATCGCCATCCGCTCCTCCAGGGAAAAGAGCGGTTGTTTGTTGGCATTGACGGCCACGGCGACGATCAGCCGGTCAAACAGGGTAAGCGCCCGGTGGATGATGTCCAGATGGCCGCGCGTGATGGGGTCGAAGGTGCCGGGGTAGACGGCGATCCGCTCACTGGTCTTGGGGGCGACAAAAGGCTCATAGGCGGTCATTGGTCATCTCCTTGGACTTTCTGGCCGGAACAGCCAGAAGCCGGTATCCCCATAGCGGCGGTGGTCCCGCAGCACCAAGCCCCCGTAGCGGTCGGCAAAGACGGCGCCGCTGGCCTCCTCGGCAACCACCAGCCCGGCCGGCGCCACCAGGCCGGAGTCGGCCAGTTCGGCCAACACCTGCTGGCCAAGCCCCTGCCCGTAGGGGGGGTCGAGAAACACCAGATCGAAACCGGTCGGAGGGGCGGCCTGCCGCAACGGGGCCAGTCCCCTGGCCAGATCCCGTTTCAGCACCAGGGCACGGTCGGCAAAGCCGCACAGGGCGATATTGCGACGTACGATCTCCAGGGCCTGATGGCCCCGGTCGACCAGGAGCGCCGAGGCCGCACCCCGGCTCAGGGCCTCCAGCGCCAGGGCGCCGGTACCGGCGAAGAGGTCCAGCACCGCGCCTCCCATCACCTCGGCGCCAATGATGCTGAACAGGGCCTCCCGGGCCCGGTCGGCGGTGGGGCGGATGGACTGTGCGCCGCTGCCCCGCGCCGGCGTTACCAGTCGCCGCCCCCTGGCTGTGCCCGCGATAATCCGCACATCCGCCCTCGAAAAAAGGAGTTCGGACCGGCGGCACTCACGCCGCTCGGCCCGAACCTGTTGGCTATCCCCCGCGACCGACGCCGCGCTTACAGATACTTATCGATGAGGATCTCGGCGATCTGCACCGCGTTGAGGGCCGCGCCCTTGAGGATGTTGTCGGCCACCACCCAGAGGTTGATGCCATTGGCAATGGACTCGTCCTCGCGGATCCGGCCCACCAGGGTTTCGAAGTTGCCGGCGCAGTCGGTGGCCAGCGGGTAGACGCCGTTGGCCGGATCGTCCACCAGCTTGACCCCGGGGGCCACGGCCAGCAACTCCTTCACCTCGGCGGCGGTGATCTTCTGTTTGGTCTCGATGTTCACCGACTCGGAGTGGCCGTAAAAAACCGGCACCCGCACCGTGGTGGCGGTGACCCCGATGGTGGGATCCTCGAACATCTTGCGGGTCTCGTTGACCATCTTCATCTCTTCCTTGGTATAGCCGCTGGCCAGGAAGGAGTCGATTTGGGGCAGACAGTTAAAGGCGATCTGGTGCGGATAGACCTTGTGGGTCAGGGGCTTGCCGGCCGCATAGGCCAGCACCTGCTGCTGCAGCTCCTCGATGGCCTTGGCGCCGGTGCCGGAAACCGCCTGGTAGGTGGAGACCACGATACGTTTAATGCCCACCTTGTCATGAATGGGCTTCAGCGCCACCAGCATCTGGATGGTGGAGCAGTTGGGATTGGCGATGATTCCCCGTTTCTTGTACTGGGCGATGGCGTGGGGGTTGACCTCGGGCACCACCAGGGGAATCTCGGGATCCATCCGGTAGGCGCTGGAATTGTCCACCACCACCGCACCCGCTGCTGCGGCCGCCGGCGCGAACTCCAGCGAGCGGTCGCCGCCGGCCGAGAAGAGGGCCACGTCGATGCCGGCAAAGGCGTCCTTGGTGAGCTGCTGCACGGCGATCTCCTCGCCGCGGAACTTGAGTTTCTTGCCCACC
>Ga0224496_10001596_pt1 | contig 13945 bp, 12 predicted proteins | sample SF_Jul11_sed_USG_2_FD_168127 | JGI IMG/M metagenome (GOLD analysis project Ga0224496, IMG submission 168127) | Sediment microbial communities from San Francisco Bay, California, United States - SF_Jul11_sed_USGS_8_1 | ecosystem: Environmental > Aquatic > Marine > Sediment | place: USA...
TGTTGCCAAATATCACCATTCGCATTATTAAAACGGGAATCGTATGACTCCATAGCATTTAAGTCATATATTCGATGAAGAAAATCAGGTTCTGTTAAATTGCCAGCCCAATTTATTTTAGTTATTGTGTAGTAGTCAAAGATCTTTCTTTTTGTGATTTCAGTAATTGTCATTTAGTAATCCTGCCACAAATATATCATCATTCACAAAAAGTGGATTATTCTAGCCTCTGGTTAGTGAACAATAAATTGACCGGGTTTATTTTCAAATTTAGGTTAAGCAAAACAGATGAATGGACAAATTATGTGTGCTTAGTATTATAAGGTATCAGATCGGATGAAGTGGGATAAGTGAACAGCATGTCTACTGCATACTGTCTACTCTCCACTGCCACCGTCCACGACCTTCGTTTTATCCTTGCCGCGGCTATCCCCCTGGCGTATAATCCTATTAATATGCCCATCCTCGACCCCAATTCCGTAGAGTTCCTCAGCCGCAGTGCTGAACAAACCCGCCGGGTAGGTATGCGCCTGGGAGCGATTTTGCAAACCGGCGATGTCCTTTGTCTGGAAGGTGACCTCGGTTCCGGGAAGACCACCCTCGTGCAAGGGATTGCCGCCGGTTGGGGGTCCCTGGATATGGTCTCCAGCCCAACCTATGTATTGGTCAACATCTACCGCCGCACCGATGACCAGCAGTTGGCCCACTTGGATGCTTACCGGCTGGAAAGTGCAGACCAAGCGGATGCCTTGGATTTGGATGCCTTATTGCAGGCCGGTCCATTGGTGGTTGAATGGCCCCAGCGCATAAAAAATGCGCTGCCTACCGAACATATCTGGGTAGACTTGGATTGGATTGATGAAGAACAGCGCGGTATGCAGTTCTCTGCCGTCGGCGATCGCAATAAAGAGCTTTTGGAGAAATTCCAAGAGTCAATGTTTGGAGCCGCCTGATGTTGTTGGCGATTGATACTTCCACGCGCAAGATCGGCATTGCCTTATACGACGGCGTCCAGGTCGTTCACGAAGCCGTCTGGCAAAGCCGCAATCACCACACCATGGAATTGGCTCCCGCCATTCACGATGCCCTTTCACGTGCGGGGCTGGTTGTTGGCGATTTGCAAGCAGTCTGTGTCGCCCTCGGTCCCGGCTCCTACACTGGATTGCGCATTGGTATGGCCGTGGCCAAGGGTTTGGCCCTGGCTCGTCATTTGGCCTTGGTGGGCATTCCATCCCTGGATTTTTTGGCTGCTGCCCAACCGCTCCAGGATATTCCCATGGCCGCCGTGCTCGAAGCGGGCCGCACCCGTTTGGCTGTTGGCTGGTACCAAGTTATAGATGATGTTTGGCAGGAGAAGAAATCTCCCGAAGTGCTTACCCCTGAGGAACTATCCAAGCGGATTCGCAAACCCACGTTGATTTGCGGGGAGCTTTCTGCTCCGGTGCGCGATGTTTTAGCCCGGAAACGCAAAAATGCCCTGTTGGTTTCCCCTGCCCAGGGTTTACGCCGCCCTGCATTCCTAGCTGAATTGGGCTGGCAGCGTTGGCAAGACAACCAGTTTGATGACCCCGCTTCTTTATCCCCGGTCTATTTAGGGACCGGGCAGCCAATCCCCGCCTGATGTCGCCTTCACCTGCCACCATGCTGGCCATTCGCCAAATGCGGTTAGAGGACCTAGAACAAGTTATGGAGATTGAAGAGCGTGTTTTCCCCACTCCTTGGTCTATGAACAGCTACCGTTTTGAATTGACCGAAAACCAAGCTTCCCGGTTGTGGGTATGTCAAGCCTCAACAACGCAGCAGGAGAATCTCATCGCCGGGATGATCGTGGTTTGGCTGTTGGTGGACGAAGCCCACATTGGTACAATTGCTGTAGACTTGCCTTTCCGCCGGCAAGGGATTGCCTGCCGGTTGCTGCATACCGCATTGCAGGCCTGTGTCGGCGAAGGCGCCATCTCCGCCAGCTTGGAAGTGCGCCAGCACAATTCGGCTGCCCAAGGGCTCTACCACCGCTTTGGCTTTCGCCCGGTTGGCCGCCGCCAGCATTATTACCATGACAATGGCGAAGATGCCATCTTGATGAATTTGGATCACTTAAGCGCCGCCCGCCTAGAAAAGGTGGTTTGTGCTTAGTTTGAACTGACGCCATGGAGGAATTCGCTTGAATGCTTTTGCCGTCTTACAGCAGGTCGCCGCGCAGGTCGCTGACTGTGAAAGATGTATGCTCCATCACTCGCGTAAAAGAGCTGTTCCCGGGGATGGCCCGCCAGATGCCGAGTTGATGTTCATTGGTGAAGGACCCGGATTCCATGAAAACGAGCAAGGACTGCCGTTTGTCGGCGCAGCCGGTAAATTCCTGGATGAATTGCTGGCAAGTATTGGCCAACAACGCCGGCAAGTTTTTATCACCAATGTGGTAAAATGCCGCCCGCCGGGTAACCGCGACCCGCAGAGCGATGAACTGCAAGCTTGTGACGATTTTCTGCAGCGCCAGATCGAGGCGATTAATCCCAAAGTGATTATCACCTTGGGGCGTTTCTCCATGCAGCGCTTCTTGCCCAATGCCAAGATCAGTCAGGTGCACGGCAAGGCGGTGCGTGTCAACGGGCGTTTGGTGTGCCCCATGTATCACCCGGCAGCTGCCTTGCACCAGCCATCCCTACGCAGTAGTGTAGAAGCGGATTTCGCCGCCCTCCCTGGGTTGATCGCTCAGGCGGACGCCGCTCCGGATTTTACCGCAGCCGCGCCAGAGAAAAATTCCGGCGGCCAAGATCCCGAACAGTTAAGCTTGTTTTGAGGTGTTATGACCAATTCTCGTGAAAAATTGATCGCCCGTCTGGAAAATAAAGAAGCCAAGATCGCCGTCCTTGGACAGGGTTATGTTGGCTTGCCGTTAGCCGTGGTGTTTGCCGAAGCCGGGTTTGATGTTATCGGCATTGACCCCGATGCATCCAAGGTCGAAGCCATCCAACGTGGAGAAAGTTATATCGGGGATGTGACTTCGGAGCAAGTTGCTCGCTTGGTAAATGCGGGTAAACTCAGCGCCACCACCGATTTCGCCGCCCTGGCTGATGTCGACGCAGTCAGTATTTGCGTGCCCACCCCGCTGCGCAAGACCGGGGATCCGGATTTATCCTTCATCCTCGCGGTCACCGAAGATCTCGCCCGCTATCTGCACTCCGGCATGGTTATCGTCCTCGAATCAACCACCTATCCCGGCACCACCCGGGAACTGGTCCTCCCCAAATTGACCGAAGCCAAAGACTTGAAAGTCGGCCAGGATTTCTTCCTGGCTTTCTCTCCGGAGCGCGTTGATCCTGGCCGCGAAGATTGGACAACGGTGAATATGCCCAAGGTGATTGGCGGCATCACTCCAGCCTGCGGTGAAATAGCAGCTCATTGGTATGGCCAGGCCTTGGAATCCATTGTCCCTGTTTCCTCAACCGAAGTCGCTGAAATGGCCAAATTGCTTGAGAACACTTTCCGCATGGTCAACATTGGCCTGGTCAACGAGATGGCCGTTATGTGTGATCGTCTCGGTGTGGATGTTTGGGAAGTCATCGAAGCCGCTGCCACCAAACCATTCGGCTTTATGAAGTTCACCCCCGGCCCTGGGTTGGGTGGGCACTGCATCCCCATTGACCCGCTCTATCTTTCTTGGAAGCTGAAGTCTCTCAACTATACCGCCCGCTTCATCGAATTGGCCTCTGAGGTCAATACCAATATGCCGCGTTATGTCGTCGACAAGGTCCAGGATTTACTCAACGATCATGGCAAATCGCTCAACGGTAGCCACGTTTTTGTCCTCGGTGCTGCTTATAAACCCGACATCGATGACCTGCGCGAATCTCCGGCCCTGGACGTCATCGGTTTGCTGCGCCAGAAGAAGGCTCAGGTCAGCTATCACGATCCTTATATCCCCAAAGTTGCCCACGAAGATTGGCAGTTGGACAGCGTACCGGATTTATCCTCCGCGGTTAAACACGCCGATTGTGTCGTCATCGTCACCAATCACAGCCAGTATGATTACAGCGCCATCCTCAAGGACGCCAAAGCGATCATCGATACCCGTAATGCCCTCGGCGAATTGGGCCGCCATAATCCCAAAGTGGTGAGATTGTAATGGCGCGCTATTTGTTGGCCGGGGCGGCCGGCTTCATCGCCGCCCGCGTTGCCGAGATGCTCCTCGATGACGGTCACACCGTATTGGGCGTCGACAACATGAATTCCGCTTATGATGTCCGAATGAAGGAATACCGCTTGGAGCGTTTGCAGGCGCGGAAAAATTTCTCCTTCCAAAAATTGGACATTTCCGACAGGCAGGGAGTTGCCGACCTGGGTTCTCAGGTTAGCGGCTATGATGCTGTCATCAACCTTGCCGCCCGCGCCGGTGTGCGCGCCAGCGTCGAAGACCCGTGGGTGTATGTCGATACCAATATGACTGGTACGCTCAATTTGCTGGAAATATGCCGCCAGCATGACATACCCAAATTCCTTCTGGCGTCAACCTCCAGTATTTACGGCCAAGACGCCCCGCTGCCCACACCCGAGACGGCGGACAGCAGCGCCCCCTTGCAGCCCTATGCCGCCAGCAAAAAAGGCGCTGAGGCCATGGCGCATGCGTATCACTTTTTGCACGGCATTGATGTCACCATTGTGCGTTATTTTACCGTCTATGGCCCAGCTGCCCGGCCAGACATGGTCATGTTCCGTTTTGCCCAATGGATTAGCGAAGGTTTGCCTGTCAAGTTGAACGGTGATGGCGAGCAAACCCGCGGTTTTACCTACGTAGATGATATTGCCCGTGGCACCATTTTGGGTTTGAAGCCGTTGGGTTTTGAGGTCATTAACCTCGGCGGTCACGAGTCGATCAGCATTAATGATTTGATCGCAATGTTAGAACAGTTGGTTGGCCGCAAAGCCAATATTGAGCACCTGCCCTTCCACAAAGCCGATATGACTGCCAACCATGCCAATGTCGAGAAGGCTGGGGAACTGCTCGGTTGGGAACCACAAATTTCACTCAAAGAGGGTCTCGCCCGCCTGGTCGACTGGTATAACACTGAACGCCAGTGGGCCAGTCAAATCGATACCGAGTAAACCAGCCATGTTAAAATCCAGCCTTGCTTGGTTCCGGGATTTATATCTCAGGATCTTCGAAACCGAACTCATTCGCCGCATTGTAGAAAATTCCAGCTATTTGGTCAGCGCCAGTGGTTTTACCGCGGCTTTGGGCATGGTCCAAAATGTCTATATTGCCCGTATGCTCACCGTCGCTGAGTTTGGGCTTTTCGGGGCGATCAAGACCTTCACCAATGTACTTAACCGCTTCACATCTTTTCGCATCAACGAACTTGTTGTGCGTTATGTGCGTCTCTTTGAGGAGCGTGGCGAAAACAAAAAAGCCGCCGCAGTCTTCAAAATAGCCGCCATGCTGGAGATGGGGGGGGCTTTGGCTGCCTTTTCGTTGATCTGGGTTTTGGCCCCCTGGGGTGCCGAACTGTTCGGTAAAGATGCCAGCACTGCCCCTTTATGGATCCTGTACGGCAGCATTGTTGTGGTCAATCTCTTGTACGACAGCGCCACCGGGATGCTGCATGTTTTCAATCACTTCCGGACCATTGCAGTCGTCACCGCCATCCAAGGGGTCGCCTTACTGGTCATGGTCCTGGTCGTTTATTACCAGGGTTTTGCTTTGGTTGGTGTACTCCTGGCCTACGTGTTGGGCAAGTTCATTGGCGCTGTGGGTGTCATGGGGGCCGCCCTCGTCGTCGCCGGCCGTCGCTGGGGTTGGAAGTGGTGGCTCACTCCTCTACGGGAACTCCGTGAAGAACGCCGCAGTATCTTTAATTTTGCACTCAGCACAAATATCAGCAGCACCATCAGTCTGGTCGCCAAGGATAGTGAAACCCTATGGATTGCTGCATTTCTAGGGACCAAGCAAGCCGGCTATTACTCCTTTGCATTAATGCTTATCGGTCTGCTGCAGTTGCCGGTCAGCCCTCTGCCCAATACCACTTACCCGGAACTTTCCCGCGAGATCGCCCGCAAAGATTGGAAGGGTGCTGGCTATGTCTTGCAGCGCGGCTCATTGCTTGCTGCCGCGTATTCCCTGCCGGTGATCCTGGTGCTGGTCGCTTTCGGCCAACCGCTTATCGAGCTGGTATTTAAGTCCAAATACCTCCCGGCTTATCCTGCCTTGGTCATCTTGCTTGTCGGCTATACATTTGTCAATATCTTTTACTGGAATCGTGTCGCCCTGCTGGCTCTCAATCGCCCGGTTTTCCCCACTATCGTCAATTTTATCGGTATGCTGGTCAAGGTTGCTGGGATATTTGTCTTGGGCGAGCGCTACGGTTATATACAGTTCGCTGCTCTTCTTTCGGGCTACTATATCTTTACAGTTGGGCTGGCCGCTGGGCGCGCCATCCTGGATATTGCCCACCAGCAGTCGGTTGATGCAGTCGCATGAAGATTGCGCTGATCGCTGCCTCGACCATCCCGGCGCGCACCGCCAACAGCATCCAGGTAATGAAGATGGCCCAAGCCCTGGCCGGGTTGGATCATCAAGTCCGCGTCTATGTTCCCGGGATATCCCCTGGCGTTGGTTGGCCGCAGCTTGCCGCTCATTATGGGCTTGGCGAGCAGCAAGCATTTAGCCTCCAATGGTTACCCGCCCTTGCGCGCCTGCGCCGTTATGATTACGGTTTGCGCGCCGTGCAGCGCGCCCGCCGTTGGGGCGCTGATCTGATATACACCCGTTTGCCCCAAGCCGCCGCATTTGCCAGTTGGTCCGCCTTCCCAACCATCTTTGAAATCCATGATTTGCCCCAAGGCAGTATGGGGCCGCGTCTGCTCAGGACTTTTTTGCGTGGTCGCGGCGCACGTGGCTTGGTCACGATTACCGATGCATTGGCAGCTGCTTTGATGGATGGTTTCCCTATCTCAAGCGTCCCCCATTTATTATACATTGCCCCCGACGGGGTTGATCTGGACCGCTACAAAGATTTGCCCGCCCCAGACCAAGCGCGTGCCGCCCTCAACCTGCCGGAAGGGTTCACCGTTGGCTATACCGGCCATCTATATCCCGGCCGCGGCATAGATTTGATTCTAAAGCTTGCCGCCCAGCTTCCCCAGATCAATTTTTTGCTGGCCGGCGGTGAGCCGCAGGATGTTGCTCGCGTCCAGGGACAGGCCCGCTCTGCCGGCCTCAGCAACCTAAACCTGCTCGGTTTCGTTCCCAACGCCGATCTGCCGCGCTACCAAGCAGCTTGTGACGTACTGCTTATGCCCTATCAAAAAAAGGTGGCGGCTTCGTCCGGCGGAGATATCTCTGCCTTTCTCAGCCCAATGAAGATGTTTGAATATTTAGCCTGTGGTCGGGCGATTCTGGCCAGCGACCTGCCGGTTTTGCAAGAGGTGCTTTCTTCCGACAATGCCGTTATCCTTCCCGCGGCCGATGAATCAGCATGGGTCACCGCTTTGCAAACTTTGCAGTCAGATGCAGCCTACTGCCGCAGCTTGGCTGCCCAGGCACGCCTTACCGCCCAGAAATACACCTGGCATGCTCGCGCTGCCGCGATTTTGCGGCTTTTACCGCCAGCGCAGCATATATCGGCAGGCTGATTTTCACCCCACAGCATCTCGGAGAACGGTATAATCACACGATGAAGACTTGTCTCATTCCTCAACCGGTGCTGTCGTTTAATACCGCGTCGAAAACTCGGTACCCCGGGTTCTCCCTTGTGCAGCCAGGGGAAGGTATACGATCCAACCCACGTCGCAAAAGGGTTGTATTTCGCCATATGGCTGCACTTCCCCCGCAGCCTAAAATTCACACGCTTACCACTGATTAGGAGATACACATGCCTACCGCGCTGATTACCGGGGTCACCGGGCAGGATGGCTCATATTTGGTTGATCTTTTATTGAGCAAGGATTATACCGTTGTCGGGATGGTGCGCCGTTCTAGCACGGTTACCTTTGAGCGTATTCGCCACGTTCAGGACAATATCACCATTGTCCAAGGAGACTTGCACGATCAGAGTTCCCTGGTAGACATCATCGAAGAACATCGCCCCGAAGAAGTCTATAACTTGGCTGCCCAATCCTTTGTGCCCACATCTTGGAATCAACCGGTGCTCACCGGAGAGGTCACCGCATTAGGTGTCACCCGCTTGCTTGAGGCCATCCGGTTGGTCAACCCAAAGTCCCGTTTTTACCAAGCATCCTCTAGCGAAATGTTCGGCAAGGTCCTCGAAGTTCCTCAGCAAGAAACCACGCCTTTTTATCCGCGTAGTCCCTATGGTGTCGCCAAGGTCTATGCACATTGGATCACCATAAATTACCGCGAATCCTACGACATGTTTGCCGCCTCTGGCATCTTGTTTAACCACGAAAGCCCCCGCCGCGGCCTGGAGTTCGTCACCCGCAAGATTTCTGACGGTGTTGCTCGCATAAAACTGGGATTGGCAGAAGAATTGCGCTTAGGCAATCTCGATGCCCAACGCGACTGGGGCTTTGCCGGCGATTATGTCGAGGCCATGTGGCTCATGCTCCAAGCTGGGCAGCCCGAAGATTTTGTCGTCGGTACCGGAGAAACCCATTCTGTCAGGCAGTTTTGCGCCCAGGCTTTTGATGTCGTCGGCCTGGACTATCAGGATTATGTCATCCAAGACGAGCGCTATTACCGCCCTGCCGAGGTGGATTTGCTGGTCTCCAATCCCAGCAAGGCCCGTGAAAAACTGGCGTGGCAGCCCAAAGTTGATTTTAATCAACTGGTTCGTATGATGGTAGAAGCGGATTTGACTCGTCTTGGTAAGGAGATGTCTTGAGTCGCGAGGCCCTGCTGGTCTTTTGGCAGCGCAGCCAGGTTTGGCTTGCCGAGGCCTTGTCCCTGCTGGGTGGGCTCCTGTTCTTTTGGCGTGCCCGTTATTTTGCCCATGCCCAATTGTCCATTGTGGATGAAGGCTCCTACCTCTATAAGGGCCTTCTTTTTGTTACCGGGCAGTACCGTCCCTTCCAGGATTATGGCCCGTGGACAAACCACATGCCCTTGTCATTTATCATTCCTGGCGCTGTCCAGCTGTGGTTCGGGCCAGGTCTGCGCACTGCTCGCTATTTCTCGATCGTGCTCGCCATGCTCGCTTTACTCGGTGTATGGATTGTCGCCCGGCGCCTCGGGGGACGCTGGTGGGCCTTGGCAGCAGTTTGGGCTGTGGCCCTGAATCCCACCTATGCCCGTGCCTATAGTTCTGGTGTTGCCCAGGGTTTGGTCTTCTTTTTACTGGTGTGGGTATTGGTATTGGTCTTGGGGGAGGGCCGCCCGTTGTGGCAGTTGATCCTGGGAACCGCGCTTGCCGCCATCCTCATGATGACCCGCATCAACCTTGCGCCGGTAGTTGCCCTGGTGACAATCTATGTATTTTGGCGGCACGGCCCTCGCGCTGGTTGGTTCAGCATGTTTACCGGCGTTACCCTCGTCCTCGGGTTGCACGCCCTTTACTGGCCGGATATCCTCAAGATTTGGGCTGGTCAGTTGGCTAATATTGAGGTCCTTAAGCGGCTAACTCCCTTTCTGTCACCATGGCGCGTCTCTTTTCATGGCAGTAGGTCTTTGAACCTACAGATTAGTGGTCAGGGTCGTTTGGTTAGTGTTTTTATCGGCTTGCGCGCCCATTTCGTCTCTCTGGTTGGTGTGCTCTTCGCCGGGATCTTGTGGAATCGGCGCCAAGAATGGCAGGATCGGGGAAAATATAAAGACATTCTTTTACTTTGGTCCATCTTCATCAGCCTTTTTGTCCTCCACGCATGGGCATCTCTCTCCAACAATTATTGTGTATATTGCTTTGATTCCTACTTGTCTTTTTTTAGTCCGCTTGGTTTTTTTATTGCCATATTAACTTTCACCAATAGTGCCTACCCAGAGAAGCTGCGGTCTGGCCTGTACCTGTTTACCACTTTATTGGTATTTCTCTTGTTTGCTGGTGTTGCAATTGGTGCCGCAGAAGATTTGCGTGCTTTTATTCTCCATGTCCAAGCCTACCGCATTCAGAAAGCCCCATCTTGGCCAGATCCCATTATCCTGTTGCGCAATGTTTCTGCCTCTTTGGGTTTGAGTGAACCGGTCTTCATTAAGACCCTCGCGGCATTTTTGGGTATTGCCAGCGCTGTGGGGTTTGTCTTTTTGGTTACGCAAATTCACAAATATCTTCAGAAACAGCGCAAGGACCATTTGTCATTCACTTCAATCCTTTTCCCTGGCATCCTAATTCTAGGATTTGTCCTCACGCCCACAAAGTTATTGGGCGGCGCTGGGAGCTTTGAGACTTGCGGCCAAGATGTCATTACATCTTATGAAGAAGTCGGCGAGCATTTGATGAATTCGGTTCCACCCGGGGTTAAGATTTTTTGGAACGGTGGTTTTTCCGTTGTCCCTCTGCTTTATATTCCAGACCGGGTTGTTTACCCCCCTCAATTGAACGGCAGCTATTCGCTTGTTAAGGAAGGAGATCCTCAGGAGCTGCTCAAATTTGGTCGCTGGTCCCGGCAGATCGCCGCCGATTGGCTTCAGGATGCGGATTATTTGCTCGCAGAACATGCTACTTTTGGATACTTTTTCTCAGGCATAGAAGAAAATGGGCTGTATACCTTTCAGTCTGCCACCCCCTCTGTCGCTGGCTGTGGCCCTGGCGGCGAGATTTTGATCTATCGGTCGCAGCATTTATCCGAGTAACCCCAGTGGTTTTGCAGTGGGCAAAACAATCTCAGTGAGACGATTTATTGCGTAGTAAATTATTGTTTTTTTGGCAAAGCACTCAAGCATCGGCGGCCGAAATATTGGCATTGCTTGGTGGTCTTCTATATTTATGGCAAGCGCGTTTTTATGCCCATGCACAGCTCTCGCTGGTTGATGAAGGTGCTTACTTGTACAAAGGCTATCTTTTCGTCACCGGCCAATACCGCCCCTTTCAGGATTATGGCCCTTGGACCAATCACATGCCGTTATCCTTCATCATCCCTGGCGCCATTCAGGCCTGGTTTGGCCCCGGCTTGCGCCCCGCCCGCTATTTTTCCGTTGCCCTGGCGTTGCTCGCTTTGCTGGGTTTGTGGATCATTGCTCGCCGGTTCGCTGGCCGTTGGTGGGCCTTGGCCGTAGTTTGGGCCATGGTCTTGAATCCCACATATGCACGCGCCTACAGTACCGGCGTCTCCCAGGGCTTGGTTATTTTTATGCTCGTTTGGATCTTGGTCTTGGTGTTGGGTGAAGATCGGCCAATATGGCAGCTTACCTCTGGCGCCGCCCTGGCTGGCGTGCTCATGATGACGCGTATCAATCTCACCCCGGTTCTCGGGTTTGTCATCTTGTATGTGTTTTGGCGCCACGGCCGCCGTGCCGGGCTGCTGGCCGCACTCGCCGGTTTACTTCCCGTCATTGCCATCCATGCTCTCTACTGGCCGGATATCCTCAAGATTTGGGCTGGACGCTTTCCCAGGGACCTTATTCCGTTTTTATCTCAATGGAGAAAGCCGGTCGATGGTGCTGCGGCATGGAATCCCTCCGTGGTCCCGCAAAGCAGGGTCTTTAGTTTGCTGGTGGGTTTACGTGCGCACTTCATGGGCTTCGCTGGTTTTTTCGCTGCCGCCCTGCTGTGGAAACCGTCCAAAAAATGGCTAGACCAAGGCCGTTTTAAAGACACCGTTTTTATTTTCTCGCTTTTCGCTGTTTTGTTAGCCTTTCACGCCGCCGCCTCCTTGGGTGATAGCTACTGCGTATTTTGCTTTGATTCATACTTGGCCTTTTTTAGTCCGCTCGGCATTCTTTTGCTGGTTTTCTTGGCTGTTGAGCGCGTTGATAGGCTCCCTTTGCCACCATGGCGCCAAATATTGATCACCGCATTGGTCATTACTTTGTCGGTTGGCTTTAGTTATAGCGCTTGGTCTGATTGGCGAGATTTGCTGCTCAGTTTCCAAAGCTGGCAAACCCAACTTGTCCCCTCCTGGCCAAACTTGGTTGCTCTCTTGCCCCGCTTGGTGGGTAAAATCGGCTTGCAGATTAATCAGCTGTACCAAATCGTCGCTGCAGGGATCGGTTTGGTCATCGCCGCGTTGTTGACAATTTTGGCTTGGATGTTTCAGCGGCGTTTTCACCTGAACGGTAAACCCTACCAATTCTCACCCATTCTCGTCCTCTTGGTGATGGTCTTTGGCTTGCTTTTGTCTCCAACGCAGTGGTTAGGCGGCGCCGGTAATTTTGAGACCTGTGGCAGTGATGTTATCGCCTCTTACGAAGAGGTTGGCGCGGTGCTTCAGCAGCATGTCCCATCGGGCAGTGCCGTGTTCTGGGTCGGCGGCGATTCGCCGGTGCCCTTGCTCTACATCCCCGGCGCCGAGATATACCCGCCTCAGTTGAATGCATCTTACTCCTTTTATTGGGGTGGCGATCCCGATACCCAGTTGAAATTTGGCCGCTGGAATGGTGTATTAGCCGTCAATTGGGTGCAGCAGGCTGACTTCATCCTTGCTTCTCCCAAAGCAGCTCGACATATTTTGCCCAGCAACTTTATAGAATTGGGACAGTATGAACGCACCGCGGTGACTCCCTCGGTTGGCGAATGCGGGTTGAGCGCGCACATCCTCATTTATCAAGCACAGCGTTGAGCGATCGTTTAGCGCCAGGTGCAAATGTATTGCCTATCCACCCACATGATTTCAAATCGGGCATGGTAGAATAATCGCCCAGAGAACTTGGCAGGGGATTGCTGCTTTGGATGGCATGACTGCGTGATATTGAAGTATTTTCCAAAGTCTGGGATAATTCGACCTCGAAACCGAATATTCGCTGACTTGCTGTGAGATAATAGACTTACATGAATAAACAATATGTCCTTGAACAAGCCGTTCCGGCGCTGAATACCACCGTTAGTGTATCGGTTGTCATTCCGGTATTCAACGAAGTGGAGAGTCTTCCTCTCCTTCACCGCGCCTTGCAAGAATCTCTCGGGGATTTGCCGTCAACTTGGGAGGTCGTTTATGTCGATGACGGCAGTTCAGACGGTAGTTTGCACGTCTTGGAATCCTTGGCCGCCGAAGATTCAAAACACATTCGCGTCGTAGCCCTCCGCCGTAATTTTGGACAAACCGCCGCCATCGCTGCCGGCATTGATCATGCCCGTGGTGCCATTATTGTGCTCATGGATGCAGATCTGCAGAACGATCCTGCCGACATCCCCATGTTGCTCGAGAAGATTGCCGAAGGCTATGATATGGTCAGCGGTTGGCGTAAAGCCCGTAAAGACAAATTCATCACCCGCACCCTTCCTTCCAATATTGCCAATTGGCTTATCTCGCGTGTCACCGGTGTTGTCCTCCATGATTATGGCTGCACCCTCAAAGCCTATCGCCGGGAAGTGATCAGCGGCTTTCGCTTATATGGCGAAATGCACCGCTTCATACCCGCCTATGCCGGGTATGTCGGCGCTAAGATTACCGAGGTCCCCGTAACCCACCATCCCCGCAAATTCGGCCAGACCAGCTATGGCTTGGAACGAACATTAAAAGTTATTTTGGATCTTTTCACCGTAAAATATCTGATTGGCTATGTTCACAAGCCCATCTATTTGTTCGGCGGCGCAGGGATTGGTTTGGTCGGATTGGGTTCGCTTGGTTTCGTATTCCTGCTGACCAGGAAGCTGCTTTACCACGGGGTCATCGTCGACTCCCCCTTTTTCCTGACAAGTATTATGTTGTTTATCATGGGATTTCAATCCATTCTGATGGGATTGATTGCTGAAGTGATGGTGCGTACTTACCACGAATCACAGGCTAAACCAACGTACAATGTTCGCTGGGTAATTTCTGGCGACAAACAGGAATCCAAAGAGTAAACACGCATCCCCATTTCTTTGCGTTTGACTCTGCGCGGTGCACCTTTGCCGTCCGCGAT
>Ga0224496_10001597_pt1 | contig 13944 bp, 16 predicted proteins | sample SF_Jul11_sed_USG_2_FD_168127 | JGI IMG/M metagenome (GOLD analysis project Ga0224496, IMG submission 168127) | Sediment microbial communities from San Francisco Bay, California, United States - SF_Jul11_sed_USGS_8_1 | ecosystem: Environmental > Aquatic > Marine > Sediment | place: USA...
GGTCTGTTGACAATGGGCAAATGGGTCGTGGGAAGAAGGGCCACCAGCACGAGAAAAGAGATTCACAAGGAAGAGAGCCGTGATGCCAGCAAGTACAGCAATCATCAATGCTGCAGGAATGCCCACCATAAAGGCAATGAGCCCACCAATCACACTCCCGTTGAGGCGGCGTCCTGCGCCAAGGAAAAGTCCGACTATGGTGCCAATGGCCACGGCAATCCCAAATGTTCCCCAAAGTCCCACCCCAGGTTTGTCAGTTGGAGGTCTCGAATTGGTATAGGTTCCCTCTATGGTGGCCAGAATCGCCTGAGTTCCCGCGACCACGCCTCCAGGGAAATCACCCGCACGGAAGCGCGGCACCACTTCATGCCGAATGATTTGTGAACTTTTGGCGTCCGTCAAGGTACCTTCCAAACCGTAGCCGACTTCGATGCGAATTTTCTTGTCTTGAATCGCGATCAGAAAAAGAACGCCATTGTCAGTCCCTTTTTCCCCAAGGGCCCACGTGGTCGCGACCTGGTGGGAAAACTCTTCTAAGGGATGCCCTTCTAACGAAGGAAGCGTGAGGACTGCCACTTGATTGGAGGTCTTGGCTTCGTGTGCAGCGAGAGCCGAATTGAGATCAGAAAGAACCGTCGGAGACAGGATGTGAGCGCGATCCACCACTCGACCGGTGAGTGGCGGGATGTCTAAAGCCCAGACTGATGATACGAGGAGAAGGAGGCTCAGGGTTCCCAACCAGCCAATCTGGTGAACCCACCAACCTGGGGACCATCTCACGGGCAGCATAGCGAGAGTTCTCTTCAATGGCGCTTAGAACTTCACCTCGGGAGGAGTGGCGATGGCTTTTTCATCCGCGACCGTGAAATTGGGTTTGACCTCAAGGCCCAAAAGATATTTGGCGGTCAAATTCGTCGGGAAAAACCGAACGCCTTTATTATATTCCGCCACGGTTTCAATATAACGTTTCCGAGCCACAGTAATACGATTCTCAGTGCCTTCCAGTTGGCTTTGCAGATCACGAAAATTTTCATTGGCTTTCAGATCAGGGTACTTTTCCACGACAACCATCAATCGAGATAATGCCGACGTGAGTCCACCTTGTGCTTCCTGAAATTTCTGAAACAGGGCAGGATCTTTAAGGGTTTCTGGAGTCAGTTTGATGCCGGCTACCTGTGAGCGAGCTTGCGTGACTCCCTCCAAGGTATCCTTTTCATGGGCCGCATAGCCCTTCACGGTGGCCACGAGATTGGGAATGAGATCGGCCCGGCGCTGGTATTGATTCAAGACCTCGCTCCATGCCGCATTGGTTCCTTCATCCAAGCCTTGAAGGTCGTTATATCCACATCCGCTTAGGGATAACATGAACAAGAATAATCCCAACGCGAATCCCTTGAACATTCTTTGCATGGTTAAATCCTCCTAAAGAAGAGATAGTCTACTTATCTGGATCACAGGTATACACCAAACAGATATCCATTCATTGTGAGAAAACAAGAAGACGTTGACTGGTCTCGTCAGCGAAGAAGAGTACAGAGGGGATGACGTATTGTGGCAGTGTCAGCAAAAAAGAGCAAATCAATTCAGAGGAAGTTGACTCGCTGATTAAAATTTTCTCACTGGTGAAGGGATAAGGTAGGTTCGACTATGTGTTTCGTTGATCCTCATCAATCAGTCCAACAACGTTGGACTTTTGATTCTTAAGAATTGGTTGAATGTCTGCGGGGGAATAGGTTGGGGGTTTGATCCATTTGCCGTCTTCGCGTTTGTAGCCGCCGACTTTGCTCATGTTGGAGCGATGCACTTCTTTGAACACAGGTTCCATGTCGATCCCCAGTGAGACGGCGGTGCCATAGACCACGTACAACAAGTCTGCTAATTCCTTGGCCATATTGGGCAAGTCTTTGTTGTGCATTGCTTCTTGGAACTCCTCGAACTCTTCCTGAATGAGACGATTTCTCAGGGTTTGTGTGGCTTCATCAGGAATCGATGGGGTTGCGGCAATAGGAATATCAAACTGTTTATGGAATTCTTGAACCATTTTTTGAGCGTCGTTCAATGGCTTCTACCTCCCCCTGGCCCCTCCTTACAAAGGAGGGGGAAATGATGATCTATTTTCTATAGTGAAAGCCGCAATTCCGACATGGTTGAGATGGCGGAGATTCCTGCCAAATGCTTGCAGGAATGATGAATGAGATTTCATAGCAAACTAGAGGGCGATGATCAAATAGATGTCGTTCACATTGGTGTGTGTGGGGCCGGTGATGATGTGGCCACCGACCTGGCTGAAAAATGAATAGCTGTCATGTTTCTCTAACATGGTTTCAATTGACAGTCCTTTTTTCTTGGCCCGTTGAAGAGTCTTCCCATCGACCATGGCGCCAGCCGCATTTGTTGGGCCATCGGTGCCGTCCGTCCCAAACCCTGCCACCACCACGTTAGGTAGTCCAGCGATTTCCTGAGCCGCGGCTAGCACGCATTCCTGCGCTCGGCCGCCTTTCCCTTTCCCGGTGACCGTCACAGTGGGTTCTCCTCCGACAATCAAACAAGCTGGTGGACGAGTGGGATTACCAAATTCACGAATGTCTTTGGCCATGGCACCAAGAATGGCTCCCAGCTCTTTGGCTTCACCCTGTAAAGGAGAATCGAGAAGGTAGGGGCGGAGGCCTAATCGTTTGGCTTCCTTGGCCACCCCGTCAAGCGTCGTTTGATTATTGGCGAGAATGATCGACTGATGACGTGGAGACGGTCGTCTGTGACTTTTCCACGTTTCAGGGCGTTGCCCACGGATGCCATGTTTCAGATGAGTTTGAATGCGTTCGGGAACCTTACTCCATAGTTGATACTGCTCCAGGATGGCGTGAGCTTCTTGAAAGGTCGTCGGGTCCGGCACTGTCGGGCCTGAACCAATGGTGGGCACATCATCTCCCAAGACATCTGACAAAACGATGGTCAACATTGTGGCGGAAGTGGCTTGAGCGAGTTGTCCACCTTTCACGGCAGAGAGATGTTTTCGGACGGTGTTGATGTCTTGGATTGTGGCCCCTGCTCGCAAAAGCAGATTCGTGGTGCGTCGCTTATCACTTAGTGTCAGGCCAAGAGCGGGGGCACACAGGAGGCTGGACGCCCCACCGGAAAGCAGGACGATGAGTAAATCTTTTTTCGTGAGTGTTCTGGCCATACTGAGAATATGTTTGGTGGCGCGAACCCCGCGTGCATCGGGGAGCGGGTGGCCGGCTTCCACAACCTGAACGCGTTGCGTGCCTTTTCCGTATCCATCTTTGACGATGACCATCCCGCCTTCGACATATTCCCCGAGCATGCGTTCGAGTGTGTGAGCCATGTGAGCCGAGGCTTTCCCGGCGCCGACACACAGGATCCGCTGATATTGAGACAAATCGTATTGACGCCCGTAAACTGACAGATGATGACCCTTTCTCTGGAACAATTGTTCCATGGCAGGACCAGGATCAGCGGCTTTCAATCCACTTTGAAGGAGAGCGTTCAAGATTCTTTTCGCTGTGGTATTTGAGGTCTGAATGAGCATGGGGCGTCAGTTTCTTGGTTGGGTTACTTGAGTGGAAGGTGGTCATCCACCAAATGATTAGTGCATGTCCGAATCGGAAAATTCTGCAATGTGAAGGTCGGATGCGGCGGCGGCAGTGGTCTGGGGAGGAAGGATGCTAAGAGAACGATGTAAGATCGTGCTGAGTCCTGTGAGTGAATAGGGTTTGGTGATGACTCCGTGAAATCCATACGAGTGGTAATTGGCCATAATTGGATCGTTCGAATAGCCGCTGGAAACAAAGGCGATCACCTGCGGATCAATTTCGCGTAGGCGAAGGATCGCTTCTTTGCCCCCCATGCTGCCCGGAACCGTTAAATCTAAAATGACGGCTGAAAACGGAGTTCCTTTGGTTTGTGCCTGTTGAAAGCAGTCAATGGCTTCATGCCCATTCTTGGCGAGTACACATTGGTAGCCACAGTGCGAGAGCATTTCCTTGGCCAATAGCCGTATCGGTTCTTCATCATCCATGACAAGAATGATCCCGCGTCCATGTTGGAGAGGCACAGTCCCCAGCTTGATGGGCTTGGCGCCACTCGCACAGGCTGGAAAATAAATGGAAAATTTGGTCCCCACCTTCCTTTGGGATTCAACCGCAATATGTCCTCCGTGCTTTTGCACAATGGCATAGGCGGAAGCCAGTCCGAGTCCTTGTCCCTCTGCTTTGGTTGAGAAGTATGGGTCGAATATCTTATGCAGTTGTTCTTTGTCGATACCTATGCCTTCATCGGATATGGTGACATACACGTACGGCCCAGCTGGGAGCGGGAGCGGGGAAGGATCATGTGAGGCGTTGATCAATACATTGGCCGCTTCAATGACTAAGGCCCCACCGTTGGGCATGGCTTGCACCGCGTTGATGAGGATGTTGTGGATGACTTGGCTAATCTGGCCTGGATCGGCCTCAATGGGCCATAGAGTCGTAGAAATATGCCGTTCGCATAACACTGAGGATCCAGAAAGTGCAAAACCTGACGATTCGATGATGAGGTCCCTGAGTGAAATCAAATGTTTAATGGGATCCCCACCTTTGGCAAAGGCGAGAAGTTGTTGGGTGAGGTCTTTGGCGCGCCAGGTGGCTTGTTCGGCGCGGGTCAGGTACGTTTCTCCTAGCGGCGGTAATTTCATGCTGTGTTGAGTCAACGTAATGTTCCCAAGAATACTGGTGAGAAGATTATTGAAATCGTGAGCGATGCCTCCGGCAAGGGTCCCAATGGCATCCATTTTTTGAGACCGTAACAATTGGGTTTCCAAGTGTTGCTTCTCTTGGTCTATTTTCCGGCGTTCGGTCACATCGCGCGTTACGCCGGCGAATCCCTGTGGACGACCTGCTTCGTCCAGTAACAGGCTTGCCCGTACTTCAGCCCAGACCGTGCTTCCATCTTTGCATCGATGCTCGAGTTCTAATAAGACGGAAGGACAGATTCCCCCTGGCTCTTGTTCGAATCGAGCGAGCTCTTCGCGTATGGCCAATTGCGCTTTTTCCAAGGACGATGGCGTCAAGCATTCCTCCAACGACATGGCCATGATTTCTTCAGCCGAAAATCCCAGCAAATCCTTTACTGAGGGACTGACATAGGAAAATCGGCTACCGTCTAGTTCCATCATCCAAATGACATCAGAAATATGTTCGGTGACAAATCGGTACCGAGATTCAGATGTCATCAGGGCGGTGGTCCGCGCTTCGACCGACGTTTCAAGGTGTTTTTGGTACTCCCATAATTCTTGTTCGACTCTCGCCCGGTGCGCGACTTCTTTCCTGAGCGATTCATTTAAGGCCTCGGCCTGGTCTCGGGCTTCTGTTAGGTTATTGATCAATGCCAAGTTTTCTTGATGTAACGTCATGGATTGGAGAAACATGGTTTGGTTGCGTTTGGCTGTCATTGTCATGAGGGCAATTAAGAGAAGCCCCATGGTCCCCATGCCCAAATGCAACGAGTCCCCTCTAGAAAATAAGAGAAAGGTTATCGGTGCGCCAGTAGGGATTGAAAACGCGAGAAAGGCAGGGAAGTAGGAGGCATAGAGCGCCGTTGCTCCGGCAATCATTCCGCCAAAGACGAACGTTAACAATACTTCATGCCCAATGGAAGCAGAGGGATACAGCACGATTCCCCCTATTCCCCATATACAGCCAGATGTCACATTGCCGATGAGGAACCAATTCACCCATTGATCCCTCGTGGACTCCTGCAGAGTGTTCTGACGATAGTGATAGAGCAAGAGACCCCATAATCCATTGATGAGAAGGAGACTGATGAGCCATAAGACCAGAGACTGGTGAGGAATGATCGTCCATAACAGTGCCACGAGAATGAAGCCATTAATAAGGGACCCCCAAATGCCGTAGGATGCGAGAGAGAACAGTTGATGCACCTGTTGGCTCAATACCAGTGGTGATGATGGTCCCGACAGTGGGGATTCAGGAGGTAACGAATCAGACGGGTGAGGAAGATCGCTGGAGTGGGGTTGGGAGTGAAGCATAGAGAACCCGGTCAAAATGATCCCCGGTCAGGGATAGGGCCCATGCCGGCCTCATTCAAGGCTGGCTGGACGAAGGTTCTTGACGATTGAGATAGCCTGCCCATTTTGACCATTTTTGTCAAATACGAGGTCGTTCTCGAGCTGTGGTCAACAAGGGCTTTGAGGGGAAGAGCTCAAAGAGCCCTAAGAAAATCGTTCGTTCAGAAATGACTAAAATGCCTATGGTAGGATCTTGTTCATGGGCGCCCTGACCATTTTGCAGGAGAGGATTTCCGATTGCACGCGTTGCCCCCGGTTAACCACCTATCGTCGTGAGGTGGCAAGGGAAAAGGTCAAACGTTTTAAGGATTGGGACTATTGGGGCCGTCCGATTCCAGGGTTTGGGGACCCGACAGCCCAGGTGTATGTCCTTGGGTTAGCTCCGGCCGCACATGGGGGCAATCGCACCGGGCGCGTCTTTACGGGGGATCGAAGTGGGGACTGGTTGTATGAAGCCCTCCATACCTTTGGCTTTGCCAATCAACCCGAATCCATGCATCGTGATGATGGTCTCACACTAAAGAACTGTTTTGTGGCCGCCGCCGTGCGGTGTGCGCCCCCGGCCAATAAACCGACGAAAGACGAGTTCGAAACCTGCCGGGCCTTTGTTATGGAAGAACTGCGGTTATTACGTCAGGTAAAGGTTGTCGTCGCGCTGGGAAAAATAGCCTTTGATGAATATGTCCGAACCTGTCAGTCCATGGGTCGCCAGATCCCGGCACCCAGGCCAACGTTTACTCATGGGGCTGAATATGCGTTGCCTTGGAACGTGACATTGCTGGGCTCGTACCATCCAAGCCAGCAAAATACGTTTACGGGGACGTTGACTCGCCCCATGTTTCATTCGGTCTTTCGTCGCGCCAAGAACCTGATTGCGTAGGGGGTGGTCAGGCGAGGCGGGAGACGAACTGCCGGTTATTTGGTGGAAGATTTGCGGGCCTCCCAATCAGCTAAGAATTTTTTTAACCCGATATCCGTGAGCGGATGTTTAACGAGTTGTTGGAAGACACTGTAGGGCATCGTGCAAATATGTCCCCCGAGGAGTGCAGCTTGGACCACATGCTGCGGATGACGGACGCTCGCCACGAGTACTTGGGTGGAATACTCATAATTTTCATAAATGGTTAAAATTTGTTCGATAAGGTCCATGCCGTCTGAGCTGATGTCATCAAGACGTCCGATAAAGGGCGAGACGCACCAGGCTCCCGCTTTAGCGGCCAAGAGGGCCTGAGTGGGCGAAAAACACAGGGTTACATTGACGCGAATCCCTTCGCTGGCCATGAGCTTCGTGGCCTTCAGCCCTTCTGGGATGAGTGGAACTTTCACCACGATATTTTTATGAATTTTGGCCAGTTCACGCCCTTCCTTGACCATCGCGTCGGCCTCGACACTGACGACCTCGGCACTAATTGGGCCATCCACGAGGCTGCAAATTTCCACGAGGAGGTCTTTGAAATCTCGGCCTTCCTTCGAGACGAGTGAAGGGTTGGTGGTGATACCATCGACGAGACCATAGCTGGCCGCTTCTCGAATTTCGTTCACATTGCCGGTATCCAAATACAGTTTCATGACCGTCTCCTTTGGTAGAAGAAAAATCTCGTAATTGAAGAGCTGGAGTCATTGTAATCAAGAACACGGGTCTGGACAATTAGGTGGGGAAACTTCGCGTTTTCACTTGAGGGTTTGACGGATGGAGAATCGAAGACTAGAATTTTTAGTATGTTCTGTTCAGGCGCCACGAGGAGGGAACTGGTGAAAAGGAGGCAAACGTGATTCGACGATATGTGATGGTGGGGCTGCTGGGGTTAGTGTTCGCCGGCTGTGGTGGCAATCCGTATTTAGAAGCCTCGCTAGACCCGGCAAAGTTCGAAGGGAAAGACCAGGCCTGGTTTGAAGAAAACTGGGGAAAACCCAGTGCGAAAACCTCGCGGTTTTTTGGGGGGGAAAGTTGGATCTATTCTCGTATTGCTGGCGGAGAAACTCATTTCCCATTTTTTAATTTCTCTCCGAACCAGTGCCAAATCACGTTGGATTTTGATAAAGATCAAAAGCTGGACGATTACTCGTATACGGATTGTTAGTCTCCGTATATCTTGAGACCAATCAAGATATCCTTGGATTGTTCGCGCATCCAGAATCCTGGCACAATTTGTTCAGACGAGGGACTTTCTCTACCGTGAGACCTGTCTGGCAAGAAAGGTATCGTGTCACGTCGAATTGTTGTGTGTCAGACGCAGGAAGACTTATTCGAAGCCGCGGCTCAAATCGTCGTGCAGTCTGCACCTTTCAGATCAGATCGCGCCCAGTCGTATTCGATCGCGCTGTCAGGTGGTTCAACGCCGCAACGATTGTTTGCGCGATTAGCGGCTGATCCTTACCGGTCACAAATTGATTGGTCATCGATCCACGTGTTCTGGGGGGATGAACGAAACGTGCCTCCGGATCATGGGGATAGCAACTTTCGCATGGCCAAAGAACATTTATTAGATCGTGTGCCTATTCCTTCTGACCAGGTGTTTCGCATGGAAGGGGAGCTCCCAGCGCAAGAAGCAGCGATTCGATATGAAGACGTGTTGCAACGGGCCTTTTCTCTGAAAAACAAAGAAGTTTTCCCTCGGTTTGACTTAATTTTATTAGGCATGGGGTCCGATGGTCATACGGCCTCGTTATTTCCCGACACCGCGGTTCTGGAGGAAACGACACGTTGGGTAGGGGCTCCGTGGATAGAAAAATTACACACGCACCGTATTACCCTCACTCCGCCAGTCCTGAATGCTGCTCGCCGGATTGTCTTTGTGGTGAGCGGAGCCGACAAAGCACAGGCTGTGCAGGCCGTATTAGAGGGACCTGTTCAGATCCGTCAGTACCCGTCGCAAGTGGTGAATCCAATCCAAGGAGAAGTGCTCTGGCTGATGGATCGTGAGGCGTCAAGTCGCCTCCAGCAGACCCCGCTTATCGAATGGGAAGGGGACAAAGGGATGGTTATCGGATGACTCCTACTAAAGCACCATTGGCGTTTATTCACGCACTACACAAGCACCCGGTGAGCTGCGAAGGTCAGAATTGTTCCTCTTCTGTGGAGGTGAACGATATTTCCCAACCCGCTGACCGAGTCAAAACCTTTCACTTGCAGTGCGGTGCGTGCCATTGGGAGAAAACGGTGTCCGGTTCGCTTCAGGTAGACCCGCCATGGGACGAGGGCTCCCTCATGGAAATAACCGAAGAGCATTTGTTGCATCTGGAGCCTGTCTGTCCGTACGACCAGGCACCATTAGAATTTCATTCTCTGCCCAATCCCCGTAGGCGGGCTCGATATCGAATCACGTGCTTTTATTGTGGGCGCCAAGAAGAATTGGATTGGCCCCCTGAAGAAGCCAAGCGGTAGGTTGTGGTTGTGTCGAGACTGTTTGGTGTTCTTGTGCCCTTCAGAGTTTTCCAAACGGGATCTTCCCTGCTGTTATTTCACATAGCCCCTCGTGTTCCTCTGAATGAAAAAAATTAAAAAGAAGAAATCAGCCAGCCAGGCCTTGCCCGCCTTTTTGATTGGTTGGACACATGGAGAGCCTCCCCCTCCTGGGTATTTGGCTGCCTGGTTTGACCAACATTATGGGGGACCGTTACAAATTCGATTTCTTTCGTCGAGTGGCCATCATCATTTTGAGGCTGTGCATACCAATTGGAAAGCGCAGGTCCAATTGGCGCCTGCGGCTCAGGTCGTTGAGCAGTGGCAAGGGCAATTACAGTGGGACCATCGTCATCTTGCGCAACTGATGGTTCCGTCAAAGGCACAGGCTGATCGCCAGGACGAGGTCCTTCACCTTGCTCGAGTCGCCAGAGGCCTGACCTTGCTGATGGAGGGAACTGCCTATGATGTTGCCACGGGCACCTATTTAAATCCTTCGGATTGGAAGGATCGAGACCTCGCGGTGTTTCAGATTGAAGATCATGTGCAGGTCGAACAACAGGAACAGATCGAGCAGATGCGGAGGTGGTGGCATACCCGTGGTCTCACGAAATTCGGATTAGATGACATTGAACTGTTTCAGTCCCTCGGATTATCAGAGCGAACCATCAAGCCCATGTTGCAAGGGGTCGCTCTTCAATTGATGGCGTATGGAAAAAATCCAAAAATCGGAGAGCATGTTCCCTTTGGGGAACACGGAGAGCAGGTCGAGGTTGTTCGCCATCGGACCGATCCTCGGTACGGCGTGCCCTTGGCCTTTCGAGAGATTCGAATAGCCTAAACACTCAGGATCAGGTGGGGTGTTATCGAGGAGCAGCGACGACGGTAATTCGAGTCTTTGCGCCAGCCACAAGCGTGCGGTCGCAAGGCTTCAGGTCTGTATCAATCGCGACATGGGGTGTATAGCCGGGACGGCTCATCAGGTGTTGAGTCAGGGCTTCGCCTGAATCGACCGGACGGGGCATTCGATAGATGTAGATGAGCCCATGGTCTTCAATTTGATACCACCCTCGCCCTAATGTTTTGGTATAAAACGCGATAATGGTTTCAGGCGAATCTGGACTGAGCAGGACGGCCGAAGGAAAGGTTTTATATTGTTTCCCTTGGATGGTAGCTGTCCCGCTGGGAATCGCACTGGCCATTTTTGCGTGTGGATAGGCGGGCACCATAAAAAAGTTTGCTGGTGGCGTCCAACTTTTTAAAAACGATTCATGTAGGGTGGTGAGCTGACATTGCGCGTTCTGGCGTACTGCCGAAAAATCTGCAAGAGGGGCGTAGGAGCTCGCCTGTGCCAAGTTCGGCACTAGAAGAAGCCATACCAAGTGATAAAGCCAAAATTTTTTCATGAAAGAGGCTCCTTGCCCTTTAGAGAATAACTGATTCAAATCCAGAGTCTATCATCGCGAAAGTTCGCAGGGCAGTCAACTAGAAGAGAGTCGGCCGAATGTTATGAGATCGTTGGGGGTTTTCCAGGATTTTTATTGATCACATTCATGGCCAGGGCGATCATGGAACCCACATCTGAGACGGAAGCGGGGAGTACCAGCGTATTGCTGGCTTTGGCTAATTCTCCAAATTCTCCAATATATTGTTCGGCTACACGGAGTTGCACGGCCTCGTAGCCGCCTGGATCTTGTATTGCTTCCGCCACTTTTCGAATTCCCTCGGAGGTGGCGGTGGCAATAGCCAGAATGGCGGAGGCTTCACCTTCCGCTTCATTGATTTGTTGTTGTCGCTTGGCTTCTGAGGCCTTGATGACCTGCTGCTTTTTCCCTTCAGCTTCGTTAATCGCCGCGTCTCGTTGACCCTCTGACGTCAGAACGACCGCACGCTTTTCGCGCTCGGCCCGCATTTGCTTTTCCATGGCATTTACCACGTCTTGGGGAGGGTTAATATTTTTAATTTCATAACGCATCACTTTGACGCCCCAGGGGGCTGAGGCTTTGTCCAATTCGTTGACCACCGAAATATTAATGGTCGATCGTTCCTCGAACGTTCGGTCAAGATCAATTTTCCCAATTTCACTCCGCAAGGTCGTTTGGGCCAGTTGAGAAATCGCAAATCGAAAATCCGTAATGCCATACGACGCGCGTTCGGCATCCAGAACTTTGATGTAGAGTACACCATCCACTCCCACCTGGACATTGTCGCGGGTAATACAAATTTGTTCAGGGACGTCCAACGCGAGTTCTTTTAATGAATGTCGATACCGAATGACATCAATAAATGGAACTAAGATGTGGAGCCCGGCATTGAGCGTGGACGAATATTTTCCCAACCGTTCCACCACGTAGGCGCTTTGCTGGGGCACGACTACCGCTGTTTTTTTCAGGATGAGTAAGACGAGGCCAGCAAAAACAAGGGTCGCTAATAATTCGCCGGTCATATCATTCCTCCTGTGTCATCGATTCGGCTTGAATCCATAAAGTCAGTCCATCGACGCGTACAATCTTGGCAAGGGCCTGTTTCTCAAGTAGTGTCGTTCCAGTATTCTTGGCATTCCAGGTAGATCCACGAAGTTCCACTTTTCCAACGGCGTGTGGCGCGAGAGGTTCTAATACGGTCGCCATTTCGCCCACCATGGAATCCACGTCTGGCTCATCTTGTCCGTTCGGACTCCTGTTGGCCTGCAACGGCTTTTTCATGACGAAGAGTGAAATGATGCCTAGGATGGCGAACAGAAACCATTGAAGCCAAGCCGCCTCGACGAGCCCGGCCCAGGTCAATCCGCTGACCAGTAACGCGGCCACGCCGAAAAACAAGAAATAAAAGTTTCCCAGTCCGCCTAAGGTCAGTATTTCAATGCCAACGAGACTAAACCCTAAAATGGACCAATGCCACCAGAGCATGGTGTGTACACTCCTTTGTCATGGGCGTCATGATTTTTTTGGTTCGATGTCGTTGTGTATGGTATCGGTTGTTGAGAAGCGGGAACTAAAAAAAAGAGTGGACGGTAAATATTGCCGAGTGACCAAAGCCCTACTCATGAAATGCTAGCACATTTTTTGGAAAAGGTCTTGGTTTGGTGGGGAAACCAATGGAACAGACTCGTGCCCTATACTAGGCTAGGCCGCTTCACCAAATGGTTTTGAGGTGGGGATAGGGAAAGATTATTACGTAAGCCCATTCCCGGAGGCTTCAACCGGTTCTGTTGGGTCAATATATTCCAACACACTTCCACGAAGTGTGTTGAGAGTCTCCGAAGGTTGGGGCGAATAGGGGAGGATTTTTAAAATGGGTCTCCCATGACTTGTAATAACCAATTCTTTTCTAGACCGTTCGATCTCTCTTAGAATCTCTGAGAGTCTTGATTTTAAGTTAGATTTGGAAATAGTAACCTGATTCATGCAACGCTCTTTCTAATTTCATTGAATCAAATTTGATCTAGGTTCATAATGCCATGGGCATATTATGGTTTCCAACTGTTTCTCAGGATTATTTGGTAATTGCCGGGTTTCGGCCCGGCAGCCGAGATCCTTTTGTTTCGGCAAAAGGACCCAAAACCATTGACGCCCCGCCCGTTCTTACTAGTTGGACGGACCCAAACAATGGGAAAGCGGACCAACTCGCTGCGCTCACACAAGGCCCGCAAAGAGATAAGAGCGTCCGACCATGGGGACGGGCGGCAGGCGTCGGCAAAGAATGGGATGCGTCAAACTGCCGGCCGTATTGGAGCCTTTGTTGGGTATGACGCGGATGTTTATTGTTCAGTCGGTAACTATGGTTGGCACCATCCAAGCAAGAACACAATGGAAACTACTTGGAATTGTTCTTAATGAAGAATAGAGTAAGATGAATTTTGATGTGACTAACTCGCCTTCGGCCACTAAATTAGATTGGGCTTTTTAATGGTGGCAGCCAAAGATTTACGCGACTTGTTATGTGAGATATTCCCTTCATTTGCGAATGAATGGGAGGAGGATGAAGAGGCCTTTACGCTTCATGGTGTAATACTAAGATTTACTGATTATTTTGGGAAGGCGGAAGAGCCGTTTTCTGAAAAACAAATCTCGAAATTAGCCGCATTTATCAATGATTCTGTTGTAAACAATGATGAGTTAGAAAACGCAATTTCTACTTGCTTTTTAGAACATTTGCGCCAAATTAAAGCAGATAGAAGATTGCTGCATTATTTAAGTAGATTGGCAAAAAATAAAATGCATGCTTAGCGACGTTCTAGCTTCATTCTATTAACCTTCTATGACGCCCATACTTTATTAGTCATCATTCTCAAGCGAGTCTCTTGAGGTCAGACATTGTTCAATTAGGGATTGCAGGTTTTCGTTCTGACCAAAGGAGATATCTTGAACGTGGCCTTTTCGGTCGAAGAGGATTGAGGAGGGAGTGCCTTTCAGAGCGAAGCGTTCAAAGGTTTCGGCTTTCATGGTTTTCTGTT
>Ga0224496_10001598_pt1 | contig 13936 bp, 10 predicted proteins | sample SF_Jul11_sed_USG_2_FD_168127 | JGI IMG/M metagenome (GOLD analysis project Ga0224496, IMG submission 168127) | Sediment microbial communities from San Francisco Bay, California, United States - SF_Jul11_sed_USGS_8_1 | ecosystem: Environmental > Aquatic > Marine > Sediment | place: USA...
TCCAGGAAGTCCTGCATCGCCCCGAAGCCCGCTGCGTGCGCGGGGTGGTGCATGGCGCGCAGGGTCAGGCCGAGCGTCGAACTCCGTACGAGCTTCTTCAGTGAGTGGCCGAGATCGAGCGTCAACTGGATGAGTTCGCGGCACTCGTCGAGCGATGTCGATTGACGGAACGCCTTGCAATAGTCTCTTTCGGATATCGCTGCAGGCCGGTCGGCGTCGTCGAACAGGCGCCGGCAAATATTCAGATCGATCGACAGGACCCGCGCGTTCAGCTCCATCGCCGACGCGAGCGCATGCAGGGCTCTGCCGGGCAACAAGCGGACCATGATCGGTATCACACGTGAAAGATCGGCATCTCGCGCGCTCACGCCGGTGCCGATCAGGTCGGAAACCACGAACTCAACGGCGGCAGCGGTCTCTGGTTTTTCCTGGAATTCGCGATAGAAAGGCAAACTGTAGGCGACCTGCCAGTCCAGGAAGAATTCATACTTCTCCAGCAGCGCAGGATCGGACAAATACTGTGCGTGTACCGCGTTACTTTTCTCGGTAAACAGTCTCAGGCGCTCGGCCTGCAATCTCGAATACGTTCCCACGGGACCCCGCTACACGACTCCGGTGGCTCGTAGTATCGACCACGTTCCCAGACCGGCCGTGACGAGGACTACGCCAATCCCGAGAACATTGGCCCGGGTGCTGTTGACGTGGGTGCCCAGTATGCGTTCCTGGTTCATCGCGTACAGCAGGAACGTGGCGACGATGGGTAACAACAGGCCATTGGCAAACTGCGCCGAGACAATAATTGTCAGTGGCCGGACGCCGGTCAGCGACAAGATAGCACCGACGACGATCACGCTGAGCGCAACTGCCTTGAACAGCGTCGACGAAGTGCCGCCCTTGGATCCCAGCAGTTCAGTCATCACGTGAGCGGTAGCGAGCGGTGCGGTGATGGCACTTGACAGTCCTGCTGCGAGGAAACCGAGTCCGAGCAGGTACCTGGAGAAGCGCCCGAACAAGGGCTCGAACTGTGTCGCCATATCGCCGGCGCCGGTGATCTGTAACCCCGACCCAAAAAAGCTGGCAGCCGCGGTCGACACGATCAGGATCGCGATAATACCGCCCAGGCCAATTGAGATTGCAGTGTCCGCTCTTGCATCGGCCAGGTCCGCTTCGCCCTGCCATTTTTCCCTTACCGCGGCCGCATGCAGGAACAGGTTGTAGGGCACTACGGTTGTGCCGATCAACGCGATGACCGTCGTCAATGCGCCGCCCGGGATGACGGGCAACACCATGCCGCGAAACAGCGCCACGATGTCGGGCCTGACGATTGCAAAGGTACTGATGAACGACAGGGCCATTAGTGCCACCAGCGCCAACAGGATGCGTTCGATGTGCCGGTAGGCCCCTTGCCAGAGGAGAATGCCGGCGGCGGCGGAAATGCCGACGATGAACCACCGGAACACAGAGGCCCCGGAAGCGAAGACGGCCTGGAGGCCCAGCGCGGCACCGCTCAAATTGCCGGCCTCGTACGCGGCGTTGCCCATATACAGCGCCAGGGTAATCAGCAGGAACAGCGGCCACTTTGCCGGGGAGTCGGAGAAAATGCTGCGCAGCGACTCGCCGAGCCCCTGTTGCGTCACCACGCCGAGTCGCGCGGCCATTTCCTGCAGGATGATGGTCGCGATGGTCGCGAACACGATGGCCCACAGCAAGCCAAAGCCGAAATTGGCACCGGCGAGTGTGCAGGTTGTGACGGTTCCCGGTCCGATGAATGCGGCCACCACGAAGGCGCCCGGGCCGATCTTGCGAAGTCTGCTGAACATTAAGGAAGACTAACAGTTTGGCAGCGGCGGGGGCGACGTCCGGAGGCGCCGGCTTACCCCGGTACCTACTGCTTCTTGACGCGATACAGGATGTCCAGGTTGCTGACGGTCCCGGTCCGTGACTCGAGAACCAGGCGCTCGCTGAGCTGGTACCTGAGCAGCAGGGTGCCGAGCTTGTCGATCAACCCGTAGCCGTATTCGACCAGCAGACGGTCGCCGAACCGCTTGCCCGCCACGATCCTGCCATCCTCTGCGCCGCCTTCGACAGTCAGCGTCTCCAGCCCTAGGCTGCCCCTGATCTGCGACGTGATCGAGCCGGCCTGTGCCAGGCCGAGCGCGAACGCCGCATTGTTCAACGCGTCGCCCTCGGTGGCCGTGGTCGAGCTCGATAGCGCTCGGCCCGTAAGCAGGTACGACAATATCTCCGCGTCGCCCAGTGCCGGTTCGCTGAAAAGCGTCGAGCGCAGCTGACTCGGGGTTCCCGTCAACTGAATCCCCGCGACGACATCGTTCGCACTTCGAGTGGCGCGCACATCGAGGTTCGGGTTGTCGAGTGGGCCGTTGAAGATCAGCTCACCGCGTTCGATAGCCAGCTCCTGGCCGTACGCTTTGTAGCGGCCGTCACGAAGGCTGAGTCTCCCGAAACCAAGGTAGGGTTGGTGCGACCCGCCCTCGATCTTCACCGTGCCTTCGATACGTGTCTTTAACCCGAAAGCGTCGAGGTGCACGTCGTCGCCGAGCAGGGTACTGATCTTGACGTCGATGCGCCGGCCAACCGGCGCCGCGGTCGCTGCCGACGAATGCACGGTTGCGTCCGGTGACGGTGATACCGCAGTCTCCGGGATTTCGTCAATACGCAGGTTGGCCGTCGGGATTGCCAGCTTGCCCGTGATCAGTGCTGCCCGGTCATCAAGTACCACCGAGATTGCCGGCGACGCTGCGACCGCGGCGTCGGGCAGGCGAACCAGCTCAAAATTGCTGCCCGTAATCGTAAGGTCTGCCCGCATACCGGTATCGCGGCCCAGCGTCGTGCTGCCCTGTATCGCCACGACACCCTCGCCGGACCGCGCGCTGCCGGCGAGCAGCAGGCGACCGACGCTTTGTTGTTGCAGGAGAACGTCGATCTTGTGGATTTCCAGTCCGGCCTGGCGCACGCCGAACGAGCCGTTCTGAAGCGCAACCTCGCCACTGAATTCAGGCGCTCCCAGGTTGCCTGTTGCCGAAATCGAACCTTCGATCGAGCCGCGGGGATTGGTAATTCCAGGTACGAAAACGGCAAAGAGCGACACATCCGAGATCGCCACGGTGCCGCTTGCCTGGATCGCGGACTGGATGTCTGTCGCGTCGTCTATCGTGAAGTCGAGGCTGCTGCTGCCTGCACCATCCGCCAATTCGATCCGCGTTGTCGACTCAACGCGGTTGTCCGTGATCGTGGCTCGACTGACCGCATTGGCAACCGTCGCGGAGATCACCTCGTCCTCAAACATGGTACTCGCTGCGGTCTCGAGCAGCTCGAGACTCGCATTGCCCGTCAGGCCCCGATCATTGAGCTCGCCGCGCAACTCGGCTTCGACAAAGCCTGAAATGCTGACGTTCGGCGGCGGTTGGAACGGCAACGCGGCCAGCGGCAATTGAGCGATCGATGCTTCCAGCGATGCCGTACCGTCGTTCCTGTAGTCGAAAGCCAGGCACGCGTTCGCATCGGTGGATGAGCCCTGCAGGCAGACCCTGGACAGCGACACGACGTCCTGCAATGCGGTCAGCGTCGCGGGTTGCCGGTTCGCCCAGCGCCCGAGTTCGGGATTGGTAATTGCGAGCGAACTGACGGTGCCACGCCAGCCGTCCTGCGCATACCCGCCTGTTGCAGCGACTTCGACCTTGTTGCCGGCCGCTTCGAGCTCGGCGCGAATCGAGTGTGCCGCCAGGTTCCCGGACGCGGACACCGCGATAGCCTCGAGGGCCGTGTCACCGACACCAAGCTGTCCGCCAATGTTCGCGCGAATATTGGGGTTGCTGCCTGGACCGTCGACACGGACGCCAGCCTTGAGCGACCCGGTCGTGCCGGGCGCCAGTTCGTCCACGGCCGGCAGGTCGAGTTCGGCAACCAGCACAATATTCTCGCCGATCGAGCCCGTGGCTTGCGCGCGGTTGCGGCCAACCTGGACCAGGCCATTGGTCAGCGTGAACGTGCCGTCCGCGTACGAGCCTTGCACGCTGCCCTGCAGGCCGACGGCCTTCACTATCCTGGCGAGTGCTATTTCGGGATCAAGCTCGGAGAGCGCGAACGTCAGTTCGACGGCAGGCACCGGCAGCCACGCGACGTCGCCCGCCGCGGCCAGCCGTCCCAGGTTGCTGGCCAGGTTCAGATCCGCGATACGCATGCCCTCGCGGCCGGCCACTCCCTGCAATGTGATCCTGGTTGGCGGTATGTCATCGGTTCGGGCGACGGCGTCCAGCGCCAGTGCGAACTTCGTCGTATCGCCCCTGAGCGACAACGTGCCTCCGGAGCTCGAGACAGTGCGCTCGCCCAGGACCCACTCAATTTGCGCCCACCGGTTGAGCAGGTCGGCGAACAGCGCGCCCGATTCATGACGGACTGTCCCGTTAGTGCTGAGCGCGACCGGGGAGGTCAGCGAGTGCTGCACATCGTATTCGCCCAGTGTTCCGGACAACAGCAGGTGACCAGCCAGGCGCAGCTCTGCCGACTGCTGCCACTCCCAGTTGACCTTGACGTTGTGCGGATAGGCACCCGACGTTGTCGCCACGCCACTCACGTCGAGTACCAGCCAATCGCTGCGTACGGCCAGCCGCGTAATGCCGAGATTGGAGCCGACCATCCGGCCGGAGAGCCCGATGCGGTCGACGCTGTGAGCATAGTCCGCGCCGGCCACCGTCACGTTGCGGACCGACGCATCGGCAATGGAGATGCCGACCGGAAGATCGATGTCGGGCAGGGACCCATCGCCGCCGCCATCACCCGAAGCCAGGACCTGAACGTCGACGCTCCCGGCGTCGAGCTTGTTGATCGCGATGCGCTTTGCAAACAAGGGCGCCAGCTCGATGTCCAGCGCCAGTTGCCGCACCGTCACGTGCACGGAGTCGTCCCGCCATCCCACGGAGCGAACGTGCAAGCCGTAGAGCAGCGAGCCGGTCGGGTCCTCGATCTGCAGTTGCGGCGGCAGGTAGTCACTCGCCTGGCGCAGCAACCAGCGTGTGCCGCTTGTCGTACCCAGGAGCATGAACAGGCCGCCGGCCAGGACAGCCGCACTGCCGGCGGCAAAGCCAAGCAACCACAGTTTGCGGGATCGCCTCAAAGGTCTGCACCCAGTCTGAGGTGCACCCGGACGCCCGGGTCATCGTCTGTTACCGGGTAAGCAAGATAGAGCTTTATCGGACCGACGGGCGATCGCCAGATAAGACCCAGTCCCGTCCCGACCTCGGGATTGATCTTCACGCCATCGAACGCGTTGCCGGCATCGACGAAGACGGCGCCGTAGAAGCGGCCTTTCAGGAGGCGCTCATACTCGATACTGGCCGTCAGGAGATTGTCGCCGCCGATGACATTGCCATCCACGTCCTTTGGCCCAAGGCTGTCCAGATCATAGCCGCGCACCGATTCGTCGCCGCCGGCAAAAAAACGCACCGAGGGTGGCAGCTCGTTGAGCTCGGACCTGGCGGTGATACCGATCATGCCGCGCGCGAGCAGCCGGCCACGCGGGCCCACGGCGCGGATCCACCGTGCCCATGCGGTCGCCTGTACGAACGACGTGTTCGAACCCAGGTACTCGTCAGTGCCACGAAATTCCGCGCCAACACGGCGACCGCGATTCGGGTAGAGGTCCTTGTCGGCGTACTTGTGATCGAAACCAATTGCCGGTAACACGAGGAGGCTGTCGTTCGACTCTGTGCCAATCGTGAAGCTCTCGTAGCTGACATCCAGGGACAATGTCCTGATCCAGCTCGTGCTGAGTCGTTTCGTCCGCCGCAGCCCCAGTCGAGCAGTATCGTTGTCATACGAATCCGTCGCTTCCCTTGAGACAGCGCCGGTGTAGCTCATCCAGTCACTGCGCGGATCCGTCAGCGGCCTGCGGAACTCGGCGGTGAGACCCTGCAGGACGGGCGACAGCCCCAGGTCTGCCCTGAATCGGTTTCCTTTCGCGTTGATGCGATTGTTCCTGAAGCCGAGGCGAAAGCGCGGGCCCATGTCGGTGGACGCACCGACGCCGATCGTATACTCGATACGATTCGCAGGCTGCAGCGATACGCGAATCGGGATCTGGCCATCCCGGGCATTGCCGACGTCCGGGACAAGCTCGATACGCCCGAAATAGCCGCTGTTTGAGAGGTCCCGGTAGGCGCGCGCGAGATCCTGGCTGTCATAGTAGGCGCCGGTTTCAATATCGATATACGCCGAGACGATCGAAGGCTCGAGGAACGTTTGTTCCTGCACAACCTCGCCCACGCGATAGCGTGGCCCGCTTTCGAGGTGCAACGTGATATCGGCCTGACCGCGCTCCGGCCAGATATCGAGCCTGCTTTCGGCAAAAACTGCATCGACATAGCCGCGGTCTGCGGCCCTGACCTGCAGCGCTCGCTTGAGCCGGTCGTACTCGGCATGCCGCAGCGGGGCGCCGGGCGTCAGGGACGCGGATTGGCGCAGGTTATCGAACGCCGCGTCGGTAGCAGCAGCCCCATGGATCGCGATATCGACCTCGTGGAGCCTGACCGGCTCGCCCGGGTCAACGGTCAGGGTCGCCTGCCAGCAGGTCTCGCCCAACGTGAGTGTTGAAGAAATGTCCGGTTCATAGAACCCGAATGGCTCAATTGCCTTGCGGGCTTCCTTCTGCATGACCCGGTAGCGGCGGCGCACCAGCCACTCCCCGGCGTCACAAGGCTCATCCGCGAGCGCAACGTATACGCGAATATTGCGTTCGAGCTCAGGTTCGACGCCCGTGATGGTGAGCTCTGCGGCGACAAACGAGGGCAGCAACATCAGGGTCAATGCCAGGCGACTTGCGTAGTGAATCGACATGTCCGTCAACTAGAGCCACTTCTTCCACCGAAAAAAAGACAGGAGTGCTGCGGCAGACACAAGCATGACGGCGATGGAACCCAGGAAGCCCCGGGGGCTTTCGAGCCCGGGGAGTCCGCCGACATTCATTCCCAGCAGTCCCGTTACGAACGTCAGGGGCAGGAATATCGCTGCCACGACAGATAAGACATACATGCGCGAGTTTTGTTCTTCAGCGAGCCACGCATGGAATTCTTCCCGCAGTACCATGGTTTGCTCCCGTGCAAGGTCGAGATCCTCGAGGTACCGAGTGATGCGGTCCGCCTCCTCGCGCAATAGCTGGATATCGGTGTCGGAAAACCAGGCGCCCGGCGCCCGGTAAAGGCGGTCCAGCGCATCGCGTTGCGGTGCCAGAAAGCGCCTGACGGTCGCCGTCTTGCGCCGCAGCGCAGAAATTACGTGGCGAAATATCACCTTGTCCTGCATGCCTAGCTGGTCTTCGGCGCTGCCAACGTCTTCTTCGATGTCGTTGACAAAATCACCAATGCGGTTTGCCAGTCGGCCAATGAGAGCGGCGAGGAATGCCCCTGTTGTACTCGGGCCAACGCCGTTTTCCAGCGCTTCCCGCATATCCGCGACCGAAAAGAGGCGCCGCCGGCGGGTGCTGATGATGCGGTCGGGCCCAATCCAGAGCCGCACCGACACCATGTCCTCCGGGTCCTCGCCCGGGTTGGTGTTGACGCCGCGCAGCACGACCAGCAGCCCATCCCGGGTCGTGTGTGATCGCGGTCGGGTTTCACCTGCGAGCAGGGCGCCGACGATCGAGTCGTCCAGCCCGCTGGAACTCGCCAGCCACTGCCGGGAACCTTCGTCGTCGAGGTTGATATGCACCCACAATACACCCTGGTCCTGTGTCCAGTCGTTGACAGCAGCCGCATCGATGAAGTCGGCTCCACCGCGTCCATCCAGGATGCAGGCGTGAAGGAATTCAGGTGGATTCACAGCCATCGATCTGTCCCAAATAAGGTAATCTCGACCAGATGATATCTGTTGTCGGCCTGATTGTCGGAATTCTCTTGCTGATTAGCGGCGCCACGCTGCTGGTACGAGGTGCTTCGGCACTTGCGGTAAGGCTGGGCGTGTCGCCTCTTGTCATCGGCCTGACCATTGTCGGATTCGGCACCAGCGCCCCCGAACTGGTCGTCAACATCGTGGCTTCTTTGCGCGGCGCCACCGCTCTCGCGTTCGGCAATGTGGTCGGGTCCAACATCAGCAATGTTGGACTCATCCTCGGTATAGCGGCGCTCCTTATACCGATTACGATCAAGGGGCAGATCGTGCAGCGCGAAATACCGCTGCTTTTGCTGGCGACATCCGTGATTACGGTGATGGCGCTCGATGGCCCGCTGGATGGTCTGCCGGCGGTCATTGGGCGATCCGAATCGATCGTCCTGCTACTGCTCTTCTGCGTATTCATCTACAGCCACATGCTTGATCTCGTGAAGACCAGGCGCGCGGATCCGCTGGCTGCCGATATTGAAGACAACCCACTGCTCGATACCCGATCCGAAGGACGGGTGCCCTGGTTGCTCGTGCCGGCCGGTCTGTTGCTGCTGCTGCTTGGCGGTGAGCTGACCATCCGCAACGGCGTCGCGTATGCGACCAGCCTGGGAGTATCACCGGCGATCGTCGGCCTTTTCATGGTCGCCGTCGGTACCAGCATGCCCGAGCTCGTCACCACGATCGTTGCGGCGCTGCGCCGGGAGTCGGATCTCGCGCTGGGCAATATCGTGGGTTCGAACATTTTCAATTCGCTGGTTGTCTTGCCGGCCAGTGGGCTCATCAGCCAGATACCGATTCCCCGTGGAGGCATTATCGACCTGCTCTTCTCGCTCGTACTCGCCGCGTTTCTGGTCCTGGTGTTCTTTCTTGGCAAAGCCCGGATGGGGCGAATAACCGGCGGCATCCTGCTCGTCGCCTATTTCACCTACATGGCTGTGCGAGTTGCCTCCAGCTAGCGGGGAACGCGCAGGCAGCGGTTATTACCGGGCAGGAGCCCGGGTTCCGGGCAAGACATTGACCTCGAGTGGGTGACGTATATCGAGGTGAACATCTCGTTGCGGGAATGCGATCGTTATGCCGTTCTCTTCAAACAACTCGGTGATTCTGAAGCGTGCGGCGCTGCGAATTTCCCTGAGGAACTTCTCGCCGCCGACGTCGCACCAGAAATACGCGTCAAAGATCAGGGCGCTGTCGCCAAAGTCTTCGAAGACCACGCTCGGGTGAGGCTCGGCTTTGCACTCCGGCTGTTCCCTGATGGCCTGCATGATCAACTCGGCTACTTTGCGCACAGGTGAACCGTAGGCGACGCCCACCCGCAACGTGGTTCTTACTTCGCGGTCGATCAGCGTCCAATTGACGACAGTGCGTTCCAACAGCTGGCTGTTGGGGACAAGCAGGTGCACGCCGTCCGTGCGTCGAATGCGGGTCGAGCGATTGCCGATGACTTCGACGGCGCCGTAAGTGTTGTCGATCTCAATGAAGTCGCCAATACGAATCGGCCGCTCGGCCATCAGGATCCAGCCACTAATGAAATTATTGATGATGTTCTGGGCGCCGAAGCCAACGCCGATGGCAATTGCGCCGGTCGCAAACGCAAATGCGGTCAGCGGGATTCCCAGCAGGCTGAGAGCCGTCATAACGACCAGGACGATAAGCACGAAGAACGCGATGCGCTTCAGAATATGGACGATGTCGGGCCGCAGCGAGGTTGACGCGAGGCGTCGTCCAAGCCAGTACCCGATGAGCTTGCTGCCCAGGTAGCCGATAGCGAGCAGCAGAACCACCGAGACGATCTGCCCGATCGTAATCGTCTGGCCGCTCGGCGCTGTCGCCAGAACGTAGCCCCAAACCTCCCTGAGGTTGTCGGATATTTCAGTCATAAGCTACCCCGTGCCACGTGTACGGGTTTTGCCGTGTTTCGCGTTTTTCTCGATGAACTCGATAATCATGCCCGCGACGTTCTTCTTTGTTGCTTTTTCGATGCCTTCGAGGCCCGGGCTGGAGTTTACCTCCATGACGACCGGCCCGTGATTGGACCGCAGCAGGTCGACGCCTGCGACGTTGAGGCCCATGACTTTCGCTGACCGAACAGCCGTCGAGCGCTCTTCCGGCGTAATCTTGATGAGAGTGGCCGAGCCCCCCCGGTGCAGGTTCGAGCGGAACTCACCCTCCTTGCCCTGACGCCGCATCGAGGCAACAACCTTGTCGCCAACGACGAGGCAACGAATGTCGGCACCGCCGGCTTCGGCGATGAACTCCTGCACCATGAAGTTCGCTTTCAGGCCGCGAAAAGCCTCGATTACGCTTTCCGCCGCTTTCTTGGTTTCGGCCAGGACCACGCCGACGCCCTGTGTGCCCTCCAGCAGCTTGATCACAACCGGCGCGCCACCGATCAGTCGCAACAGGTCCTCGGTATCGCCGGGCGAGTTGGCGAAACCGGTGACCGGCAGGCCGATGCCGCGCCTGGCGAGAAGCTGCGACGCCCGCAGCTTGTCTCTCGAGCGGGAGATCGCCACGGATTCGTTGACGGAATAGACGCCCATCATCTCGAACTGACGAACGACGGCCGTACCGTAGAACGAGACCGATGCACCAATTCGAGGAATGATGGCATCTACGTCGGTAATCGCCACACCTTTCAGATGGATGCTGGGGTTGTGACTGGTGATATTCATGTAGCACTGCTTGTGATTGATCACGACCATGTCATGGCCGCGCTCCTCGCCAGCCTTGACCAGCCGCGAGGTCGAATACAGGTTCTTGTTCGTTGACAGAATAGCGATCTTCATAGTTGCTTCCCGTCTCAATCACGTTGCCGCGGTGAGATCCTGGTGTGTCGAGGCGAATGTCTCCACGACGTCGCCTGCTTTCGGTACGTCCTCGAACGTGCTCAGATTGAAGAGGGCGTCGCCCTCGTGCGCCAGCGGCAGGTTGCTGCGGCCAATGACGATGCCGTCGAAAGGCGCCAGGATATCTTCCTCTGCCTCTCCCAGCGGGCTGCAAATGATCGCAATACGCTGGCCTTCGACTACGGTGCTCCCGAGCCTGGCCCTCGCACTGACGATACCGCTGGAACTTGCCCGGACCCACTGCGTCGATCGCGCGATTACGGACGTGACAGGCCTGGTCTTTGTCTTCTTGCTCGCCGGCAGCATCCCGATATGACGCATGACATTGAGGATGCCTCGCAGGCCGGCCCGAATACTCGTTTCGTCAAAACGAAGTGCTTCGCCGGCTTCGTAGATCAGCATCGACATCCCGCGCTCCGCGGCGCATGCGCGCAACGATCCGTCCCGAATATTGGCATTGACCACCACCGGGGCACCGAACGCCATCGCGATGTCGAGCGTGTCCGGATCGTCGAGATTCGCGCGTATCTGGGGGAAATTGGATCGATTAATAGCACCTGTGTGCAGGTCGATGCCAAAATCCGCCTTGGACACGATCTGCTGTATGAACAGGTTGGCGAGCCTTGCGGCAATAGAGCCCCTCGGGCTGCCTGGAAAAGACCTGTTGAGGTCACGCCTGTCCGGCAGGTAGCGCGACTGGTCCAGGAACCCGTGCACGTTAACAATCGGGATCGCGAGCAGTGTGCCCCTGATCGATCGCAATGCCTTCAGCCTGAGCAGTCGCCTGATAATTTCGACGCCGTTCAATTCGTCGCCATGGATGGCCGCCGACACGAACAGCACAGGCCCGGCCTTGCGGCCGCAAATAGCCTTTACCGGCATACGCAGCGATGTCGAGATGTAGAGATCGGCTACCGGCAGGTTGATGCTTTCCCGCTTGCCCGGATTGACCACCACGTCACCTATGGTTATCGGCTTGTTCGCTGTCATGTTTTCTTTCGCTTTTTCTTGCCTACCAGGTACGAACGCGCCGGGTCTACCCATGCGCGATTCCGCATCGCCGTGCGGCCGAGCAACATCCTGAAAAGCATGTCGTCACGCGATGTCAGCGTTACCTCTATCGGCCAGGTGAATTTACCGATCGACAGCGTCGTGGCAATCACGAAGCGCTCTTCCTTGTGGCCACCGGAGTCGGTCACGACCCGGCTTTCCAGTATGTCGGCGGTGCAGGTCACCACGGTATCGGTATTTTTCTGGATTGGGTGCATCAGGAATTCGACACGGTCCCGGCCGCCTGCGGAGAACGGGCGAACCTCGAACGCGTGGAGTGCCGACGTGCGGGCACCCGTGTCGACCTTGGCCTTGATCTGCCGGATCCCGAGATCGGGAAGGCCGACCCACTCCCGCCAGCCAAAGGTCAGGAGATCTGCAGATTCGTCCACCATTCATGTTTCCTGATTCGAACCACGCGAACACGAGCCGTATCCGCTATCAGGACGAATGATAGCCTGTTCCTGGAGTATCTTCCTGTCAGTCGTAGGGGCGGAGGCGTGCGAGGCTGTGGACGAAAATCACCCGGTCCTCGATCGTCAGGATGCCTTCGTCGACCATGCTGCGTAACAGGCGCGACAAGGTTTCGGGCTTTACAGACAGTCTCGACGCAATGACATGGCGCGGCAATTCGAGGCGTACGGTGGCCTCATCGTCATTCGTTTCCACGACATGATCGAGCAGGTAGCTGGTCAGGCGGCTGCGTGCATTCTGAATCGTGAGGTTTTCTATCTCGCGGACGCGCGCGTGCAGGTGCCGGCATACGTCGCTCAGAAGACGCATGCAGGCATCCGGGTTGGCGTAGACCAGGTCGATGTACGCCTGGATTGGTATCTGCGCCATCGTGCTCGCCGCAAGTGCCTCGGCGGTAACCGGATATTTGTGTTCCTGCATGAATGCGATCGCTTCTGCGAACGTTCGTCCGGGACTGACGACCTCGAGGACCTTCTTCTCGCCCGACGCGGCGATCAGGTTCAACTCTATCTGTCCTAGGTCCAGAAAGTAGAAGTGGGTAGCCGCGTCGCCACGATGGAACAGTACCTCACCTTTTTCGAGCGTCTTGGTAGTAACCCCGGCCACGAGCGTGTCGAAGTCATCCTGCTCAAGGCCGGAAAACAGGTAGTGCCTGCGCAGCGTTGCGTACAAGGGGGAGCCAGCATCCATCGGTTCGGAGTTTAGCACCGCATTGACGGCAACCGTCGTTGGCGAGGAACCAGCAGTCATATTACTGCTCCGGTGCCGAAGAAGATGTCTTGCGAGCCCAGGGGGTTGTTCATCGATTCGTCTCCTCGGTGACGGATTCAGTCTAGGTATCCCTACCTGCCTGTCCTTGACTTACATCAAGGCGGCAGGCGGGGCCGGCGCTTACCTTGCTGACACTGAAGTGGATGTCACCGCGGTCGCTGGCCGCATGCAGCTATCATGAATACAGGCAACGTAATGAACTATTCGACGTTCTGGGCGATAATGCCGCAGTCAACGACAACTCCTGCTCTATCAACTTGTTGAAATAGGAGTACCTCCGTGAGCCCCGGCAAAATTATCTTCCTGGCGCTTGTGCTGGCTTTTCCCGTCGCGGCACAGGCATCGGACGATGGCCTGGGTGACGCAGGGCTGGATGAGATCGTCGTGGTCGCGACCAAGCGGGCCACGAGCATACGCGATGTTGCCGCCGATATTACGGTGATCACGGCGGCGGAACTGCAGGCGACGCTCGGGACGTCGCTTGAAGACGTATTCCGGTTTGTGCCCGGGGTGACGCAGCAGTCGTCGGGTTCGAGGTTTGGCACGGAAGGAATAACGATTCGCGGTATTGGCGGTAACAGGATCGCCATGGAGCTCGACGGCGTATCGCTCTCCGACCATTTCGCCATCGGCAACTTCGCCAACGCGACCCGGGATTTCGCCGACACCGGGCTCATTGGCCAGGTCGAGGTCCTGCGCGGTCCGGCGTCGGCCGTGTACGGCAGTTCGGCGCTTGGCGGGGTCGTCGCGATGCAGACCCTGCAGCCCTCTCAGTTTCCTGGTGACGACAAGCTCGCCGGTCGGGCGTCGCTGCTCTACCGCGGGCTCGATGCGAGCCGCAATACCGAGGCGAGTGTTGCCCTGCGTGGGCCAGGTACGGCGATGATACTTGCCGGCAG
>Ga0224496_10001599_pt1 | contig 13931 bp, 15 predicted proteins | sample SF_Jul11_sed_USG_2_FD_168127 | JGI IMG/M metagenome (GOLD analysis project Ga0224496, IMG submission 168127) | Sediment microbial communities from San Francisco Bay, California, United States - SF_Jul11_sed_USGS_8_1 | ecosystem: Environmental > Aquatic > Marine > Sediment | place: USA...
AATACCAGGGGCGCGCCGGATCTGGCGCGCCCCCGTTTGTTTACCAGATCGATATGGCGGTCAGGCGGCTTGCTTGCCCGGCAGCGCTTTTTTCGACTCGGACTTGCCGATCGCAATGGTGCGGGGCTTTTTGGCCTCGGGAACATTGCGGATCAGTTCGATGTGCAGCATGCCGTTTTCAACATGCGCGCCGCTGACCTCGATATAATCGGCGAGGCTGAAGCGGAGTTCGAAGGCGCGCCGCGCGATGCCGCGATGAAGGTAGTTGATTTCCTGGCCCTCGGCCTGTTCGGGCGAGCTCTTGATGGTCAATTGGCCGTCATGAACCTTGACCTCAAGTTCATCTTCGCTGAAGCCGGCCACCGCCACGGCGATTTCATACTGGTCCTCTCCGGTCCTGGCGATGTTGTAAGGTGGATAGGACGGGGCTTCATCGGCGCCGGCGACGCTATCAAGAAGCCTCAGCATCCGGTCGAAACCGACAGTCGAACGAGCGAAGGGGGAAAAATCAAAAGACGTACGCATGGTTTCATTCTCCTTTTCAAAAGCGAGAGTGGTTCATCGGTCCGCCAAACTGGCCGAACCTGCCGGAATGTCCGGCTTTTTCCTGTTCCGACCCGGATTCTGGCGTCGGAACACCGTTGTAGATAGGTAATGATCCTTTTGATTCAAGGGGCAGTATAGTTAATGGCCCGTAAATTTGCGAAACACGAAAAAATGAGCTATATTAATGACTTAATGGCAAGCCGAGGGGTGGAAAAATGATCGGCAGGAGAACTGGACATGAATGACGATATGCAGTTGAAGAGCAACAATTCCGCGGATGCGACAATGTATTTCCGGGGAACCTATGACGAAGCATTCGACCTGCTTGTCGAAGCGCGAAATTATGTCAGGAACGATGTCCTGGCCTTCAAATATGCCGACAATCCGCCTGATCCCGTGGCGATGACGCAGGAAACCTTGCGGCTGACCTCGCGTATCACGCAGGTCATGGCCTGGGTGATGGCCGAACGGGCCATGCATGAAGGGGAAATTGGCGAGGAAGAGTTCGTCAAGGACAAGTACCGGCTGGAAGGTCAGGCGGTTTGCCTGAAACGCGCGATCGACGACATGGATGAAGACATGCCCGAGGGGCTTCACGATCTGCTGAATCGCAGCTACAGCCTTTACAGCCGCATCATGCGGCTGGACGAACGGTATACCGAGGACAAGCCGCGGAACTGATTGCGGCCGGCGGATTCGGCGCATTCGATCTGGGACGGAAAAATGGCGGCGGAAATTCCCCGCCTTTTTTTTGTTTTGGGCGGTTTTACGCAAATGCAAAAAGCGGACGCCCGAATGCGCGTCCGCTTTGTCACATCGGCGGGCCGTTCGAAAACGGCCCCCGTGGAAGCTACTTCTTCAGGCCGAAGCTCTCGAAGCGCTTGTTGAACTTCGCCACCTGACCGCCGGAATCGACGAGGCGATGTACGCCAGTCCAGGCCGGATGCGACTTCGGGTCGATTTCCAGCTTCAGAACGTCGCCTTCCTTGCCCCAGGTCGAACGGGTCTCGTAAGTGGAGCCGTCGGTCATTTCGACGGTGATCGTATGGTATTCAGGATGAATATCGGCTTTCATCGCACTGTCCTTGTATGAATCTGGGCGGCTGTATAACCGAGCCTGTGGCATATTGCAAGCGCACTGGCGGAGTAAAAAGCGGCAGTCGCCGCCATGAACCGGACAAATTTCGATGATAGTTCCGCCGGGCATTCATATATTTCAAGGGATACTGCCTTTATGCCGGTGAATTTTTTTAAGGCGAATATTTCCAACGCCGCGATCCTTACCGGAATCCTTATCCTTTTCAGCATGCTGGCGCCCTGGTTGCCGCTGGCGGATTCGGTGGGGCATTTCCGACTTTATCTTACCGCGTTCCTGCTGTTGGCCACGTTCCTGCTGGTCTGCTTTCGCGAATGGCGGAAGGCGGTGCTTGCGACGGCGGTTTCGGCCGTCGGGGTTTATGGCATGGCGGCGGCTTTTCCGAATTTTGACGGCAGGGGCACTGCCGGCGACATGGCGGAAATTACCGCGGTTCAGCTCAACCTGTCGTTCCGCAACACCACGCCGGAAGCTGTCGCTGCCTTTGTCCGGGCGGAACATGCCGATGTCGTGGCCCTGCAGGAAGTAACCAACAAGACAGGTCGCGTCCTGGAATTGCTGGTGAAAGATTATCCTTTTCAGGTGTCGTGCCGCTTCAAGGGCGCCGGCGGGGTGGCCGTTCTGTCGCGCCTGCCGAAGGCGTCGGGCGTTGCGCAAGGCTGCGTCGAGGGCCAGGGCATGGCCTGGTTGCGGGTCGTCGCGGGCGGCCGTGCGGTCAGTGTCGCCTCACTGCATCTGCACTGGCCTTATCCCTTTAAACAGGGCAGGCAGATCGACCGCCTGGAAAAGCACCTGAAGGATATTCCGCGCCCGGTGATACTGGCCGGCGATTTCAATGCGGCTCCCTGGAGCCAGGCGGTGAACCGGATCGCTACCGCCACCGAAACCGCCATCGCTGGCGGGCTGCGGCTCAGCTTCGACATCCGGGTCAACAGATGGGTGCCGCCCATCGCGATGCCGATCGACCATGTATTGCTGCCCGAAGGCATTGTGGCGCTGGATGTCAGGCTGGGGCCGGGCCCCGGTTCCGACCACCGGTCGATCATCGCGAAACTTGCCTTGCCGGAGAGTTCGTCATCGGCGCAAGTTTCGGCGCAACCGCGCGCAGAAACCCGCGCGGTCAACTGACGCAGGGCGCCTGTTCGCGCCCCCGCGATCCTGTTGCCCCTTGCCATGGGCGTCGCCATATGCATTCTGGCGGCTCATCAATTGAAAGAACCGGACATTGCGTCATCCCACCTATATGGATGCCAGCCTCAGGGAAGAGCGGGCGAAGACCAGCGATATGAAGTCGCTGAAGGCGCTTGCCGGATTCGTCCGGCCATACTGGCTGCCGATTACCGGCGCGGCGGTGTCGCTGGTCGTGGCGGCGGGCACCGTGCTGGCGCTGGGCCAGGGGCTGCGTACCCTGGTCGACAAGGGTTTCAACAGCGGTGACGCGGGCCTGCTGGATACCGCCCTACTGGTGATGCTGGTGGTGATCCTGCTTTTGGCGGCGGCCACCTACAGCCGGTTCTATCTGGTCTCCTGGATCGGCGAGCGCGTGGTGGCCGACCTGCGCCGCGCCGTGTTCGATCATGTGGTCAGGCTCAGCCCCGGTTTCTTCGAGGTCACGCGCACCGGCGAGGTGCTGTCGCGGCTGACCACCGATACCACGCTGCTGCAAATGGTGATCGGGTCTTCGGCCTCGGTCGCGATCCGCAATTTCCTGCTGTTCGTGGGCGCCAGCATCATGCTGGCGGTGACCAGTCCCAAGCTGACCGGTCTCGTGTTTCTGTTCGTGCCGCTGGTGGTGGCGCCGATTGTCATTTTCGGTCGCCGGGTGCGCCGGCTCAGCCGCGAGACCCAGGACCGGGTCGCCGATTTGTCGGCCTATGGCGACGAGGCGCTGCACGGCATTCGCACCATGCAGGCCTATACCCATGAAGATCAGGACCGCGCCCGCTTCGCCGGCCTGACCGAGGAAGCCTTCGATATCGCCGTGCGGCGCATCGCATCGCGCGCCATGCTGACCGCCGTGGTGATTACTCTGGTGTTCGGCGCGGTCGGCACCATCCTGTGGATCGGCGGCCATGACGTGATCGCCGGGCGCATCAGCGCCGGCGATCTGTCGGCCTTCGTCTTTTACGCCGTCATCGTGGCCGGATCGGTCGGCGCGATTTCGGAAGTGGTGGGCGATCTTCAGCGCGCCGCCGGCGCCGCCGAAAGGCTGCTCGACCTGCTGCATACCGAGCCGGAAATCGCCGCTCCCGCCAATCCCGTGGCGCTGCCGGAACCGTCGCGCGGCGAGGTGCGGTTCGAAAATGTCCGCTTCAACTATCCCTCGCGGCCCGACATGCCCGCGATCAACGGGCTGGACCTGACCGTCAATCCCGGCGAGACCGTGGCGCTGGTGGGCCCGTCGGGCGCCGGCAAGACCACGATCGTGCAGCTTCTGCTGCGCTTTTACGAGCCCACCGAGGGGACCGTGCGGCTGGACGGCGTCGATCTGCGCGAGACCGACCCGACGGCGGTGCGCGCCCGTTTCGCCCTGGTGGCGCAGGATCCGGTGATCTTCGCCGCCGACGCCTGGGACAATATCCGCTATGGCCGGCCCGATGCCAGCGACGAAGAGGTTCGCGCCGCGGCCGAGGCGGCGGCGGCCACCGAATTTCTCGACCGCCTGCCCGAAGGTTTCAAGAGCCATCTCGGCGAACGCGGCGTGAAGCTCTCCGGCGGGCAGCGGCAGCGCATCGCCATCGCCCGGGCCATTCTGCGCGATCCGGCGGTGCTGCTGCTGGACGAGGCCACAAGCGCCCTGGACGCCGAATCCGAACGGCTGGTGCAGGTGGCGCTGGAACGGCTGATGGAAGGCCGCACCACCATCGTCATCGCCCACCGCCTGGCCACGGTCCTGAAAGCCGACCGCATCGCGGTGATGGATCAGGGGGTCATTGTCGACGAGGGCACCCATGCGCAATTGTCGGCGGCCGGCGGCCTCTATGCCCGCCTTGCAAGGCTGCAGTTCGATCAGGGCGCATCGCTGGCCGCCGGCGAGGATGAGGCGGCGGAGTAGGGCGGGGTATGACGGCGCCGTTCGCGGCGTCCCGTTAACGTCCGGTAAGCGATTTTTGTCTTATGGTGCGGCGTGATGGCCGCGGGATTCGAATGTGATCGTGCCCGGCCCGGTAGTGACAGGGGTTGCGGGAATGATCTATCTGAAGGTGCACTGGAATCATGAGTCCGAGAAACTGCCGATTGCCTTCTATTGCGAGCTCGACGGAGACCGAATGGAAGTTCGCAAGGTGGAACTGTTCGCCGACGGCAGTCTCGGCTATGCCAATGAAAAGCGGTCGTCGGGCAAGACTATCCTCGGCGCCTTGCCGATGCCGCCGATGGCGGAACTCTCCGCCAGTCCGAACTATACGCCGGCGGAAATTACTCGCGATGAATTCGAGGATGTCTGGCGGCTTGCCCGCTGGGAATAGGGGCGGCTCATGACCATTGTAAAGATCGGAATTCTAACCGCGTCGGACCGCGCCAGCGCCGGCATCTACGAGGATCTGTCCGGTCCCGCCATTATCGAAACGCTCAATGAATATCTGACCAGCGCGTGGCAGCCGGTTCATCGGGTGATCCCGGACGACCGCGCCGTGGTTGAGCAAAACCTGATCGAGCTGGCCGACGACGAGGGCTGCTGCCTGATCGTCACCACCGGCGGCACCGGCCCGGCGCCGCGCGATCTGACGCCCGAGGCCACCGAGGCCGTCTGCGACAAGATGATGCCCGGTTTCGGCGAACTGATGCGCCAGGTCAGCCTGCAATATGTGCCCACCGCCATCCTGTCGCGCCAGACCGCCGGCATCCGCGGCAAATGCCTGATCGTGAACCTGCCCGGCAAGCCCAAATCGATTCGCGAATGCCTGGACGCGGTCTTTCCGGCCATTCCCTACTGCATCGACCTGATAGAAGGCCCCCGCCTGGAAACCGACGAAGCCGTGATCAAGGCGTTCCGCCCGAAGGGGGCGTGAGCGCGGCCTAGCGTCTTTCCAGCGCCATCGCGATGCCGTCGCGGGGGCGGAGGGTTATCATGGGTTCGGCCACGATGTCCTGGCCGGGCAAGACCGACAGGCGATAGCGCTGGATCACCTTGGCGATCATGATTTTCGCCTCCATCATGGCGAAACGGTTGCCCAGGCAGACGCGCGGGCCGCCGCCGAACGGGAAATAGGCATGGCGCGGGCGCTTGGCCACTTCGTCGGGATGGAAGCGCTCGGGGTCGAATTTTTCGGGCTCCGGCCAGAATTCCGGGTTGCGGTGCATGGCGTAGGGACTCAGCATCACGGTGGTCCCCTTGGGGATTTTCACGCCCGCGATCTCGTCGTCCCGGGTCGCCACGCGCGATATGGTCCAGACCGGCGGGTAGAGGCGCATGGATTCCTCGAACACCATCCCGGTATATTGCAGCGAGGGCAGGTCGGCGGCGCGCGGGTCGCGGCCACCCAGCACCCGGTCCACCTCTTCATAGACACGGTCGCGGACGTCGCCATGTTGGGTGATCGTGTAAAACGCCCAGGCCAGGGCGCAGGCGGTGCTTTCATGGCCGGTCGCGATCATCGCCACCACCTGGTCCTTGAGCAGGCTTTCGTCGCCCGATCCCTCCCGGTCGTGGGCCTCGATCAGGGTGCTCAGCAGCCCATCGGAATTGCGCGGGTTGCGGCGCCGTTCGTCGATGATGCCGCGAATGATGCGGTCGATGGTCTTGATGGCGCGGCGATAGCGCGGCCGGGTCAGCAGGGCGAACCATTCCGGCGGCGGCACGACGGCCCAGATGCGCCGCTCGGTTTCGTGCAGGATGACGGTGAGGGCTTCGTGCAGCTCGTCGTAATTTTCGATGAAATCCATTTCCAGCAGCGCCTGGGTCACGCCGTCGAGCGTCAGCCGCATCATTTCATGGACGATCTCGACCGGCTCGCCCTTGCGGTCCAGCCCGTCCCAGCGGTCGAGCATCTTGTCGGTGGCGGCGACGATGCGTTCGGCCATGATTTCAAAGCGCGCGCCGCCGAAACAGGGGGTGGCGGTGCGGCGCTGGGAAAGCCAGGTCTCGCCGGAGCTGGTGAACATGCTGCGTCCCAGGATCGGCTTGAAGGTGCGGTAGAAGCGGCTCTTCGGGTAATCCTCGAACTTGTCCTGAAGGACATGCTTTATCGCGTCCGGGCTGTTGAGCATGATGATCGGCGCCATGCCGATCTTGAAATGCACGAACTCGCCATAGGTCCGCATCAGCCCGACGAAGTAGTTCAGCGGGTCCTTGCGCAGCTCGTGGGCGACGCCGACGATCGGCGCGCCCCTGGGGCCGGGTTTCGCGTGCCGGGGCGGGTAGGCGACCTCCTGTATCGCGGTCACGATCGCCGCCCTTCCGTCTTTTCCGGCAGGGAGGGCAATCCACCTTGCAACAGGCGGAGCGCGGGCGGATATTCCCGGCGCGGCCGCGGGGTCTGTTTCGTTGCGCCGGCCAGGCGCAGTTCTTCCTCCACCTCCGCCGCGGCGACAAGAATCAGATGCGCGACGAAATGAAATCCGGCCAGCCTTGCTTCGGCATGCAGATATTCCAGGGCGCTTGCCAGGGCTTCGGGCGTGGTGATTTCATCAACTGAGTTATATTCGTCATCGCGCAATGTCTCGGTCCTTTCGTTCAGGCGGCGGCGTCGGCCAGCTTCCATGGGGCGTGGCGGATCACGGAACCCGTGATGCCGTTGGTTTTGCGTACTTGTTGCAGTATTTCGGGGGTGGTATCGAAGCGGCCGGCCAGGGTCTGCGTGACGCCGATCTGCATCTGGCGGCTGCGCCATTTCGGAATGCAGCCCAGCCGGGGCAGAAGCCGGCCGATCCGGGCGTCATAGACGGTGACGATTTCGCGGTATCCGTTGGCGATGCAATATTCGACGACGGCGCAGAATATCTCGCTGGTCACATGGCTCAGCGCGGCCAGTCCCTGGCGTCCCACATAGTCGCAATCGACGGCGAACCGGCTGCCTTCGCAAATTCGTGGGTGGCGGGGCGCTTCCATGCCGTCCATCAGGACCGGGAAGACGTCGCGCAGCATGTATGGCCCGGTCGTGGGCAGCATCCGCCAGGTTCCGACGAGGCGTTCCGACCGGTCGAATGCCATCAGATAGACCGGATCCAGTTCGTCGAACCGGTCGATTTCAAGTCCATTTCTGGTTTGCACGTCCCAGCCCAGCCGTTCCTTGAAAACCCGGTGGCGCAACCGAAACATGTCCTCAAAATCGTTCGCGCGGGCGTTGATGTCCGCATTCGTAACGATATCGATCATTCTTCCCTCCACATCGACTGCAATCGATTGAAGGGCAGGGGGCGTTAAAGGGCATCCCACCAGTTCTTGCGGGTTGCCCGCAGAGGTGAAGAGATGTTGAATTCAGGGTTGAATGGCGCCGTTCGACCGCGGCGCGCGGGGGTGGCTGCGGGTCTGGCCCGTTACGGTACGATAAGCCCCGTTATGATTGCCTTGACCACCGCGTGGGTCTTGTTACAGACGCCAAGCTTGCCGTTCGCCGTGCGCAGATAATGCAGAACGGTATCCTGCGAAAGGCCCAGGATCATGGAAATTTCCCATGCGGTCTTGCCCCGCGACGTCCAGAGCAGGCATTCGCGCTCGCGCGGCGCCAGGTGAACCGGTTTGCGCCGGGCCTCGGCATAGGCGGCCTTGATGATTTCCTCATGGCTGTGCAGCGCGATGATATGGATGTCGAATTTGTGGGTGTTCCACAATTCTTCCGACTCGGCCGGGCTTACGCTGGCCGCGATATTGAATGTCGCAAAGGCGCGCGCCGGGCCATGAACCGGGATGGTCATACCGTTGCGAAGTCCGAAATCGCCGGCCTCGTCAAGCATCAGTCGCTGACGGCTATCGCTGGGCTGCAGTTTGTAGAGGTCTTTCCAGGCGAACGGCGCGATGGTTTCGGTGGCCGTGGCCATCACCGGGTCGACATTGACATAGTCCCGGGCGATGTAATGTTCCGTCCAGTCCGCCGGATAACTGCCGATATAGACCGGTTCGTGGGGGCCTTCTGGCGGCTGGAGAATCAGATAGGCGAAGCGGTCGAACCCGCGCGACTGAAGTTCCGTTTCGACAAGCGTATGTATTGCGCCGACATCGCCGGCCGCCCCCAGTTTTTCCACAAAGGCCGCAACACTGCCTGCCACTTTCCGTTCTTCCGGCTTTGTAATTCAAGTCATGAGGCTCAATCGCCGTCGCAACAGGATGCAATGGAACAGCGAAGCGTCCCCCCCAGTCAAGGAATAACTGCAATTACATCTATGTCCGGTTTGGGGATGTCATTGTTTTTTTGCAGATCGGGTCTGCCTCGCGGCGCGATGGCGGGAAACATGGGGCAGTGATTACCGCAATCATTCGTTGTCGTGGCGCCCCGTCGATGCCCCCTATCGGTGCGTGTGCATGCGGCTTTGCAAGGCAACAGGGCGGGGGTAGCCATCAAATCGGTGTTAATCCGAGCCGCGTTCAATGCGGCAGCGGGCGCCCGGCCCTCGCTCAAGGATCGCGCGCCGCGGGTACAGGCGCGATGCCCGTTGGCGACAGAAAAACGCAAGGGGGGGCGTACATGCCGCCCACCCCTTGACCGGGCCAGTCGCACCGACGCGCGGGTTCGCCTAGGGGCCCGTCCGCACCGCCCAGAAACCGCCAACGATCTCGTTGGTGCCGGCGGCATCAGTGCTATAGATCACGCCGGCAGTCTCGCCGCCCATTGTCTGGTCCGGTCCATAGAAGGCGCCCGACAGGGAGCTGTTGGTGGTGGTAAAGGTGACGGTAGTACTCACGCCGTCGTTGAACCAACCACTCGCCGTTCCCAGATAGGTGTTGCCGGTGATGGTTCCGGTTCCGGCCAAGCTATAGGTGGCCGGACCCGGACCTGTGCCGGTGCCATCACTTGTGAGGTTGGTGGTGCCGGCGTCAAAATTGGCGGTGACGGTTGCGGGGCCGGTGATTTGACTGGCGACGGACGAGCCAAGAACCCATCCATCAAAGGTCCCGCTATATGTGCCGGTTGCGCTGGTGGGCATGACAGGTGTTTTCAGTCCGGCAGATGTATAGATGACGCCGAACACCGTCGCCGTTAAGAATCTAACCTCGGCGAAGGTGCCATATTGCGCCGTCGCCGGATCGCCATCGTCATCGTAAATATTGAAAGTGAAGCAGGTTGGCAGGCAGTCTGGGTGGGGGGAGTTATTGTAACTGTTAGCGGTAACATTACCGAGGGTATGATCGGCCCCGTCAATGTTCAAGGTCCAGGTGTCGGCGGTGCCGTCATAGACCAGCGCATTGGACAGGGATGCGGTTCCTTTGGTCGTCGTCGAATACTGCCCGTCGAGATTGACTTGCCATGAGCCGCCAGAGTTCAAATAATCCCCCATACCGTCGAGCCCGTTGGCTGTTGAGGGCAGGACTGACACATTGGTGCCACCGCCGCCGCCGCCTCCGCCTCCGCAGCCTTGTAATAACAGCGCGCCTGCCAGCGCGACGATCACCTCTATACTGTTCTTATGCATTTTCTTTATCTTTCTTTTGTTGTTAAGATTCTGACATTGCCTCCTGCTTGCTTTCGCGGAGGCCATGCCGCTCTACTGTCGCGTGCCGCTGGCGGTCCTAGGGGGCGGCCGCGGGGCCAGGCGAAAGGCGCGATGGTTTCGGCCGCCATGGCCATCGCCGGCTCGACATCGACAAGTCCCTTGGCGATGTAATGTTCCGTCCAGTCCGCTGGATCGCTGCCGAAATGGACCGTCTCGCGGGAACCTTCGGCCGGCCGGAAAATCAGGTAGGGGAAGCGGCGGAATCCGCGCGATCGCGGTGTCGTTTGGCCAAGCACATGCATTGCGCCGCCATAGCCGGCTGCCCGGAATTTTTCCACAAAGGCCGCAACGCTGCCCACCACTCCCCATTCCCCCAGCCTCGTAATTTCAATCAGGAGGCTCGCCTGTCATCGCAACAGAATGCAATGGAACAGCGAAGTGCCCCTCCCAGTCAAGGGATAACTGCAAATAGAGCCCCCTATCGGCTCAACTAAATCACCGGTTGCGCTCTCAGGCGCCTGAATTGCCGTTCATCTGTGCCAGAAGTTCTTTAAATTGCCATCGCGGCGTCGCTCATGAGGTTCCACGACGCAGGGCCATACAATCGATGGCGCATCGAGCACGCTTCGGTTAGTCTCGCGCGATGTTTTTACCGCTCAAGGATTCCAACCCGCTCAGGGTCATCCCATTCCAGATCGTCACCGTTGGTCTGATCGTGGCCTGCGTGGCGACCTTCCTGTGGCAGATTTCATTGCCGGAGGAAGCCGCCACCGTCGCCATTTTCAGATTCGGGATGATCCCCGCGGTTTTGTTCGATATCGAGGAGATGCCGGCCGGCTTCGCCACGATACCGGCTGGCGCGACGCTGGTCACCTCTATGTTCATGCATGGTGGCTGGATTCATCTCGGCGGCAACATGCTCTATCTCTGGGTATTCGGCGATAATGTCGAGGATTCCATGGGGCATGTGAAATTCATCGTCTTTTATGTTCTCTGCGGCACGGCGGCGGCGTTGGCGCACGGGATTTCAGATCCCGGCTCGGTCAACCCGCTGATCGGGGCCAGCGGCGCGATTTCCGGGGTGCTGGGCGCCTATCTGTTGCTGCATCCCCGGGTTCGGGTGATCGTGCTGCTGTTTTACCGGCTCCCGCTGCCGCTGCCGGCCTATATCGTGCTGGGCGGTTGGGTGCTGCTGCAGTTCTATAACGTCTATCTCGATGGCCAGTTGCCGGCCGGTAGCGAAGGCAACACCGCCTGGTGGGCGCATATCGGCGGTTTCGCGGCGGGCATGGCGCTGATTCCCTATATGAAGCGCAAGGATCTGCCGCTTTTCGACCGGGGGCGATATTGACGCTCGCGAACCCTTGACGCGGGCCTTGCCCATCGCTAGTTAAGGCGCACCGAACGGGTCAGAGTAAATGCCCGGCGCCGGTCTCGTGCGGAGGGATGGCAGAGCGGTAATGCAGCAGATTGCTAATCTGTGTACGTGAAAGCGTACCGAGGGTTCGAGTCCCTCTCCCTCCGCCAAACTTTCCCTTTTTATATTTCCCGGTCGGTTGGCTTGCCTGCCGGTCATTTCTGGATCTTTCCGGGCCTTGGTTCGTGCGATTTTCGGGGTCTCGTTTGATCGGGGTCAAGGCAATCGGTGGACCGGTATCGTCATATGATGGACAATGGATTTCCGTCATAATGGAAATGGAGCGCCGTCATGTTGCGCTGGACTTTATGTTTCCAACTAACGAGCCGGCATGTCGCGAGGGAATGCAATGCGTGACTTCAATGCTGTAACCCGCCGCCGTGTCTTGCGGATCGCCGCCTCGGCGGCCGGACTGGCGTTGGCGCCGGGTGTGGCGGGCTACGCCGCGGCGGCGACAGGGCCGCAACGGTGGGAAGGCGTGGCGCTGGGTGCCGACGCGTCGATCACCCTCTATCATCCCGATCCCTCGGCTGGCGGCCGGGCGCTCGATGCCGCGGTTGCCGAACTTCGCCGGCTGGAGAAAGTCTTCAGCCTCTATCGGGCCGATTCCGCGCTGTCCCAGCTGAACAGGGACGGTGCGCTCGACGCCCCGCCGCCGGAATTGCTGCGCCTGCTGGCGGAAGCCCGGCGATACAGCGAGATTACGGGCGGCGCCTTCGACGTGACGGTGCAGCCCTTGTGGCGCCTCTATGCGGATCATTTTGCCGCCGCCGGCGCGGACTCGGCCGGGCCCGCCGCCGCCGATATCGGGCGGGCGCTGGCGCTGGTCGATTATCGCGCGGTTACGCTGGATACCGCGCGGATCGCCCTTGACCGGCCCGGCATGGCGGTGACGCTGAACGGCATCGCCCAGGGATTCGTGACCGACCGGGTCGCTGATATGCTGCGCGGCGTGGGGCTGGAGAATGTGCTCGTCGATCTCGGCGAGATGCGGGCGCTTGGCACACATCCCGACGGCCGCCCCTGGAATGTCGGCATCAAGGATCCGTTCGTGCCGGACGGTCTGGCGGCGCGCGTGCCGCTGGCCAATCGCGCCATTGCCACGTCCGGCGGTTATGGCCTGTATTTCGACGCGGCCGGCCGGCATCATCATTTGCTCGACCCGCGCCGGGGCATTAGCCAAAACCGCTATGCCAGCCTGTCGGTGCTGGCGCCGACGGCCACCCGGGCCGACGCCCTGTCCACCGCGCTGTTCAATCTGGACGAAGACGCAATCGGGGAAATATTGTCCCGTATGGCCGAAGTAGAGGCTATCGTGATTCGAAGCGATGGAACCGCCGTCCGGGTTTGATGTGGCGGGCAGGGGAGAGGTCGGTTGGTACGGGTCAAGATCTGTTGTATTTCCAACCTCTACGAGGCCGAGCTTGCCGTGCGGTATGGCGCGGCGGCGCTGGGGCTGGTCGGGCATATGCCCAGCGGGCCAGGGGTGATCGGGGACGATTTGATCGCCGAGATCGCAGCCGCCGCGCCGCCGGCGGTCGCCACCTTCCTGCTGACCAGCGAGACCGAGCCTGACGCCATCGTCGATCATGTGCGCAAATGCGGCACCGGCACGGTGCAGCTTGTCGATGCCGTGAACCCGGCGGCCTATCCGACGCTGCGCAAGGCATTGCCCCATGTGAAGATCGTTCAGGTGATCCATGTGGCCGGGCCGGAGTCGGTCGCGGAGGCCAGGGAATACGCGGCCCTGGCCGATGCGCTGCTGCTGGATTCCGGGCGCCCGGCCGCGGCGGTGAAGGAACTGGGCGGCACTGGCCGGGTGCATGACTGGTGGTTGAGCCGGCGCATCGTGGCGGAAATACCCCGCCCGGTATTCCTGGCCGGTGGCCTGCGGCCCGATAATGCAGCCGAGGCCGCGCGGGAGGTCCGCCCCTTCGGGCTGGACCTATGCACCGGCGTGCGCAGCGACGGGCAGTTGGACGAAGCCAAGCTGAAGGCGTTTTTCGGGGCGCTCCAGCCCGTTGTCTGACAAGGGTTTGTGCTTTGTGAACCCGCGACGCGATCATTGACTCCCGCCAACTGGATCAGCGGATAATGTGCTACTGGCACTATCTTTGCCGCGAAATATTATGAATATCCGGTAGCATCCCCCGAGATAAAGGAATCGCGACAATGAAAATGACCACCGAAGAGGCTTTCATCAAAGTCTTGCAAATGCACGGTATCGAGCATGCCTTCGGCATTATCGGTTCGGCGATGATGCCGATTTCCGATCTGTTCCCC